>Ga0194124_10000066_pt1 | contig 155718 bp, 150 predicted proteins | sample TA2KigCas0mmetaG_FD_148605 | JGI IMG/M metagenome (GOLD analysis project Ga0194124, IMG submission 148605) | Freshwater microbial communities from Lake Tanganyika, Tanzania - TA2015031 Kigoma Deep Cast 0m | ecosystem: Environmental > Aquatic > Freshwater > Lake | place: Tanzania: Lake...
CGAGTATCGATGACACCCGCATCGCCCGGGTGCGCCCGCTTCTCACCCCTGCACTTCTGGAAGAAGAGCTTTGCCACCCGCATCATTCTTCGGGGTGGAAAGGTATCCAATTACGTCGCCGCCGATGCGCCTGAGCCTGCGCGCGAATCTCTGCACGCGCCTCGGCCGTTAATCGTGACAGGTTTTTAATCTGCATCACCATCCGAGGGTTCTTGGCAAGCACCGTCTCATGCCGATCTAAAAAGTCCCAGTAGAGCGTCGTAAAAGGACAGGCCTTCGGGCCCAGGGACTCTGCGGGATTAAACCGACAGCCTTTGCAATAGTTGCTCATTCGGGCAATGTACTTGCCACTTGCCGCATAGGGCTTGCTGGCCATCACACCACCATCAGCATACTGGCTCATGCCCAAGGTGTTAGGAAGCTCCACCCATTCCACCGCATCCACATAGACGCTGAGATACCAGGCGTGTACCTCCTGAGGCCGCACACCCAACAAAAGACAGTAAAGCCCCGTCACCATAAGACGCTGAATATGATGGGCATAACCCGTCTGTAATGTCTGGCCGATGACCTGCGACAGGCAGCGCATCTCGGTCTGCCCTGTCCAAAAAAATTCGGGCAGTGGCAACTGCGCAGCCAGTGCATTGCGCGAGGCATACTCGGGCATCTGAGTCCAGTAGATACCGCGTACATATTCACGCCAGCCTAATACCTGTCGCACAAAACCCTCTACGGCCGCTAACGGCGCAGCGCCCTCTCGATAGGCAAGCACTGCGGCATCGACCACCTCTCGGGCTGATAAGAGCTTTAGGTTCAGACTTGAAGAAAGATGGGCATGATAGAGCCACGGTTCGTCGGTCCACATGGCGTCTTGGTACTGCCCAAAGAGGGGTAGTCGTTCCTGCACAAAACTCTGTAAACAGGTAAGGGCTTCTTCGCGGGTAACGGGCCATCCAAAACCTTCAGACGAGGCCGACACCATGCCAGGATGGTCTTTGAAACGCTGATTCACCATGGCGATCACTTCCTCAGTAAGGGCATCCGGGGCAAATCGAGTCGGCGCTGGCACGGGGCCAGGGCCATTCTTGCCAAAGCTGCCCCGGTTCTCGGCATCAAAGTTCCAAGCGCCGCCCTCAGGCGCGCCATCACGCATGAGGATGTTCTCGCGGGACCTTAACTGGCGATACCAGTGCTCAAGCCGCAACTGCTTGCGTTCCCGTGCAAACGCTGAAAATGCCTGCACCGACGAAAAGAAATGACGGTCTTCACGAATATCCAAACGACAGCGGGTTTGTGCCACTGCTTCCTTAATGGCCGCATAGACACGCCAATCGCCTGGTGCAGTAAGGATAACTGTCTGGGGCTGATAACGTGCTACTGCAGCCACTAAAACGTCTTGAAGACGGCCTGGGTTTTCGGGATGATCGATCGGCCAATAAGCAATCGGCCAGCCACGAGCCTGCAAGGCCTGCGCAAAATGCCGCATCGCCGACAAAAAAAGGGCAATGCGCTGCTTTGAAGACCAGACATGGCGAGACTCCTCGTCCACCTCGGCCATTAGCACAAGATCTTCGGTGGGACGAAACCCATCAAACCCTGCAGCATCAAGGTCTAGCTGATCACCCAGTACGAAGACAATGTGACGCCTAGGCCCGGCAACCGGCGTTGCAGCAGCCTGTAAATAGAGTGCTTTAGAAGGTAAAGGCTTCACGGACCCATGGTAAGCAATTACTGGGGCATCTCGAAACCAGACCTCCCTGAGGCCAGCGAACATGGCGGCCCAACGGGGAGCTAGGGCGCAAGCCGCTGTCGCCGCCAGCCAGAGGCCGCGTCAGGTGCCTTTGTGAAGACCAGGCGGTCGTGCAGCCGCGAAGGCCGCCCCTGCCAGAACTCAACCCGGTCCGGGGAGAGGCAGTAGCCACCCCAATGGGCAGGGCGGGCGGGGTCATCGCCGAGCTGCGCCTGGTAGCGTGTAAAAGCGTCGGCAAGCCACTGACGCGAGGCGATCACCTGGCTCTGCGGGGACGCCCAGGCACCAACGCGGCTCTGCAGGGGACGACTGCGATAATAGTCGTCGGAGGCTGACTCGGAAATCCGTGTCACGTGCCCCTCTATCCGAACCTGCCGCTCGAGCCCAGGCCAGAAGAACAACAGGCTCGCCCAAGGATTAGCCGCCAGAGCCTGGCCCTTGGCAGAGGCATAGTTGGTAAAGAACACAAACCCTTGCTGGTCCAGGTCTTTGAGCAAGACCACCCGACTGCTGGGACGCCCATTAGGCTGAAGGGTAGACAAAACCATCGCATTGGCGTCGTCGCCCGCCGTTCTCACCGCCTGATCAAACCAAAAAGCAAACTGGTCTACAGGGTTATCACGCAGATCGGACTCATCAAGAGCCGCCTGGGTATACTCTTTACGAAGCTCAGAAATATCAGTCATATTCGGTTATCTTCATGTTTATCGGTCTATTGTCGGTAAAAATCTACACTTTAGTACTTCGCACAAGCAGCTACCAATCGAACCCGATTGATTATAGTTATCAATGAATTTGAAATACTCAATTGGACTAGTCTAAGCCGATGCCCCACACTCCGGCCCATGTCCAAAAAAGTCGTTTGTTCTGGACATATCGATTTTCTGATTTTCCATCAACCCAAAGGAGATAGTCATGCCCCAACTGAAAGGAAGCAAGACCCACCAGCATCTTAAAGATGCTTTTGCTGGTGAAAGCCAGGCCAACCGTCGTTACCTCTACTTCGCAAACAAGGCCGACGTAGAAGGCTACCCCGAAGTGGCCACGCTCTTCCGCTCAACCGCTGAGGGTGAAACCGGTCACGCCCATGGCCACCTTGACTACCTGGCTCAGGTAGGCGATCCCGCCACTGATCTTCCAATCGGTGACTCTGCGTCCAACCTGAAATCTGCAGTAGCTGGCGAAACCCATGAGTACACCGACATGTATCCAGGAATGGCCAAAGACGCTCGCAGCGAAGGCTTTGACGAGATCGCTGACTGGTTTGAAACGCTGGCCAAGGCCGAGCGGTCGCACGCCAACAAGTTCCAAAAAGCACTCGACACGCTCAATGCCTAATCGGCCTTGAACTGCAGGGCCTTCGCGCACGTGCGTAAGGGCCCTGTGGTGCAGGACAGTGTCTGCCTGGGGCTTCGCGGCCCCTCTCTCAACGACAGTTCGTTTCGGTTCGCGCCAGGGTTCGGATGCGCGCAAACCGCAAAGGAACATAAAAAGAACGAGGTATCGATGTCTGCTCGTGAAGGATCATTAGAAGCGCCCACCCGCCATCCGCTCGACTGGCAAAACCCTGCATTCTACGATGAGAAATCCTGCTTCGATGAAATGGAACGCATCTTCGATATCTGCCACGGATGTCGTCGCTGCGTAAGCCTCTGCGGTTCATTTCCCACCTTATTCGACCTGGTGGATGAGGGCACTACCGGAGAAGTCGACGGGGTAGACAAGAAAGACTATTGGAAGGTGGTTGACCAGTGCTACCTCTGTGACGTCTGCTACCTCACCAAATGCCCGTATGTTCCGCCCCACCCTTGGAACCTTGACTTTCCGCACACCATGCTGCGGGCCAAGGCAATTCAGTTTAAGCAAGGAACGCCAACAAAGTTCCGCGATGTCACCTTGTCGAACACGGCCGCCAACGGAAAGCTCGCCTCAATTCCCATTGTCGTGCAAACGGTAAATGCCTTGTCTAAGAGCAAGGCCGCCCGGTCGCTGGGCGAAAAGGTAATCGGCGTGCACAAAGACGCCTGGGTACCCGAGTTCACCAGTAAGGTGTTCGAGAAGAAGGCCAAAAAGTCTGCCCCGCTGCCCGTGCGACACGGCGAACGTTCCAAGGGCAAGGTGGCCATCTACACCACCTGTTATGTGAACTGGAACGAACCAGGCATCGGTCACGATCTCATCAAGGTGCTGCAACACAATGAGATTCCTTACCTAGTGGTGGAAAAACAGGCCTGTTGCGGCATGCCCAAACTCGAGCTCGGGGACCTTGATTCTGTGGCCGACCTCGCCCGCCAAAACCTGCCCCAGCTTGCAGCGCTTGCCCGCGAGGGCTATGCCATCGTCACTCCGATTCCCTCTTGCACGCTCATGTTCAAGCAGGAGATTCCATTAATGTTCCCCAATGATGCCGACGCCCAGGCCGTCAAGGCCGCGATGTGTGATCCCTTTGAGTACTTTCAGCTGCGCCACAAAGACGGGCTTCTCAAAACCGACTTCAAAGAAGGGCTGGGTAATGTCTCCTATCACATTGCCTGTCACCTGCGCGTACAAAACGTTGGGCAGAAGACCAGAGAGACCCTGGAAATGATCCCAAACACCGCGGTGAATACCGTTGAACGCTGTTCAGGCCATGCAGGCACCTGGGGGGTGAAAAAGGAATTTCACGAAATGGCCATGAAGATTGGTCGCCCAGTGTTTCGGCAGATGGCAGAGCATCCCAAGGCCAATAACGGCCAGGGCGGAGATCCCGACCATGTAGCCTCAGACTGTCAGCTGGCCGCGCACCATATCGAACAAGGCATGGCAGGTAAGGCCGATGGGAAGGTAGCCCACCCTTTGAGTCTGCTTGCCCAGGCCTATGGTCTCTAGAACCTGAGGCATTTTTTTTAGTCACAACTTTTTTTCTGTAACCCTAAAAAATCGAGAGAAAAACCGCTATGAATGGAGAAAGCACCATGGGTCGTATCAGCCGCGAGTCGCTCTGGACACTAGAGCATTACGCACGCATCCGAAACCAGTATCGCGCAGAGGTTATGGCGCACAAAAAGCTTCGCAGGCTGGAACTCGGCGACCATATCACCCTGTTCTTTGAAGACGAAAAGACAATCCGTTACCAGGTGCAGGAGATGCTGCGCATCGAAAAAACCTTTGAAGAAGAGGGCATCCAAGACGAGCTTGATGCCTACAACCCGCTCATTCCCGATGGCCGTAACTTCAAAGCCACTATGATGATCGAGTACCCCGATCCCGAGGTCCGTAAGGTTGAGCTTCGTAAGCTCCGGGGTGTCGAGTCCCGAGTCTGGGTTCAGGTGGAAGGCCGCGAGAAGGTCTGGGCAATCGCCGACGAAGACCTGATCCGCGAGAACGAAGAAAAAACATCCTCAGTGCATTTTCTTCGCTTCGAATTCGATGAGGACATGGCAGCAGCCTTGAAGTACGGGGTCGTGCTTGCCGTGGGCGTCGACCATGCTCACTATCGGGTAACTATGGACCCCGTTCCAGCAGACATACGGGCCGCCCTTGTCAAAGACCTCGCATAACTGCAGGGCTGAAGTCCGTTCCTCTGAAGACGCGCTACACTGAAACTTATGGCAACCGTAAAGGCAAAAAACGTTCTGGGAACAGAGTTGCAGCCCTGCAGCTTTGATCCTCTTACCGGGTTTTTTCGCGACGGCTGTTGCAATTCAAGCCAAGAAGACTTCGGAAGCCATACCGTCTGTGCCCAGATGACAGATGTCTTTCTGGCCTTCTCGATTCAAAAAGGCAACGACCTATCCACGCCTCGGCCTGAGTATCGATTTCCTGGCCTCAAGGCTGGTGATCGCTGGTGCGTCTGTGCGGGCCGCTGGCGTGAGGCTGCGGAGGCGGGCGTGGCGCCTCCCGTTGTCATGGAATCCACCCACGAACGGGCGCTCGAGGTTATCGCGCTCGCCGATCTCGAATACCACGCCCTTCGCAGCTAAACCAATCGGCGCGGGGAATGGTCGACTCCCTGCTAGCGCATCAGCGCCGTAAACGAAGACTCCGCCTTAATCACCTTAGGATTCACTACAAAGAGGCAATACCCCTGTGTGGGGTTACGCCGAAAATAATCCCGGTGGTATTCCTCGGCCGGCCAGAACGTCTCCTGCACCTCTGCGGTCTTTCCCTGCCACTGGTCTGCAGAGACCTGCAAGAGCTCGGTAACGATCGGGGCGTCCCAGTGTCTGGTCTGCGTGAAATGGGCTATACGGCTGCGCACTAGGTCTGACTGTGCATCCGAGGTGGTAAAAATAATCGAACGGTACTGCGGGCCGACATCATTGCCCTGGCGGTTCGGAGTGGTGGGGTCGTGGATGGTAAAGAAAACCTCAAGGAGATCACCACAGGTGACCTGGCTGCTGTCGAAATCCACCCGAACCACTTCCGCATGGCCGGTTTTTTTCTCACAGACACTTGCGTAATCAGGCCGCGCCATCTGCCCGCCCATATAGCCGGACTGGACAAGGGCTACGCCCTTGATTCTCTGATACACGGCCTCAAGGCACCAGAAGCAACCACCACCCAGAAAAATCGTCTCAACCGCCATATTTGCTCTCCTTAGAATCACCTGCGCCAGACCAGCACACGGGGCTTTATTACCGCAAGTGGGAAGCATATGCCCAAAAGCGGCCGCACTTTGAACGCCATCGCCCTAGACTGCGCGCGAGTCACATACATTCCCACTGAATCTCCCCGGAGTCCTGTATGCAGTTTCTGAAACGAATCTTTCTTCGCCGCGCGACGGTTATGGCGCTGATGGTCTCAGCGACCACCTTCGGGGCGGCTCCCGAGGCATGGGCGAACAAACCCGAAACGCATGCACGCGCCTCCGGACCCCTGCCCGCAGCCATTGTGTCCGCGGCCGAACTGAAATCCCTGCTAGACCGCAGGGCAGTCACCGTACTCGATACCCGAGAGCTTCTTCAGGCAGATCAAAAAACCCCCAACTTTGAGGCGGGCCATATTCCCGGGGCTCTGCCCGCCCCATACTCGCGCTTTCGCGCCTCGCAGGACAACCCTGGGCAGCCACCGTCTGCCGAGCGACTCAGCGAGATTGCCAGCCAGCTCGGCATCCGCCCTGAAATGCCCATTGTGCTTACCGGCAGTGGATCAGACCCGACGGAATTTGGGGGCGTCGCTCGCGTCTACTGGAACCTCAAATTAGCGGGGTTTCAGCAACTGGCAATTCTTAATGGCGGCTTTGGTGCCTGGCTCGCCGCCGGCTACCCCGTGCAGACCGGTTCGGCCAGAATCGCCCCTCGACCGGTTCGCCTGAGCCAAGATTCCGCTCTACTGGTAACCACCCAGAGCCTAAGCGCGTCACTGCAAAAAAGCGACAAGCCACTGCTCATCGATGCCCGCCCCGAGGACTTCTATCTCGGCGATACCCGGCATCCCGCTGCGGCCCGGTGGGGAACGCTGCCCGGCGCGAAACATATCGACAGTGAAGAGTGGTTTACCGCAAACACCGGGCGACTATTGCCGCGCGCCGAGCTTCAGAAGCTCGCCCAGGGCTTCGGAATCAATAGCCAGCAGCCGGTTGTTGCCTTCTGTAATACGGGGCACTGGGCCGCAACGCAATGGTTTATCCTGTCCGAGGTGCTCGGCTTCAGTCAGGTAAAGTTATATCCTGATTCCATCGTGGCATGGAGCAGAGCTGTCCTGCCGATGGATAATCAGCCCTCCCGAGCGGTTGCGCTACTGCGTCAGACCCAGGGTAAAGGTATTCAAAACTAAGGTATGGTCCCGCTCCACAGGCGGGCTTTTTGGTAGAAAAAATGTCGGTATCGCAGTCGTCTCGTCTGGGCATTGTCTTCCTGGCGATAGCAGGGGTTGTCACGATTACCTTCCTTGCAGGTGTTCAGGCAGGGCTTCTGGTGCTCATCGGCATCGGATTCGGCCTTGCGCTGCAGGGCTTTGGTTTTGGGTTCACCGGCGGCTGGCGGCGCATGATTCAAGCGCGTGACCCCTCGGGCATGCTGGCCCAAATGGCCCTCATGGTCGTCGCCTCGGCCCTTGCCCTGCCCCTTCTAGCAGCATTTCCGGAAGAGCTCGTGGGAGCCGTAGCGCCAATTAGCTGGAGCTTAATTATTGGCGCTTTTGTCTTTGGTATCGCTATGCAGCTCGCCGATGGCTGCGGGTCAGGGTCTCTAAATAAGGCCGGCGCAGGCAACATCTATTCTTGGGCGGTCATGCCCAGCTTTATTTTCGGCAGCTTCGTTGGCGCATCCCACCAGCCCGCATGGCTTTCCCTTGGCGGCCCACTCGACGCGCTCGCACCGGATCCCTCTCTCGGCTTTTCCGTTAACCTGCTTCCGGCATTCGGGTCGACCGGGGCGATTCTGGTCAATGTACTCATCTGCGTAATGGTGGGCTTGGTTTTCTTCAAAATGCGCGCTGCTGCCACAGCCCATTCAGGAACCCCAGGGTCTGCCTCTGGGCTAGCTTCTACCGTCTGGAACATGCCATGGCTAAAGGCAGCGGCGGTCATTGGAATTCTCTATGCGATTCATCTGGCTGTGGCGGGGCAGCCTTGGGGCATTGTTTATGGCCTGGGGCTTTGGGGCGCCAAAATCGCAGCGGGACTCGGGGTCAACCTGGCCGATGACGCTTTTTGGGGAGTGGCCCCCCATGCTGCGCGTCTCACCGAGCCTGTACTCTGGGACATAACCTCGCTCACCAATATCGGGCTGCTTTTTGGCACGATGGCAGCCTCCCGCTGGACGAACCCAGATTCGGCGAAGAATTTTCTTTCGGCGCGACAGTGGGTCATAGGCCTTGCCGCTGGTCTGGTGTTGGGCTACAGCGCGCGCTTGGCCTTTGGCTGCAATATTGGGGGCTTTCTTGGCGGCGTGGCCTCGGCAAGCCTGCATGGCTGGGTCTGGTTCGCTATGGCTTTCTTGGGCTCTATTTTTGGTGTCGCACTGCGCAAGCGCCTGGGGATGGGCTAGCATGACGCGTCTCACGTCCATCCTGCTCTTCTGGGTAGTCTTTGTCGGCCTGCTGGTGCTCGACCAGTCCCGGTTCGATAAACCCCGTCCAGAGCCGCCTGCAGTCCTCATGGGCAGCGGCATTGCCGCCAGCGGTGGCCACTGCTCAGGCCGTTAGGGCTTTGCAACAACGGTTTCCATCGCGCCAAAATCAAAGTCGTAAGACAATACAGCGATGCCTATCCCTCGCCCCCAGTTGCACCGTCGAAATCCTGCCCCCCAGGTTGCCTCGCCTGCCCCGCCTCCCGCGCCTGGCTGCCTCTTCTGCGAAAAGGCCGGAGGCCGCCTGCTGCAGAACCATGAGTCGTTCCGAATCATTGCAGCCGACGATCACGAATTACCCGGGGTGGCCAGGGTGGTCTGGAATCACCACGTACAAGAAATCTCGGACTTAGAGGAAACCGACCGCAGCCTTCTGATGCAGGCCATCTACGAGGCCGAACTTCAGATTCGCACCCTCATGCGCCCGCACAAGGTCAACGTGGCAAGCCTTGGTAACCAGGTTCCGCATCTGCATCTGCACCTCATTCCCCGGTGGCGTACAGACCCGTGGTGGCCTCAGAGTGCATGGTCGGAAAGGCCGGCACTTCTCTGGCGTGGTATCAGCGCCACTGGCTTTGCTGAGGAGACGGCAGACCCGACCGAGGAACCAGCGCTTTTTGCTGTTGGCGACTGGAAACAGCTAAAAGACATGGCCAGCCCAGTGCGCCAGAAGGTCTTCGTACAAGAGCAAGGAGTACCTCAGGAAGAAGAATGGGATGAACAAGACAGGATCTGCAGGCATGCCGTAGTGCGCGCCGGAGACCATCCTGTCGCCACCGGACGCCTGCTGCCAGACGGTCGTATTGGGCGCATGGCCGTGTTGCCAGAATTTCGTCGTCGGGGACTCGGGCGCGTTATTCTCCGCAGCCTCATCGATGAGGCTGCGGCACGCGGAATCGAAGGGGTTTTTCTGCATGCCCAGACGCATGCCCTTGGTTTTTATGAAAAAGAAGGGTTTTATGCCGAAGGCGAGGAGTTTTTCGAGTGTGAGATTCCCCATCGAAAAATGCTTCGATCGGGCTGATGCCTTTTCATAAGCCAGCCGCCGCATCGCCAGGGTAGACCAGCGCAACCTCTGCATCCCCTACCGCCTCTCGAATCTCCGAAAGACGCTCATCTGAGGGAATCACGCGCCAGTTCTCTCCCAGAATCAGCTCGCAGGCCTCACGCTTGCCCACAAGGTGGAGAAAGATCGGACATCCCAGTAAACCCGCTTGCGCTGTTGCGCTGGGTGTCTGTGATCCAGAGCGCGTGTTGCCTGCTCTAAGGGCTTGGGCTAGCCGGTCGACGGCATCTTTTGCCTCTAGAGGAATCGTCAGCCGAACCCCCTTGGCATGCCGCATACGCGCCTCTGCGAGTGTCAGCACCTCGGTCGCGGCACCACGCAGGCCTCCGGAGTAATCGTCATTTTCCACACGGGCCTGCACCAGAAGCGGCTCGTCTACGCGCAGAACATGACGCCGGCTGTCATAGAGCTCGTTAAACACCGTTACCTCCAGCCGAGCGGATCCGTCGTCGATCACCACCACCCGCATCATGCCCCGACGGGTCATCTGGGCCCTGCTGTCCACAATGACTCCCGCCATCCAGATCGGATCGCGGCTAGGCTGCAACCGCGCCAACGGCGTTGCCGCCCAGCGCCGCATTTCATCCCGAACATCATCAAAGAGGCTCGCCGAGAAACAAAAACCAAGCGCCGACTTTTCCTCTAGCAGCATCTGGCGAAGGGAAAAAGGAGATGCCTGCGGCAGGTTCACAGCGGACAAAGCCGCCTCTGAACCTCCCCCCGAACTGTCGAAGAGCCCACCCTGGTGAGCGCTGGCCTGCGCATCTTCGGCGGCCTGCAGGGCAATGCCAATACCCCCCAGCCACCACGATCGACCGCGAGCGCCCTCGGGATTGATCATGTCAAAGGCCCCCGCCTTCACCAATGCCTCTATGGCCTTTTTATTGACGGCACGCCGATCAACACGGCTGCAGAAATCAAAGAGGTCGTGAAAAAGTCCTTCGGCCCGGGCCCTGACGATTGCGGCAACCGCCGACTCGCCCACGCCCCGAATTGCCCCCAGCCCATACCGAATGGCCTTGCGACCTGCCTCTGGCTCAAACCGATAGACGGACTGATTGATATCTGCTGGCAGAACGGTAATGCCGTTGGCCTTTGCATCCGACACCAGAAAGGCCACCTTGTCGGTGTCGTCCATATCACCCGACAGAGTAGCGGCAATAAACTCCGCAGGGTAATGGGCCTTCAGCCATGCGGTCTGATAGGTAATCACGGCATAGGCTGCCGTATGGCTTTTGTTAAAACCGTACTCGGCAAACTTCTCCATGAGGTCGAAGAGCTGCGTGGCCAAGGCTTCGCTATGGCCTTTTTTCTGAGCACCCTCTAAAAATATGCTGCGCTGCTGGGCCATCTCTTCAGGCTTTTTCTTGCCCATCGCCCGGCGTAGAAGATCCGCACCCCCCAGAGAGTAGCCCGCAATAATCTGGGCAATCTGCATCACCTGCTCCTGATAGACGATCACGCCATAGGTAGGCGCAAGACAGTCTTTAAGATCAGGGTGAAAGTAGTCAATCTTCTGCTGGCCCCGCTTACGCAGAATGAAGTCATCGACCATGCCGGAATTCAAGGGCCCGGGGCGGTACAGGGCAAGCATGGCAATGATGTCTTCAAACTGGTCTGGGGCAAGCTTCACCAGATACCGACGCATGCCCTGCGATTCCACCTGAAATATCCCGGTGGTGTTGGCCTCTTTGAGCACCTGGTAGGCCAAGGAATCGTCAAACCCATTGAGCTCAGCAAGGGTAAGGGGGCCCGCCTGGTGAAGAGCCCCCTGGGCGTCTGCAGCGGCCGGGCGAAACGGCAGCTTTTCCGGGTAGAGCCGGTTAATCGTGTCTACCGCCGCCTGAATGATGGTGAGGTTTTTCAGCCCCAGAAAATCAAACTTCACAAGCCCTGCGGCCTCAACATCGTCCTTGTCGTACATGCTGACCACACCCTCGTCGCCCGACGCGCCTGGGGCCTGGTACAAGGGGCAGAAATCAGTAAGACGCCCGGGCGCAATGAGCACGCCACCCGCATGCATCCCAACATTGCGCACAAGGTCCTCGAGCGGCCCAGCAACGGCAAGCAGTTCGCGCACCTCGTCCTCTTTCTTTTCGCGCTCTGCGAGGATGGGCTCTTTTTCTCGTGCCTCTTGCAGCGACAACGGCTTGTTCTGCACCACTGGAATAAGCTTGGAGAGCTGGTCACAAAAGTTATACGGCAGATCGAGCACCCGCCCCGCATCCCGAATCACCGCCCGAGAGGCCATCGTGCCAAAGGTTACGATCTGACTGACCGCCTGACTGCCATACCGACTGCGAACATAGTCGATTACCTTGTGCCGCTTCTCCTGACAGAAGTCGATATCAAAGTCGGGCATGCTCACCCGCTCGGGATTTAGGAATCTTTCAAAGAGAAGCGCATAGGGAAGCGGGTCGAGATCGGTAATCCCGAGGCTATAGGCCACCAAGGAGCCCGCCCCAGAGCCACGACCCGGGCCCACCGGAACCCCATGGGATTTCGCCCAGTTAATGAAGTCGGCCACAATCAAAAAATATCCGGGGAACCCCATCTGGATAATCGTGTCGCATTCCAAGGCCAGTCGGGCCTCATACTCAGGCGCCTTCTGAGCCCGAACCACAGGGTCAGAAAACCGCTCGATCAGTCGCTGTTGCAGCCCTTGTTCGCTTGCCTGCCGCAGAAAGCTATCGAGTGACGTGCCCTGGGGAATTGGAAAGTCGGGCAGCTGGGGCGTTCCTAACTGCAGCGTGAGGCTGCAACGCTCTGCAATATGCACCGTGTTTGCCAGGGCGGCCGGAATATCCGCAAAAAGCGCCTCCATCTCCTGCTGCGACTTCAGATACTGCTGGGCCGTGAAGTCACGCAGTCGCCGAGGGTCTGCCAGGGTCTCGCCCCGTGCAATACACACCTTGGCCTCATGCGACCGAAAATCTTCGGCATTGAGGAACTGAATGGGGTGGGTGGCCACCACTGGAATATCGGCGCGCACTGCCAAATCAACGGTCTGGCGAACGAGCAGTTCATCGTCATCAAACCCTGCCCGATGCACCTCGAGATAGAAGCGATCCCCAAAAACAGACTGGTAACGCTGCGCCCACTGCGCCGCCTGTTCCGCCGCCTGTGCGGAACGCCGCATCAGCAGCTGGCCGATGAGGCCAAACCGGCCTCCGGACAGGCAGATCAGTCCGTCGTGAAGTCTATCGTTCGACCCGGCATGTTCCGAGGCCTCCGAGAACCATGCAAACGCCATTTCTCCTCGATCTTTCTGGGCATTGGTCAGCCAGGCACGACTAATGAGAGTGCAGAGATTGCGATAGCCCTTGAGGTTCTGTGCGAGAAGCAAAATGCGACTGGTTGGGTCACGCGGATCTTCAGGCGCTACCCAGGCATCCACGCCCAGAAGCGGCTTTACACCCTGGGCGCGGGCCGCCTTGTAGAACTTGATAAAACCAAAGGTGTTGCCAAGGTCGGTGATCGCCAGGGCCGGCTGGCCATCTTGTGCGGCTAGATGTACGGCGCCCTCAAGGCGCGTTATGCCATCGACCATGGAGTACTCTGAGTGCAGGCGCAGGTGAACGAACGGCATAACCGTCATTCTCGCACTGATTCTCATTCGCGCCTTTTGGTTACCTGCCCGTAACCGAACCTTACGCTGTTGGTGCCGGAGGCGGGACTCGAACCCGCACACCCTCGCGGGCGCCGGATTTTGAGTCCGGTGCGTCTACCAATTCCACCACTCCGGCAGCAATACGCGACACTGAGTAAACGAGTCTAGTATAGCGCCCATGTTAGAGCTGCAAGGAATCACTCTCTGGCGCACCGATTCTCCGGTTTTTCAAGGCCTGAGCCTGAGACTCACCGGACATCGGGTTGGCCTGATCGGGGCCAATGGTGCGGGCAAGAGCTCCTTACTGCGCCTGTTGCAAGGGCTCCTGACGCCCGAGTCGGGCGCTATAGTCTTTACCCCTAAGGGCTACACGCCCGCCCCTGCCCCTGAGGGCCGCAACCCCCGGGTACCCCGCTGTGGCCTGGTGTTTCAAAACCCTGACCACCAGATTCTCTTTCCAACGGTAATAGAAGAGCTCTGTTTCGGTCAGCTGCAGCGCGGTACGGACAAGCAAACAGCCGAACAAAACGTGCGCAAGCTTGCCCAAAATTATGGATCGTCAGACTTACTGGAGCTTGCGACCCATGCCCTGTCTGAGGGGCAAAAGCAGCGGCTCTGCATCCTGTCTGTGCTGGCAGACGGCCCTGAACTGCTGCTGCTCGATGAGCCATTTGCAAGCCTCGACCGTAAGGCAACCGCGCAGATGCTTGCCATGGTCTCAGCCATTGACCAGCCCCTGATCATGGCAAGCCACATGCTTGACCTGTTTCAAGACTTTGACGAGCTTGTATGGATGGATAGGGGCACTGTACGCCTACAGGGCTCGCCTGCCGATGTCATCGCTGCCTACCTAGCAGACAAAGACTAGGTCGGTCGCAGCCCCGCAGCAGGCGCCTGTTCAGCGATACGGCCCGCCAGAAACATGGCATCACCATAACTAAAAAAGCGATACCGCTGGGCAATCGCATGGGCATAGGCGCCACGGATCGTCTCATAGCCCGCAAAGGCGCTCACGAGCATGAGCAGGGTGGACCTGGGCAGGTGAAAGTTGGTAAGCAGCGCATCCACGAGGCGGAAACGATAGCCTGGAGTAATAAACAGATCGGTCTCCCACTGACCGTACAAGGCATGGCCAGAGGCCTCACGGGCAGCGGCCGACTCCAGCGTGCGCAGACTGGTCGTGCCGACCGCAACCACGCGCCCGCCCAGACCCCGGGTGTCGGCGATGGCCTGGGCCGTGGCTTGAGGAAGACTGCACCATTCCCAATGCATCTTGTGGGCCGATAGGTCATCGGACCGCACGGGGGCAAACGTACCGCTGCCCACGTGGAGGGTAACCGTTGCACGTCTGACTCCCTTGGCATCAAGAGCGTCTAAAAAGGCTTCATCAAAATGAAGTCCTGCCGTGGGCGCTGCCACCGAGCCCGCATGCTCTGCATAGACGGTCTGGTAGCGCTTAAGATCTTCTGCATTGGGCCTATGATCGATGTAGGGCGGAAGCGGGAGTTCACCATAGGCTTCCAGATAGTCCAGTACCGCGCCTGCAAAACAGAGTTCCACCCGATCCGCTGCCCCAGGAACCGGGCCCTTGAACAACACACGGTCAGACAACCCAGCTGCCTGCCCCTGGCTGCGGTCACCCCCTTCTCGTACCTCAAGGCGCAGGTCCGTTCCCGGAGTAGGCTTTTTACTTGCGCGCATCAAGGCCGTGGCGGTCTTATCTGAGGTGATACGCTCTATGAGAAACTCAACCTGCCCCCCCGTTGGCTTTCGGGCGAAAAGTCGCGCTGGAATTACCTTGGAATCGTTAAATATCAAAAGATCGTCCGGCAGCAAAATACCAAGCAGATCGGTGAACACCCGATCCTCCCAGCGGCCCTGGCCCAACACGTGCAGGAGCCGACTCTCAGATCGTCTGGCTGCGGGGCGCTGGGCCACGAGGTCATTCGGTAGAACAAAATCAAAGTCTGAAAGTCGGTATTGCGGCACGGTGGTCTCAAGAAGGCTATGGCCAAAGCCTGGCGCAGTGGTGAACCGGCAGATTGTGGCACGCGCATGCTGAGCCTTTATCTCAGCCACCCAAGCTGGCTGCATCGAATCCCGGCAGGAACCAAGCTTCTTATGCTGGTCTTCGCCTCAGTATTGCTTCTGCCTGCCGAACAGTTCTGGATTTTGGGCTTGGCTGTACTGACCGCTCTGGCCGCCTTTCTAAGCCTGCGGCGGCCTGGTCGGCGCCGTCTCTGGGCCCTGTTCAAAGGCTTGGGGCCTATGCTGGTCTTACTCGGAGTCTTTCAGGTAGCTGCCATGATGGTCTCGCACGGCTGGCAGACGGGCCTTTTGATCGGGCTTGAGGCCGCGGGTACTACCCTGGTACGGCTCTTGGCCCTCATTCTGCTTGCAGACCTGGTAACCCTTTCCACCCCTACGCAAGACCTGGTGGCCGCGCTCGGCCCTGTGCTTAAGCCCCTTCAACTACTCGGCCTTTCTGAGCAGAGACTCGGCCTGGCTATCGGGATCATGCTCAGATGGGTCAGCCTGCTGCAGGCCGACTGGTCTGAAACGCGCACCGCCTTTGCTGCCCGAGGATGCAGTCGCCCAGGTATGCGCATCACAGGCCCGGTGATGCAACGATCTGCCCATACTGCCCAGAGCCTAAGCGAATCTCTGGCGGCAAGGCGCATAGGAATCAAATGACCCCGCGCGCCCGGTCTTCATGAAACTGGGCGCGCCAGATGCCAAAGCGACCCGCGCGAATGGCCAAGCGCATCTGGGCCATGATTTCTAAGTAAAAGGCCAGGTTATGCAGGCTCGCCAGACTTGCCCCAAGCATCTCATCAATCCGCTGCAGATGATGCAGGTAGCTTCGCGTAAAAGGGGGCCGATCATCGCCATGGGCCATGGGGCAGCAGACCGGACAGCGGCAGCTGGGGTCTATCGGTTGCAGGTCATCTTTGTAACGCGCATTACGAATCTTCAGATCTCCATAGCGGGTAAATAGCCACCCGTTTCGTCCATTGCGGGTTGGCATGACGCAGTCAAACAGGTCCACCCCCTCAGACACACCCGCCACCAGATCTTCCGGCGTTCCCACTCCCATGAGATAGCGGGGCTTTTCCTTTGGCAGTCGGGACGTGAGGTAGGCCAGCACGCGCAGCATGTCCTCTTTGGGTTCCCCAACAGACAGGCCTCCAATGGCATATCCCTCGAACCCAATCTCAAGAAGTCCGGCCAGAGAGGCATCCCGAAGATCCTCATACATCCCGCCCTGCACAATTCCAAAGAGCGCGTTACGACCGGACTGAGCACCAGCTTCAGACGCCAGCTCCGAATTTGTAAGGGGGTACTCACTGTCAGGCTTATCAAACTCGATTCGGCTTCGAGCGGCCCATCTGAGGGAAAGGGTCATACTGTCCGCGGCCTGATCACGTGTCGCGGGATAAGGCGTGCACTCGTCAAAGACCATGGCAATGTCCGAGTTGAGCACCTTTTGGATCTGCATGGATACCTCGGGCGAGAGAAAAAGCCGGTCTCCATTTACCGGCGACTGAAAGCCCACGCCCTCCTCCGAGATCTTGCGAAGCGCACCCAAAGACCAGACCTGAAATCCCCCTGAGTCGGTCAGCATTGGGCCACTCCAGTTCACAAAACGGTGAAGGCCACCATGCCTGGCGATAACCTCTAGCCCGGGACGCAGCCATAGGTGAAAGGTATTGCCAAGCACGATGCGGGCGCCAATCCGTCCCAGCATCTCGGGACTCACGCCCTTTACCGCACCATAGGTACCTACGGGCATAAAAATTGGCGTGTCTACCGGGCCATGATTCAGCATCAGCCGTCCCAGCCTCGCATGCCCCTCCTGGGCGATCACTTCGAACCTCGTCATGGAGCCTAGACTACCTTATATATACTTAGCGGCTTACCTGTAGTACACCGGTAACTACCCCCCTCTGTTCTAAGGAGTGCATTTGTGCTGATTTCCCCCGCATACGCCCAGGCCGCAGGAGGCCAGGATTCGCTCATTGGTTTTCTTCCCCTGATCCTGATGTTTGTGGTCTTGTACCTACTCATGATCCGCCCCCAGATGAAGCGCGCCAAGGAGCATAAGCTTCTTGTAGAAGGCCTGCAAAAAGGTGATGAGATCATCACCGCCGCAGGCATGGTCGGAAAAGTAACCGACGTCGACGAGGCTTATATAACTGTGGAAGTGGGCCAAGGCGACAAGCCAGTGCAAGTCGTAATGCAGCGTCAGGCAGTGCAGACCTTACTGCCCAAAGGTACTATCAAGACCATCAGCTAAGACTGCCCGAATGAACCGTGTCGCCTGGTGGCGGTTGGCACTCATGGCCCTTGCCCTGGGCTTTGGTCTGCTCTATACCCTGCCCAATTTTTTCGGAGAGCAGCCTGCCGTTCAGGTCTCGACTGCCAAGGCTACGCTGAAGGTCGAGGCAGCCGTAATACCTTTGGTGGAAAGGTCGCTCAGCGAGGCAGGCCTGGTACATCAGGGCATATCGTTTGACGCAGCGCCTACGGGAAATACGGTCCGTGCCAGGTTCTCTGACACTGACGATCAGCTTCGTGCGCGTGAGGTGATTGAGGCCACCCTTAACAAAGATCGCAGCGATTATGTGGTGGCGCTAAACCTGGTCTCTGCAACCCCGTCCTGGCTCACCCAGATTAACGCGCTGCCTATGTATCTGGGGCTCGACCTACGTGGCGGAGTGCACTTCATGCTGCAGGTGGATATGGCCGCTGCGCTTTCGAAGCGGCTCGATGCCTTGCAGGGCGATGCACGTACCTTGCTGCGCGAAAAACGGGTGCGGCACTCCGGAATCTCCCGTGGCCGAGACAGTATTGAGGTGCGCTTTGCCGCCGAAGACCAAAGAGCGGCTGCCCGTCTTGCACTCACCGAGCAGCTCCCGGAGCTTGAATGGCAAGAAGTCTCACTAGGAGATACCCTGGGATTAATCGGGCGATTCAAGCCAGCAACCGCCACCCGAATTCAAGAGTTTGCCCTCAAGCAAAACATCACCACCCTCAGCAACCGTATTAACGAACTCGGGGTGGCAGAACCGATTGTCCAGCAGCAAGGCGCAGACCGCATCGTGGTGCAACTGCCAGGAGTCCAAGATACGGCAAAGGCCAAGGACATTCTTGGGCGCACAGCAACCCTCGAGATCCGTATGGTCGAAGATGGAATAGAGGCAGCCCAGGCACTTACCGAAGGCAGGGTTCCCGCAGGGTTTGATCTCTATACCGAGCGCGGAGGCGCGCCGCTTTTGCTGCGAAAAGACGTAATTCTTACCGGAAGCAACCTTACCGATGCCCAGGCGGGATTTGACTCTCAGAACCCGCTGGAGCCCGCTGTCCACCTTACTCTTGATGCCAAAGGGGCACGCATATTCCGCGAAATTACCCGCGAGAATATCGGCAAGCGTATGGCCATTTTGCTCATCGAAAAGGGCCAAGGCGAGGTGATCACCGCACCGGTGATTCGCAGCGAGATTCCTGGTGGTCGGGTACAGATCTCCGGTCGTATGACAACAGTAGAAGCCGCTGACACAGCACTGCTGCTGCGTGCAGGCTCTCTGGCCGCGCCTATGGAGATTATCGAAGAACGCCTGATCGGTCCTAGCCTGGGTGCAGACAATATCGCGCAGGGGTTTAGTGCTACCACCTGGGGCTTTGTCGCAATCGCGGTGTTTATGGCGGTGTACTACAGTCTCTTTGGCGTGATCTCTGTGCTGGCCCTGTGCCTGAACCTGCTGCTTCTCTTTTCTTTGCTGTCCATTTTGCAGGCAACACTCACCCTGCCGGGCATTGCTGCGGTAGCGCTCACTCTTGGCATGGCAATCGATGCCAACGTGCTGATTAACGAACGGGTGCGAGAAGAAATCCGCGCTGGCGCGGTCCCGCAGGTGGCCATTGCTACCGGATACGACAAGGCCTGGGCGACCATTCTCGATTCGAACATCACTACCCTTATCGCTGGGGTTGCACTGCTTGCCTTCGGGTCGGGGCCGGTTCGTGGGTTTGCAGTGGTGCATGTGCTGGGAATTCTCACCAGTATGTTCTCAGCAGTCTTTTTCAGTCGCGGCCTGGTCAACCTTTGGTACGGAAGCCGCAAGCGTCTTGGTCGATTGGCAATCGGATAGCCATTATGGAATTTTTTCGTCTCGAAAAAACGATCCGTTTTATGCGGCATGCCAAGCTGCTCAACGCCATCTCTGGCCTGTTATTTATTGCGGCAGTTGCCTGCATCCTCTGGCGTGGGCTTGCCTTTTCAATCGAGTTCACCGGCGGCACGGTTATGGAGGTCTCTTATGCCCAGACCGCCCCGCTGCAAAAAGTACGCGAGACGGTGCAGGCCATGGGATACGCCGATGCCCAGGTACAAAATTTCGGCAGCGCCCGCGACCTTCTCATTCGGCTTCCCCTTAAAGGAGAAGCGAGCAATGACCAGGCCCAGGAGGTTTTTCGAGCAATCGCGGGTATCGATCCGAATGCGGCGCCTGAGCTCAGGCGGGTGGAGTTTGTTGGCCCACAGGTCGGGGCGGAGCTCGCCACCGACGGCCTGATTGCCCTGATCTTTGTAATCCTGGGAATCATGATCTACCTGGCAGCGCGATTCGAATGGAAGTTTGCAATCGCCGCCATCGTAGCCAACCTGCACGATGTAGTGATCATCCTTGGGTTCTTTGCTGCCTTCCAGTGGGAGTTCTCTCTCTCAGTCTTGGCAGCCACCTTGGCCGTACTCGGCTACTCGGTTAACGAGTCGGTTGTAGTAGCCGACCGAATTCGAGAAAACTTCAAGCGCATGCGCAAGGCAAGCGTTGAAGAAGTGATTGACAACGCCATTACCCGCACCATGAGCAGAACAATCATTACCCATGGCACCACCGAGACCATGGTTCTTGCCATGTTGATATTCGGCGGACCCGCGCTACATTACTTTGCCCTGGCACTCACCATCGGCATTGTCTTTGGTATTTACAGCTCGATCTTTGTCATGGCTGCCATCACGATGTGGCTGGGAATCAAGCGGGAGGATCTGGTAAAGCCGGTCAAGCCCAAAGACGAAGTGATTGCCCCATAGAGCCCCTAAACAGTGGCCTCTCGAGCGTCCCGCAGCACCCCTGGCCTTCAGTTTCTCCTCCGAATCACCTCCCCCACGATGCCCCTGGGCGGCTTTAGCTACTCGGGGGGCCTTGAATCTGCAGTTGAAAAGGGGCTCGTAGAAAACGAAGACGATGCGGCGCAATGGATCGAAGATGGGCTATGCGGAGTCTTATCTGTCTGTGAGGGCCCTCTCTGGCTGCTTCTCTACCAGGCTATAAAAGAGCGAGATGCTGCCCAGGCGACCCAGTGGAATCATTGGTACTGGGCAAGCCGCGACACTCGCGAGATGCGCCAGGAGACCCAGCAAATGGGCTGGTCATTGCGACAGGTAGCCATGAACCAGTCTTGGGGAAATCCCGATCTGCAAGGGCTGCGCGACCAGCTCGTTCCGGAAACCTACCTCGCCATGCATGCCTATGCCTCGGTGGTGCATGGCGTGAAGGCCCAAGACGGCCTGTTAGCCTTTTTCTACGCCTGGGCCGACAATCAGACGCTGGCTGCGATTAAAACCGTACCCCTGGGGCAGTCCGCAGGCCAAAGGCTCTTGGCCAAAACAGGCGACTGGATCGAGAAGGCAGTTGCCAAATCCCAAGAATGCATTGCCCAGCAGCCCCCGACGGTTCAGACTTCAGCGGTACAGCTCAGCATTCTGAGCAGCCAGCATGAGCACCAGTATTCACGGCTATTCCGATCCTAGTTTCTGCAGACAAAGGAGCTGCGATGCGCACCAAACCCTTCCCCCCCCTGCGTGTCGGTGTAGGGGGCCCCGTGGGCTCAGGAAAGACCACCCTACTGGAAGTCTTGTGCAAGGCCATGCGCGACCGTCACGACCTCGTGGCTATCACAAACGACATCTACACCAAAGAAGACCAGCGTCTGCTTACCCTATCGGGTGCCCTTCCGCCTGAACGAATCCTTGGGGTCGAGACCGGGGGATGCCCCCACACGGCCATTCGGGAAGATGCATCCATCAATCTTGAGGCGGTTGACCGCATGCTGCAGCGGTTTCCGGAGGCCGATATCGTCTTTATCGAATCCGGAGGCGACAACCTGGCCGCCACATTCAGCCCAGAGCTTTCTGATTTCACCATCTATGTCATTGACGTTGCAGGGGGAGAGAAGATTCCGCGTAAGGGGGGGCCAGGAATCACCCGGTCTGACCTACTTGTGATCAACAAGACCGATCTTGCGCCAATGGTGGGGGCAAACCTGGAAGTGATGGCCCAAGACACCGCCCGCATGCGGCCGGATAGGCCTTGGGTGATGTGCAACCTAAAGACAGGTTTGGGTCTTGACAGGGTTGTCCAGGAAATTGAGGCCCAGCTTTTTACGCAGTAGGCTCGCAGACAGCCCACTACGCCATTGGGTTTTGCCCGCCTTCGGTGGACTTGGCAAGATACTCCTGCACCAGGCTCTCCCAGACCACCTCAAGCTCATAGGCACTCGAGATCGCCAGCCCCTCCAGGTCTGGAAATAAGGTGGCATAGGTAATATTCATGCGATATAAAGCTTGCATCGCCTGGCTGCGAATGGTTAACGGAAGCACATACTTCACAAGAAGGTCAGACCCATGGTCATAGCTCTCTAGAAGCGCTCCCAAGGTCTTTTGAATCTGCCCCGGCATGACAAAAAGCCCCGACTGAGAGACAAGCCTTCGATCCATCTCGGATGGCTCCCCTACCCAGACCACGGGGTTGGTGTTTCTCAGGAAATAGCGCTCGTAGTTTCCCTGAATACGTGGATCGATAACCTCCCGGGTAAGTCCGGGATCAAAAGAGGGGGCTGCAGACCAGAGCTGCGGGGTGTTAAGGGCATACACCGCCGACTCGTCCAGCGCATTCTCTAAGGCAAAAAAAGCGGCCACATAGGGAGACTTTGTGAAATCCAATAGCCGCGTCGGAGCACCATGGTGCTGCATCAGCGCAAGGCAACGCAGGTCATCAGACAGCCCTATGCTATCGCTGAGGTAATTGTGCGCCTTGCGCCGAAAGACCCTGAGCGCCCGCGACTCGCGTAATGGCCACAACACGGGATCGGGGCAGTAGGCAGTAAAACGCCGGGCAATGGCCGTTACAAGAGGCCATTGGGCCGAAACCTCACCCCGAAAGGCCCAGCCGCTTAAGGCGTCTGTCTTTTCTACAAAATCATCCCAACTGGGAACCTGAACAACACGCATAAAGGCCTTTAGCTCTTAGAAACCACGGGTGTGCAGTACGCCACGATCTTAACCCAGGCGCAGCCAACCCCGCGTTTGGGCCCAAGGCCGAAGACCGTATTTCTATATACTCAATCGTCCTTTTGGTACCCCGGTGATCGACTCCTCTTCTTCTTGCTGCCATGCTGCAACCCAATGTTCTTCGATACTTTGCAGAAGTCGCCCGAACCGGGTCTCTCAGAGTCACTGCTGATCAGCAGCAAATAGCACCAAGTGCCTTAAGCCGACAGATAAACCAGCTTGAGAAGTTTCTGGACACAAAGCTGTTTATCCGTTCAACCAAGGGGATGCAGCTCACCGAAATCGGCCGAGAGTTACTCAGCTTTGTCGAGGAGAACAACCGCAATATCGACGCGCTAGTGCAGCGTATCGAGGATATCGACCATCTAAGAAGAGCCTCTGTGCGTATCGCCTCTGTCGAAGGTACGACCATTAGCTTCCTGCCTGCAGTGATGGCCCGATTCTCTCGTGGATTCCCGGGTATCCGTTATGAAGTGGTTGTCAGCAACACACATGACGTTGCCGACCGGGTTGCTGCAGGCGACAGCGAAATCGGAATCGCGTTTAACTGCCCGTCAAGGGATGACCTGATCCTGCGGGCCCGAATTCCGCAGCCTCTGCATCTCATCGGCAGAAGCGACAATCCTGCCCTTAGGCGAAGAAGTATTAGCCTCGCAGAGATGGCAAGCCTGAAACTTGCACTGCCTACCCGTCAGTTCAGTATTCGGCGCATCATTGAGCAGTCGTTGCGAACAACCAATCTCGTGGGGACGATTGCCCTGGAGACTAATTCTCTAATGCTGATACGACAGGTGATCACCCAGACCGATCTACTCACCTGCATGCCTGAATTCGTCTTCGAAAATGAGGTTAGGAGCAATGTTGTATCCACGTGCGCGGTTGAGGATAGGCTAGCGCAGGCGGTCACCCTTGATGTAGTAACGCGTCACGGCCATACCCTGTCTGGAGAGGCAAGGCGGTTTTTGAGTATTCTTCTTGAGGCCGCCAAGGAAAAAACCCAGACTCAACTTAGCCACGCGCAGCATTTGGTCTTGTAGCGCACAGACACCAACCCAGGCCTCGATTCTCGGTTATCTGGTGCAGGCTTGGCGCCTTCAGCTAGCTAGCCTGGGCCTCGAGAGGCAAACACCGCCTGTGCAAGGGCATAATCCTCCGGAAAGGTTGCCTCATGACCATGCTGGTGGCCCCCTCCATAGGCTCCCCATTCGGGCTCAAAAGCAGATACTACTGTCACAGGATGCACGCCCAACTGACGAAGCATCTCGGCGAGCACCGGATCGGCCCGAAACTGCAGATACCCTTCGGTAATTTCTATGCGCACATGGCGGTTACCCAAATGATAAGCGCAACGCATCAGGGCAAAGGCACGGTCCTCTACCCGCAGTAGTTCCTCATCTGCAGCAACCACCTCTACCAAACGGCCCAGGGTATCAACCAACAGACTGCCCCCCCGGAGAACGCCCCCTCGGGCAACCAAGACACCCACCTCTTCACCGGTCGTCATTAGCCGTGACTTGAACCGGCTCTTGCTCCGGGTCTCAAAGTCGAGGTTCAGGCAGTCAAAGGGCGGTTCATCCGTCGCCGGAGCAAGGCCAAACACCTGCATCTACCTCAGTGCCCTACCTAAAAAAGAAAATACCGCTGGGCCATGGGCAGAACATGCGCAGGCTCACACTGCAGAAGAACACCATCGGCAATAACCTGATAGGTCTGAGGATCGACCGAAATATCGGGCTGCCAGTCGTTGTGCACCATGTCAGACTTCTGAATGCGGCGGCAGTTTTCTACCGCCAGACAGGGCTTTTTAAGGCCGAGCGCGGCAAGTTCGTCGGAGGCCAGTGCCGCCTGCGATACAAAGGTAACCGATGTCTGCAAGCCCCCGGCGAAAGACCCAAACATAGGCCGATAATGCACCGGCTGCGGTGTAGGAATCGAGGCATTGGCATCACCCATGAGACCCCAGGCGATCATCCCGCTTTTGAGCACGAGGCTTGGCTTGACGCCAAAGTGAGACGGCCGCCAGAGCACCAGATCGGCAAGCTTGCCTTTTTCAATCGAACCGACATGCTGGGCAATACCATGGCTAATGGCTGGATTGATGGTGTATTTCGCCACATAGCGTTTCACGCGGGCATTGTCTGCGTAGGAGGGATCACCCTGAAGGCTCCCTCGCTGAACCCGCATCTTGTGCGCCGTCTGCCAGGTGCGTAGGATCACCTCGCCCACCCGCCCCATAGCCTGCGAATCGGAAGACATCATGGAGAAGGCCCCGAGGTCGTGCAAGATATCCTCGGCGGCAATGGTCTCTCGACGAATACGGCTCTCAGCAAAGGCAATATCCTCGGCAATGCTCGCATCAAGATGATGGCAGACCATCAGCATGTCAAGATGCTCATCGATCGTATTAATCGTATAGGGCATCGTGGGGTTGGTAGACGACGGCAAGACATTGGGCAGGCCGGCTGCCTTAATAATGTCGGGGGCATGACCACCCCCAGCGCCTTCGGTGTGATACGTGTGAATCGTTCGCCCCTTAAAGGCCGCTATTGTGTCTTCCACAAAGCCTGACTCATTAAGCGTATCGGTGTGAATGGCCACCTGAATATCCATCTGTTCGGCCACACTCAGGGCGCAGTCGATCGCGGCCGGGGTGGTGCCCCAGTCTTCGTGAAGCTTTAACCCCATCGCTCCGGCGCGGATCTGCTCTTGAAGCGGTTCGGGTTGGCTCGCGTTACCTTTGCCCAGGAAACCGAGATTCATCGGAAAGGCCTCGGCGGCCGCAAGCATGCTGCGGATATGCCAAGGCCCAGGCGTACAGGTGGTAGCAAAGGTTCCGGTAGCTGGCCCGGTGCCTCCTCCAATCATGGTGGTCACGCCACTAGATATTGCCTCTTCAATCTGCTGCGGACAGATAAAGTGAATATGCGAGTCGATGCCACCAGCAGTAAGGATCATGCCCTCGCCGGCAATAATTTCGGTGCCGGGGCCGATAACAAGGGTGACACCTGGCTGAATATCAGGGTTGCCTGCCTTGCCGACGCCGGCGATACGCCCATTTTTAATACCGATATCGGCCTTGACGATGCCCCAGTGGTCAACAATTAGGGCATTGGTAATCACCGTATCCATACTGTCTTTGCTTAACCGCTGGCTCTGGCCCATGCCATCGCGAATAACCTTACCGCCGCCAAACTTAACCTCTTCACCGTAGATGGTGAAGTCTTTCTCGACCGTGATCCAAAGTTCCGTATCTGCAAGACGCACGCGATCGCCCACGGTAGGGCCAAACATCTCAGCGTACGCCCGTCGGGATATTCGAGTCATGGTTAGAGCGCCCCCATTACTTTGGCATTGAAACCAAAAACCTTGCGTGCGCCAGCAAGCGCCACAAGGGTCACGGTTCTCTTTTGGCCAGGCTCAAACCGCACGGCAGTCCCTGAGGCAATGTGTAGCCGATATCCGCGCGCCTGAGCCCGGTCAAACGACAGCGCCGAATTCACCTCAAAAAAATGAAAATGCGAGCCGACCTGTACCGGACGATCGCCGGTATTGAGCACTGCTAACGTGATCGTGGGGCGATCAACGTTTATCGCAATATCGCCATCCTGCACTGCGACTTCGCCCGGGATCATGGCTGGTCCTTGGGTTCGTTGTGCCGTTGTCGGCCCAGAGCCTTCAGGGTCAGGCGAAAGCCAACAGCCAGAACTCCCAGAAACATCAGCGCCATCAGTAAATGATCCCATCCTGCCAGTGGCTGCATAAAGGCCGAGACCAGGTCGAGCACATGCCCCTCGTGGGCCAACGCTGGGAACGGCGTAAGAAATAGAAGCAATATGGCTAAGCGGAAAAAACCGATTACTGATAGAGGCGGCATCATAGAAAGCTCCTTGCGAAGTGGCGCAGGCAATACAGGCAGAACAGCAACAACCACAGCGATATACCGAGACCCGGTCTTAAAAACACCAGCACACCCACATCCCACTATGGGATCGGCTGGTGCACCGTTACAAGCTTGGTTCCATCGGGAAAGGTTGCCTCAACCTGGATATCCGGCAGCATCTCGGCAACTCCCTCCATAACATCGGCACGCGAGAGCACCTTGGTGCCCTCTGTCATTAACTCAGCTACCGTCTTACCATCGCGTGCCCCTTCGAGTATGGCAGCCGAAATAAGGGCGGTTGCCTCTGGCAGATTGAGCTTCAGCCCTCGCGCCTTTCGACGCTCCGCGAGCAGCGAAGCGGTGAAGATAAGCAGCTTGTCTTTTTCTCTAGGGGAGAGATCCATGAGTCACCCTATGGTTAGTCCACATCATTTCTCGCAGGCACTACCGCTCAGGCGAGGTTTTCAGCCAGGTGAAATTATGGACGTGTTCTGATCAGGAGACCAGACTGCAATGAACATCTCGAACGCCCAATTTCGGTGCAAACCAATGCGCAGGCAAGGGCTTCGCCAGAAGTCGCCGTATCGCCCTAGGTCGCCCAAATGCGTAGGGGCTCGGCTGTCCTCCCGACGGCCCAAGGGCGAAGTAACGCCCAGGCTTGTATCAGAGCGCTACGGGCTACTTCCGTCTCCGAGGCAAGCACGCGAAAGACCACCAACCCCGAGGGCAGCTGGGTGAAGCCTGACCGCAGGGCCGACGAAAAGCTTGCCAACCGGGCGCAAGAATCTTGATCCGATTCAGACAGTGGCTGTCCAGAATATGCCCATAGGGTGCCATGCACAGGAAATCCTCCGGTTCCCTGGATAGCAGGCCGGTGGTGCACATTCTCTGGGGAGAACGCCGCGAGCTCTTTCCAGTCAAGACAAGTGTCGATAGTCACCGATGCATCTACCCGCACCCACGCCGAACGCCATACGTGGCCTGTACTTTGTAATGACTGTTGCTGCCCAAACTGCATGACCTCCCATCCAAGAAACCGGGCAGCGGGGGCTAGCCGTATTTCCGTTATTAGCCGCGCCTGACATTCATCGAAAAAAATGTTCTCGCTCGGTAGCCACTCAAGGCAGCCATCATCCTCAACGGTGATGTGTACCTGCTGCTCTGCGTACTGGCCATTTGCCTTATACCAACGCGCTGCGCCGGGAGTGGTAAGGAGAGCATGGGCGCCAGGCTTGACTTGAGACGCAATCGAGATCAAATCCCCTCCCGCGATTCCCGAAGGGGGATGCAGAATAAATGCATGGGCGATCGACGGGCCCTCAGGGTAGAGAATTTTCTGAAGGGCCATGGGTCCTCCGCTCTGCCGGTGGCCCAAAACGGTAGCGCCAGGGTAAGGCGCTTCGAAGACAGTGGAGAGCTCTGCCTTCCAAACAGGCATTAGTTCGGGAAGATCTTTAAGGCTATGAGAGCAATCCCAGGAACGAAGACCAACAAGATAATTCTTAGAATGTCAGATGCCACGAAGGGAATGACATACTTAAATATCTCAGTCATTGGCACATTTCGAGCCATACTGCTGATAATAAAGACATTCATGCCCACTGGTGGGGTAATCAGCCCAATCTCAACCACCATCAGTGCCAAAATTCCAAACCAGATTGCCTTTGACTCCGGATCCAGCCCCCAGAGGTCAATTCCCATAATCACAGGGAAGAAAATAGGAATGGTTAAAAGAATCATAGACAGGCTGTCCATAACACAGCCGAGAATCAGGTAAATAACAATAATCACAAAAAGCACTGCAAGCGGTTCCAGATTAAGGCTCACGACCCACTTCGCAAGTTCGGTATTCATCCCCGTTAGGGCTAGGAACACATTCAGGATATCGGCGCCCAGCAGAATGAGAAAGATCATGCCGGTGGCAGTGGCCGCACCGTAGATACAGTCAAGAAAACCGCGTCCTTTGAGCCCACCGGTCTTCCAGGCAACAAAGGCAGTGGCCAGCGCGCCTATCGAAGCAGCCTCTGTGGGGGTGAAGATCCCGCTGTAAATACCGCCAATGACCGCCAAGAAAATAAGCAAGACCGGCCAGGTATCGATAAATGCACGAAACCGCTCCCCCCAGGCCATGCGCTCCCCGGCCGGGGCATCGCTTGGGCTAATCCGGGCAATAATCGCAATGACCAACATATAGCCTATCGCAGCAAGAATCCCCGGTATGAAGGCCGCCAGGAACATACGCCCGACATTCTGTTCGGTCATGATCGCGTAAATAACAATTGGAATGGATGGCGGAATCAAAATTCCCAGAGTGCCCCCGACAGAGATTACGGCTGCCGAAAATCGCTCAGAGTAGTTGTGGGCTTTGAGCTCGGGTAAAGCCACCTGACCCATAGTGGCAGCCGTTGCCAAAGATGATCCACATATCGCACCAAATCCGGCACAGGCTGCCACCGCACCCATGGCCATTCCACCCCGAAAGTGGCCAACAAGGGCGTTGCCTGCCCGAAACAAAGACCTTGATAGCCCCCCATGGGTTGCAAACTGCCCCATCAGCAGAAAGAGCGGAACGACGGAAAGGTCGTAGATCGAGTAGCGGGCGTAGGCGGCTGTTTTAAAGTAATTGAGCAGCGGGGCGGAACCAGCCACATAGATATACCCAACGGAGCCGGCCAAAAGCATCGCGACCCCGATATGAATCCGCAGGGCAAGGCCCATCAACAAGGCGGCCAGCATTACTGCGCCCCATTCCAGACCCGTCATCGCGCACCCCGATAGATACGCACCACAGTGATGTAAGCCGCCACAATGCTCAAAAGCCCAAAAGAGGGCACCATGGGAGCATAGCCCCACCAGGTAGGAAGGCCCAAGAGCATAGAGGAGTCAAAGTTTTTCTTCAGGTCGACCATGCCAATGGCCAGGCGCCAGCACATAACCGCCCCCACAATCGACATGAGCACACCGGCAATACTATCGAGAAACAAGACGATCGAAGGCCGGGCTTTGGCAGTGAAAAAGTCTACGATCACGTGTCCATTGGCCCAGTGGGCATAGGGTAGCGCCATGCTCACCGACACCGCGCACATCATTTGAACCATCTCGTAGTCGCCTAGGATGGGCTTGGTAAAGACTGCCCTACCGACAATACTGGCTAGCGACATACCTGCCATGCAAAGCAACACTATGCCCGAGGCAATGGCAAAGAGCTTACAGAGCGATGCCAGGGTCTTGCCCAGCATATCGTCTGCGACAAACTCAGAAACAGTGGCTGGCTCGCTCACGTGCTATGAAAAATAAGAACCGCTTGAAAAAAGAGAGGGCCAGAAAAGCACCCTCTCTTGCCTCGTAGACTACTTGGTGTACTGCTTTACCAGCTCACGTGCAGAGGAAACAAGAGCCTTGCCATCAAAGCCTCGCTTATCCATATCGGCCGTGAACTCAGCATACAAAGGCTCAATCGCCTTACGCCATCTATCAAGTTCCGCGCGGGGAATCTGGTTAATGGTGTATCCAGCAGTCTTCACAAATGCCTCACGACCGGGAACATCATTGCCCTCTTGGGTGGCTCCTAGAAAGGCAGAGAACTCACGCCCCGAGTTTTTATCAACCACCGCCTTTAGGTCTGCGGGCAGCGAGTCGTATTTCGCCTTATTCATCGGAACCAGGAACACCGTCGTGTAGAGTGCCTCCACGCTGCGATCAGGCTCTGCGACGAACTTAGTCAGTTCGTGCACCCGTAGGCCAGGAGCCACTTCGTAGGGTATAACGGCGCCATCAATCACCCCTTTGGACAATGCCTCAGGAACCTGCGGTACCGGCATTCCTACTGGCGAAGCACCAAGCAAGCCCAGCATTCTGTTGGTTAGCCGCGTGGGCGCCCGCAGCTTCATACCCTTGAAGTCGTTGAGGCTTGTAATCGGCTTGTCTTTGGTAAAGATATTTCCCGGGCCATGCACATGAATTGCCAAGAGCTTGACGTCTTTAAACTCGTCTTGCGCATGCTTCTGAACGAAGTCCCATGCAGCCCGGCTGGTGGCGGCCGCATTGGTCATCATAAAGGGTAGCTCGAAGATCTCAGACCGCGGGAACCGACCGGCAGAATAACCGGCTACCGTCCAGACCACATCGGCAACCCCGTCTTTAGCCTGGTCGAACAGCTGCGGTGGTGCTCCGCCGAGCTGCATTGCAGGAAAGATCTGGCAGTTCAAGCGCTTATTTGAGTCTCGCTCGATATTGGCACACCAGTCGCCAAGCATTTTGGTGTGCTGAATCGTCTGAGGGCCTAGAAAGTGATGCACCTTAAGGGTGATGGTCTGTGCCTGCACACTGGCGCCTGCAATTGCCAGCCCCGCTGCGATGGCAGCTAGTTTTAATCTCATAAAACGTCTCCTCGTTGTGTAAAAATGCGCACTAGAAAGCATAGACGCTAATCGACGTCCATACCAGTTTTAAGGGCCCATGTTCTGGTTTCCTCTAATACCCTACCCTGCACCCACTATAAAAAGTTTTAGTCAAAAATACCCAGATACGCCTCGGCCAAGGCCGTTTGTAGGGCATGCGAGCTGGCAAGGGTGTTGAACTCTGCGGCCTGAATGCGCCGGTCAAACAGGGTCTGGCCATCAAACTTATGCAGCAGGCTCGTCATCCACCAGGAAAACCGTTCCGCCTTCCAGATGCGCGCTAGTGCCAGCTCTGAATACCCATTTAGGCGGTCTTCCGACCCTTTTGTGTAGAAGGTGATTAGCGCCTCGGACAATACCCGAATATCGGCCACTGCCAGGTTCAGTCCCTTAGCCCCGGTGGGCGGTACGATATGCCCCGCATCCCCGGCCAGAAATAACCGACCAAACTGCAGAGGTTCGGCAACAAAGCTGCGCAATGGCGCAATGCTTTTTTCAAGCGATGGGCCGGTAGACAAGGCCGAAGCTCGGTCAGGCCCAAGCCTTCGGGCAAGCTCTGCCCAGAAACGGTCGTCTGACCAGTTTTCTACCCGATCTTCAAGGCTGCACTGCAGGTAGTACCGACTCCGTGTCGGCGAGCGCATGCTGCAGAGATAGAAGCCGTCTGCATGGTTGGCATAAATCAGTTCGTGAGACACGGGCGGCACATCAGCAAGCAGGCCCAGCCAGCCAAAGGGATAGGTGCGCTCTATTTCGTGCAGCCTTCCGGTGGCCTTTGCGGCAGCCCGACAAACCCCATGATAGCCATCGCAGCCAATCACAAAGTCTGCATGGAGTTGATGAGACACGCCGTCCAGACTGTAGGAAACACTCGGGGTGGCGGACTCGAAGTCATGAATTGCAACCGACGACGCCTCATATACCGTAGGGGCACCCGAGGCCTTGCGGGCCTGCATCAGGTCACGGGTTACTTCTGTTTGGCCATAGACCATCACCGAGCGGCCCGTTAGGCCTTTGAGGTCAATGCGCAGCGGGGGAGTATCTTCGTAGATAAGCGAAAAGCCATCATGGGGCAGGCCCTCAGCCTGCATGCGGGTGCCAAGCCCAATCTCGTTTAGAAAAGAGACGGTCGCGTCCTCAAGCACCCCAGCCCGTATACGGGCGGCAACATGGTCTGCCGATTGCCTTTCAATAACCACGGTATCGATACCCGCCAGACCCAGTACATGGCCTAGCAGAAGCCCGGAAGGACCGGCCCCCACAATAGCCACTTGGGTAGAACGCGAAGTCTGTATCAACAGGCTAGGCCGATCACAACAGGCGAGAAAACACTAGGTTGAACCAATGACTGCACGACAGCTCCCCAGACCAATACGTGTCGCGGATGCATTCTGACAAAAGCCGGTAATCTCTATCGCATCGCCGTCTTCAATAAACCGCCGAGTCTCACCGGACGGCAGGGTTAATGCCTCTTTTCCGCCCCGGGTAAGCTCCAACAACGACCCCGCCTCACTACTGTCAGGACCACTCATAGTACCCGAACCAAGCAGATCGCCCGACCGCATCAGGCAGCCATTACTGGAATGATGCGTAATCAACTGCGCCATAGTCCAGAAAGAATACTTCAGGTTTGTCTTTGCTAGCACATGCGGCGACAGATTGCGGGCCCGCATCTCTGCTGACTGGATGCTGATCTGCAGATGCAGGTCGATACCGCCAGCCTGCTGGTTTTCCGGATCTGTTAAGTAGGGCAACGGCGCTGGGTCATCCACCGGGCGGGTATAGGGCACGCGAAAGGGCGCAAGGGCCTCCCGCGTGACAATCCAAGGCGACAGGGTGGTGGCAAAGTTCTTCGACAGAAAAGGCCCCAGAGGCTGATATTCCCAAGACTGAATATCCCGGGCGGACCAGTCATTTAAAAGGCACAGACCAAAAAAATGGTCTTCGGCCTCCGCGATCGGAATGGGAACGCCAGGAGCATTTCCTGCCCCCAGAAAAAAACCCACCTCAAGCTCAAAATCCAGCTTCTGACAAGGACCAAACACCGGTGGACCCTCCGCGGGCTTGATCTGCCCAGACGGCCGGGGAATGTCACCGCCTGAGACCTGCAGGGTAGAGCTGCGGCCGTGGTAGCCGATAGGCACCCACTTGTAATTCGGGAGCAGCGGATTGTCCGGTCGAAAAAGACTGCCCACTGACGTAGCGTGATGGATCGAAGTATAAAAATCCGTGTAGTCCCCAACCGTGCAGGGCATCACCATACGCGCCTGAGACTGCGGCACCAGGCAGCCCTGAACACGGGCTGCATCGCCTTGGCCATTTTTAGACAAGATGGCCGTAAGGCGCGCGCGCACCTGCTGATGGTATTTCTTGTGCAAGGCCATGAAGGCATTTAAGTCACCGGCTGCCAACGGTGCAAAGGCTGCCGACTCGTCGGCCGGGATTGGTATCGCCCGAACAAGGGCACCAAGGTCGAGAATCTGATCGCCGATTGCAACGCCGAGTCGCGGATCCGCCTGGTCTAAGCCCGTTGGCATAAAGCGGCCAAAGGGCAGGTTTTCAATCGGAAACTCCGACTCAGGATGATTAGCCGAGGCCACCCAGCTGCCACGGGTCTTCATGCGTTTGCCATGGTTCCGTCATGCATCCATCGGGCATGGGCAGGCGCCTTTTTGGTCTGCGCCCATTCGTTGAGCATGTCCCACTTCACCGTGTCGAGCATGCGCATCATCTCTGGCGTGCCAGTATCTACGGCAAGCTCGAGCCGATGCCCATTGGGATCGAAAAAATAAATCGACTTGAATATGGTGTGATCTGTAGGCCCAACAACTGCAATGCCGTCTGCCTCTAGCCGCGCCTTTGTCTGTAACAAGGTGTCGATCGAATCGACTTTCATTGCCAGATGCTGCACCCAATCGGGCGTATTGGTATCGCGGCCCATAGGAGGACTATTGGGTAGTTCAAAAAAGGCAAGAATGTTGCCTTCGCCCATGTCGAGAAACACATGCATATAGGGATCTGGCGCCTTGGTGGAGGGTACCTGGTCTTCGGCAATCGCCAACACAAACTTCATATTCAGATACTTCTCATACCACTGGACAGTCTGCTTGGCATCAATACAGCGATAGGCAACATGGTGCAGGCGTTGTATCTTCATCGTGTTCTCCTTATACGTCTGGCAGTGCCGCAGCATTAATCGCCTGCCTAAGCACGGGAAGGCTGCCAATATGATTAGCAAGAATGAGCACCAGGCGGGCGTTGAAGGCATGACTCTCTGTTTCAGAGAGATTGGCATGGGCTGCGATCAGCGCCTCATAAAAATCGTCACCCGCGCTGTAGCCATAAAAATAGGTCTTCTGCGGGTTAGAAAAATGGCTCTCGGTAATAAGCTCTGCTTGTTGCACGGCATCCTTGCCTTCCATCATCATCGTGTCTCGGTTGGTTGTCATGGTGCGTTAGTGCGAAAGATGCCCCAGCGCCCGCCGGTATGCCGCCGCGATATCAGACTGACTGGGCCTGCGCCAACGGGCTGCCACATGCTGGTCTGGACGCATAAGATAGACAGAACCCGGCTTAAGATCGTATCTTTCGGCAAGACATTTCTTGCAATCGAGAATGTGATTCACGAACGACGCTCCGGCATGGTCTGCTACGGCGGTAGGGGCAAATGACGCGGCACCGCGGGCTTTTTCACCCTCAACTAACCCAAGGTCATGCACCACTAGTACGCGCAGGTCGATAACGCCGGCCGCGTTTAAAGATTCGGCCCAGGCGGTAATGTCTTCGAGCACCTTCTGCGCATCCGGCTCCTGGCTCGCAGCAGCCATTACGACAAAGCTTCCACCCAGGTAACGAAGCAGCCAGTCTGAGGATGACGAATCTGTTTGTGGGTTTTGCCCGCGGTCGTTTGACGCCGCCGAAAAATTGAATCGCTCAACAGGTGCATCGTCTGCAGGTGCACCGGGAATCATTCGGCCGGCAAAAACATCGCCGGCCCGATCGGGGGTATTCAGTGGCGATTGCGCATGAAACGTTGGCACGGAGAGCCTTCCGGAGTTCACTAGGCCGCGCGCGAAACCGAGATTGTGAGCGAGCTGCAAAACAGAGTCTCGAAAAAGTCGGCTAACGGGTGACTTTGGGGTAATGAAATCGGTTGACCGCGTGGAGTTGAGAATGTTTTCATCCGCCGCCTCGGTACGCTCTGCATCATAAGTATCTAATAAAGCCTGCGGGGCTTTACCCGAAAGAACCGCCGCAAGCTTCCAGCCCAGGTTATCAATATCCTGAATTCCCGAGTTTGCGCCCCGCGCCCCAAAGGGCGATACCTGATGGGCCGCATCCCCCATAAAGATCACTTGGCCATGGCGAAACTGGGCCATGCGCCGACACTGAAAGGTGTAGACACTCACCCATTCAAGCTCAAACGCATGGTCTGGGCCGAGCATTGCCTGAATGCGAGGGATTACCTTTTCGGGTTTTTTCTCTTCCTCAGGATCGACATTCCAGCCCAACTGAAAGTCGATGCGCCAGACATTATCAGCCTCGCGATGCAGCAGCACCGACTGATTCGGATGAAACGGCGGGTCGAACCAGAACCAGCGCTCAGCAGGGAAGTCTGCCTTCATGACCACATCGGCAATCAGAAACCGGTCCCGAAAGACTCGGCCCTCGATATCGAGCCCCAGCATGCGACGGACCGGAGATCGGGCACCATCGGCGACCAGCAGCCAGTCGCAGGAAACATGGTAGCTGCCATCAGGGGTCTGCACCTCTATCTGCGCGCAAGCCTCGTCTCTTGCCACAACGACCACCTTGTTCTGCCATCGAATCTCAAGGCATGAGAGCGCCCGGGCGCGCGTAAGCAAGTATTCCTCCAGGTAGTACTGCTGCAGATTCACCATTCCCGGAAACTGATGGTCGGGCTGGGGAAGAAGGTCAAAGCGATAGACCTCGTGTTCAGCCAAAAAGGTACGCCCCACGTTCCAGGAAACCCCCTTGCTGCAGACGGGGCCCGCTGCACCTAGGCGGTCGAGAATCTCAAGGGTGCGCTTGGCGTAGCACAGGCCACGAGATCCTACCGATACCGTATTGTCATCATCAAGAAGCAACACTGGTATGTTGCGCTGGGCCAAGTCTATGGCGCACGACAACCCCACCGGCCCGGCGCCTACCACCACTACCGGCCGATGGATGGTCTGGCCAATTTCGGCAGCCCCCGAGTTCTCAAACTTAGGATAGGTGTAGGTGGAAAGCATGATGAAGAAATCTTTACTACTTAATCTTCTTGCAGGGCGTGCCACATTTCCTGGTCGCGCTGCGCCGTCCAGATGCGTGGATGGCTAATGCCCTTTGCCTCATCTACGGCCCGCGTGACATCAAAGGGCAGGCAGTGTTCATAGATAAAGACCTGGGCAAACTTCGGATCCATCGACTGTCGAATATGCTTCATGGCACCCTTGAGATCGAGCCCTTTGGCCACCGCCTCTTGGGCGCCTTTATAGAGCGTGGAAACAAAGTCTTCGGTGTAGGCAAGACCCTTGGCCACTTCTTGCGGATTCATAAGCGCGGGGCCGCGACCAGGAACCAGCTTTTCTGCCTGCATGGCACGGAGGTTTCGTAAGGTTTGTGGCCACTCGGCCAAATGAGCATCTCCGGTATAGCAGGCGGCATCGGCCTCCACCAGATCGCCTGAGAACAAGACCTTATCTTTGGGTAGCCAGGCGACGGTGTCCCCTTTGGTGTGACCAGCGCCGAGTTGCATGATCTGTACCTCCAGCCCGCCCATAAAAAGCGTCATACGCCTCTGAAAGGTGAGGGTTGGCCAGGTGAGCCCTGGCACTGACTCTACCGCCTGGAACAAACGGGGAAACCGCGCGATCTCTGAGTCCATGTCTTGCTGGCCGCGCTCAGCGATCAGGTCGTAGGTGTCTTGGCTTGCAATGATCTGCTGCAGCCCATGCTGCTTAAAGCCTGAGGCACCCAGTACGCGAACCGCATGGTAGTGGGTAAGCAACACGTACTTAATGGGTTTATCGGTGATCCTGCGAATCTCAGCGACCACCTTCTGGGCCATCACCGGCGTTGCAGTGGCATCGATGATCATTACGCTGTCATCGCCAACGATAACTCCAGTATTGGGATCTCCCTCGGCGGTAAAGGCCCAGGCATGTTCGGAGAGCTGTACGAAGCTTGTCTGCTTCTCTTCAAGGTCTGCCTGCGAGGCGAATTTCTTTTCGGTCATTGCGAATTACGCTCCTTCTACAGTCACTAGAGTTACGACTTGCCATCCTTTGCCCGGGGCACTCGGTTGCATTATGCGTGACAACCTAGCCCATGCGGTCATAGGCATCCAATACCCGATCAACAAAGTCTGTACTAACGCCAAGATAGGCAAGCGGCGACAACCAGGCAGCGAACTGCTCGGGCGTCGCAAGACGAGAAGCCTCGGCGTCTTGAAGCAAAGCCTCTTCAAGGGTCTGGCCCTGGTCCGTCGCCTGTCGGCTTAGCCTTTCCAAAAGCGCATGCGCGGCTATCTTACCAATCTGGGGCGCCAGACCAAAGGCTACCGACTCTGCCATAACCAGGCCCTGACTTAGATCAACATTGGCGCGCATGGTCTGCGACCGAACCTCAAGCCCCGCCAAGAGCGCCACAGACTGCTGCAACGCACTCTCGGTACCCTGCAAAATCTCTGGCATCGCCTGCCACTCCGCCTGCCAACCGCCCAAAGCACGTTCGTGCTCCTGCGGCAAGGCCGATGCAAGAACGCCTAGTAGCCCGGGCAGAAATGTAGCCTGCGTAAGGATGGCTGCGCAGTGCACGGGATTGCGCTTGTGCGGCATCGTTGACGACCCCCCTTTGCCAGGCGCTGCGCCCTCCCGCAATTCAGCGACCTCGGTCTGGGCCATGAGCGACACATCCTTGGCAATTTTGCCTAACGACCCCGTCAGACCCACCAGCACTGAGGCCAGGGAAAAAACACGGTCACGATGCCCAAACCATGGCAAGTTAGGTTCATTCAGACCGAGAATCTGGGCCAAGAGACGCGAGACCTTCGTACCGTCCTTTCCCAGGCTCGCAAGGCTTCCTGTGGCGCCGCCAAACTGCAAGACTCGCGTCTCTTCACGCACAGCCTCGAGTCGCTGCGCATGACGCATCAGCGCATCGAGCCAGCCAGCAGCCTTAAGGCCAAAGGGTATTGGAAGGGCATGCTGCATCCAGGTACGGCCGATCATCGGCGTGTCGCGATGGGCCCGGGCCAGCGATGCGACATGCTGCATAAGGACTCTTAACAAGCCTTCACACCGAATAAGGTCTTGCTGCCAGACCAGAACCGCTGCAGTGTCTAGAATGTCCTGGCTGGTGGCTCCAAAGTGCACATGTTTCGCAGCCTCGGCATCCGCCTGCGCCACCTGGGCAGTTAGTTTTTTTACGAACGGAATCGCGATGTTGCCGGCAAGAAGGCTGTCTGTCTCTAGCTGATCAGGGTCTAAACAAGCCGGCTGCTGGGAAAGCGCCTCGCACACCTGCGGGATTATCTCGGCACTCTTGGGCGCAATCAGCCCAAGCTGCCCCTGGGCCCGCGCAAGCGCTGCCTCCACAGACAGCATTTGTCGAAGAAGCCTATGGGCATAGGGCTCACCACCGAAGGATTCACTATGTCTTTCGGGAAGAATGGATGTATTGACCATTGCAAAGGATGGTCGCTGCTAGGCAGCGCGCAACGGCACCGGCAAGAGCGCCTGTAGCTGCGCAAGGCTGTTGCCGTAACCGTCGAGCAGACCAAGCCCTTCTGGGCCGACCGCAAACACGCCATGGTCCGTGTAGACCCGGCTCACACAGCCCACACCCGTCAGGGGATAGTCACAATGCGCCACCAGCTTACTCTGACCCTGCTTGGTAAGCAGGTCCATCATCACAAAGACCTGCTTTGCCCCGATGGCAAGATCCATAGCCCCGCCAACGGCAGGAATCGCATCAGGTTCCCCGGTATGCCAATTGGCAAGGTCTCCCTGCACAGAGACCTGAAAGGCGCCCAGTACGCAGATATCCAAGTGACCGCCCCGCATCATGCCAAATGAATCAGCGTGGTGGAAGAAACAACCCCCCGCACGCAGTGTTACTGGCTGCTTTCCCGCATTGATAAGGTCTGGGTCTTCTTCGCCAGGGGCAGGTGCGGGGCCCATGCCCAGCACACCATTCTCGCTGTGCAGTAGAACCTCACGGTCGGCCTCGAGATAATTCGCCACCAACGTGGGCAGCCCAATTCCTAGGTTGACCACCGCCCCTTCAGGAATATCTGCTGCCACCCGGACGGCGATGTCTGCGCGATCACGACGCATCAGAGCCATGGCCTAGACCTGCACCAGTCGTTGTACATAGATGCCTGGGGTAACCACGGTCTCTGGGTCGAGGTCGCCAAGTCCCACGCATTCCGATACCTGGGCCACAGCAATACGGGCAGCCGCCGCCATAATCGGCCCGAAGTTGCGCGCGGTTTTGCGATAGACCAAATTGCCCCAGCGATCTCCTTTGAGTGCCTTTATCAACGCAAAGTCTGCCGCCAGTGGCAGCTCAAAGACATAGTGCCGGCCATTAATCTCGCGGGTCTCTTTCCCCTCGGCCAGCGCGGTGCCGTATCCGGTAGGGGTATAAAACCCGCCAATACCGGCGCCTGCCGCCCGTATACGTTCGGCGAGGTTTCCCTGGGGCACCAATTCCAGAACAATCTCGCCTGCGCGATACAAGGCGTCAAAGTGATGGGAATCGTGCTGGCGTGGAAACGAGCAGATAATCTTGCGCACGCGTCGGGCCTTGAGCAACGCTGCCAGCCCTGTTTCGCCATTACCCGCATTATTGTTAATGATCGTAAGATCACGTGCGCCTTGATCAATCAGGCCATCGATCAGTTCCGACGGCATACCCGCATTACCAAAACCCCCAATCATCACGGTGGCCCCATCGGGCAGGTCGTGCAGGGCCTCGGCGGCCGTGGCAAAAATTTTGTTAATCACCCCGATTTCCCAGTGGCTGCGTCTTCTTCTGCCCAGATCTTCTGGGCAAGGTTCATGGCGTGATTGCCCGCCGGCACGCCGGCATACACGGCTGCCTGCAGAATAAATTCGCGTATCTCGTCTCGCGTGACACCATTGCTCTTACTGGCGCGCAGATGTAAGACGAATTCCGCCTCTCGATTACCCGCCAGGGTAAGCGCCAATACCAGAAGCGAACGGTCGCGGCGCGACAGACCAGGCCGGGTCCAGACCTGGCCCCAGGCAGCCTCAGTAATAAAGTCTTGAAAGGCAAGCAGATCAGCAGGCGCGTCTTTACGTTTCGCATCGACATAGGCGTCTCCTAACACCAGTCGACGTACCAACATACCCGCTTCGCGCAGTGCCGCCTGGCTTACCTGCCCCGGTGCGCAGTGTTCCAGAACCAAGCGAGCAAACTCGCCTGGTTGTTCGATGTTACTAATATGGGCGGCCTTGAGAATCGTGAGGCGGGCACCGGGAATTGTCGAGGCAAGATACTCAGAGTCCGACACGGGTGTGGTCAGGTCTTCCTCCCCGGCAATCACCAGTGTAGGCGCCTTGATGGCATGTATGGCCTCTCTGAGATCTGCCTGGGCCAGCGACTCACAGGCCATGACATAGCCCTGTGGATTCGCCCCGTCTAAGATTTCTGCCATGGCCCGCACACGTGCGGGATGGGCCTGGGCAAACCCGGCCGTAAACCAACGAGAGATCAGCGCGGGAATCAGCGAGGCAACCCCTGCACTGCGCACCGCCTGGACCCTATCTCCCCAGACCTGGGCAGAGCCCACCTTGGCGCCTGTGTTGGCAAGAACCAGTCCCAACACCCGATTGGGTTCCTTAAGGGCAATCGACTGGGCCACCACTCCACCCAAAGACAGGCCACAAAAATATGCCTGTGCGACACCTTTGGCATTTAGGGTTTCTAAAACCGCATCGGCCATGGCCTCCAGACCAGTTACGGGAGCCAGAGGCGAGGCACCATGGCCGGGAAGGTCAAGACGTAGCACACGAAACTGCTGCTCAAATGCGGGCATTTGCACATCCCAAAGCCGATGGCTTGCGCCCAAGGAATGCATAAGCACCAGCCAGTTGCCGGTGTCACGTCCTGAAATCTGTGCGAAAAGCGTCTGCGCCATAACGAATATAAGAGAAGTGTAAGTTGTAAACGGAACCCCTAAAGATCGAAGAAGACTGTCTCCTTGGGCCCCTGCATATGAATGTCAAACCGCCATGCATGCGATCCTCGTGACGAGTCTCTGCGGGCCAGCAAGGTCGATCTTCGGTCTTCGGGCACCGCCCGAAATACCGGATCGTTCACGAGTAAATCAGACTCGTCCTCAAAATAGGCCCGCGTAAAGCAGTGGGTCAGGAGCCCGCGCATAAACACAGTAAGGTGCAGACAGCTTGCGGCCTGGCCAGGCGCCCTGCCCGGGCGAATCGTCTGAAAGGCATACAGGCCATTGGCCAGCGTACCAGTGCCAGATCGACCAAACCCTCTAAACACAGGGTCTAGGGCCCGGCCGGTATCGCGGCCCTGGGCATCGCACTGACTCAGCTCAATGAGGGCATCGGTGATCGGCTGCCCTTGTCCATCAAAGACCTGGCCCATCAGCAGCAGAGGCTCGCCTGGGCAGTCTGGGCTCGTTAGCGTTGGCCCAAAGAGATCTGGCAGGTCGAACCCATACTGTGCTGGCGACAGGCCATAGGCAAAGTACGGCCCAACAGTCTGTGACGGTGTCTGACCGAGACTCTGCCCGGGGTTCAGACCCCTCGCAATACGGTTACTCATCGCCCTTACCCCGCAGCACAATGTCAAAGTAGTAGCCCAGGGCAAATCCCTCACGCGTCTCTTCTAGCGCGAAGTCCGCCACCAGCCTGTTGCGTGCTTTTTCTGGAACCTCTAAATAAATGGGGTCGTAAGCCAATAAGGGGTCGCCGGGAAAGTACATCTGGGTCACCAGACGGCAGGGCATCGCCTGGCCAAAGAGCGAGAAATGCAAGTGTTGTGGCCGCCAGGCATTGGGATGATTGCCCCAGGGATACGCCCCGGGCTTAATAGTGAAAAACTCATAGCGGCCATGGGCATCAGTAAGACAACGGCCCGCCCCCAAAAAATTAGGGTCTAACGGCGCGTCATGCTGGTCTACCGTATGCACATAGCGGCCGGCGGCATTAGCCTGCCAGAGCTCGACAAGGGTATGGGCCAGTGGGCGACCTTGCGTGTCCAGTACGCGGCCGACAACACGAATCCGCTCTCCAAGAGGCTCTCCATTGCGTCGGGCATTGCGGGTGAGATCGCGGTCGATGTCTCGAAGCCCGTCGAGCCCAAACACGGGCACCGATGGCTCACCAAGTCTGCTAGGCACGACCACCAGTGGCTTCTGCGGTCCCCGGGTAAGGGTCGATTTATAACCGGGAGCCTGATAAGGAGGGTGAGACTGCCAGTCTCGCGAGATCAGGGCAGTTGGCGCAGAAAGGTTTGTCATAGTGGGCTATCGCAAAAAAAGTCAGTGCGTACAATACACACCATACCCCCAAAAAACTTCAGGATCAAAAGCATCATGACGCAGATTCTCGTGCTACATGGCATCAACCTCAACATGTTTGGCAAGCGAGACCCATCGGTCTACGGTACTGCCAGCCTGAAAGATATCGATGCCGCCTTGCAAAAACGCGCTGCAGAGTTGCGGGTTAGCCTCAGCTGTTTTCAGACCAACCACGAAGGCGAGATGGTCGAGCGCATTCATAAGGCATTCGAAGACGGCACCCATGCCATCGTAATCAACGCAGGCGCATGGACCCACTACAGCTACGGCATTCGCGATGCCCTGGCCATTCTCAAGTGCCCGGTAATCGAAGTGCACATGTCCAACATCCATGCGCGCGAGTCCTTTCGGCATCAGTCGGTATTCTCAGACCTGGTGCAAGGGCAGATCTCCGGCTTGGGCCTCGACAGCTACCTCGCAGGGCTCAATGCGGCGGTTGAGATATTAGATAAGCGCTCGATAACTTAACGGCGAACGAGCCCAGGTTGTGAACAACTAACCGGCATACCCCTCAACCATCACCAAATAGCCCGTAGCGTTATCCAGCCGCCCCTGCAGAATGGCCTGATAGGCAGCTGACTGATACCAGCCCTGCGCAGAGGCCATGTCTGGAAACTCGATCACCACGTTTCTCGGGCCGGTGGGCTGGCCGTCCATCACCTTAGGGTCTCCCCCGCGTACGAGAAAACGCCCACCAAACGGCGCTAGGGTGGGGGGCACCTCACGACTGTAGGCAAGGTAGCCCTCGGGGTTCTTCACATTTAACTGACCGATGGCATAGGCTTTGGTCATTCTGGTCTCCTGGGGTTGAGTGGGTTGAATGTCGTTCAGCGCAGACACGCGACACCCGTCACCTTACTCCCTTCGTCGGGCATATGGCCAATGGTGCCGCGGCGTCGAGGCGTGCAGCCTTACGGCCTTCCCTACTCCCATGAAAGGCCCGTTCCCGCTATGACAGAAGCATCACTCGGTTTCACCAGTACTGCACAGCCCTCGCCGCCTCGCCCCCGCACCTGGGCCCCGCAGCAAGACCTTCCTATTGAAGGCCCCCGTGAGAAGCTCCTTGCAAGGGGGGTGGCCAGCCTCAGTGACGCCGAGCTGCTGGCCGTACTGCTTCAGACCGGCACCCGCGAGCTGCACTGCCTCGACCTTGCCCACCTGCTGATTGCAGAGCTTGGCGGCCTCACCGCCGTGCTCTCGGCCCCCCTTACCCAGCTTGGGCTGCAGCCGGGTATAGGCGCAGCGAAGTACGCCCTGCTACAGGCTGCAGGAGAACTCGGCCGTCGAGCCGCCAACGCCCAGCTCCCGGTGGGCCAGCCACTTCCTAGTCCGTTAGCGCTTGCTCCTTGGCTACGCAGCCATCTGTCTGGGCGTCCACACGAAGTGTTCGGGGCAGCCTTTCTTGACCGCAGGGTACGTCTGATTCGCATCGAAGAGCTCTTTCGTGGAAGCCTGTCAGAGACGAGCGTCTACCCCAGAGAGATTGTGTCCCGGGCCTTACAGCTCAACGCTAGCCGACTGGTGATCTTTCATAACCATCCCTCTGGGGTGGCCGAGCCCAGCCAGGCCGACCGACTGCTCACGGGGCGCCTACGGCAGTTGCTGCAGCAGCTCGAAATCGACCTCTGGGCACACCTTTTGGTCGCAGGAGACAGCGTTTCAGAGGTCAGTTGACCTCATCCTCTCGTCCGAATATACTTCGAGGTCTTTGCCTGCATGGGGTAGCCGTTGCAGTGCGCGCCCTGGCGATTTGGTTTGATTTCTTTGGGTTTTATCGCTGTATCGCCCAGGGCATATTTCAGAGTCATTTTTAAGGAATGCATCATGGCCCGCGTCTGCCAAGTCACTGGCAAGAAACCAATGGTGGGAAATAATGTTTCTCACGCCAATAACAAGACCAAGCGGCGTTTTCTGCCCAATCTTCAGTACCGTAAGTTTTGGGTGGAAAGCGAGCGTCGTTGGGTGCGTCTTCGCGTGTCTACCGCTGCCGTGCGTACTATTACCAAAAACGGCATCGAGTCGGTGCTTGCCGACCTCCGCGCACGTGGCCAGGCCTAGCGCACAGTAAGAATCGAGAGTTCACCATGGCAAAATCAGGTCGCGAAAAAATTAAGCTAGAGTCTTCGGCAGGTACCGGACACTTTTACACCACCACCAAAAATAAAAAAACCACGCCAGAGAAAATCGAAATTAAAAAATTTGACCCCCGGGCCCGTAAACACGTGATGTATAAAGAAACCAAGATTAAATAGAGTTCTTCGCTTCGGCTTTACCCCTCGAAAGCAAGAGAAAACCCCCAGTCAAAAGCCGGGGGTTTTGTTTTTTTATTTGCCAGACATGCGAATCGCGCCGTCGATACGAATGACCTCACCATTGAGATAGTCGTTTTCAACAATATCGGCAACGAGCCGGGCAAACTCAGAGGGCCGTCCCATGCGCACAGGAAACGGCACAGACTTATTCAGGCTGTCCTGCACCTCTTGCGGCATGGCCAAAAGCATAGGGGTGGCCATAATCCCCGGGGCTACCGTCATTACCCGAATACGATGTCTCGCAAGCTCCCGGGCAATGGGCAGAGTCATCGATACCACTGCACCCTTGGAAGCAGCATAGGCAGCCTGACCTACCTGGCCTTCAAAGGCAGCCACCGACGCGGTATTAACGATTACACCAGCAACCGCAGGCGGGTCAGCTTGACGCTGATCGGTCTGCACAATGGCCTGGGCAGCAAGGCGCAGCATATTAAAACTGCCAATCAGGTTAATGGAAACCACCTTTTGAAAAGACTCTAGACGATGCGGGCCATCGCGGCCGAGTATCTTTTCAGCCGGCGCCACGCCGGCACAGTTAACAAGCCCGTGAAGACCGCCAAAATGCTGCACCGCAGCCGATACCGCTGCCTGGGCGCTCTGGGCGTCGCAGACATCGGTTTTTACAAAAAAAGCTGCCTCCCCAAGCCCCTGAGCAATCTGTTCCCCCGCATCTGCCGCAAGGTCGGCCAGCACCACCTTAGCGCCGCGGCGCACCAAATCGCTGGCTACCTCAGCCCCCAAACCCGAGGCCGCCCCTGTAACGATAAACACATGGTCTTGAATCTGCATAGCCTTGACTTTAGGTGACGCTAACGTTAACGTCAACCGGTATGGTACGAACCGCTCCCACCGGCACCGCGCCCACCGGCACTGCGGGCTATAGCATCCGAGAACTTGCCCAAGAGCTCTCCATATCCACCCGCTCTATTCGGTTGTACGAAGACAAAGGGCTCATACGTCCCTCTAGGCGTGGCAGTGGCAAAGTACGTGTCTTTAGCAATGCCGAGCGAACCAGGCTACTGCTCACGCTGCGCGGCAAGCGGCTGGGGTTTTCATTGGCAGAGATTAAATCTATCCTAGACCTTTACGAGGGTCCTGGAGGGGGTAAGGCACAGATGGAAAAGTTTCTCAGTACCCTGGTGGCCCATCGAGAAGAACTGGAGGCCAAGCTACACGATATTCAGGCGCAACTCCAGGAAATTGCGGTGCACGAACGGCAGTGCAAAAAACTCTTGAGAAAACTATGAAACCAATCCTCTCTGACCCGATTGTCTTTTTGTCCGCGACCCGAACGCCCATGGGGAACCTTCAAGGAGACCTCTCTAGCCTTACGGCCCATCAACTCGGTGCTACTGCAATTCGCGGCGCGATTACCCAGGCGGGTATTGCTCCCCAGGCCGTGGAAGAACTGGTATTTGGCTGCGTCTTGCCTGCAGGGCAGGGTCAGGCCCCCGCCCGTCAGGCCGCCCTCGGGGCGGGGCTGGCATTGTCTGCTGGCTGCACCACCATTAATAAAATGTGCGGTTCTGGCATGCGTGCCGTTATGACAGCCCACGACGGGCTGGCCGTTGGTGCGGCCGAAGTAATGGTTGCTGGGGGCATGGAGAGCATGAGCCAGGCCCCCTATCTGGTAATGAAGGGCCGAGGGGGCTACCGCTTGGGTCATGCCACGCTGTACGACCACATGATGCTTGATGGCCTGGAAGACGCCTACGAAAAAGGCCGGTCCATGGGCACCTTTGGTGAAGACTGCGCGCGCACCTATGGCTTTACCCGAGCTATGCAAGACGACTTTGCTATTGCCTCTGTGCAGCGCGCCCAGAAGGCCACCGCATCGGGGCACTTTGCCCATGAGATTACCCCGGTGGAAATCCAGAGCCGCAAAGGTACGGTCGTGGTATCCACCGATGAAGGGCCTCGCAGCATTAAGGTAGAAAAGATTCCTGAGCTCAAGCCCGCCTTTTCCAAAGACGGTACGGTGACGGCTGCCTCTTCCTCATCCATTAGCGATGGTGCCGCCGCCCTCGTCATGACGCGACTTTCTGTAGCCGAGCGGCTTGGGCTGGAGCCCCTTGCAAAAATGGTGGGCCACAGCACTTACGCCGCCGCACCGCCCGACTTTCCCACCGCGCCCATCGGCGCTATACAGCGGCTACTTTCCGCGAATAACTGGGCGGTGGCCGACGTTGACCTCTGGGAGGTCAATGAGGCATTCGCGGTGGTGGCAATGTCTGCGATGAAAGACCTGGGTATTGGCCATGACCAGATGAATATCCATGGCGGGGCCTGTGCCTTGGGCCACCCCATTGGTGCCTCCGGTGCCCGAATACTGGTCACGCTGCTGCATGCCCTCAGACACAGCGGCGCAAAACGGGGGCTTGCCAGCCTGTGCATCGGCGGTGGCGAGGCCACGGCTGTCGGTATTGAAATGTTCTAAGCCCATGGTACTTACACCAGAGCAGGTCATGATCCGTGATGCAGTACGCGACTTTTGTACTGCAGAAATCGCTCCCAAAGCAGCCCAATGGGATGCCGAACACACATTTCCCAAAGAGATACACCAGCAGCTCGGTGCGCTGGGATGTTATGGCGTCATGGTGCCCGAGGCCCATGGCGGCGCTGGTCTGGATGCGGTAAGTCTATCCCTGATCATCGAAGAAATTGCGGCGGCCGATGGCGGCACCAGCACCGCTATTTCGGTGAACAACTGCCCGGTCTGCAGTATTCTGCAGTCGTTTGGTACCGAGGAACAAAAAAAAGAGTTTCTTGTGCCCTTGGCCCAAGGCACATGGCTGGGCGCCTTCTGTCTCACAGAGCCTCAGGCAGGATCTAACGCAGCAGAGATTCGTTGTACCGCGCGTCGTGAGGGTGACGATTACATTATCAACGGGGTAAAGCAGTTCATCACCAGCGGCAAAAATGGCCAAGTGGCAATCGTGATTGCTGTGACCAACGACGGCCCGCCCAATCGGCGTATGTCTGCCTTTATTGTGCCAACCGACACACCGGGATATCTTGTGGCCCGACTCGAAGAGAAGATCGGGCAGCATTCCAGCGATACCGCCCAGATTATTTTTGAAGACTGTCGTATCCCGGCGCGGTTTCGCATTGGCGAGGAAGGGCAAGGCTACAAGATCGCGCTATCGGGGCTCGAAGGCGGCCGCATAGGAATTGCATCGCAGTCGGTCGGCATGGCCCGGGGTGCCTATGCCTCTGCCTTAGCCTACGCCCAAGAACGGCAGTCTTTTGGTAAGCCCATATTTGACCACCAGGCGGTTCAGTTTCGCCTTGCCGACATGGCCACACAGCTTGAGGCGGCCCGGCAGCTTATCTGGCATGCGGCAAGCCTCAAGGATGCAGGCTTACCCTGCATGAAGGAGGCGGCCATGGCCAAGCTCTTTGCAAGCGAGATCTCAGAGCGTGTCTGCTCCGAGGCCATTCAGGTGCTCGGCGGATACGGGGTGGTACGAGACTTTCCAGTCGAACGGTTTTATCGCGATGTGCGCGTCTGTCAGATCTACGAAGGTACGAGCGATATTCAAAAAATCATCATTGCTCGGGCCATTCGCAACAGCCATTCTGGACAGTAAAAGTAACCCCCCATGCAGACACGCGTAAAAGTTGTCGAAGTAAGCCCCCGAGACGGTCTTCAAAACGAAAAGGCCGAGGTCTCGACCCAGACCAAGGTGACACTGATCGAGATGCTGGCCAAGGCAGGCATTCCCAATGTTGAAGCGGCATCTTTTGTCTCACCCAAATGGGTTCCACAGATGCGTGATGGGGCAGATGTCATGCGCGATATCAAACGGCACCCCCACACCTGGTACTCTGCGCTAACCCCCAACTTGAAGGGATACGAGGCCGCGGTTCAGGCGCAGGCAGACGAAGTGGTGATCTTTGGTGCTGCCTCTGAGACCTTTTCTCAGAAGAATATCAACTGCAGCATTGCAGAGTCGTTAGAGCGGTTTCGTCCTGTTGCAGAAGCCGCGCATCGCGACAGAATCGCCCTACGCGGCAGTATCTCTTGCTGCCTTGGTTGCCCCTACGAGGGATCTATTACGCCTGACCAGGTGGTGTCTGTGGTCGACCGTATGATCGACCTCGGATGTCATGAGATTGATATTGCTGACACCATCGGCGTGGGAACACCTGAGAAGACCAAGCGGGTCTACGAGGCAATTGCGTCACGGTATGCTCTAAGCCAGTTTAGTGGGCATTTTCATGACACCTACGGACAGGCAATCGCCAATGTCTACGCCGCACTTGAGGTGGGGGTTGCGATATTTCATGGCTCGGTTGCCGGACTCGGTGGCTGCCCGTATGCCAAAGGTGCTACGGGTAATGTGGCCACCGAAGACCTTGTCTATCTTCTGCACGGGCTTAGGATCGACACCGGAATAGACTTCGATGCCCTATGCGCGGCAGGCGCGTTTATCTCAGAAGCCTTAGGAAAGAGAAACCAGGCCAAAGCAGGGCCAGCCTGGTTGTCACAGAAGAGCACCGCGACCAACAGCTACTTATAGTCGCGGCTGTCCTCAATAAGCTTTCCGTCATCGGGAATTGAAGACGGCGCAACAAAAGCAACCTCTCCCCGTAAACGAGTGATATCGCGCACCGCCTGTGCAATCTGCGCCTTCAAGGCCTCGCCCTGAGAAATACCGTCGTTTAGGCTGCAACGCAGGGTCATCACGTCATCGCCCAGCTTGCCCGAAAGCACAAGCCGGCACTTACCGATTTCCGGATTTCGCTTGGCAATAGCTGCTACCAGCCCCGGGTGCACAAACATGCCGCGAACCTTGGTGGTCTGATCGGCCCGTCCCAGCCATCCCTTGATACGTAGATTGGTCCGCCCACAGGCAGAAGGCTGCACGAGAGACTGGGGGTCAATGGCAGAGAGGTCTCCGGTGGCAAAACGAATCATGGGATAGTCTTTGCCGAAATGGGTTACGACTACTTCGCCGGTTTCGCCAAGGGGCATAGGCTGCGTTCCGCCGGGCTCGACAATCTCGAGAATAACCTCTTCATCAATGATCATGCCCTGGCTGGGGTCAGCGCCTTCGTAGGCTATCATGCCCAGATCGGCGGTAGCGTAGACAGAACGTATCGACTGTAAACCGCGATCAGCAAACCAACTGCGCATCGAGGGGGTGAGCGCCTCACCCGAGACAGCCGCCTTGGAGAGGCTGTTTACTGTATAGCCGAGCTCATCTGCTTTTTCGAGAATAAGTTTAAGAAAACTGGGTGTACCCACATAGCCCACGGGAGAGAGTTGCGCCATAGCCTGGGCCTGCAGCTCGGTCTGACCAACGCCAGCGGGCAAGACCCAGCAGCCAAGGGCATGAAGCCCCCCCTCCATAATCCAGGCGCCAGGGGACAGGTGATACGAAAAACTGTTGTGTACCAAATCGCCTGCGACAAAGCCCGCAGCCCGCAATGCCCGCGCTGTGCGAAAAACATCGACGGCCATTCCCTGGGGTTCGTATATCGGGCCAGGGGACTGAAAAATACGGCGCAGAGCTGTTGGCGGTACTGCAAGCATTCCCCCCAAAGGAGGGTGAGCGGACTGCTGAGATGAAAGATCAGCCTTTCGCGTAACTGGGATATTGGCTAAGTCTTCTAGCCGGGCCAGACCAGACGCTGGAACAGAAGCAAGTGTCTGGCGGTAATAAGAGGTGCTTGCCTTGGCATGCTGCAAGGCCTGGTTTAACCAATTGAGCAGGTCGGCCTGTCTCTGTGCCGAACTTCGAGACTCTAGGCCGTCGGGCTGCATGACGTTCCTTAGGCTAGCCAGCGCTTACGGCGACGATAGGACTTCACTTCCTTAAACGAACTTCTGTCGGAACCGGAGGAGACTCCTAGATAAAACTCTTTCACATCCTCGTTGTTTCTCAGGTCTTCCGCAGAACCATCGAGAACCACGCGACCGCTCTCAAGAATATAACCGTACTGAGCAAAACGTAAGGCCACCATGGTGTTCTGTTCGGCCAGCAGAAAACTAACGCCTTCGCGAGCATTGAGGTCTTGAACAATATGAAAGACCTCTTCAACAATCTGCGGCGCAAGACCCATAGAAGGCTCATCGAGCAGAATCGTATCGGGCTGTGCCATGATTGCGCGCCCAATGGCGCACATTTGTTGCTCTCCGCCGGAGGTATAGGCCGCCTGCGTGTTTTTGCGGTCTTTTAACCGGGGAAAGTAGCTGTACACCTTTTCCAACATCGCCAGCATCTCGCCTCGACCTGATTTGCGGGTGTAGGCGCCAGTCATTAAATTTTCTTCGATCGTAAGGTGGGCAAAGCAGTGTCGACCCTCCATGACCTGTACGACCCCTCGCTGCACGAGGTCGGCCGGGGTTAACGCATCGACACGCTCGCCTTTGAACTCGATAGAACCCTTCGTGACCTCGCCACGCTCTCCTTTGAGCAGATTCGAGATAGCCCGAAGGGTGGTTGTCTTTCCGGCACCATTGCCCCCAAGGAGGGCAACGATGCCCCCCCTAGGAACAGACAACGAGACCCCTTTCAACACCAAGATGACATGGTTATAGATAACCTCAATGCCGTTTACAGAAAGAACTGGGGACGCCGTATTCATGGGTACCTAAGCTTACGCGAGAGTCTAATTATTGCAGTCTGATGCAGGACGCCGGGCCAATTTTTTCTCGGACGCGTAGCGGTCTGCAGAGGCCTTGACCATGGGATTAATGATCGACATATCAGACTCTATCCAGTCTGAAGACCAGTTAAACCTCGAGCCATCCCAGGTATGGATGCGTGCGAATGCAGAACCCATATGGTCATCGCAGGAGGTTTTAATCGGACTAACAATACCGGTGAAGCCAATCTGACCGAGCCGACCGCGGCCGATATCAAGGTTCTCATACCCCCAACGTGCCTGCTCTCCGGTCATAACCTTACCCTTACCAAAGCGCTCTTGGGCTCGAAATACGCCTTCGACCGACAACATAGCCCCTACAACACCGCGCATGTAGAGAACATCACCCACCTCTTCGCGCGGGCCGGTACCCTGACCCTTGGCGTGGACCTGTGCAAGGATTTCTTTAACCACATCGGAGTCTCTGGATGACCCATGCTGCATCATGACTGCATTGTAGCCCCTGGCCGCAGGTCCAAGATCCTTGAGGTCAGGCTCAGCGCCAGACCACCAGGTGCCAATCAACTTGCTCGCCGGATACCCCACCGCAAGGGCCTCACGAATAGCCGTAGGCGTCATGATTCCCCAGGTCTGGAGAATGACGTAGTCAGGACGTTCTTGCCGCACCCGCAACCAGATGGACTTCTGCTCGACACCAGGGGCAGGAATAGGCAGCATTAGCGGAGTGAACCCATGCCGCTTAGCCCGCTCTTCAACAATGGGCAGAAGCTCTCGACCGAAGGGGCTATCGTGATACCCGATTCCGATTTTCTTGCCCTTGAGCTTACCCCAGCCACCTTCAAGGTTAGCAATATGGCGAAGGACTGCATCACCGGCCACCCAATAGTGCCCGATGAGGGGGAAGTTCCACTTAAATACGCCGCCATCAGCAGAGTCGCTACGCCCATAGCCGGAAGTGATAAGGGAGATCTTGTCCGCTGCTACCTTTTCGGTCAATGCAAAAGTAATGCCGGTAGAAAGCGGATGAATCACGGTAGCCCCGCCATGTCTACCCTTAAGGCGCTCATAACATTCCACACCTCGGTCTGTTGCATAGGCAGTCTCGCACTCCTCTACGAGAGTCATTACGCCATTAATACCACCGCGGGCGTTGACCAGTTTCATGTAGTCCCAGTAGCCGTTGGCAAAGGGGGTTGCATTTGGTGCCACAGGCCCGGTTCGCCCGGTAAGGCTAGGGAAAAACTGAACCTTTTGCTGTGCGACCGCCACAGTTTGTATGGCAGACCCTGCCAAGGTTAGCGCAGCAAGCGCCACCGACAGCCCTATATTTCGAAATTGCATTGTGATGTCTCCTTTTGATTAAACAAACGACTCTAACGCTACAACAAACCCTATGCCCTGTCGAGACCTGCTTCCTGACTTTAAGTCATGACCCTAATGTGGGAAAGGCCAGAGCCTGAGCTTTTGCTTTGCAATGCCCCAAAGCCTCGCTAGGCCATGAGGCTCAACGATAAGAAACCAGACAATCAGTGCCCCAAAGACCATAAACTCTGCATGGGAGACCATGGCCGTCGAGACCGAAACGCCCACCAGACCACCAACAAACGGCAAAAACTGATTAAGAAAAATCGGCAAAATAACAATGAATGCAGCCCCGAAGATACTGCCCAGAATCGAGCCCATTCCCCCGATAATGACAATAAACAGCAACTGAAAGGACCGATCAATAGAGAAAGCCAAAGGCTCCCAGGCGCCAAGGTGTATAAATCCCCAGAGGCCGCCGGCCACACCAACGATAAAAGAACTGACGGCAAACGCACTGAGCTTTGCGTAAACGGGCCGAATACCAATTACCGCAGCAGCAACATCCATATCGCGAATCGCCATCCACTGTCGCCCGATGGCCCCGCGTACCAGGTTTTTCGCCAGAAGCCCAAACACAACCAAAAAACCAAGACAGAATAGGTATTTGTCAGTCGGTGTGTTGATTGACCAGCCCAGAACCTCAAGGCCTCCAACAGCCACAGAGCCCGAGGTGCTGTCATTGGTAAACCACTTAATGCGGGCGAAGGCCCAGTCGCAGAAAAACTGGGCTGCAAGAGTCGCTACCGCAAGGTAAAGCCCTTTGACACGAAGACTGGGTATGCCAAAAACCACTCCCACCACGGTTGCAAAAACGCCCCCGATCAGAATCGCGGCAATAAGGGGCATCCCATCGATACGGACAAAGGCGTTATAGGCCAGGTAAGCCCCTACAGCCATAAACGCCCCTGACCCCAAAGAGATCTGCCCACAATAGCCCACCAGGATGTTCACGCCGATGGCTGCCAAAGACAGAATCAGAAATGGAACGAGGATGGCCTTGAGCACATAGTCATCAAAAACGTAGGGCGCCACCGTAAAGGCCAGCAGGATAAAGCCGATAACAAACCATCGATCCTGAGCGATCGGAAAGATCTGCTTGTCGTCGCGATAGTTGGTTTTGAACTGACCGTTTTCTCTGTAGATCATGGCCTTTGCATCCTAGACACGGTCAATGATTTTTTCACCAAATAGCCCCTGTGGTCGCACCAGAAGGACAAATAAGGCAAGAACATAGGAAAACCAGATCTCGATTCCGCCGCCAAGGGCCGGACCGAGATAGACCTCAGAGAGCTTTTCCCCTACACCAATAATAAGCCCGCCGATAATCGCTCCCGGCACCGAGGTAAGGCCACCGATGATGATTACGGGTAAGGCCTTGAGGGCCACAAGGGTAAGCGAGAACTGCACACCAATTTTGGAACCCCAGATAACTCCTGCAACAAGGGCGGTAATGCCAGCCACGAACCAGACAATAACCCACATACGATTGAGTGGAATACCGATCGACTGGGCTGCCTGGTGGTCATCGGCGACCGCCCGTAGCGCTCGTCCCGTACCGGTCTTCTGAAAAAACAGGGTGAGCACGGCGACTAGCGCAGCGGCTACGAGGGCCGAATAAAAGTCTTCCTTACTTACTAGGAGCCCTCCCGGGAAGACATTCTCAAAAATAAAAACAGGGTCTTTGGGCATTCCAACATCAATGCGGTAGACCGAACTACCAAATAACGTCTGACCGAAGCCATCAAGGAAATAAGTAATCCCAAGGGTGGCCATGAGAAGGGTTACCCCCTCCTGATTCACCAGATGACGAAGCACATAGCGCTCGACCAGCCAGGCAAAGGCCAGCATGATTGCTGCAGAGATCGCGAAAGCAAGTAGATTGCCCAGAATCTTATTCTCAAACCCCAGCCAGAGCGGAAGCCACTCAGAGAAACGGGCCATGGACAAAGCGGCAAATAGCACCATTGCGCCCTGGGCGAAATTGAAAACACCCGAGGCCTTAAAGATTAAAACGAATCCCAAGGCGACCAAGGAATACAACACGCCAGCCATGAGCCCGCCGAAGACCGTTTCAATAAAAAACCCCATGTCGGTACGCCCCCTTTATTCCCTAGTGCTCAGTGCCGAGATAGGCGTTGATGACATCGGGGTTGGCGCGGACGACATCGGGAATGTCATCACCGATTTTTTTGCCGTAGTCCAGAACCACCACCCTGCTCGAGATATCCATCACCACGCTCATGTCATGTTCAATCAGGACAATCGTTGTTCCAAACTCATCGTTGACGTCGAGCACAAACCGACACATGTCTTGTTTCTCTTCAACATTCATACCGGCCATCGGTTCATCGAGCAACAAGATCTTGGGTTCCATGGCCAGGGCCCGGCCAAGGTCTACCCGCTTTTGCAGCCCGTAGGGCAGCGTGCCTACAGCAGTGTTGCGATACTGCTGTATCCCCAAAAAATCGATAATATTTTCCACAAAGGTGCGATGCCTAATTTCTTCTTGTTCTGCAGGGCCAATGCGAAGCGCCTGCAGAAACATATTCGATTTCATCTTGAGGCTACGACCGGTCATGATGTTATCAAGAACCGACATCCCCTTAAACAAGGCCAAATGCTGAAAGGTACGAGCGATCCCAAGGCTTGCCATTTTGTGGGGGTTCACATCCGAAAGCACCTGGCCCTCAAAAACAATCTGCCCTTCCTGCGGCTTATAGGCGCCATTAATGCAGTTGAGCATTGAGCTCTTGCCAGCCCCGTTTGGGCCAATAATGGCGCGGATTTCCTTTCGGCGTACATCAAACGAAACGTTGGACAGCGCCTGAATGCCACCAAAAGAGAGGCTAATGCCCTTGACCTCGAGAATCGGATCGTCGGTCTGGGTCATGCTGCTGCCTCCTTCTGAAGCGCAAACGTGGGCACGTCGAGTACCTTCAGGGTGGCAGACACCCGCCCAATACGCCCGTCTTCAAACCGAACGTCTGTCTCAATGAACTGCTCGGAGAGCCCACCGTAGATTGCCTGGATCAGGGGTTTGTACTTCTCCTCGACAAACCCGCGTCGTACCTTACGGGTGCGGGTAAGCTCGTCGTCATCCGGATCGAGCTCTTTATGCAGAACAAGGAATCGAGAGATCTGGGCATGACCCAGCATCTTTTCGCCAGAGAGCTCTCGATTCATTTTCTCGATACAGTCAGAGACCAGCTTGGAGACGGCCGGGTTACCAGCAAGGTCGATGTAGCCGCTATACGGAATGTTACGACGCTCTGCCCAGTTACCTACCGCTTCGAAATCAATGTTAATGAATGCCCCGATAAAGTCGCGATCGGCACCGAATACAACGGCCTCTTTGATATAACTGAAAAACTTCAGTTTGTTCTCTATATATTTCGGTGCGAACACCTTGCCTGATGCCATCTTGGAGACATCCTTGGCACGGTCAATAATCCGAAGATGGCCGTCATTATCCAAAACCCCGGCGTCTCCGGTATGAAAATAGCCCTCTGAGTCAATGGCCTCTGCCGTAGCATCGGGGCGCTTGTAGTACTCCTTGAGCAGGGACACGCCACGAACCAGCACCTCGCTGTTCTCGCCGATCTTTATCTCCATGCCAGGAGATGGCGAGCCCACGGAGTCGTACTTTACCTGGCCATCGCGCTGGATACAGGCATAGGCACAGCTTTCTGTCTGGCCATAGAGCTGCTTGAGGTTGACGCCAATAGACCGGTAGAACTTAAACAGGTCAGGGCCAATTGCCTCGCCAGCGGTATAGGCCACGCGGATACGTGACATGCCAAGCGTATTACGAAGAGGGCCAAAGACAAAGAGCCGGCCCAATGCGTACAACAGCCGGTCGGTCATTCCAACGGGGTGTCCGTCGAGTAGGTCGGCACCACACCGGGCCGCAACACCCATAAAATAGTCGTACATGGACTTCTTTATGCGCCCCGCATCTTCCATGCGAATAGTGACCGAGGTAAGCAGGCCCTCGTAGACTCGCGGCGGGGCAAAATAGTAGGTGGGGCCAATTTCTTTCATGTCGGCACTCACCGTGTCACGAGATTCGGGGCAGTTCACGGTAAAGCCAGAGGCCATGCACTGGGCCATAGAGAACAGAAAATCTCCCACCCAGGCCATGGGAAGGTAGGCCATCATATCGTCTTGGTCGTTGAGGCTATCGACCTCACAGGCACCCCGCCCCGCCCCCAGCATAGACGCATGGGTCTGACAGACGCCCTTAGGACGTCCGGTGGTTCCCGATGTGTAGAGAATGACGCAGACATCGGTGCTCTGCCCCTTGGCAACCTCGGCATCAAAAAACTCCGGGTGGGCAGCATTGTACTGACTGCCCAGTTCCATGAGTTCTTCAATAGGCTTGAGGTGCCCGTGGTCGTAATTGCGCAGGCCACGCGGATCGAGATAAAAAACATTGTGCAGGTTCGCTAGCTGATCACTTACCTCTAGGAGCTTATCGACCTGTTCCTGGTCTTCTGCAAAGGCAAACTGTACTTCGGCATCCTGCAGCACATAGACCATCTCCGCAGCAACGGCATCCTGATACAAAGGCACTGCCACCCCTCCAAGCGACTGGGCAGCGAGCATTGCCTGGTATAAGTGGGGGCGATTATCCCCAACGATGCCCAGGCTCATGCCGCGCTGGAACCCCAGGCTCGCAAGGCCACAGGCGATCTTACGAACGTTGTCTGCCGCCTGCTTCCAGGTATCGGTCTGCCAGATCCCCAGGTACTTCTCCCGGTAGGCAGGACGCTCTGGCCTCTGCTGGGCATGCTGCAGCAGGACACGCGGGAAGGTGGTTTCGGTTGTTGTCGGCATACGTTAATTCGGGTTGTCTAATAAAAGCCTACGGTCTTTTCACTGCTACATGTTTCGTCGGTACTGCCCGCCCACAGAGAATAACGCGTCGGTGATCTGACCGAGAGAGCAGCAACGGACAGCGTGCATGAGCTCGGCAAATACATTTCCCCCTTCAATAACGGTCTTGCGAAGGGCCTCAAGTGCAGCAGGGGCCTGCGAGGCATTCCGGGCATGGAAATCGGCAAGCCTCTGAAGCTGGCTGCGTTTTTCGTCCTCGGTAGACCGCGCAAGAACAATGTCTTCAAGGGGCTGGTTGCCCCCTGGCTTTAAGAAGCTGTTCACCCCGATGATGGGTAGTTCGCCCGTATGCTTGAGATGCTCATAATGCATCGACTCATCCTGAATCTTTCCGCGCTGATAGCCGGTCTCCATGGCTCCCAACACCCCACCACGGTCAGAGATACGATCGAACTCTTTTAGCACCGCCTCCTCTACCAGGTCTGTTAATTCCTCAAGAATAAACGCACCTTGGTTCGGGTTGTCAGACCTGGCCAGCCCCCACTCACGGTTAATGATGAGCTGAATCGCCATGGCACGGCGCACGCTTTCTTCGGTGGGGGTGGTAATCGCCTCGTCGTAGGCATTGGTGTGCAGAGAATTGCAGTTGTCATAAATTGCAATCAAGGCCTGCAGCGTGGTGCGAATGTCGTTGAAGTCAATCTCTTGGGCATGCAGACTTCGACCCGAGGTTTGAATGTGGTACTTGAGCTTCTGACTGCGCGCATTTGCACCATAGCGGTCACGCATGGCAACGGCCCAGATTCGCCGGGCCACACGCCCAAGCACCGCATATTCGGGGTCCATACCATTGCTGAAGAAGAATGACAGATTGGGCGCAAAATCGTCTATTTTCATACCCCGTGCAAGATAGCTTTCCACGTAGGTAAAGGCATTGGCAAGCGTGAAGGCGAGTTGCGAAATAGGATTAGCACCAGCCTCTGCGATGTGATATCCCGAAATGGATACCGAATAAAAATTGCGCACCTGGTTATCAACAAAATAGGCCTGAATATCGCCCATCACCTTAAGGCTAAACTCTGTGGAGAAGATACAGGTGTTCTGACCCTGGTCTTCTTTGAGAATATCGGCCTGCACCGTGCCGCGAATATTGCGCAGAACCCAGGCCCTAACCTCTGCCTGCTCGCTGTTGGTTAAAGTCCTGCCCTTTTCAGCGGCAACAGACTCTTGCTTCTGATCGATTGCCGCATTCAGGAACATGGCCAAAATGGTTGGCGCAGGGCCATTAATGGTCATGCTCACTGAGGTGGCAGGATCGCAAAGGTCAAACCCGGAGTACAACACCTTGATGTCATCAAGGGTGGCAATAGACACGCCGGAGTTTCCTACCTTGCCGTAGATATCGGGGCGCACTCCTGGGTCTTGCCCGTACAACGTAACGGAATCAAACGCGGTGGATAGACGCTTGGCGGGCATTCCCTCAGACAAGAGCTTGAACCGCTTGTTCGTGCGAAAGGGATCTCCCTCGCCCGCGAACATTCGGGTAGGGTCTTCATCGTGACGCTTAAAGGGAAAGACACCGCCGGTGTACGGAAACTCCCCTGGCAGGTTTTCGAGCATGCGCCATTTTAAAAGGTCGCCATGGTCTGCAAACCGCGGCAGGCCAATGCGCGGCATCCGTGTTCCCGATAGGGTGTGAACGTACAAGGGGTGGGATTGCGAGCGGTCACGAATCTGAATGCAATAGACCTCTTCTCGATAGGCCTTGGCAGTATCGGGCCAGTCTGCAATAAGCTGACTTGCGACCGGATCTTGCAGGCTACGGCGGGCCGTGACTAAGGCACCAAAGTCGGTCTGCATGCCCTCGCGCCCTGCAATTGCCTGAGCAGAGAGGAGATGCTGGATTTCCCTGGCGATTACCGCCTGTTGCTCCGCATGACGATGCAGGCGACGAACCACCTCGGCAATCTCGGACAGGTAGCGGGACCTGGCAGCCGGAATAATGGCGTCGCGGGCGGTGGAGGCGCGGGTTGCCGTTGTAGGAAGCACACCAGCTTCGTGGGAAAGGCCCACCGAAGCCAGGCCGGAACGAACCGCTTGGTAGAGGGCTGTCACGCCATCATCATTGAAACGCGATGCCTGGGTGCCGAAGACCGGTAGCGCCTCGGGAGGCTCCGACCAGAGTTGTTTATTGCGCTGGAACTGCTTTGCGACGTCACGAAGGGCATCTTGTCCGCCACGCCTATCGAACTTGTTGATGGCAACAAAGTCTGCGAAATCGAGCATGTCGATTTTCTCGAGCTGGCTTGCGGCACCGAACTCGGGGGTCATGACGTAGAGAGTTTTATCCACGTAGGGCACGATAGCCGCATCACCCTGGCCAATTCCGGAGGTCTCAACGATCGCCAGATCGAATCCTGCAAGGCGGCAGCATTCCAGGGCCAGCGGCAAGGCCTTAGAGATCTCACTACCCGCATCGCGTGTGGCCATCGACCGCATGAAGATGCCGCCCGCGTTAATAGCATTCATGCGGATACGATCCCCGAGCAGGGCACCCATGGATTTTCGCCGTGATGGATCGATGGAAATGATGGCGATCTTTAAGGCATCGGACGTGTCAATACGGAACCGCAGCACCAGTTCATCGGTGAGCGATGACTTTCCCGCTCCCCCTGTGCCAGTGACACCCAGCACCGGCATAACCCGTTGCGCTGCCCTTTGACTCATAAGGCTGCGGTCAGAGGCGCTGAGCTGGCCGTTTTCGGCAAGGCTGATCAACTGGGCCAGACAATCTGCGCCGCCAGCCTGATAAGAAGACGCCCGCGATAGCTGGTCAATAAGAGAGGCTGCAGACTGAGACGAACGCTTCGCGTTACGGGCCCGGGCAATCATGTCGCCAATCATTCCCGCAAGACCCAGACGCTGGCCATCTTCAGGGCTATAAATACAGGCAACACCGTAGCGCATAAGATGGTCGCGCTCCGACGGCACGATGACTCCCCCACCGCCGCCAAACACTTGTATGTGACCGGCGCCCTGCTCGCGCAGAAGGTCGACCATAAACTGAAAGAACTCTACGTGACCACCCTGGTAACTTGACACTGCGATACCGTTCGCGTCTTCCTGCACAGCCGCGTTAACGATTTCGGAGACAGACCGGTTATGGCCAAGGTGCACTACCTCACAGCCCTGGTCTTGAAGAATGCGTCGAACGATACTGATGGAGGCATCGTGCCCGTCGAAAAGGGAGGCGGCAGTCACGAACCGCATAGGCGTCTCTGACTGCGACATCACCGGCAGAACACTCTGAATTGAGTGGTCAGTCATAGTCAAAAAAGAGTGCTAGCTAGCAGCAAAAGGGAGACGAATACACAGGAAGGGCGGTAGATACATACCTTGAAGGTATCACATGCCGGGGTCAATGAACAAACTAGTGTTCACCCTGCCCTTTACCGAACTGCCCTATGCGTGCCCAACTCAACTATCGCGCCAGACGGTGAAGCTTTGGGCATCCACTCTGCCAGCGTCAAAAGTATTCACCGGATCATGCGGGTCAAGGTATCCCAGGGAAACGCCACAGACCAGAGACTCTTGATCGGTTGCACCCACCTCTTCGCGTACCAGAGGAGCAAAGTCATTCCAAGCGGCCTGAGGGCAGGTATGAAGGCCGCGCGCCCGTGCCGCGATCATGATGCACTGCAGAAACATACCGTAATCAACCAGGGATCCCGCGGCCAGAGCTCGGTCAACAGTGCAGATCAGGCCAACCGGCGCCCCAAAGAAACGATAGTTCTTCTGGTGCTGCTGGTGCATCTTGTCCTTGTCCCCCTTTCCTATTCCCAGCAGGCCGTACAAACCCCAGCCATTTTCCCTTCGGCGTTCAAGATAGACCGGTGGCCACTGTAATGGGTAGTAGTCATAGTCGCGAGGAAAGTCTTTCGCCCGCTCAGGGTCACGATAGACCAGATCGTGCGCCGCACAAACACGCGCCACCAGTCGGTCGCGGGCTGCGCCTTGCAGCACATAGACCTTCCAGGGTTGCGTATTCACGCCTGAGGGAGCCCTGGTGGCAACCTGCAGGATCTCTTCAATCAGAGACCTGTCGACAGGGTTCGGAAGAAACGCTCTTGCAGAAAATCGTGAGGTGATCGCGAGGTCTACGCTTTTGGGGTCTGAGATAACGGTGGCAACCTGAGAGGGATTTACTCGGGTGGGCATGAACCTTCCTTTCGCAAAAAAAAGATGAATGGCAAGCCAATATGCACAGGCCTCGCCAGTGCGGCTGCAGTCCTGCTACTGCACGGATATGGGAAGCGACCGCTTCTGGCCTAAGGGATCGATAGCGACATAAGTGAGAATGGCATCGGTCACCTTAACGATAATAGGATCTTCGGGGTGTCGCTCTGCTGAAACCTCAACATGCACTGTGACAGAACTTGTGCCCACACGAACAACGCGGGCCCAGAAAGACAGAAGGTCCCCCACCGACACCGGCTGCTTAAAGTGAAAGCTGTTTACCGCGACGGTAGCAACTCTGCCCTTTGCCAGCCGAACCGCGGGCACACTTCCAGCAATATCAACCTGGGCCATGACCCAGCCGCCAAAGATGTCGCCATTTGCATTGGCATCAGCGGGCATGGGAACGACCCGCAGAACCAATTCGGCATCCGGATGGTGAATCGGCTCTTCCTGCATAACGACCTCTTTCAGATATCAGTGACCACAGTAACCACGAGCACCACCCGTGACTGTCAAGGAAGATTGCTGCTATGCAAGACAATTAATTGAAAACGCTCTATTCTGACCCGAATGCTTGACGATCTGCAAGGTTAACGTTAACGTTAACGTTACGAAAACCAAGGAAAAGGAATCTGATATGGCTCAGCTTCAAGACTTTGATTTTGGTCTTCCCGACGAGATCAATGCGCTGCGCGAAGCTGTTACCGAATTCGCGCAGAAAGAAATCGCACCCCGCGCCGAGGCCATTGATCGCAGCGACCAGTTTCCCATGGACCTCTGGAAAAAAATGGGGGACCTTGGGCTGCTTGGCGTGACCGCCTCAGCAGACTATGGCGGCGCAGAGATGGGCTACCTCGCCCACATGGTCGTCATGGAAGAGATCTCACGTGCCTCAGCCTCCGTGGGTCTTTCCTATGGTGCGCATTCGAATCTCTGCGTCAACCAGATTATGCGTAACGGATCCTCCGCCCAGCGCGCACGGTATCTCCCGGGCCTCATCTCTGGTGAGGCTATCGGTGCCCTTGCAATGAGCGAAACACAAGCCGGCTCAGACGTTGTCAGCATGGCCCTGCGTGCTACCGATCAGGGTAACTACTACCGTTTAAATGGCACCAAAATGTGGATCACCAACGGCCCAGATGCCGATGTACTGGTGGTCTATGCCAAGACCGAGCCCGAGAAACATGCCATGGGAATTACGGCCTTTCTGGTTGAGAAAGGCATGAAAGGGTTCTCGATTGCCCAGAAACTCGACAAGCTCGGCATGCGTGGATCACACACGGGCGAACTCGTGTTTCAGGATGTCGAAGTACCCAAAGAAAACATACTGGGTGATCTCAATGGCGGGGTTAAAGTGCTCATGAGTGGCCTTGACTATGAAAGGGCCGTGCTCGCCGCAGGGCCCTTGGGGATTATGGCTGCCTGCATGGATGTGGTGGTTCCTTACATTCACGACCGAAAGCAGTTCGGGCAGCCAATTGGTCAGTTTCAGCTCATCCAAGGAAAGATTGCCGACATGTACACCACGCTGTCGGCCTGCCGGGCCTACTGCTATGCGGTGGGTCGACGGCTTGACCAGCTTGATGCCAGCCATGGCCACCACCGCGCAGTGCGTAAAGACGCTGCGGGGGTCATCCTCTACTGCGCCGAGAAGGCAACCTGGATGGCCGGTGAGGCGATTCAAATACTGGGCGGCAATGGCTACGTCAACGACTATCCCACCGGTCGTCTGTGGCGTGATGCCAAGCTCTATGAGATCGGTGCCGGCACTAGCGAGATTCGCCGCATGCTTATTGGTCGTGAGCTTTTTGCAGAGACCCAGTAAGCCAGCCCTATGCCCACCCTGCCAACCCAGATTAACCCGCGTGAGCCCGGGTTTATTGAGAACGCAATGCAGATGCAGGGGCTGGTGAACGACCTCAGAATCAGCCTCGCAGCAGTGGCCGAAGGGGGTGGTGCTGGTCCGAGAGAAAAACACCTGTCTCGTGGCAAACTGCTTCCCAGAGACCGTATCGAACTTCTGTTAGACCCCGGCAGCCCTTTTCTGGAGTTCTCACCACTGGCGGCTCATAAGGTCTATCTCGAAAAAGACGGCACTGACGCAGCCCCCAGCGCTGGAGTGATCACGGGCATGGGTCGTGTCTCTGGCCAGCTCTGTGTTATTGTCTGCAATGATGCGACGGTAAAGGGGGGCACCTACTTCCCCCTTACCGTAAAGAAACATCTCCGGGCCCAAGAGATCGCGCAACAAAACCACCTTCCCTGCGTCTACTTAGTAGATTCCGGTGGCGCCAACCTGCCCAACCAAGATGAGGTCTTCCCAGACCGTGACCACTTTGGGCGTATCTTTTTCAACCAGGCCACCATGTCTGCGCAAGGCATTCCTCAGATCGCGGTGGTCATGGGCTCCTGCACAGCCGGTGGGGCCTATGTGCCGGCCATGAGCGACGAGTCGGTCATTGTGAAAGAGCAAGGCACTATTTTTCTCGGTGGCCCGCCCCTGGTAAAGGCCGCCACCGGCGAAGTGGTAAGCGCCGAAGACCTTGGAGGGGCCGATGTCCATACCCGTCTCTCGGGCGTTGCAGACCATCTCGCAAGCAACGACGGCCACAGCCTAAAGATCGCACGCGATATTGTTGCCAAGTTCAACCGACCCGGGCCAGAGCTTTCTCGTACCCGGCCGGCCCGGCCTCCGCGCTACGATGCGCGCGAGCTTTACGGCATTATTCCCATCGATGCCCGCAAGCCCTTCGATGTCCGCGAGGTCATTGCCCGCATTGTCGACGACTCCGATTTTGAGGAGTTCAAGTCGCGATTTGGTACTACGCTGGTTACCGGATTTTCCTACCTCCACGGCATGCCGGTTGGCATCATTGCCAACAACGGCATTCTGTTTTCGGAAAGCGCCCAGAAGGGCGCGCACTTTATAGAACTCTGCTGCCAGCGCAAAATACCTCTGGTCTTTTTGCAGAACATCACCGGGTTTATGGTGGGCCGAAAATACGAGAACGAGGGCATTGCCCGGCATGGTGCCAAGCTCGTTACGGCTGTTGCCACGGCGGCCGTGCCCAAGTTCACCGTGATTATCGGCGGATCCTTCGGCGCCGGTAATTACGGCATGTGTGGCCGAGCCTACAGCCCCCGGTTTCTCTGGATGTGGCCTAATGCGCGCATCTCAGTCATGGGTGGGGAGCAGGCGGCAAGCGTCATGGCAACCATCCGCCGTGACAACCTTCAGGCCCAGGGGATGTCATGGTCTGAAGACGAAGAGTCGGCATTCAAGACTCCCATACGCGAAAAGTACGAACGCGAGGGCCACCCCTACTATGCCTCTGCGCGCCTCTGGGACGATGGGGTAATAGACCCGGTCGATACCCGCCAGGTCTTGGCGCTTGGTATTGCTGCAAGCCTGCATGCCCCCATTGCAGAAACGCGGTTTGGAATGTTCCGCATGTAGGCCGCCTATGACTCTCAAACAGCCAGTATCGATTACCAAGATTTTGATCGCCAACCGGGGAGAGATCGCCTGTCGCATCATCCGCACCTGCCAGAAGATGGGTATTCGCACGGTCGCGGTCTATTCGGCTGCCGATCAAAGGGCCCTGCATGTCGTGCATGCCGACGAGGCGATCGATATCGGTGCCTCAGAGCCCAAGGCGAGCTACCTTAACCAGCAGACGCTGATCGCTGCGGCGGCCAAGAGCGGTGCCCAGGCAATCCACCCTGGGTATGGTTTTCTCTCTGAGAACCCAGAATTTGCCAGTGCCTGTGAGTCTGCCGGAATCGTCTTTATTGGCCCATCCGCAAGGGCTATTGAGTCCATGGGATCAAAATCAGCGGCCAAAGAAATTATGCTTAAGGCCGGTGTACCTCTGCTGCCAGGCTACAACGGCCAGGATCAGTCCGAGGACACCCTGCGGCGGGAGGCAGAGGCAATTGGTTATCCAGTGCTCATCAAGGCTTCTGCAGGCGGTGGCGGTAGAGGTATTCGTATCGTCCGCGAGGCACAGGAGTTTTCACAGGCACTTGCATCTTGCAAACGCGAGTCGCTGGCAAGCTTCGGTAACGACCATGTGCTGATCGAGCGATATCTTCCCATGGCCCGGCATATCGAAGTCCAGGTCTTTGGGGATCACCACGGCAATACGGTGCACCTTTTCGAGCGCGACTGCTCCATGCAGCGCCGGCATCAGAAGGTTATTGAAGAGGCGCCTGCGCCCTTGCTCTCCGAGGAGCAGCGGCAGTCTCTGGGTCAGACCGCCGTTCGTGCTGCCCAGGCTATCGGGTATACCGGCGCCGGAACCGTAGAGTTCATTGCCCATGCCCAGGCAGACGGCAGCGTGTCGGACAGCTATTTCATGGAGATGAACACCCGTTTGCAGGTGGAGCATCCGGTCACCGAAATGATCACTGGTCTTGATCTGGTCGAATGGCAGATACGGGTGGCGCGAGGTGAGCGCCTGCCACTCGCGCAAAACGAGATTACGCAGCGTGGGCATGCCATTGAAGTACGCATCTGCGCCGAAGACCCAGAACGTGAGTTTATGCCCGCCACAGGAAAGATCACGGAGTTCGCGGTCGCGGCGCATGAACCGGGAAGGGTGCGTTACGACAGTGGTCTGCAGCAAGGCGATGAGGTATCGGCCTACTACGACTCGATGGTGGCAAAGCTCATCTGTTGGGGAGAAGACCGTGCAACGGCAATTGCCCAGACCCGAAGCGCTTTGGCTACCACGCGGCTTCGAGGGCCGAGTACGAATCTACGGTTTTTATCCCGTCTGCTCGGTCTTTCAGCCTTTGCAGATGCCCGCCTGTTTACAGGTCTGATCGAAGCGGAGAAAGCGGCCCTTACCGGATTCTCCTCGGTCTCAGACGAAATCTTGGTTCTTGCAGTTGCTGCCTGTCTCCGATCTGGCCCCTGGGCAAACGCCGCGCAGCCCGCCTCGACCGAGACCTCTGCGGATCCTTGGGCGCTGGCCAGTGGCTGGCGCCAGGTCGCTCCCGCCCAGCGCACCGCCGTGTTCCAATCCCAAGAAGACCGTTGGTCTGTACCCGTGCAGTTCTCCCCCTTGGCGGTTGCGGTTTCTGGCAGCCTCCTTCCGATTGCGCTGCTTCCCCAAGACGAGCCGGACCAGATTGCGGTGCGGTGGAACCAGCGAGTCATTCGCGCACGTACCAGTTGGCTGGGGGTATCAACAGGACTAACGGGGCCCTCAGGTGCAGCAAACCGGCTGCGAATCTCTACAGACCATCACGACGTGGTGCTTGACTGGATTGACCCTTATGCTGCCGAAGAAGACGAGGCGTCTCGCGATGGCTCACTGGCCTCCCCCATGCCGGGACAGGTCAGTCGCATTGCCCTGCCAACAGGCAGTACAGTAAAAAAAGGCGATACCCTCGTGGTCATCTCTGCCATGAAAATGGAGTTCCTGGTCGCTGCGCCCCGTGACGGAACCATCGCTGAGATCCTCTACAAAGAAGGCGACCTTGTTACCGAAGGCGCAGTGCTGGTAACCCTAGAAGCCCCGGCGGGGCATTAGCAGATAACACCCTAGCTGCGCATACGGCCGTGAGATCGGCTAGCATGCCGTTCCATGTACGACCTTGGCATCCATAGTTTTCTAGAGTTCCTCCTAGGAACGATCTTTATCGTTCTGCTTCCGGGGCCAAACTCTCTTTACGTGCTTACCGCATCGGCGCAACTCGGGCCTCGCAGTGGCTGGGCGGCGGCCTTTGGTATCTTCTCTGGAGATACCCTCCTCATGGTTGCAACAGCCTCCGGCGCCGCATCGCTGATGGTGCTCTTCCCAACGGCCTTCGCAACCTTTAAGGCCCTTGGTGCGGCCTACCTGGGATGGATTGGTTATCAACTTTTTAGGGAAGGACTGCGGCGATGGCCCAAGGCACCGTATGCGCATCAGGCAACGGAGCAAGCATCTGTGACGGCAGCAAAAGAGAGCAGCAATGCTGAGCAACCCAATTCCTCACCTGTGCTAATTGCCCAGGCGGCGATGCAGTTACGCCTTCCCTACCTAAAGGCACTGGGGCTATCGCTGACCAACCCAAAGGCAATCCTGTTTTTTCTGGCGTTTTTCACCCAGTTTGTTCGGGCTGACGCGGCCTCGCCTGCGCTTGCCTATCTCACCCTGGGTGTGGTGGTGCAAATCGTCAGTCTGGCTTACCTTGCACTGCTCATCTTTGCAGGCCTACGCCTACAGACAGCATTTGAGACCCATCCAAGATGGTCTTCCTCTGGAATAGTGGTGGTAAGCATCTGCTTTATGGGGTTTGCAGTTAAGATGCTCGTTGGCTAGGACTTAAACCTAGCCTGTGAAGACCGACGCGCATGAGCGACTTAAGAGTCCGGTATTGGTTCGGCTAACCGATAACATTCGCCTCGTTCAGAGGAGCCTTTTTCACCCAACGCTCGACAGATAAAGGCCGTAGGTCTAGTGACCTCGGTTCCCCATGGAGAATCCATTCGGCAAGACCCAGCCCCGCGCCCGCCGCATGCTGCATCCCATGCCCCGAAAATCCCGTTATGCAATAAAAGCCTGGAAGCTGGGGATGTGGGCCCACTAATGCGTTATGGTCAAAGAGGTTCATTTCGTAATAGCCTGCCCAGGCACGCTCAATACGCATCGCCTCTAGCGCAGGAATACGATGGGCTAGCCGCGCCCACTGACTTTCATCAAGCTCTTCAAAGGCGGGCACAAGTGGCAGGTCGTCTTTGTCCTCGGCCGGGGTGGTTCCCGTAAGAAAGAAATTTCCTTCAGGGCGAATCCAGAATCCGGAAGGATCGATCACCAAGGGGCAGTTACTGACCACCTGAGGCGTTGAGATAACAAATACCGTGCGGCGTCTTGCCGCAATGGGGATTGACAAGCCAGCCAGACGCGCCAGGGTAGCAGACCATGGCCCTGCTGCATTAACAACTACGCCTGCCGTAACTGAATCACTTGATGGCCCTTCTACAATGACTGTGTCACATCGCAAAAGATCGCCGTTAGAGGCTCGCGGCCCCGAAAGTCCAACCACTTTGGCCTGCATCCGATGCGCCCCCTGAGAAACAGCCTTGGCCAGAAACGCCTGATGCAAGGCAGGGCCATCAAACCAGCCTTCACCCGACAACCCTAGGCAGCCGACTGCAAGGTCTTCGCTATGGAGCCACGGAAAACGAGCACGCAACGCGGCTTTATCCAAGAAGCCCAGATCCGCACCCTGCCCTCGCTGTATCTCGTAGAGGCGACGCAAGGCATCCTCCTGGTGCTCTTGCGCCAGATACAGGTAGCCGCCCTCGTGCAGACCAAAGTCAAGGGTATGCCCGTTGGTGGCAAGCAACTCTCCCGCCTGACGGAGGAACGAAATTCCGAACGAAGACAACTGAACATTGACAGGGCAGCTAAACTGCTGCCGAATCGAACTGGCCGAAAGTGAAGAGGATGCCCTCCGAAAACCAAAGTCCTGGTCTATAAGCAGAACCGAAACCCCGGGCTGCAGACGCGTGAGCCAATAGGCCAGAGATGCCCCCATGACACCAGCGCCCAGAATGGCAACATCGTAGGCCCGAGGTGACCCAGACACGATGACCGCCTACCGCGGAAGGCTACAGAGGCTTCTTGATGAAGTGTGCAATTTCGCCAATGATTCCGCGACGAAACGCAAGCACGCAGATGACAAAGATAACCCCCTGAATAATGGTCACCCAGGCACCGAGCTGCGCCAGATAATTCTGCATGGTGATGATTACCGCCGCCCCCACGACCGGCCCAAAGATGGTTCCAAGCCCACCCAGAAGGGTCATCAGTACAACCTCTCCCGACATTGACCAGTGGACATCGGTAAGGGAGGCAAGCTGAAAAACAATTGCCTTAGTTGCGCCGGCCAAGCCGGCGATGGTTCCAGACAGAATGTAGGCCGCCAGCTTATACCGGTCGGTATCGAACCCCAAAGACGTTGCCCGGCTCTCGTTCTCTCGAATTGCCTTTAACACCTGCCCGAAGGGCGAGTGCACGACGCGGTAGATGAGAAGAAAACCACCGATGAATATGAAGAAAACCACCAGGTACATGTTGAAGTTATCGGCCAGGTCGATAAACCCAAAAAGATGCCCCCGCGGAACCGCTTGTATACCGTCCTCACCGCCAGTAAAAGGCGCCTGTAAGGCGATAAAGAAAATCATCTGGGCCAGTGCCAGAGTAATCATCGCAAAGTAGATTCCGAGCCGCCGGATGGCCAGAAGCCCAGAGACAACTGCCACCAAAAAGGCTGCACCGGTGCCAGCCAAAATAGCAAACTCGGGGTTAAACCCCCAGACCTTGGCAGCGTGTGCAGAGATATAGCCAGCAGACCCGAGAAACATGGCATGGCCGAAAGAAAGCAGGCCCCCGAAACCAATCAAAAGGTTAAAGGCACAGGCAAACAATGCAAAGCACATCACCTTCATCATGAATACCGGGTAGACCCAAATGGGCGCAATCAGTAAGACTGTCACCATCACCAGGAAAGCGACCTGCTGCGCCCGAGACGACTCAACAACGCGAGGCGCATGCTGCTTGGTTTCGATCTGTGGACCAGTCATTTCTGCGTTCCAAAAAGGCCTGCGGGCTTGAGAAGCAGCACGATAATCATGATCACAAAGATTACGGTGTTTGATGCCTCGGGATAGAAGACCTTTGTCAGACCCTCAATGATTCCGAGACCAAATCCAGTAAGAATTGCTCCCATGATGGACCCCATACCGCCGATTACGACCACGGCAAAGACCACAATAATAAGGTCCGCCCCCATGAGCGGATTTACCTGATAAATCGGCGCTGCCATTACACCAGCAAACGCAGCCAAGGCCACCCCAAACCCGTAGGTAAGGGTAATCATTCGCGGCACATTAATTCCAAACGACTGCACCAACTGGGGGTTCTCGGTGGCGGCGCGCAGATACGAGCCCAGCTTTGTGCGCTCAATGACATACCAGGTCGATAGGCAGACAACCAGTGAGGCCACGATTACCCAGCCACGATAATTCGGGAGAAACATGAACCCGAGGTTGGTTCCCCCCTGAAGGCTTTCGGGGATGCGATAAGGAAGCCCGGAAGAGCCAAACTCATTTCTAAAAAGGCCTTGAATAATCAGTGCAAGGCCGAATGTCAGTAAAAGACCATAGAGGTGGTCAAGCTTATAGAGCTTCGCGAGCATGGTACGTTCGATGACAACGCCCGTGACGCCCACGATAACCGGGGCGAGGATCAAAGACCACCAATACCCTAATCCAAGCCATTCCAGCAAAAGATAAGCACAAAAGGCGCCCAGCATATACTGGGCGCCGTGGGTAAAGTTAATGATGTTAAGGAGCCCGAAGATGACGGCAAGGCCCAGCGATAAAAGCGCATAAAACGAGCCGTTAATCAGCCCGATTAGCAGCTGGCCAAAAAGCGCCTGGGAAGGAATGCCAAAAATTTCCATCGCCTTGCGGGCTCCTGTTACCTTACTTCACCAGAGGGCATCCACCCTCGCTCAGCGGACGAAAAGCCTGATCTGCGGGGATCGTAGCCCGGATCTTGTGATAATCCCAAGGTCCCTTCGACTCGGCAGGTGACTTTACCTCCACCAGATACGCTGGGTGAAGCTTACGGCCATCCTGACGGATGGTTCCCTTTCCAAAGAGTTGATCATCGGTAGGCATTTTCTTCATCTGCTCAATTACCTTCGTGCCGTCATCAGACTTGATTGCCTCTACAGCCTTCAGGTAGTGCAGCACCGAGGAATAGACTCCCGCATGGATCATGGTGGGATGAATGCCACGATTAGCCGCCGCAAAGCGCTTAGCAAAGGCTCGGGTCTGATCGTTCATATCCCAATAAAAAGTCTCTGTAAAAATCAGTCCCTGCGCAATCTGAAGACCCAGGGCATGAACGTCCGTAAGGAAAACCAGAAGTCCCGCAAGGTTCTGCCCTCCACGCACAATGCCGAACTCCGCAGCCTGCTTGATGGAGTTTGTGGTGTCTCCACCCGCATTAGCCAGGCCGACAATCTTGGCCTTTGATGCCTGGGCCTGAAGCAGGAAAGAAGAAAAATCCTGGTTGTTCAGGGGGTGACGCACCTTACCGAGAACCTTGCCTCCGTTTTTCAAGACCACCGCCTCAGTGTCGCGCTCCAGGGCATGACCAAAGGCATAGTCAGCCGTTAAAAAGAACCAAGAGTCACCGCCGGTCTTCACAATGGCATTGCCGGTGCCATTGGCAAGCATCCAGGTGTCATAGGCCCAATGGATCGTATTTGGAGAGCAGGCCTTGCCCGTGAGATCGGCAGAGGCCGCGCCAGACACCAAAAAAGCCTTCCCTTTTTCCCGGGTGAGTTGATTGATCGCTAAGGCAACACCTGAATTTGGAGTATCGACAATCACATCCACCTTATCCACGTCATACCATTGACGGGCGAGGCTGGAACCCACATCGGGCTTGTTCTGGTGATCCGCCGAGACGATCTCAACCTTAAGTCCCTTGCGGGCTGCGCCGAAATCTTCCACGGCCTGGCGGGCGGCTAACACTGAGCCGCTTCCCGACAGATCGGTATAGAGGCTCGACATATCGGTTAAGACACCAATCTTGATAACACCATCTGAGACCTGCGCCTGGGCATTCATCCCGAATGCAAGGCCTGCCGCTACCAGGCTAGATAAAAGCTTTTTCTTCAGTTTCATACAAGGGTTCTCCTTTGATTTACCTTCAATGCAGCCTTCCGACACCGGTTACGCTGCGCTCCTCCTCCACGACCATCAATAACATCAGACACCCAGATACTCCTTGAGCATGCCCATCTTTGCCTGAAGCTCTGCAGCGGTGAATTCTTCGACGATCTGACCATGCTCCATGACATAAAAACGGTCTGCCAGCGGCGCTGCGAAGCGAAAGTTTTGCTCGACCATTACCGTGGTGTAGCCCCGCTCACGCAGGGTGCGTATAGCCTTACCCAATGCCTGCACAATCACCGGGGCCAGCCCTTCGGAGATCTCATCAAGGAGCAGCAGGTTCGCGCCGGTTCTGAGCACCCGCGCCACGGCAAGCATCTGCTGCTCACCACCCGACAATCGCGTACCCGGACTTGACTTGCGTTCTTTAAGGTTAGGGAAGAGCGAATAAATTTCCTCGACCGACATTCCGCCAGGCCCCACCTGCGGGGGCAACAGAAGGTTTTCCTCACAACTGAGACTGGCAAAAATCCCCCGTTCTTCCGGGCAATAGCCCAGACCCATCTGGGCAATTTTGTGGGGTGGCAGCATTACAGATTCCTGACCCTTCACCACAATCGATCCCGTACGACGGCCAACCAGGCCAAGAATCGACTTCAAGGTGGTTGTTCGGCCTGCGCCGTTTCGGCCCAAAAGGGTGATGACTTCACCCTTGTTCACATGCAGATTCACGCCATGCAGAATATGCGACTCGCCGTAGTAGGCATGCACGTCGGTAAGCCGAAGAAACTCCTCACGCTCAGCCATGGGCGCCCTCAAGCTCGGTGTCTGCGCTGCCCATGTAGGCTTCGAGGACCTGCGGGTCTTTGGAGACGGTCTCGTAAGGGCCTTCGGCAATTACCTGGCCGCGCTGCAGAACCGAGATGGTATCGGCGATCTGCGCAACCACATTCATGTTGTGCTCCACCATGAGGATCGTTCGGTTTGCAGACACCTTTTTAATAAGCTGGGTAACGCGGTGGACATCTTCATGACCCATGCCCTGGGTGGGCTCATCGAGCAGCATTAGTTCGGGCTCCATTGCCAAGGTAGTGGCAATCTCCAGGGCCCGCTTGCGGCCATAAGGAAGCTCTACGGTCACATACTCGGCAAATTCGGTGAGTCCCACTGTCTCAAGAAGCTGCATTGCGCGGTCGTTTAAAGCGTCGAGCACGCGCTCCGACTTCCAGAAATGAAAAGAATTTCCGGTGCGCTGCTGTAAGCCAACACGCACATTCTCAAGAACGGTGAGGTGCGGAAAGGTGGCAGAGATTTGAAACGACCGAATAACACCGCGCCGAGCAATCTGGGCAGGTTTCTCATAAGTAATATCGATGCCATTGAAAACAATATGGCCACGGGTAGGAATCAAAAACTTGGTGAGCAGATTAAAAACAGTGGTCTTACCCGCCCCATTCGGCCCGATGAGGGCATGTATATGACCGCGTTGCACCCTGAGATTTACATCAGAGACTGCGACAAAGCCCTTAAACTCTTTGACTAGGCCTTGGGTCTCTAAAATGATGGCGTTGGGGCTGTCTGATCCGGTCATAATGGCAAGAGTGTAAGGTCTAAAAACCGAAGTACGCTTACGGGTAAACGCTAGGCTGGTCCGACGAGGCTAGTTCGGCATCAACGGCGTCTGGAGGCTTTTGCTATGCGTTTTTTTTCCGAAGCAGACGTCGAGGCGCTACTCGACCCCGCTTCTCTTCTGGCTGCCTTAGAACAGGCTTTTATCGACCTGTCTGAAGGCAGGGTTAACCAGCCACTGCGTTCCGTCATGGGCTTTTCCGCTAGCGGACTGGGTACTGCGCCAGAGGCAGACCACGGGCTGCTATTTATCAAACCCGCCCAGGTGGGTAATGCCCTGGTGACCAAACTTATCACTCTGGTGCCCTCGAATGCCGCGCGCGGCATTCCTAGCCTTTTGGCCACCATCGTGCTTATGGACCCGGCCTCGGGCAGGCCTCTTGCCGTCATGGAGGGCGCGCGTCTTACCGCACTGCGAACCGCAGCAGCCTCGGCAGTCGCTGCAAAGGCTCTCGCCGCGCGAAGGTCTCTCACCTTGGGGATTCTGGGCAGTGGGGTTTTAGCGAGAAGCCATGCGCAGATGATGCGGCTGGTGCGGCCCATTGAGACGATTAAGGTCTGGAGTCCCACCAGTGCGCATGCCCGGGCCTGCGCCATCGACATTGGCGGCCAGGCCTGCGATACCGCAGAAGAAGCCGTACGCGGCTCTGACATTGTCTGCACAGTGACCAATGCCCAGACGCCCGTCTTACTGGGTCGATGGCTCAAGCCAGGGGCCTTTGTCGCAGCCGTGGGAGCGCCTCGCCCCACTTGGAGAGAGCTCGACGACGAGGCTATGCGTAATCTTGTTGTTGCCGACCAGCGCGAGGCTGCCGAGAAAGAATCCGGAGATGTGATTCTTTCCGGCGCTGCTATTTACGCGGAAATAGGCGAGATACTCGGCGGCAAGCTGGACCGCCCGACCGAAGGCACTACGGTTATCTTCAAGTCTCTTGGGCTCGCCATAGAAGATGCGGTCGCCGCGGAACTGGTCTTTCGTGCAGGCAAGGCGAAACAGGGCTAGAGCACCACCGTTCGAGACTGCTCCCGCATGTACTGGGTAAGGTAATAAAAAGATCCAATGGCCTTGCCCGTCGTGCCACTGCCCTTCCAGCCGCCAAAAGGCTGGTAGCCGGGCCAGGCTCCCGTGGTGGCGCCTTGAGGACGGTTTGCATAGGTGGTGCCTGCCTCAATCCGGTCGTGAAATGCCAGCAATTCCTCTTGGTTACCGTAGAAACCGGCCGTGAGCCCATATTCCGTAGCGTTAGCTCTGTCAATGGCCTCTTGAAGACTGTCCACTTCACCGATCAAAACCATGGGAATGAACTTCTCCTCCTGCCAGAGGCGGTAACCGAAGTCGGCACTCCCGACCGTGGGCGCGACAAAAAATCCCCGGTCTCGGCCGGCATCGGTAAGCACAGAGGCACCAGTAAATACCTTTCCGTGGGCTCGCAGGTTACGGGCGCAGGCCTGAAACCGTTCATAGGCATCCTGGTTAATCACAGGGCCCATCCAGTTCTCCCGCGCGGTGGGATCACCAACGGTAATCCTCTCAGTGGCTGCAACGAGGCGATCGCGAAGCGCGGTGGTCACAGAGCGCTCCACATAGACGCGAGAGGTGGCAGAGCACTTCTGTCCTTGCAGGCCGAAGGCGGACCGCGTAATGCCCAGGGCTGCCCGGTCGAGATCGGCAGAGGCAGTCACGAGAACGGCATTTTTGCCGCCCATCTCAGCAATACAGGGCCGGGGATAGGCACCCGAGGCAAACTGGCGATAAAGGCGCATACCCACCTCATACGACCCGGTAAACGTAACGCCTGCAACCTGAGGGTGGTCTACCAGCGCCTGGCCAGTTGTGCCCCCAGGCCCAGTCAGCATGTTGATCACCCCGTCGGGCAGGCCCGCATCCTGAAACGCCTCTAGAAGCAGTTGCCCCGATAGCGCAGTGTCACTGGCAACCTTGAAAACCACCGTATTGCCTGCAACCAGAGCTGCCCCAATCGGCCCACCCGCTAGGGCGAAAGGAAAGTTAAAAGGCGCCACGACAGCCCACACACCATAAGGGCGTAGTACCGTGCGATTGGTACTGGTAAATCCCACCAGAGGATCATTCGGCAACTGTCGGTCAAAACCGTGATGCTCCTCCATTTGATTGCAGTACCAATAGATCAGGTCGGCGGTTTCTTGTACCTCCCCGAGCGCCTCCATGCGGTTTTTTCCCACCTCCAAGGCCACCGCGGCGCTAATGGCATAGACCCGCTGCTCAATGAGCGCCGCAGCCTTGCGCAAGAGGGAGGCCCGGTCTTGCCAGGCAAGCGACCGCCAATGCATCTGGGCGGCCGACGCAGCCGTCACGGCGCTATGCACATCTTCGGCTGAGGCCACTGCAAATCGACCGATCAGCCAGTCACGGTGTATGGGAGAAGACACGGCAAAAGAGGCGTCAGTACGAATCGAGCGGCCATTGATCCACAGGCCATAGTCACGACCCAGGCGCTGCGCCTTGCAGTCCTGCAGCGCCTGCTCGAACTGGGCATGCAGTGCCGCCGGTGGATCGAACATCGTGGAATAGGTGAGCTTGAACTGCTCGTGGGGCGTGACTGCCTGGTTCATGTTCTCTCTCCTAAAAAGTGGCGTGACCGTGACTGTTACGATACTAACCAACAATCTCTCGGACCGCGCATCACTATGTCAGCACACTCACCGCTTTTTGCACGCCTTGGGCTTTCTCATACTTCCCCCACTGACCAGAAACCGAAATCGGATTTCTTTAGCGTCCGAAGCCCTATAGACGGATCAGTACTCGCAACGCTACCAATTACCAGCCAAGACACGCTCAGCCAGCAGGTCGCCCAGGCCACCGAGACCTTCAAGACATGGTCTCTCGTGCCCGCTCCGCAGCGGGGAGAACTCGTGCGACTGCTCGGTGAGACGCTGCGGGCACACAAAGAAGATCTCGCGATGCTGGTCAGCCTTGAGGCCGGAAAGATTCCGAGTGAGGCCCGGGGGGAAGTGCAGGAAATGATCGATATCTGCGACTTCGCCGTTGGCCTTTCTCGGCAGCTCTATGGTCTCACCATTGCCTCAGAGCGTCCCGAGCACCGCATGATGGAACAATGGCTTCCGCTGGGCGTCGTTGGAGTGATTACCGCCTTTAACTTTCCCGTGGCCGTCTGGGCCTGGAATGCCGCCCTGGCACTGGTCTGTGGCAACACCCTCGTCTGGAAGCCCTCCGAAAAGACACCGCTCACGGCCCTGGCGACACAGGCGCTATTTTTAAAGGCCTGCGCCCAGCACCCGCAGGCGGCACCGCTGTCCTCGGGACTGCTTTCGGTAGCACTCGGGCGGGCAGATATCGGTCGCTGCCTGGCAGAAGACGTTCGGGTGGCGCTTGTCTCGGCTACCGGCAGCTGCCGCATGGGCCAGGACCTCGCGCCAAGGGTCGCAGCCCGGTTTGGCAAAAGCCTGCTCGAACTCGGGGGCAACAATGCCGTGATCGTGGCGCCCTCGGCAGACCTTAGCCTTGCGCTGCGCGGTATCGTCTTTGGCGCCTGGGGAACGGCGGGGCAGCGCTGCACAACCACGCGAAGACTCATCGTACATCGGTCTGTCCATGAGGCGCTGGTCCAGTCGATTGAACGCGCCCGCGCCAGCCTGAAGATTGGCAGCCCTTTTGAAGCGGGAACGCTGATAGGCCCCCTGATTGACCAAAACGCCTTTGAGGCGATGCAGACGAGCCTGTCCCGTGCCGTCTCAGAAGGCGGCCGAGTGTATGGAGGCAGACGCGCCCTGGCAGGCCAGTTTCCAGAAGCCTGGTATGTCGAGCCTGCGCTGGCGGTAATGCCTGGCCAGACTCCGGTTGTCTTTGAGGAAACCTTTGCCCCGATTTTGTATGTGATGGCCTATGACGATTTTGATTCTGCAATCGCCATGAACAATGCGGTCGCCCAAGGGCTTTCTTCGGCGCTCTTTACCCGAGACCTGCAAGAGGCCGAACGATTTGTATCGGCGTCTGGATCCGACTGCGGGATTGCCAATGTCAACCTGGGAACCTCCGGCGCGGAAATCGGAGGGGCATTTGGAGGAGAGAAACAAACCGGTGGCGGAAGAGAGTCGGGGTCTGACGCATGGAAAAACTACATGCGCAGGGCGACCAACACCATTAACTTTGGAAGAGACCTTCCACTGGCACAAGGGGTCTCGTTTAGTCTTTAAATGACCAGATGGCCAGATCTCGGGCGAGTTCTTGTCTGAGGTTCTCGCAGGCGGACATGCCCAAAGGCTCAGACCGCAGTCGGGCGCGGGCAAGCCTGAGCGCATTGGCTGCCATCAGCGCCTGGTACTTCGTAGACGAAGACAGGCCTGGTGCGAGCTGGTTTTTTAAGAGCAGGCTGGTCTCGGCAAGCCACTGATCAACCCCTCGCAGCTCCGCCGAAACCTCCGGCAAAAGACAGGGTGACTGTGTTTCTCCCAGATAGTGCTCCACGACCGGCTTGACAATGCTCGCGGTCATCGCACCGGTGATCAAAAGCTCAACAGACTCTGGGTCGCCGAAGACAACCCGCTCTGCCTGCTGGGCAGCGATGATCCCCCAGCGCACATGGGCAAGGCGCTGCCAGAAGGGAAGTTCGTCTACAGGAAGCGGCTCGGGATTTTCCCGGTAATACCCCCGTAGCAGGTCCTCGAGTGTTCCAAACCCTGCCACGGGCATTGCACCGCCAAACCGCCAGCACGGGGCAGTCAGCCAGCCGATATCTGCCATAGGGTCTCCCCAGTCGGCGAACTCCCAGTCCAATACCGCCGAAAGCCCAAGGTCGGCCGACTCTGCAACCGGCGTCACCTGGGTCTGTCCCCGGTCTTGTTTTTTCTGCGGCAGCACCATCATCAGATTGCCGAGCCGAAAATCGTTATGGCATAGACAGGGGCGCCGCTGCGCCAGCCGCGCAGGGCGGTCGTTGAGAATCGCTTGAACGGCAAAGTGAAGGTATTGGGCGGGCCGAGACAAACGGGCAAAAGCTTTCTCTACCGTTGCCAGGCTGGCTTGGATGCTGTCTTGGGGCATGGGCCCCAGAACCGAAACAAGCGCTGCAGAAGAATGTTCTGTATTGATCTGCCCTCTGTGCAGGCGGCCTATTTGTTCACCCAACGACTCGGTAACTGCTGCAAGCTGTGCCGGTCGAATTCCAGTATGCGGAGAGTCTCTGCCCGTTACCTGTGCAGACTGCCTTCCGCCCAGAAGAGAAACCAGTCGGCGGGCGTCTGCATCGCCTGGGACATACCCAAAAAAACTTGCCATCTGGCCTTCACGCACGACCACCGCGATTGGCGCAGGCACTTTTACGCCAAGGGCATGGGCATAGCGAATAATCTCAAACTCCGCAGACCGGTCATGGGATCCGGGAATCGACTGAGACTGACTGCGACGCATCACCCATTGAAAGGGGCCCCCCATCTCCGAGACCAGGGTGACGAGAAAATTTTGGTTAATCGCGCCACCCGACAGTCGCTGCGCGGCCATGAGTCTTGCCCCGGCGAGTTCGGGCTGCTGCGTGACTGCCTGCTCTACTGCTGCATCAACCCAAGGCTCCAGCCTTGGGGTGAGGTCAGTCATTCCCAGGGCCCCAGACAAAAAACGCCTGCCCGTGTCTGCGATAGGCCTGACTGATTACCATCTGGTGCACCTCGGTCGCGCCATCCACCAGACGGGCCTGTCGAGCATAACGATAGATCCACTCGAGCGGGGTATCGGTGCTGTAGCCTCGGGCGCCGCAGAGCTGTATGGCGGTATCGGCGGCCAGATGCAGGGTGTCGGCAACCGCGATCTTGGCCATAGAAATATCTGGCCGGGCCTTCCCACCCTGCTCAAGCCGCCAGGCAGCACGCATCGTCAGTAGCCGACCCGTGTCGATCGCCATGGCAACGCGTCCAAGCTGGATCTGCACACTTTCGCGATCAATGAGTTTGATTCCGAAGCCTTCCCTTGTTGCAACATACTGAGAGGCAATCTCCATACAACGCTGGGCGAGGCCCAGCCAGCGCATGCAGTGCGTAAGTCGTGCCAGGCCCAGCCGTATCTGTGTCAGCTTCAGGCCCTGCCCAACCGCCATGAGGCGGTTCTCATCGGGAATCTCAAGCCCATTAAAGACAAGCTCACAATGCCCTCCGTGCTCCTCTGGGCCCATGATCGGAATACGCCGAACAATCTGCCAGCCGGGATCGCTGCGATGAAAGGCAAAGGCCGTCAGGCCATCGCGCATTCCTTCGCCCGTTTTGGCGATCAGAATATAGTGGCTGGCGGCCTCAGCCCCTGTGATAAACCACTTTCGGCCATGCACCACCCATCGATCAGATTTGCGTTCCGCCCAGGTCTGAATCATGCCGGGGTCTGAGCCTCCCCCGGGATGGGGTTCGGTCATCACAAAGGATGACCGAACATCACCACGAATAATCGGATCGAGCCATCGCTGCTTCTGCGCCTCGGTGGCCACCTTGGAGAGCACGGTCATATTGCCGTCATCGGGCGCCGCGCAGTTAAAGCAGACAGGGCCGAAAAGCGATCGGTTCATACGCTCATACAGCAGCGCCTGCCCTACTGGTGTAAGACCCAATCCACCCCGATCCCTGGGCATCTGCGGAGAAAAAAGGCCCATGGCCTTCACCTCTTGTCGCAGCGTTTGCAATAGTTCTTCGCGAATATTCTCGTGCGCATCGAAACTTGCGGGGTCTTGCTCCAGAGGAATAAGCCGGTCATTCACGAAAGAATCCACCCTGGCCATGTCTGCCGCAAGTCCGGTCGAAATCGAAAAATCCATAGCCTTACCTTTCTGATCAGGGTGCCAGACTGAGACTACAGACTGGCACTCATGCCACCGTCGACGACCAGCGTAGAACCTGTCATGTAGCTATTACGTGGGTCCAGTAGCAGAAGAAGAGGGGCATTGAGTTCGTGAAGTGCCGCAAACCGTCGCAGGGGCGTCTTTTTCTTCAGCGCCTCACCCGCAGGCCCGTCTAACACTTCGGCGTTAATATCGGTTCTGACATAACCAGGCGCAAGGGCATTGACCCGTATCTGATCGCGCGCAAGCTCAATAGCGGCAGACCGGGTAAGCTGAATAACACCGGCCTTGGTAGCGGAATACGCCGAGACATCGCGCAGCGGGCGCAGACCCAGCACAGATGCAATATTTACAATCACGCCGCCCGCGGCCTTTTGTAAAAAAGGTATTGCCGCCTGGGTCATGTGGGCGACACCGCCAAGATTGGTGGCCACCACTCGGCTGAAGTCCTCGGGCAGGGTCTGCTGCAGGGGTGCCGTTACTGCAATGCCCGCATTGTTAATTAGACCGTAGAGAGGCTTTCCTTCCAGAAAGGCTTCTACCCTATCAAATGCCGACTTTACCGAAACGGCATCGGAGACATCGGCCGGCAGGGCGAGGTCGATGCCAAGCCCCTCGGAGGGAGGCCTACGTGCAAGACCAACCACAACCGCCCCTTCAGACTTCAACACTGAACAAAAATGCGCGCCTAGGCCACTGGAAATACCGGTGACGAGAACCACCCGGCCCTGCAACAGCCCCTGCGCCATGGTTAGGCAGCCTGGGTGAATCTCTGCGCCTCATCCAGTCCGGTAGCGGAGGCATGCACCGCATCTGCAATCCCCAGGGCCGGAGCAAGCACATGACTTGCATAGAAGCAGGCCGAGGCAAGTTTCTCGGCATAGAAAGGTTCCTGATGCTGCTTTGGCAGGGCGATGAGCGCAGCACGTGCCATCATCTGGCCCCCCAGGACATAGCCCGAGAGCATTAGCAAGGGAACAGAGCCAAAAAAGCTCGCCGCTGCGCTCTGGGAATAACAGGCCATGGCCGCCTGGGCCGCCTCTACCCAGACGCTGGCCGCCCGTTCCAGGGTAGCGCCAAACCGCTTGCAACCAGGATGATCAGCCGCCCTCAGAAACTGGGCGGTCTGGGTGATCTCTTTTGCGATGCGTGTGAGTTCGGCGCCTTTATCGCGGAGAAGCTTACGGCCGAGAAAATCATTTGCCTGGATTGCCGTGGTGCCCTCATAAATAGTGGTGATACGGGCATCGCGGAAATGCTGGGCTGCGCCGGTTTCTTCCACATAGCCCATACCACCATGCACCTGTACACCCAGCGAGCTGATCTCAATCGATTGTTCTGTGCACCAGCCCTTGACAATCGGAATGAGAAAATCCACCCGCGCCTGGGCAAGGGCCTTCTGCTCTGCGTCGTCGGTACGAGTTGCAAGGTCGAGGTAGGCGGCTGCCTCGTAGCCCAGGGCGCGCATTGCCTCAACACGTGCCTTCATGCTTGCAAGCATACGTCGTACATCGGGGTGATCCGCAATTGGGCGGGCCTCGTCTCCAAATCCATGCACCCGCCCCTGCACCCGGTCGTAGGCATACCAGAGCGCCTGCTGGTATGCCCGGTCGGAAATAGAAATACCCTGCACGCCCACCTGGAGCCGGGCATGGTTCATCATGGTGAACATGTACTCCAGGCCGCGATTGGCCTCACCCACCAGATAGCCGACTGCGCCTTCTTTTTCGCCATAGCTCATGACACAGGTGGGGCTGCCATTGATGCCCAGTTTGTGCTCTAGAGAGATACAGCGCACATCGTTACGATCACCCAGAGAGCCATCGCCAAGCACCAGGTACTTCGGCACGATGAAAAGCGAGATTCCCTTTACGCCCGCGGGTGCATCGGGGAGCCTTGCTAAGACCAGGTGAATGATGTTCTCAGTAAGATCGTGCTCACCGTAGGTGATGTAAATCTTGGTGCCAGTGATTCGGTAGTGATCGCCATTCGGCCCCGATACCGGCACCGCCTTGGTGGTTACTGCTGCAAGGTCGGATCCCGCCTGCGGCTCGGTCAGGTTCATGGTGCCGCTCCACTGCCCCGAGACCATTTTTTCAAGATAACGCTGTTTCTGTTCTTCGGTGCCATGGCTCTCAATGGCATGAATGGCGCCAGCCGTTAGCATGGGGCACAGCGCAAACGACATACAGGCGGACTGCCACATCTCGCTGACAGCCGTACCCAAGAGTTCCGGCAGACCCTGCCCGCCGTGGGCAGTGCTACCCGAGAGGCCATGCCATCCCGCCTCTACAAACTGCAGATAGGCATCGCTATAACCAGGCGAGGTCTGCACCCGATTGCCTTCCAAAAGACGGGCGCCCTGACGGTCGCTTGGCCAGTTCATCGGTGACAAGACCCCCTGGGCGAACTTGCCAGATTCCTCAAGAACTGCCTGGACAAGATCCGCAGTGACCTCCTCACACCCGGGCAGCTGGGCAACCCGTTCAAAGGGAGCGAGTTCCTCAATTACAAATTGCATATCCCGAGTGGGGGCACTATATTCGACCGGCATAGAACGCTCCTTGGTATGTACTGTGGCTAGAGTTTTGCAGTCAAGGCAGGCACCGCCTCAAAGAGGTCTGCCACCAGGCCATAGTCGGCCACCTGAAAAATAGGCGCATCGGGGTCTTTGTTAATTGCCACGATCACCTTAGAGTCCTTCATTCCCGCGAGGTGTTGGATGGCACCAGACATGCCGATCGCAATATACAGCTGCGGGGCAACCACCTTACCCGTCTGCCCCACCTGAAAGTCGTTGGGCGCATAGCCCGCATCCACGGCCGCGCGCGATGCCCCCAGGGCAGCACCGAGACGGTCGGCCAGCGGCTCTAATAACTCGCGATATTTCTCTGCGGACCCCAGCGCTCTTCCCCCGGAGACCACCACCTTGGCAGAGGCCAGCTCGGGGCGGTCAGACTTCGAGAGCGCCTGGCCCACAAAAGCAGCGCGCTCGGTTGGGGCTGCTGCCGAGATGGTAATAATAGATACCGCAGTTCCGCTGTCTGCAACCGGGGTAAAGGCCGTTGTACGCGCCGTAATTACCAGTATCGGATCGGACGATTCCACCGTAGCAATAACATTACCCGCGTAAATGGGCCGCTCAAAGGTCTTGGCATCGACCACCCGAATGACATCGGAGATAGCCGCGACATCAAGCAAAGCGGCCAATCGGGGGGCCCAGTTTTTGCCGTTGGTGGTGGCAGGAAAGACCACTGCCCGAACATCTCTGGCGCGCACCTGGGCAAGCAGCGCATCGACCAGGTCTTCGGCAAGGCCCTGGGCGAGTGCGGGGCCATCGAGTTGGATCACCCCCGAGACGCCCTCAAGCCCTGCCGCAGCCTGGGCCACCGCCAGGCAGTCGGCACCCGCAACGACTACCTGCAGTTCACCGCCCCCGGAAGCCGCGATGATCTCGCGGCCTGCAGCAACCGCTGTTCGGGTTGCAGGGTTGAGACCCTTATTGTCATGTTCCGCAATAACGAGCATCTGCATCTAGATCACCTTCGCTTCATTCTTGAGCTTATCGATCAACACATCAACAGAGTCCACCTTCACGCCTGCCGATCGGCCCGGAGGGTCGGCTACTTTGACCAGCCTGAGCCGAGGGACAAGGTTAAGCCCAAGGCCTGCGGCAGGAATCGTCTCGATCTCCTTTTTCTTTGCCTTCATAATGTTGGGCAGCGTGACATAACGAGGCTCATTCAGGCGTAGATCGGTGGTAACTACAGCAGGAAGCGTCACGGCAATCGTCTGTAGGCCGCCATCGACTTCGCGGGTAACCTGCGCACTGCCGCCGTTGATATCGAGTTTAGACGCAAACGTGGCCTGGGGCAGACCCGCCAGGGCGGCAAACATCTGGCCCGTCTGATTGCTGTCATCATCAATGGCCTGCTTGCCCATAATGACCAACTGTGGCTGCTCTTTGTCAAACACCGCCTTCAGCACCTTGGCAACCGCCAGTGGCTGAAGCGCTTCGGCAGACTCGACCAAAATGCCACGGTCAGCTCCCATGGCAAATGCGGTGCGTAGCACATCCTGGCTTGCGACTGTGCCACAGGTGATTACTACAATTTCGGTTGCAACCCCCTTCTCTTTTAGACGTACGGCTTCTTCCACCGCAATCTCGTCAAAAGGATTCATACTCATCTTGACATTTGCAATGTCGACATCGGAGCCATCGGGCTTCACCCGCACTTTTACGTTGTAGTCCACTACCCGTTTTACGGTCACAAGCACTTTCATACGGCTCTCTCTCTTGGTTCAAAAAAAAATTTAATGCGTGCGCACAGCGCTATCGATGGGCTGTGGTCCATTGGGGCTCGCGCTTTTCGATAAATGCCAAAACGCCCTCCAATGCCTCTGCATCCATCATATTGCAGGCCATGGTCTGGCCGGCCTTGAGATAGGCGTCTTCAATACTAGCCTCGATCTGCCCGTAAAAAAGCCGCTTTCCGAGTCGGATTGCTGCCTCAGGCTTCGACAAAATCTTGGCAGCCAGTGCCTCGGTGACAGAGGTCAACTCGGCAGCAGGCGCGACGCGATTAATCAAGCCGCGGGCAAGGGCTTCTGGCGCCGAAATGAAGTCTCCTGTTAGCAGCATTTCCATGGCCTGCTTTCGCAAGAGATTGCGCGAAAGACCAACACCCGGCGTGGAGCAGAAAAGCCCCAGGTTCACGCCAGAGACGGCAAACCTTGCATGGTCTGCAGCCACGGCAAGGTCGCACATCGAAACCAACTGGCAGCCTGCGGCAGTGGCAATTCCCTGTACCTCAGCGATTACCGGCTGAGGGAGCCGCTGGAGAGAGAGCATGAGGTCGGTACACTGACCAAAGAGCTTTTTATAATAGTCTTCAGAGGGCTGCGACCGCATTTCCTTAAGGTCATGGCCAGCGCAAAAGGCCCTGCCCGCTGCGGCCAGGATAACCACCCGAACTGACCGGTCGTTGGCGATCTGATCGAACTGGGACTGCAGTGCCGAAAGCATGGCTTCACTTAAGGCATTAAACGATGCCGGCCGGTTCAGGGAGAGGCGAACCAGCCCTGGTCGAACCGAAGACCGTAGTACCAGCGGCTGATCAGCCGGTTCTTGCGCCGAAAGATCGGCGGCCGGGCTCTCTAGCGGTGCATTCATAGTTATCTCCTGTTTTTTTGTTAGACATCGATTGCCGCTACCGACCCTACCTGGTGACGCAGGTCGAATTTTTGAATTTTGCCGGTCGAGGTTTTCGGCAGCTCTCCAAAATGAACCCCTCGCGGCACTTTAAACCCCGCAAGGTACTTCTTACAAAAGTCGACAATCTCTTGGGCTGTGACCTGCGCCCCTGGCTTGAGTTCTATAAAGGCGCACGGGGTCTCTCCCCACTTACTATCGGGCCTGGCTACTACAGCGGCAGCCAAGACTGCAGGGTGGCGATAGAGCACATCTTCCACCTCAATTGACGAGATATTTTCCCCGCCCGAGATGATGATATCTTTGCTGCGGTCTTTAATCTTGAGGTAGCCATCGGGGTACTGCACTGCGAGATCCCCCGAGTGAAACCAGCCCCCACGAAAGGCATCTGCGGTTGCCTTTTCGTTTTTTAGGTATCCCTTCATGGCGATATTGCCCCGAAACATGATCTCTCCCATAGACTCGCCATCCCAGGCCACTGGCGCCATAGTTTCCGAATCGAGCACCTGTGCCTGACGCTCCAGATGATAGGGAAGCCCCTGCCGGGCATTGAGCCGCGCACGCTCCGAGATATCGAGAGCCTCCCATTCCTCGCGCTTGACGCAGACCGTGGCCGGGCCATAGACCTCAGTAAGGCCATAGACATGGGTGATCTCAAAACCCATCTTCTCCATTCCTTCGATCATGGCAGCAGGCGGAGCAGCCCCTGCCACCATGGCCTTGACCCCGGCAGGCAGGCCCTCTTTCATTTCCTGCGGGGCATTGATCAGAACATTATGAACAATCGGAGCCGCACAATAATGCGTTACCCCATGGGCTCGGATCAGATCAAAGATGGCCCGCGCTTCCACCCTTCGAAGGCAGACATTAACGCCCGCCCGGGCGGCAACCGTCCAGGGAAAACACCAGCCATTGCAATGGAACATCGGCAGTGTCCAGAGGTAGACGGGATGCTTTGGCATATCCCATTCCAGGATATTGGAAAGCGCATTAATCGCGGCACCGCGATGGCTGTAGACAACGCCCTTGGGATCGCCGGTGGTTCCAGAGGTATAGTTCAGGCAGAGACTCTGCCACTCGTCTTCGGGCAGCAATATGGGAAAGTTGCTATCGCCAGAGGCGAGGAAATCCTCGTAGGACGAATCTCCCAAAGACGTTCCTGGGCCATCAAACAGGGGATCGACGACATCCACGACCATGGGTGAACTGCCGTATTCCTTGCGCAGAATCGCGAGGGCCTGCTGCATTACTGGGGAGAACTCCGTATCGGTAATGACCAGTTTGGCCTCACCGTGATGCAACATAAAGGCAATTGCTGTGGGATCAAGACGGGTATTGAGGCTGTTGAGAATCGCCCCAGACATAGGAACACCGAAATGGGCCTCGACCATGGGGGGCGTGTTGGGGAGCATGACGGCGACCGTGTCGCCCACACCCACGCCTCGTAAGCGGATGGCAGAGGCCAGTCGGCGACACCGCTGCAGCGTCTGCGCCCAGGTCTGGCGTAGAGTTCCGTGTATCACCGCTATCCTCTCCGGGTACACGAGGGCGGACCGCTCAAGGAATGTGATCGGCGAGAGGGCAACATAATTCGCAGGATTGCGGTCCAACCCCCGAACAAACATATGATCGCTTGGTAAAGGCGGTATTGATGTCAGGCTAGACGGCATATTTTCGCCTCCAATGGTTCGTCCTCTAGAATCATAATCTCTATAGTTGAAAAGCGCCTACTTTATGAACCACGCCGAATCTCAGATCCACTACGCCTCGCTAGATATTCCTGCCCCAGAACAATGGACTGCCGTCATGCCAGGGGTCTGGTGGATCCGCATGCCACTTCCCTTCGCACTGGACCATATCAACCTCTGGCTCATAGAAGACATGCTCAATGGCAAAGAGGGATTCACGGTAGTCGACACTGGGGTCGCAACCGCTGAGACCCGAGCACACTGGCGTGGGCTGGTAGCCAGCAAGTTTCAAGGCCGACCGATCATCCGGGTAGTCTGCACCCATATGCACCCAGACCATCTTGGGCTTGCCTCCTGGCTCTGCGAAGGCCTGCCTGAAGAAGATGGCGCCGCTGGCGCCTGGCAGGCGCCCTTGTGGATGACGCTTGGCGAGTTCACGACCGGCAGAATCTTCTCCTCTAAGGCGATGGCCCAGGAGTCCGAATCCGCCCCAGACGGCACCATAGCAACCATGGCAGAGCACTTCCGGCGTCATGGCATGACATCCGAGGAGGACTATGACAAGGCCCGCAAACGCAAGAGCCACTTTCCCACCCTTGTCCCTCGCGTGCCATCGCGATATCAACGGCTGCTGCCCTACCAACATTTCTCTATAGGCGGTGAATCGTGGCAGGTGATTCCAGGCTATGGCCACTCTCCCGAGCATGCCGCGCTCTATTGCGAGGCAAAAAGATTGCTCATCTCCGGAGACATGGTGCTGCCCCGAATTTCCACCAATATGTCGGTCTGGGCCCACGAGCCAGATGCCGACCCCTTGGGCCTGTACCTTGACTCTCTTAAACAGTTTGAGCCTGTCGCCGACGATGTTCTTATTCTTCCGTCGCATGGCAAGCCCTTTGGAGGATCTGGGATGGAGGCGGCCGATAGCGCGAAAGAAAGCGTTCAGGCCTCAGGGGCTGCTGGGGGGTCGTCAGGATCGCGGGTTGCAGCACACCAGGTGCGCAGACACGGTCTGCGCGGAGGCCTTCATACACGACTGCAGCAGCTTCACGATCATCACGAAGAGCGGCTCGATAAGATTCTCAGCCACTGCCAAACGCCAAAAACCTGCGCAGAGATGCTGCCGATACTCTTTCCAAGGGCCCTCGACTTTCATCAGTTCACATTCGCCATGGGAGAGACCATTGCCCATATGAACCATCTATGGCACAGGGGCATCGTAGACCGACTGCAGGCACAAGGCGTATTTAAGTTCGCGCAGAACACCTAGCCTGGCTTGGGCATCAGCACTTGAGCAAATGAGGCGTCGTAACAGGTCACTATAGCGATTCGCTCACCGCGGGCCCTGGCAGACTGAAGACTCAAAAATGGAAAACGGTTTTTTGTCTATCGCCGCTCCATAGACAGGCTCAACGGCCTGCTGCACAGAAGAGGGTTTGCCTGGGGTCTCAGCCATGGGGACTTCCTTCTCAGAAGAGTTCGACAGCGCAGAATATTCTAGCCCTCAGACTGAACCGCCCTCTGAAGGGCTTGGTCGGAAAGGCCGCGAATACAAAGCTGAACGAATCGCATGGCATAGCCAGGTAAGAGCCTTCCCCTGCGTACCGCGAGAACCGTGGTGTTTTCGGCAAACAGTTCACTGGCATCAAGTAGAGAAAGATCGCGATCCGACTCCTCATCGTAGGCCACCGAGGCGATAATGCCGATACCCATTCCCAAAGCCACATAGGCCTTAATAACGTCCGCATCGAGTGCCTCCATTACCACCTGCGGAGTGATACCGGCTCGGGCAAACGTGGCGTCAATCATGGTCCGCCCCGTAAAACCCGCATGGTAGGTGATGATCGGCTCCTGGCCGAGGTCTGCAAGCGCGAGGTGCTCGCCTTTAGCGGCCTTGACCGCCAGCCGGTGGCCTTTCGGAACAACGACACCGTGATACCACTTAAAGAATGGAAAGCACACGAAAAGCGCATTGGCCTTCAGAGACTCCGTGGCAATTGCGATGTCTGCCTCTCCTGTTTCGAGCAGACCGGCAATCTCGGGGGGGCTCGCCTGACGCAATGCGAGCTGCACCTTTGGAAACCGGTTTCGAAAGGCGCGCACGATCTCAGGAAGGGAATAGCGTGCCTGGGTATGGGTGGTTGCTAAGACAAGACGCCCGGAATCGGCATCTTCGAGTCGACTGACCACGCGACGGATATTGTCGACCTCCTGCAGTGCCTTCTCCGCATGCGATACTATGGACGCTCCGGCCTCGGTAAGCCCAAGCAGACGTTTGCCCTTACGGACAAAGATCTTTACGCCGAGTTCGTCTTCGAGCTCTTTAATTGCCTTACTTACCCCAGACTGAGAGCCCACTATCGCAAGGGCTACCTCGCTAAGGTTAAACCCGTTACGCACAGTTTCCCGAAGAACGCGCAGCTGCTGGAGATTCATAGCCTCCCTAGTCTACCCGCTTTAGACATGCGTTTACGCGGGCATGCTCGCGCAGAACAAACCGGCCCGGATCCACCGCCCGACAGATGCGCGGTGCAAGGATGGGCGGAATTCCCAAGACCTCGGCAGCAATCGCCTCTGCTCCTAGGGCTGCTGTCGACAGACCTCTTGCCCCTAGGCCCAGCAATACATAAATGCCGTCATGGCGCGGTAATTGATGCAACTGTGAAACAGAAGGCGCCAGCTGCCATCTGTCTGTCTTGCCCTTGTAGACGGTGGGGCAGACCGGCTGACCAATGTGCGGCAGTCGGTCTCTGGTTGCATACCGTGTACCTGCCCAGCCTCCGCAGCGCTCGGGCTTCGGTGCAAGCCGCTGATCGACCTCAGGCGCCAGCCGCCGCAGCTGCGCGATATTGCGCTGATGATCGGCTAATGACACCAAAGGTGGGGAATCCGAACGATGAAAAGTCGCTCCGAACTGTACCCTTCCGGAAATCAAAGGGGTGAGAAAACCCTCTCCCGATACCACTCTCGGTATCTGGCTATGGATAGCATCCTGCCCTTTGGCAACTGACACCCAGGAAACCTGACCCGACAATGGCTGCAGCGCCAGGCCCGCATCCGGCAAGAGCCGGTCGGTTGCGGCACAGATTACTACGGCATCATATGTTTGTAATAAAACAGACAGATCCACGGGCAAGATAGCGCAGTTGAAATGTAGTTGCAGACGATCGGCCATATGGGCATGCGCATCGCGAAGGCATGCCTGAGCAAGGCCGATCGGCAGCACCCAGCCACCAGGCTGCCGCTCGGTCTGTTCGGCATGGGGTTCTCGATGGTCAACCCCAGACATGTCTGCCCAGCCCTGCTGACAACCCTGGAGATCGTCGAGCCAGCGGGTTAATGTGGTGACACCCTCAAGAAAGAACTGGCTGGCAAGGTTGTGGTCTCTTGAGGTCATTGGGTGTACGACAGCCACAGGCACCGCAGAGGCGGAAGCGGCCGGACCAGGGGCCCGCTCAAACAGGCTAAGCCTAAGGTCCGCAAAGCCTAGGGCATGAGATGTTCGTGCAACTGCCCGCAAGACACAGGCGCCAGCAACCCCAGCCCCAATCACGGCAATCCTACGGGGGGCTCGAATAGGCATATCTCAATCGCGGGGTACCATCGGAAGTCATCTCCGATACGATGCATTGAAAGAGTGTGAGTTGAGGATCGTAAAATAACCACATCTATGAAAATCTACCTTAATTGTCTCCGCCAGCGATCCCTGTCTCTATTCGTGGTGCTTTTTAGCATGGCTGCGTTACTTGGCTGTTCGCCTAAGCCCGTGCAGTTCCATTCTATGGACGTTACCGGGGCGCAATGGGGGCAGGGTTTCTCCCTGCCAAACCTGCAGGGCCAAACCACCTCTCTGGCCGACTTTCAGGACAAGGTCGTTATAGTTTTTTTCGGCTTCCTCTATTGCCCGGATGCCTGCCCGAGCCACCTTTCAAAAATGCTAGAGGTTAGAGAGCGGCTCGGGAGTGCGGCAGACAGACTGTCGGTCGTGTTTATCACGCTTGATCCGGAACGTGATCAGCCAGAAGCACTCGCCGCGTTTCTCGCTGCGTTTCACCCGGACTTTGTCGGGCTTCGGGCTAGCCTAGAGCAGACCCAGGCAGTCGCAAAGGACTTTCGGGTCTACTTTAAAAAGGTTCCCTCTTCGTCGGCTGCCAAAGATCCTATGGCCTACACGATCGATCACACCACCTTTGCTTATCTCTTCGACCCGCGGGGCAAGTTAAGGCTCGTCGCTCCCCACGATATCCCGGTAGACAAGCTCAGCCAAGACATCGAGAATCTTCTTGGCCGCTGACGGCTCCATTTCTGTGTCTAGGCATCCGCAGCAAGGCGATCGCTCGGAGGTTCCTGCACAAAACACGCAGCCGGTATCTTTATTCAGAGCCATTCAGTTCTGGTTCGCGCTCGGCTGGATTTCTTTCGGCAGTCCTTTAGCGCAGCTAGCACTCATGCAGCATGAACTCGTTATCAAGCGCAGGTGGATATCGCCCGGACGATTTAATCATGCGCTGAACTTCTGCATGATTCTGCCCGGGCCTGAGTCACAGCAGCTTGCGACCTACATTGGGTGGCTGATGCATGGCGTTAAAGGGGCACTCTTCGCTGGGATTCTCGTCATTCTTCCTTCTCTTGCCATCACGATGCTACTGGCAGGCCTATATGTGCACTATGGTCATATGGTCGAGATCCAGGCGCTGCTCTACGGGCTCAAGCCCGCTGTTCTCGCGATCGTATTAGCAGCCACGGTGCGGCTTGCCAACCGCGCCTTGGTCGGGAGGGTGTGGATTGCTATTGCTGTTGGCGCTTTTCTTCTATTGCAGCTTGGCGGATCGTTCGTGTTTACGCTGGCCCTGGCTGGGCTCATCGGCTGGCTCATGTTTTTGTTCACCACCCAACCCGCGTTACAAGGCCCAAGTAGCCGACTCCAGGCCGCCTTATCCCGAGTTCTGATGGCAAAGCCCGGGATTTCCAGGCTCAGGTCGTCTTTCCCCCTACAGGCTTTCGGCCCCAGTGACGATGGCTATTTTGTCTCCGATGACACGCCCCCGCCGTCCCAAGGGAGTTACTCTCGCAATCAGATTGGCATAACCGTGGGCATTGCCGTTGCCCTGTTTAGCACGTTTTACGGTGCGATTCTCGTCTACCTCCCAGGCATCCTCGCTGACATGGCTGGCTTCTTTATAAAGGTGAGCCTCCTTACATTCAGTGGCGCCTATTCCGTTATGCCTTACCTATTCGACACCATGGTTACCGAAAAACAATGGTTAACAACCGGGCAGTTGATCGACAGCATTGCGCTTGCAGAGGTCACACCCGGCCCACTTGCCATCGTTAACGTCTTTCTGGGTTTCATTGCGGCCGCACAGCACACAAGCCTTACCGCCTTCCCAATCATCGTCGCGGGATCGTTGGGGGCATTGGTGGTTGCAGTAGCCACCTTTTTTCCTTCATTTGTTTTCGTTATGGCAGGCGGTCCAGTCATTGAAGCAACCAGAAAGATACCCAGCTGGTCTCTGCCGCTGCACGCCATCAGTGCGGCGGTTGTCGCAATCATGGCGGACCTGAGTCTTATCTTCTCTCGCTATATCTTGTGGCCAACGCCCACTGGCGAGTGGGGCTCTGTAGGCACGCTTGACCTTGTGGCCGGGCTTATTGCCGGACTTGCAATTATTCTCATGCTGCAGTTTCGTATGGGAATGATCATCACCATGCTGATCTGCATATCACTGGGCGTCGTCGCAAGCGCATTAGGGCTTCCTTAGGGCAGGCGCCCGGTTTACCCGCGTTTACCTCAGTGTCTGCGACCGCCTCCCGGAGTATCGATCAACGGCCCCTCGGGCTTTTCGGGGGCCGATTCGATCCCGTACATCGGGCACACGCGGCGATGGCCCAGGCTGCGGCCGAACAGCTTTGCCTGCCGGAAATACGCTGGATCGTCTCGGGGCGGGCGGTGCACAAAGCAGCCATCGCCAGTGCCACAGACAGGCTTGCGATGACGCGGCTTGCCCTAAGCGACCTTGGAGATAGCCGCATGGTCGTGGATGACCGTGAGGTGTTGGCAGGGCAGATGGGCCAAGAAACACCCAGCTATAGAACCGTCCAGTCATTCCAGTTAGAGTTTCCCAGCCGGCCGCTCATCTGGATACTTGGAGAAGACCAGCTTCTTTCGTTTACCCAATGGCAGCAGTGGCGTTGGCTGCTTGGCCAACTCACCATCGCGGTATGCCAGCGGCCCGAGCCAGTGCAAGGCGATAGTCAGGCGGGAGAACTCCTGATGCAGGCTGGCGCCAAGATCCGTAAGGTAAAGTTTCCAGCAGACCAGGTCTCATCCACAGAGATTCGAAGCCGCGTTGCCCAGGGATTGCCCATTGCCTTGGCCGTTAGCCCGTCTGTCGCGCGGTATATTCAATCAAATCAGGTTTATTTCTCTTCCCAGCCCACCTAGGAGGCGCCTTCTGAAAATCGAAACACTGCAGTACGTGATCGTTGATGCCCTTGAAGACATGAAAGGGCAGACCATTCTGGTCTGCGACACATCAGGGCTGAGCGACCTGTTCGACCGTGTGATTATCGCCACTGGAACATCCAATCGCCAGACGCGCGCACTCGCAAAAAATGTGCACGACAAGGTCAAACAAAATGGCGGGGAGGTCTTCGGATCCGAAGGAGAGGACACCGGGGAATGGGTTCTCGTGGACTGTGGAGATGCGGTGGTTCACATCCTGCAGCCGGCGGTTCGGGAGTACTATCGGCTCGAAGATATCTGGGGTGAAAAGCAGATTCCCATGGCCGCCATTCTGCCCCCCAAACCGGCACCCACCGCCAAAAAGCCCAGGGCAAGAAAGGCCCGAACAGCGGCGGTGAAGCCAACGACCCGGCGGGTAAAACCTGATGCGACGAAAGCCACCCAGAAAAAGACCCAGCCTAAGTTGCCCGCGAAGTTGCCCGCGAAGTTGCCCGCGAGGTTGCCCGCGAAGTTGCCCGTGAAATTGCCTACAAAGCTACCTGCGAAAAAGCGTTAGCCTGGAAATATCCCCGTCGTAAGATATCGGTCTCCGCGGTCACAGACGACAAAGACTACTGTGGCATCGGTAAGCTGTTCGGCAACACGCAGCGCAATAAGGCAGGCACCGGCTGCCGATGGCCCACAGAAGAGGCCCTCGGTGGCGGCCAAGCGGCGAGCCATGTCTTCGGCCTGCGCCTGGGTCACCTCTTCAATCCTGTCGATATGTGCCTTGGAGCGAATCGGGGGGACATACTCCGGCGACCACTTTCGAATACCCGGAATGGAAGACCCATCGGCTGGCTGGGCACCGATAATTTGGACAAGAGGGTTCTTTTCTTTCAGAAACCGTGATACCCCAGTGATCGTGCCCGTGGTGCCCATCGCCGAAACAAAATGACTAACTCGCCCCTGCGTCTGGGCCCATATTTCGGGGCCTGTTCCTTCGTAGTGGGCGAGCCAGTTGTCATCGTTTGAAAACTGATTAAGCACAAGACCCTTACCCCGGGCCTGCATGGCATCGGCGAGGTCTCTGGCGCCCTCCATTCCTTCTTTCTGACTCACCAGAATGAGCTCCGCGCCAAACGCCTTCATGGTCTGACGACGTTCAATCGAAAGGTTCTCCGGCATGATCAGCACCATTCGGTAGCCCCGCATTGCTGCGGCCATAGCAAGGGCAATTCCGGTGTTACCACTCGTTGCCTCAATCAGCGTATCACCCGGGCGGATCTGGCCCCGCGCCTGGGCGCGGGCAATCATGGAGACTGCGGGGCGATCCTTCACGGAACCGGCAGGATTGTTGCCTTCGAGCTTACCGAGAATGATATTGCCTCGGGCCTCATGCTCCGGCCCGGCGATGCGACGCAGTGCAACCAGCGGCGTATTGCCTACCGATGCCTCTAGGGATGGATAGTCTGATGGGCTGGATGCGGATGGGTGTGTAGATTTCTGCATCATTTCTCTAAGCCTTTACAGGAAGCTTGATGCAACCGGGGAGATCGGTCTTCAGAATGACTTCGCTAAGGCATTGGGCGGCGGTCTGCCGGGCAAAGCTCTTGCGTGCGACCATGACCACACGGCGCATCGGAACGGGGGCATCAAATGGGATGAATGTAAGCATAGGGTCCTTGCCATCAAAAGGTATGGCCATGCGAGGAAGAACGGTGATGCCAAGTCCAGAGGCAACCATATGTCGAATCGTCTCTAGAGAACTCCCCTCAAAGGTCTTCTGAATACCGGCAGTATTCTGGGCAAACCGGGCGGCCTCGGGGCAGACTTCTAAAACCTGATCACGAAAGCAATGCCCCACGCCCAGCAGTAGCATGGTCTGCTGCTTCAGGTCTACAGAGGCAATGGTCCTACGCTTGCCCCAGGGGTGACCCTTGGGGACAGCCACCAGAAATTCCTCGTCATACAACGGAACGACTTCTAGACCGGTGGTGTCAAAAGGCTCGGCAAGGATCGCCACATCCAGTTCCCCCGTGCGGAGTTGCTCGAGTAGCTTGAGGGTGTAATTCTCCGAAAGGATCAGCGGCATCTGAGGATGGTCTCGAATAAGGGCCATGACGATCTTGGGCAACAAATAGGGGCCAATCGTGTAGATCACGCCCGCTTTCAGAGGCCCAGTGAGCGGGTCTTTGCCCTGTTCGGCGATGCCCTTCATCTTGCTGGTCTCGTCTAAAACCCGCTGCGCCTGGGCAACCAGTTGTTCCCCAATCGGAGTCATGGTTACCTCTGTTCCACCGCGTTCGAAAACCTGTGTTCCCAGTTCGGATTCCAGCTTCTTAATGCTCACCGAGAGTGTCGGCTGGCTTACGAAACATGCCTCTGCCGCACGCCCAAAATGGCGCTCCCGGGCAACAGCCACGATATATCGAAGTTCGGTGAGAGTCATGGTTTCCTAGACACTGGTAAGTACGTCGTCGGCTCTGCGAGCCCATCGGCTCAGAAGGCTATCGATAGCCTCCTTAGATACACCAACCGCCTGCAAGGCCCGCGAATCGTCATAGGACATGGCAATCTGCTGGCCAAAGGTAACGGCGGCGTTCACCAAAGCCTGGTCTCGAACAAGATCGGTAAAGCGCAGTTCTGGATCGCCGGATTGTCTCATGCCGAGAATTTCACCGGGCCCCCGCAGCGCCAGGTCTCGATTGGCCAGCTCAAAGCCGTCATCAGACTCATAGAGCGCTTTGAGCCGTGCCTGGGCCGTCTCTGACAAGGGTGGGGAATAGAACAAAATACAGGTGCTCTGCCCTTCCCCGCGACCAACCCGGCCGCGTAACTGATGCAGCTGCGCCAGGCCAAATCGTTCCGCATGGTCGATCACGATAAGCCTGGCTGACGGAACGTCTACCCCCACCTCAATCACGGTCGTGGCAAGCAGCAGCCGGGCGGCACCCGATGCAAATCGGGCCATCGCCGCGGTCTTTTCGTCTGGCCGCATGCGACCGTGCACCACCGCCAGTCGATCACCCAGAACCGGTGCAAGCCAGGCCTGAGTCTCTTCCAAGGCCTTGAGCGGCCGGTCGGTGTCTTCCTGCTCTTCAATAACGGGGCATACCCAATAGGCCTGTCCTTCATGGTCCAAGAAATGCGTCAGGCGCGTGAGCAGTTCCTCTCGCCGCGACTGAGACATGAGCCGGGTCTGAACAGGCTTGCGCCCGGCAGGCCGGTCTCGAATCACAGAGATATCAAGGTCTGCAAGAAAAGTCATCGCAAGGCTGCGCGGTATGGGTGTGGCCGACATGCCAAGAATATGGCAGCGCAGACCCTCGGGGCTGGTGAGCCGCTCGCGCAAGGCAATCCGCTGGGCGACACCGAAACGATGCTGCTCATCAATCACGGCCAGACCAAGCCGGCCAAACCGCACGTCTTTTTGAATAAGCGCATGGGTTCCCACCACCAGACAGGGCTGATCCTTAGCCGCCCGCGCCAGTATCCGCCTCTTCTGGGCTTTCGGAATGGCGGCCCAGAGACCTAGGATCTCCACTCCCAGTGGCGCCAGCCAGGAGGAGAGCTTGTCAAAAAGCTGTGCCGCAAGCAGTTCGGTTGGCGCCATCACTGCCGCCTGATATCCCGAAGAGACCGACTGGGCAGCCGCAAGAGCAGCAATCACGGTCTTGCCACTGCCGACATCGCCCTGAATGAGCCGATGAACGGGGCGGTCTTGTACCAGATCGGTGCGGACCTGTCGCCAGGCCTCTTGCTGGCCTTCTGTCAACGGAAATGGGAAAGACTGCAGCAGCCGAGAGACAAGCTCGCCAGAACCGCTCAGGCAGGGCGCCCTGTGGGCGAAACGACGGGCCCTGGCGCGCCGCAGTGCAACCTGCTGGGCGACCAGTTCGTCAAACCGAATCCGATTCCAGGCCTCTTGCATCAGGGCCGGTTGTAAGGGGGATGGAGGCAGGTGCAGTCGATGTATCGCCTCAGGTAGTGGGGCAACGCCGACCTGCCGCCGCCAGGTCTCGGGAAGCCACTCTGGCGGAGATTCCTTGCGCAGAACACGGGCCACCGCGCGGCGAATCACATGCTGCGCCAGCCCCTGGGTGGTCGGATAGACCGCTAGCAAGGGCTGATCGACCAGAGCCTCAGGGCTGAGCCAGCCTTGCCGAACACGCGGATGGACAAACTCCAGTTCCCCGGCACCAGACAGTCGGGCCTGACCGATAACTCTGATCTGCTGGCCTGCAAGAAAAGTCTTACGCATCGACTCCTGGAAATACAAAAAACGCAACAGACCCGTGTCCGAGGCGTCCTCTATCTGAACTACCAGCATCCTTCTGGGTTTATAGACAACCCGGTGATCAACCACCCGCACCTGGGCCTGGCCCGAATCCCCTAGGCGAAAATCCGCCAGGCGCATTACCCGCGATTCATCCTCATAACGCAGAGGAAAATGCAGGAGCAGGTCTATGGGCCGGTGCAGCGCAAGCCGGCTAAAGGCCTCTGGCCAGTCAGTGAGCGGCTTAGTGGTCAATTGGCGCGAGAGGCGCTACCCAGAACCATTACGGCCTCTGCCTCGAACGCCGCCCCCCGTGGCAGACTCGCCACGCCCACAGCAGCCCTTGCAGGGTAGGGCTCGGTAAAGTAACCTGCCATGATCTCATTGACACGGGCAAAATGGCTTAGGTCGGTGAGAAAGAGATTGAGCTTCACTATGTCATTCAGAGACCCCCCAGCGGCCTGGGCCACTGCCGAGAGATTCTGGAACACGCGGTGGATCTGCTGACTGACGCCCTCTGGTGAGTCATCCCCTACCAAGACCATTTTTTCCGGGTCAAGCGCAATCTGACCGGACAGCCAAACCGTTTGACCCATCTGCACTGCCTGGGAATAGGTACCAATTGCGGCTGGCGCGTGTGCGGTGCGGATAATCTTCTTTGTCATAGGCATCCTGATAAAAAACGGTTAATAGTGAGATACCTGATTTTAGGGGAGTCGGGGTAGACTGCGCGGCATGCCGCTCATCACGCCCGAAAGTCATGTCACTTTGCACTATCGCCTGTCTTTGCCTGACGGCCCGGTGGTGCTCGACACTTTTGATGACAAACCGGCCACGCTGCAGCTGGGATCTGGTCAGTTTGCCCCCGGGCTGGAGCGCTGCCTGCTCGCTCTGCAAGAAGGTGATGAACGCAGCTATGCCCTGGGCCCCGATGATGCCTTCGGACCGCGAAACCCCGCTTTAATCCAGAAGCTTTCGCGCAAGCTTCTGGCCGAACATACCGACGCAACAGACCCCCTCGAACCGGGAGATCTGCTTGAGTTTCCAGCCCCGGAGGGCGGGCGATTTGCAGGGATTTTCAAGGGCTGGGATGCCGATTCGGCAGTCTTTGATTTCAACCACCCCCTGGCTGGTCAGGCACTCCTGTTCCATGTCAGAATCATTGGGGTTCTGCCCAGTTAATTCGCCGCCGCTGCATTGCCCAGCTCTGTCCCTAACAAAACTTCCCCATGAGCCATACGCCCAAGCCTCTTCCGACCGAAATCTCTCCAAGCGAGATCGTACTTGCTGAACCCAGAGGGTTCTGCGCAGGGGTGGATCGCGCCATCGAAATCGTGGAACGTGCCCTTACACGGTTTGGCGCACCAGTGTACGTTCGGCACGAAATCGTCCATAACGATCACGTGGTTGCCGACCTCAGGGCCAAGGGCGCGGTATTTGTCGAAGACCTTAATGAGGTGCCAGTAGGTTCCCGGCTGATCATGAGCGCCCACGGGGTAGCACGTACCGTGCGTGCCCATGCCTCCGAGCGAAGCCTGGAGGTCTTTGATGCCACCTGTCCGCTGGTAACAAAAGTTCACGTAGAGGTTCGTAAACTCGCGGCCGAAGGCTACGAGATCGTCATGATTGGACATCAGGGCCATCCTGAGGTTGAGGGCACCATGGGACAACTCGATGCGGGCATCTACCTGGTGGAAGACGAGCAGCAGGTAGCCAAGATATCGGTTCGGCGCCCAGACCGGCTTGCCTATGTCTCCCAGACCACCCTATCCACCGACGATACCGCTGCCATCGTTCAGGCCTTAAAACAAAGGTTCCCGTCCATTCGTGGGCCCAAATTCAGCGATATCTGCTATGCCACCCAGAATCGCCAGGACGCAGTCAAGCTCATGAGCCGACAGGTTGACGTTGTCCTGGTCGTTGGCAGTCGCACCAGTTCCAATAGCAATAGGCTGCGCGAAGTCGCAGAAAGGTATGGGGTGCCCGCCTATCTTCTGGATGGTGCAGAAGATCTTCAATCGCAATGGCTGGCGGGCAAATCCCGCGTGGGGATCACCGCGGGGGCCTCTGCGCCCGAGGCCCTCGTGCAGGGACTGGTTGCGGCCGTAAAGGAAATGGGCGCCAGCGCCGTACGAAGACTTCCCGGGGCACAAGAGCATATTCGGTTTCCCTTGCCCAGAGGGCTGGGGAACGATCCCACAAAACAAGAAACCGCCTAGAGGACCTTTCTGATCTACGCTCTAGCGATCGCGCTATCGAGCTTTCTGCTTTTTCTCATTCAGCCGATTATCGCCAAACAGATCGTTCCCTGGTTTGGCGGATCGGCCGGGGTCTGGGCCGTCTGCCTAAGCTTTTTTCAAGTCACGCTTCTGGCCGGTTACGCCTACGCAGACCTTGTTCAAAAACTCTCCGCCAGGGTGCAGTATCGACTCCATTCGGCACTGTTACTGGTAAGTCTGCTCTGGCTGCCAGTGCTTGCGGCAGAATCCCGAAAGCCTTCTGGGCTCGAAGATCCTTCTCTGCATGTGTTGCTGCTTTTGGCAGTTACCATCGGACTTCCCTATTTCGTGCTCTCCACAACGGGGCCGCTGGTGCAGGCCTGGTTTGCAAGATCCCAGCCAAGCCCTCAGAAGGCAGCGCGGGCCTATCGGCTTTTTGCCCTGTCAAACCTCGGGTCGCTGGTCGCGCTTCTGAGCTACCCGTTTATTGTCGAGCGTGTCCTTGGAGTGGTGACACAAGCCTGGGTCTGGAGCGCAGGATTTGTCTTCTTTGTTGCCTCTATGCTGTTGCTCATCTGGCAGACAGGCCAGCGCCCTGGCGCCAATACCCCCGCCGCAGCACTGGCGGAACCGACCGCCCCAAACTCAGCGCATCCGGCCAACGAGGTAACGCAGGCAAAGTCGCCCACGATTTCTGTACAGGTGTTCTGGTTGATTCTTTCTGGGTTCGCCAGTGCCCTCCTGTTGTCTGCCTCTGGCCACATTTCTCAGAACATAGCCTCCGTCCCCTTCCTGTGGGTACTACCGCTATCACTGTATCTGCTGAGCTTTGTGCTTGCCTTTGAAGGACGAAACGGAAAGGGGTTTTACCTTCGGGAATCGATGATGCTGCCAAGCATGGCAGTCGCAGCAATCATGGCCTGGGGATTGACTGCCCAGGACGGCATTCTCGATATTGAGATTGCAATACCGCTCTATTGCGCTGGCCTTTTCCTGATCTGTCTTTTTTGTCATGGTGAACTCGCACAGTCACGACCTGCCCCTCAGTTCCTCACCCGTTTCTACCTCATGATCGCCCTGGGCGGGGCCACTGGTGGCGCCTTTGTTTCGCTCATCGCCCCACGTGTTTTTTCGGGGTATTGGGAGATGCCGCTCTCGCTGCTAGCTATTGGTCTCGTTGGCATATGGGTTGCTCTGCGTGAGGCTTCGCCCCTGTTGAAGACAACCCTGGGATTTGGCAGTTTCGCGGCTGTGGTTGCCGTTGGCCATTTCTCCGCTCTTTACTGGGACGATTACCAAGACAGAAGCATTTATGCAAACAGAAACTTCTACGGGTCTTTAAGGGTGCAGGAGGTCAGCACAGCCGAGAGTGGTCCCTACCGGCGGCTCGTCCACGGCGTGATCCTGCACGGGCTGCAGGTTTTGGATCCCGACAAGCGTGGCCAGGCAACCACCTACTACAGTCCGTCTTCCGGCATTGGGCGGGTTATAGCGGTAAAGCGTTCCCTGCCCGAGATCCATGTTGGGCTGGTAGGGCTGGGGGTGGGAACGCTCGTAACCTATGCACGTCCACGAGACCGCTACCGGATCTATGAGATCAATCCCCAGGTGGTCGATGTCGCACAAAGCCAGTTTTTCTACCTTGATAACGCACCCGCCCAGACCACGGTGGTACTCGGAGATGCGCGGCTGCAGCTTGAGCGAGAAGACCCTCAGAATTTTGATGTTTTGGCAGTCGATGCCTTCTCAAGTGATGCTATTCCGATACACCTGCTCACCCAAGAGGCGCTTTCCGTCTACACCCGCCACCTGTCTCCTACTGGCGTGCTGGCAATCCATGTCACCAATCGATACCTTGCCCTAGCCCCGGTAGTAAAGCAGCTGGCCGATACCCTTGGCTATGCCTCAGCACTTATCTCGCATGAGCCCGAGGAATCCGACCCATGGACAATCGCGCGAAGCGACTGGGTACTGGTAACTCGTAATGTGGGACTTCTGAATAACCCGATAATCGCGGCCCATCGGGTTGCGATCCCCTTGCCGTCTTTCACAAGGCCTTGGACCGACGACTGGCACAATTTGTTTGATGTGCTGAAGTAGAGATATTTTTGGGCATGCCATTGGAACGAAGGGATACAAAATGATTCGACTCTCTGCCAATATTGACTGGCTCTGGAAAGAACTGCCTTTAGACCAACGCCTAAAGGCTGCAGCAAATGCTGGCTTTCGCTGCGTGGAGTCTCTTAACCCCTACGCAGCCTCGATTGAAGACTGGAAGCGCGGGCTCAGGGACAACCAGCTCTCACTTGCGCTTATCAATACCCCCTCCGGATCCAGCGCGGATGCTGCAGTGCGCGGACTTGCCGCATGGAGCGGCAAAGAAACTGAGTTTCAAAAGCTGTTTCATCAGGCCCTTACCTATGCCTTGGCCCTGGATGTTCCCCTGATTCACGCGACTGCCGGCCCTGTGGCTGCAGGAGGGAGCTCTGAGGCAGCGCAACAAGAAACGTACGAGAAGAACCTTGCCTGGGCCTGCGCAACGGCCCACCCACGCAATATTCTGGTAACCATTGAACCATTAAGCCCTCGCGATGCACCAGGCGCATTTATGGCAAGTCTTCCCCATGCCAAAGAGACCCTCGCCAGGGTGAACCACCCGGCACTTAAGATCCAGTTTGATCTTTATCACCAGCAGATTCTGCATGGCGACATCATTACGAATCTCCGTTTGCTTAGGCAGGATATTGGCCATATTCAAGTGGCGGGTGTACCCGACCGGACGGAGCCAGACCGGGGCGAGCTAGACTTCGTACGAATCGCCCAAGAACTTACGTCGCTTGGCTACAACGGCACCGTGGGCTGCGAATATCGACCCGCCTCGACCCCCGAGGCTGGGATAGGCTGGGCTAAGCCCTACCTTTAGGTCTTCGAGACTGTTTTTTCTGCTCTGCCGCAAACTCCATGCAACGCTGCATGGCCAATGGGGTGAACTCAGCCTTCGGCGCATTGCCCCCGATGACGAACATTAACAGGTGCTCTGTCTCTGGCTCGCCTTTGGTGATATTCATAAACCGACGGGCGCATCCTGGCGGGAAAGAGATGACATCGTAGGGGTTCAAGTCAATATGCTGTTTATGGCTGCCTTCATTCCATTCGCAGCGCCACTGCCCTGTCAGGGCAATAAAAGTCTCATTGGTGTCATGGTTGTGCATGAGAGGGCCCCGACCAGGCTTAGCCTTGCAGTAGCCGAGGTTAAAACCTTCGGCAATAGGAATGGCTGGCTTGGTTGCCGCATCATCGCCCACCGGCGATGTCGTGGCGTTATTTCCTTTTTTGGGAGGCTGAAACCCAATTACCGCAAATAGCTTGCGCTGGGACTCGGGAAGTGGGCTATCGGGGAGTCCCCCATCGGAGCCCTTTAGCTTTTTGAACCGGGCCACGCGGCCCATCATTTCTTTTTTACTGATAACCCGAATCTCTTTCCAAGAAGCCATGGTTTTCTCCTATTGATCTTTTGATAATTACTGGTGTAATCATATGACGAACATAACAGGTTGAATAGTGCCTTCTCTAGTACCCTCACGGTATGCAACGCAGCAAGGAGCCCGCATTGATTGAAGTGGAAGATAGCATCCAATCCTCTGGACATCCTCTCGCTTTTTGCGTGCATCGCCAGTCCGACCGCCCCAGGCTCTTCGAAGGGGCTCCCGATGCCGCTTGTCTTAAGGTCGAGGCGCGTGCCTTGGGAGCCCATCAGAAAGAGGCGGTTATCTCCGAGGGCACCAACGGCCCCCGCTGGCGGGTCGTGAGCGACGAAGGCCCGCAGCTCAGAGGCTCTGACCTTGCGCCCTTTCCTTTGGGGTTTTTTAACGCCGGGCTTCAGGCCGATCTTCTCGGTGCCATAGACCGGCTTAACCTCTCGCGCGGAACTCCTTTGTCTTCCGTAAGTCAGACCCTGATCAACCGATATGCCTTCAGTGGGTCCTTTTATGCTGGCACAGGCCAGGGAGAGGCCGCACCTGCTGAGATCGAAATCGTCAGCCAGGGAAACTGCACCGCGAAGCTGGCCGCATCGCTCATCCATGACGCAGTGCGGCAATCGTGCGCGCTTGCAGCAATGGCACACCCCCTGGACTGTACCTTTGCGCTGTATGTCAATGGCATACGTCGTGAGGTCACCGGAGCCAAGGCCTCCGAGGCCCCAGATGCGCAAGACCCCTTAAAGTCGCGGGCGGGCCCGCCCCGGCCGGTTGCAGATGGGCAAGATGCCACAAATCTGATCTCGAAAACCTCTGACTACATTCCGCCAAACGAGGCAATGCCCTCCGCTTCTACGCGATTTGGGCTGGAGGTTCTTGGGCGGTCGGCTCTTACCCTTGGCAAAGGACAGACCACAATTCAAACCACCTTGAAGGCTCCCCCGGGCAGCGAGTTTTCTTTCCTTAGCCACGAGAATGCGTTAGCCAGCCCCACTGCGCCCTCTGGTCTTGCCCTGCTCTCTGCGGGAATCGCTTTTTGTTACATGACCCAGCTGCTTCGGTACGCCGAATACCTGAAGTACAAGGTGCGGGCAATTCGACTTGTGCAGTTCAACCCCTTCGGTCTCCATAGCGACGCGCACGGTGGCCTTGCGGGGCAGGCCTCGCCTGTGGATACCCATCTATTCCTGCACGGTGAAGAAGACGACTCAGTGATGCAACGACTGCTCGCCATCTCTGCCAATACCTGCTATTTGCACGCCGCGCTTAGCTCGAAACTTCCGGCACAGGTGGCGGTCACCCACAATGGAGAACGACAGGTAGTCTGCTAATCAAATGATCAGCGCGACAAACCCTTTTCCCCTTACTAACCCTAATTGACGCAGAGAGCGGTCAAGCAAAAACTCTCCAGTGTCGTTTCATATCTTGATGTCTATTCTTACGGAGGAGTTCCAACCATGAAATTTAAGAAACTAGGCCTTTTTGTCGCAATAAGCGCGATGGTGGGGCTTCTCGGTACGGGCGCGGCTCACGCCCAGAAGGCCGAGAACATCACAATGCGAATCGCGTCGGGTCACCCTGTCGTGAACACCTATGTCAACCTCTTAAATACCTTCTTTGTTCCGGAAGTTACCAAAAGGGTGAAAGAGCGTACCCCCCACACCATTAACTTTATCGAGGGCTATGGTGGTGCGATGGTAAAGCTGCCCGACACCCTTGAGGGCGTGCAGTCCGGCATTATCGATCTGGGCGCATTCTGTTTCTGCTTTGAGCCCTCCAACCTGCCTCTGCATGCCTTCCAGGTAATGCTGCCCTTTGGCACCATGGATGCGGAAATGAGCCTGAAGGTTGCGCGGGCGGTATACAACAGGGTGCCATACCTGTCGAATGTCTTTGAGGAAAAATGGAACCAGAAGCTTCTGGGAATCATCGCAGACAACGGCTACAACCTGGGAACCACAATGCCCTGGAAATCGGTTTCCGATCTCAAGGGCGTTAAGCTTGCTGGAGCAGGCCTAAACCTGAAATGGCTTGAGTATGTTGGGGCCATCCCCGTGCAAGGAACCCTAAACGAGGCCTACCAGGGTATGCAAACCGGGGTCTACAACGGCTGGATTATGTTTCCTTCAGCATGGGTAAACTTTAAGCTCTACGAACAAGGTAAGTATTACACCGAGATTGGCTTCGGGTCGATTACCTGGCACGGGCTCACCATTAATAAGCGCCGCTGGGATGCACTGCCCAAAGACGTGCAGGCTATCATTGCCGAAGTTGCTCGTGAATACGAGCTTCGCACGGGTAAGGTAAACCAAGAGAACTACCCCAAGCAGATCGCTCAGCTAAAGGAACTCGGAACCCAGATAACCGCAGTGCCCCCATCGGTTCGGCTCGAATGGGCCAACTCTTTGGCCGGATGGCCCCAAGAAATGGCTAGCTCGTTGGACAAGCAGGGATTACCTGCGAGCCAGGTTTTGAAGGCCACCCTGGAAGAGGCCGAAAAAGCCGGCCATAAGTGGCCCGTTCGCTATAAGATTCAGTAGCTCTTGGTGTAACGAATCTTCTCCTGGGCCTTCATGCAGCTTCCGGTTGCCTGAAGGCCCATTTGTTTTCTTCTCAAGACAGGATTACGCCGATGTTTGAAGCAACGAACAACTGGGTCATAAAGTCGTTTCTCGTCATTGGCGCATCATTGGCCCTGCTTATTTCTTTCCTAATTGTGGCCGACGTCATTGGGCGCGGCATCTTTCTAAGCCCCGTGAAGGGCACCAAGGAGATGGTAGAGGCGTCGGTCGTCCTTATATGCTTCCTGCAGGCCGCCTATGCGATTCGCTCGGGTGGCATGATCGCGGTAGATGTCTTTGTAACGCGCCTTTCTACTCGGCCTAAGGCGTTGGTGTCTCTCTTTGGGTCATTGCTTGGTGTTGGATTTTTCTTCATTATTTTTTATGGCGGGCTAGACCTCGCCGCAAGATCGTGGGTATCTGGCGAGTTTGAGGGAGAGGGGGCATTACGCATCCCGAGCTGGCCCGCCCGATTTATGGTGGTCATCGGTTCTGCCCTGGCCATTACCCAATATCTTATCTTGTCATGGCATGCCCTGCGGGCTCTTGTGAACCCCACGCACTCAGAAGACTTTTTCAAGGCGTCAAGCCACTAACGCTGCAATCTCCTCCCGCTAAAGGCTCTTGCTATGTTCAGTACTTTTCAAGTGGTCGTGGTAATTGGCACGGTTCTACTGCTTACTCTCACCGGAGTGCATATCGCCGTTGCGCTCGGTACAACGGCGGTCTTGGGCGCATTTCTTATGGTCGGCGACTGGGGAGTTGTCTTTAACTTCATCTCAAGTACAGCCTATGAGGCGCTGCGCGACTATGTATTTGCGGTTATTCCGCTGTTCCTGCTCATGGGGGGGTTTCTTGCCCAGAGTGGTGCCGCCCGGGATATTTTCACCCTAATAAACAAAGGGCTCGCATTCCTACCGGGGCGTCTTGGTCTTGCCACTGTAGGCGCCAATGCCCTGTTTGCCTTCGTCACGGGTGTCAGTATTGCCGCTGCTGCCGCCTTCTCGAGAATCGCCTATCCTGAAATGCGCCGTGCCGGATACGACAAGGGCTTCTCGGCCGGATGTATCGCCGGTAGCTCGTGCCTAGGGATGCTTATTCCCCCTAGCGTGCTCATGATCGTATGGGGGGTACTTACCGAGCAGTCTATCGGCCAGCTGTTTTTAGCAGGGGTCGGCCCGGGGCTGCTCCTTGCGCTTTTGTTCTGCGTCTATATTGTTTTCACCGCTGTCACTAAGCCCCACATTGTCGGTGCAGGCCCTGGAACGATTCAGCCAATGCAGACTGCTGAGCCCAAGCAAGAGTCTACGTCAGAGCAATTGGATGAAAGCCTCGGTCGCGCCATAGTGGGCACGGTTCTGGTCTTGGGGCTCGTAGCCTTCATTCTCGGAGGCATATGGATGGGTGCGTTCACGCCAACCGAAGGCGCGGGCGTTGGCGCCGCCTCTGCACTGGTAGTCGCAATCATTCGCGGAGTTCGATTTTCCGAGATCAGAGAAGTCGTGCTGCAGGTTGGGCGCACCTCAGCGCCTTTGCTACTGCTCCTGTTCTGTGCCCAGCTTTACTCTCGGGTATTGTCTATGACAGGAATCACCGGTGCCATTCAGACCATCTTTGTTGACTCGGGACTCGATCTCTGGGCGATTATTTTGATTATGGTAGCTATTTGGTTTGTCCTGGGCTGCCTCATCGATTCGATCTCAATTATCCTTATCACGGTACCGGTGTTTGCGCCGGTGGCCCATGCAGCGGGCATGGACCCCATAGCCTTTGCCATGATTGGCATTCTGGCAATCGAGTCGGGCTTACTTACCCCCCCATTCGGCATACTTGTATTCACGGTAAAGGCCTCCCTGCCCCCTAACGAGATCACTGTAGGTCAGATATTCCGATACTCGATTCCTTACTGGTTATGCCTGCTTATTGTGGTCATTACCATCTGGTTTATTCCATCTATTGCAACCTGGCTTCCAGAGTATGTCTTCTCAAACAAGTAGCCTCAGGCGTTCTTTGACAGCAATACACCCCTAAAGGAGACTGACTCATGACTGCACCTGCCTACTGGGTAGCCAGATCTCGTATTGATGACTGGGAGCGTTATAAACGCTACACAGACCTTGTTCCAGCAATCATTGCAAAGCATCATGGCAAGGTACTGGCCCGAGGGGGAAAATACGAAGTTCTCGAAGGGCCCAAGAATTTCGCGCGCTTCGTAGTCATTGAATTCCCGAGCCTTGCTGCCGCTAAGGGCTGCTTTGAGTCGCAGGAGTATCAAAAGGCTGCCGGGTTTCGCCGCGATGGCGGCGGCGTCGTAGAGCTGGTGATTGTCGAGGGGGGAGATGCGACCCCCACCTGAGAACAGCCATCAAAAAGAGGCCTTTACTCGTGTAAAGGGCCCTTTTTGACTAGCTTAGAAGCCCTTAAGGGGTGATAATGGTTGATCCTGAGGTTTTGCCTGACTGCAGGTCCCGATGGGCCTGAACAACATCTTTTAGGGCATACCGTTGGTTGATGGACAGCCTCAGTACGCCCCGCTGCAAACGGTCAAAAACCAGGGCTGCGGAATCGCGCATTTCCTGAGCATCTGCCGTATAGGTCACTAGGGTTGGGCGGGTGAAATACAAAGAGCCAAGCTTCTGTAGCATTGCCCCGGTAACGGGGGGCGGAAGACCCGTAGTCTGGCCAAAAGAGACGAAATAGCCTCGGGGGGCCAGACTGTTCAGGGATGCATCGAAGCTGTCCTTGCCCACCGAATCGAAAACGACGGGAACCCCCTTGCCCCCCGTGAGCTCTTTAACCCGAGCAGCAATATCTTCTGTCTTCCTGTCAAGGCAGACATCGTAGCCATTTTCGAGGGCGATCTTGGATTTCTCTGGGCCTCCTGCGACCCCGATCATGCGAGCGCCCAGATCTTTACCCCATTGCCCGGCCAAGAGGCCTACACCACCGGCAGCAGCATGAAAAAGGACCGACATTCCTGACTGCACAGGAAAGCAACGCTGCATGAGGTACTCAACCGTCATTCCCTTGAGCAAGATCGCCGCGGCCTGCTCGTCTTTTACGCCATCGGGAGTGTGCAGCAGTCGCGCAGCGAGAAAGTTTCTTCGGGTGGAATAGGCATCGAATACCGGGCCACTGGCATAGCAGACCCGATCGCCCTCTTTGAAGTCTGAAACGCCCGACCCCACTTTTTCGACGACACCAGCGGCCTCATTTCCCAGGCCAAACGGGGGCTGCCCAGGATAGAGCCCACTGCGCATATAGACATCCTGAAAGTTCAGGCCGATTGCCGTGTGGCGGATAGTGACCTCTCCCGGCCCGGGGTCGGGAAGGTTTATTTCTTGGAGTTTTATGACATCTGGCTCACCCGGTTGATGGACGCGCGCTACGACTGCCTGTGTCATACGGTCACCTTTTCTTCTGACTTGTTGAGATATTTTTCGTTAAACCGAGACTCCTTAAAGACTTCGGCAACTGACTTGTCGTTTTGACCATCGTCGGTCCAGCCCGGCACCCTGCCCATTGCCACGGCCTCATGCCAGGCAAAGTTCAGTTCGACCTTAATACCGTTAATGGGCTCGCGCATGAACAACTGATAGAGATTGGAGTTGTGCGCCTTACGCTCATTGAACTCAACACCGTTATCGGTTAGTCGCTGAATAAATCCTTTAAGGTCGTCACAGTTAATGCAGAGATGATCGATACGACCAGAACCCAAGGCTCCGGCAGCAGAAAAGTCTTGGCCATCCTTATCGTTTGGCGCCTTCAAATAGGTGTTCTGGTGCTCTGAATGACGCGCCTTGCCGATATGAATGACGTCTTGATTGCCTATGTAGAGCCAGTGGACAGGAAACCCGAAGTCGGGATGATCCCCCTCGCGAAAACCGAGGTTCTTGCAAAACCAGTCACGAGTGGCTTCAGGGTCATGCGTGAGAATGAGGAGATGCTCCAGAAACTTTAGCCCCATGATGAAAGCTCCTTCAAGAAAGTTAACGAACGGATATTGCCCTGGCAAGACACCAGTGCGTAAGACTTAAACACTATGATGAACCTGTTATTTTATTGATCATCTGATAATAAAGCCAGAGAACCCGAACATTGCCTAGGCGATCGCAGAGACTGGAGGAATACCCAGTTGGTCCGCGATGCGATCTAGCTCCCCCACGATTCCGGCAGACAAGGGAATACCCTGAGCTGAGTATTCCGCGATCTTAGAGTGGCTCTGCTCTCCAGGCAGCCAGATACGGTCTGTGCCAGGAAGCCTTGTGCTGTTTCGAATTTCACCGACCAAGATATCGATCCGATGCCGCAATGCATCAAGATCGCCAAAGGTTCCGGGATCCAAGGCACAGACAGCCTGACCGGTATTAGTAACCGACTTGCTGTCCGCATTAAAGTCGATTACCTGCCTTCCCATAGCGGCCCCATTAAGGCTGCCTGCGAGCATGCCCACCAAAAGGGCGAGACCATACCCTTTGTGTCCCCCGATTGGAAGAAGAAAGCCCTCTTCTGCACGATTCGGATCTAGAAGAGGCCGTCCCTGTCGATCGATCATCCATCCCTCGGGCATCATTTCGCCCCTGCGCGCCTTCGCCTTTACCTTGCCATAGGCTGCTACGGTCGTTGCCATATCCAGCACGACACTGGGCTCAACGTGGCCTCTTGGAAATGCCATGGCAATTGGGTTGGTGGAAAGCAGCATCTCCATGCCGCCCCAGGGTGGCAGGTGGTTGGCATTACCGACAGCGTAGTAGATGCCAATAAGGTTCTGTTCAGCCAGCATTCGGACATACAAAGAGGCTGGCCCAGCATGGTTACTCATACGGGTTCCTACCCAGGCCACCCCTGCCGTGCGCGCCTTGTCAGCAGCGATTTCGACGGCTCTGGAGACCACCAGATGCCCCATGCCATTGTCCCCATCCACCAGGGCGGTTCCGGCCCTCTCGGCCACGACGCGAATCTCTGGACGGATATTCATTCCACCTGACTGAATCCGCTTGAGGTATTGCCCGAGACGAATAACGCCGTGGCCATCTGACCCCTGCAGATCGGCCTGAGACATCAGTCGCGCAATCCTCTGGGAATCAGCAGAAGGCAGTCCCTGGGTCTGAAAAGCATTGAAGATGAACGTTTCCAGCTCTTCGCGCCAGACGCGCCGACCCGTAGCCATAAGAACCTCCTGTATTCTGAAGCGCTAAACTTTACGACATTTCTTATCAACGTTTCAGTTATTTTCGAAAGGAGCCGGAGCCATGTCTTCAGCTACAAAAGTTGCCCTCGTTACCGGAGGGGGGACAGGAATCGGTCAGGCCAGCGCCCTAGCTCTCCAAAAGGCGGGCTTTCAGGTGGTCATTACCGGACGCCGGTTGGAGCCCCTGGAGGAGACTGCTCGGCTTGGCCAGGTGGGGCAGCCCGGTATTCTGGGAATCGCAGCGGATGTTGCCCAGGGCAAAGAGGTGAAGCGGCTTTTCTCTGAGATTGAGAGCCGGTTTGGCCGACTCGATGTGCTTTTTAACAATGCCGGAATGGGCGCCCCACGCGTACCCCTGGAAGACCTTACCGAGGAAGACTGGCGTAAAGTGGTCGACGTAAACCTTACCGGCTCTTTTCTTTGTGCGCAGGCTGCCTTTGGCCTCATGAAAAAGCAGTCACCACAGGGTGGTCGCATTATCAATAACGGATCCATCTCGGCCCATGCCCCGCGGCCCAATACGATCGCCTACACCGCGACCAAGCACGCAATTACCGGGCTGACAAAGTCACTCGCGCTGGATGGCAGGCCATACAAAATAGCGGCATCCCAGATCGATATCGGTAATGCGGACACAGCAATTGGCGAACGATTTAAAGCAGGGGTGCCTCAGGCAAACGGTCAGGTTATGGTGGAGCCTGTTATTGATGCCCGCCACTGCGGTGAGGCCATCGCCTACATTGCAGGCCTACCCCTAGAAGCCAATGTGCTCAACATGACCCTCATGGCAACCAACATGCCTTTTGTGGGAAGAGGCTAGCCATGGCAGCGTCACCTGTACAAGCCTCCACGGGGCTCTCGGCCGGCACCGTGAACTATGGAGACCGGGAGTTTGCCCTTTTTCTGCGTCGGGCGTTCATTAAGGGTGCGGGTCTTTCCGATGAAGACCTTGCCAAACCCATCGTTGGAATTATCGACACCGGAAGTGACTTCAACCCCTGTCATGGGAATGCGCCGCAACTGATAGAGGCAGTAAAAAGAGGGGTCATGATGCAGGGCGCCCTTCCCGTCGTATTCCCCACCATCTCTTTGCATGAGTCCTTTGCCGCACCAACCAGTCTGTATCTGCGCAATCTCATGTCGATAGATACCGAGGAGATGATCAAGGCCCAGCCCATGGACGCGGTGGTGGTGATCGGCGGCTGCGACAAGACCATCCCTGCCCAGGTGATGGGCGCGCTCTCGGCAGGAAGGCCTTTTGTCGTTCTACCTACCGGACCCATGCTCTCCTCCCGCTGGCAGGGAGAGCGGGTAGGCGCCTGCACAGACTGTCGGCGTCTCTGGGCAGACTTTCGCGCCGGCAGGCTGACCCAGGCGCAGATTGATGATGCAAACAATCACCTGGTTCCCTCGGTAGGTACCTGCTCGGTGATGGGCACAGCAAGCACCATGGCATGCATGGTTGAAGCCATGGGTCTCACCGTGCCTGGCGCGGCAAGCGCCCCCGCCGTATCGGCAGACCGAATCCGGATTGCTGAGAGGTCTGGCTACGCGGCGGCACGGCTGGCAAAGGGCGAGGTGGTAATGCCCCCCCTAGGAGAAAAACAGCTACACAATGCTCTGGCCACACTATTGGCTATTGGTGGGTCTACCAATGCCTTAGTACACCTTGCCGCCATTATGGGACGCATCGGGATACGACTTGACCCGCAGGCTTTTAATGCCCTCGCGGATCAGGTTCCCGTGCTGGTAGACCTCAAACCAGGGGGAGAGGGCTATATGCCCGACTTTCACGAGGCGGGGGGGCTTATTCGGGTCGTATCCGAGCTTCAGGAAAAAATGGTTTTGGATCTGCCCACCGTGTTTGGCGACACCCTGCAGCAGCGACTGAACGGCCTGTCTGCGATGGTAGCAGCCGAGGTGATTCGCAGCCAGGCAAACCCTATCTATCCAAGCGGGGGCCTGCGTTGGCTTTCCGGAAATCTGGCCCCGAGCGGTGCTGTGATAAAGCCCGTGGCAGCGAGCAAAAACCTTCTGGAGCATACCGGGAGGGCCGTTGTCTTCGATGGCCTTGAAGATATGGCCCGGCGACTCGATGACCCCGCTCTTGATGTCAACGCCGACGATGTTCTTGTGCTGCGTGGAATAGGTCCCAAAGGTGCGGGGATGCCAGAGGCAGGCCTGATTCCGATTCCCAAGAAGCTCGCCTCCCAAGGCGTTCGCGACATGGTGCGCCTATCGGACGGACGCATGAGCGGCACCGCCTACGGAACAATCGTTCTACACATTAGCCCCGAGGCGGCCGCCGCAGGGCCTTTAAGTCTCGTGCGCAACGGCGACAAGATTCGGCTAAGTGTTCGAGAGGCAAGTCTGAACCTTCTTGTAGATTCAGAAACACTTGCCGCCAGAGAGAAAGAGTCGTGGCACGAACACCTTCCCCAGTTGGCCCAAGAACGCGGATACGGCCGCCTGCACGCCCAGGAGGTGCTCCAGGCAGAAGACGGCTGCGATTTTCGATTCCTGCGCAAAACGCCCTAGAAGAGCAGTTGCGGCTAGGGGGGACTTCCCAGCCTAGCCCACCACCTTGAGTGTCAGACTGCCCACCGGTTTCAGAAAGCACTCGAGACTATCACCCTTATGCACCGGGCCAATCCCTGCAGGAGTTCCGGTGAAGATAAGGTCTCCCGGCTGTAAATGGTAGAAATTTGACATGACACTTACCAGTTCGGGTACCTTCCAGATTAGCTGGTTCAGGTCACCCTTCTGGCGAATCTCTCCGTTCACTTTGAGATGAATTTCCCCTTCGGAGGGGTGCCCAATGTCGGCCGCCAGAACCAGTTCCGAGCACGGTGCAGAGTACTCAAAGGACTTGCCAGGTTCCCAGGGGCGCCCCAGCTTCTTTGCCTCAGTCTGCAGGTCTCGGCAGGTCATGTCGAGACCTACCGCATATCCCAGGACGTAATCCAGCGCCTTGTCTACTGGAATATTGCTTCCTGACTTTCCGATGGCTACGACCATCTCAACCTCGTGATGCACATCTTGGCTCTGCGGCGGGTAGGGGAAGTCGCCGCCAACGACCAGGCTATCCGGATTCTTCTGAAAGAAAAACGGCGGTTCTTTAGAGGGGTCGTGGCCCATTTCAACGGCATGGGCCTCGTAGTTACGGCCAATGCAGTAAATACGATGCACGGGCATTACTTCTTTGCAGCCTCGCACGGGAAGAACAGTCTGTAAAGAAGGGGGAAATAAAAGAGAAGCTGCAGTCATGGTTGTCTCACCTTAGTTGAACGAAGAATTGCCATTTGTCCTGTAATGATCGAGAGAAAAAGAACATAGCATGCCTCCGCTATGTGCTGCCAAATGGTTTCAGGTTTCGAAGGCAGACGGACTTCGAAGACCGGCGGCACGAAGGGAAAACCCTTAGCGGAACGGGCATCTCAGGATTTGATAATAGGATTCTGTTAAGTAATCAATGTTTCAGTAAAAGCAACGAGGCCTCTTAAAAAATGATAGAACAAAAACCCCTGGTAATTGGCATCGCGGGCTATGGCTGGTGGGGAAAGGTTATTGCGGCGCTGCTGTCTGAGTCACCGCTTTTTGACCTTCGCTGCATTGCAGAGCCTGTGGTGGCGCTGCACCCTAGTCCCCGGCCGGCTGGGCTTCAGTCCGTGAAGTTCCTCAATAGCTATGAAGCCCTGATTAGCGAGCCTGGCTTGGAGGCAGTTGTCATCTGTACACCCCACCCCCAGCATGCCGATCAGATCATTGCTGCGGCGCGCGCGGGGCTTCATGTGTTCTGCGAAAAGCCTCTGTGTATGAATCTTGCGGATGCCGAGAGGGCCATTCAGGCCTGTGAGGATACGAAACGGGTTCTGGGTATTGGCCATGAGCGAAGGTTCGAGCCCGCCATGCAGCTGCTTCGGCAGGAGGTTGCGCAGGGTGTTTATGGAACCACCCTGCAGATCGAGGCCAATTTCAGCCAAGACAAATTTCTGGCGCTACCAAAAGACAACTGGCGACTCTCAAATGCAGTTGCACCCGTCGGGCCGCTCACTGCCACAGGGATTCACCTGCTAGATCTCTCAGTTTCCTTCTTTGGTAAGCCCAGGGCCGTAGCCGCGCGCTTGGGGGCAAGGGGAGCTGGCTTCGAAAACGGCGACACGCTGGCGGTATTTCTGGAGTTTGAATCTGGGGCAGTCTCCTTGATTAGCGCCATATTAGCCACGCCATTTGATGGCAGATTTGCAGTCTATGGCTCCCAAGGCTGGTGTGAGATTCGAGACCGGACCCACCCTGAGAATCCCACTGGCTGGGACATCACAAAGACCATTCGGGGAAAAGAGAAGCAGACCGCTTTCTTCGAGCCGCATCAGGCAGTTCGCGCGAACCTTGAGTCGTTTGCCTCTGCAGTGCGCGGGCTGTCTGTTTATCCTGTGGACAATCAGCAAAAGCGCTTTACCGTCGCCGCGCTAGAAGCTGTTATAAAGGCCGTTTCATCAGGGCAGGTAGAGGCTATTCGCCTCTAATCCACGGGATATTTTTTCAATACGGAGACCAGACAATGTCAGTTGTAACTCTCAAAACCATTTCTCTAGAAACCGCAACCGTGATTGCGCAAAAAGCGCTCCAGTCAGCCAGAACCCGAAAGTTTCTGCCGCTTGCCGTCACTGTGCTCGACATTCGAGGCGAGGTGAAAGTGCACCTTGCGGAGGATGGAACATCGCTCTATCGCTTTAAGATTGCAACGGGTAAAGCGCGCGGTGCCCTTGGCCTGGGATTTGGTAACCGCGAGCTACAGCGGCGCGCGGAGAAAGCCCCTTTCTTTATACACGCCGTTCAGCATCTCAGTGAGGGGGATATGGTTCCCGTACAGGGGGGAGTTCTTATACGCGACGCGCAAGGAACGCTGCTTGGGGCAGTCGGCATTAGCGGCGAAACCTCTCCGAATGACGAGATCTGCGCGGTAGACGGTATTGTTGCAGCAGGCTTGATTCCTGATCATGGCGACCCCAATGCTTAAAGTCTGGGGTCGGGTTACCTCAATCAATGTTCAGAAAGTGCTCTGGGTGCTGGATGCCCTTGGTCTGGCCTATACCCGGGAAGACGCGGGCTTGGAGCATTCGGTAAACAGGTCTGCGAGTTTTCTTGCCAAAAATCCCAATGGTCGGGTTCCTCTTCTTGAAGATGACGACTATCAAATCTGGGAGTCACATAGCATCTGCCGCTATCTCTGCAGCAGGCTGCATCTGCCAGCAAGCGCGGTGCAGGTGGCCGAAGAGCTCTACCCCGCGGACCCACAGCAGAGAGGACAGGTAGACCAGTGGCTCGACTGGACGCTCTGGGGCGTAAGCGGTCCTATGGTGACCGTGTTTCGCCAGCGTGTCCGTCTTGCCCCCGAAAAGCGTGAACCTGCCCGTATTCACGAGGCGGAGCAGGAGTCTCTAGAGCATTTTGCAATTGCAAGCCAGCATCTGGAGAGATCGACTTTCTTGGCGGGAGATCAGCTTAGCCTAGCGGACATTGCCCTCGCTCCGATTGCCTATCGGGGTGCTTGCTTGGGGGTGTTCGACAGTCGCTTGACTAGTCTCACACGATGGCTAGAACGCCTCAGCCAAGATGACAACTATAAAAGATGGGTAGCGGTCCCCTTGCGTTGAAGGGTTGGCAGAGTCGGCCTATTGAACATCAATAAGGACATTGCCCGTTGCGATTCCAGACCCGAGATACTGGTGAGCTTCGCCGGTCTGAGTGAGAGAAAATATTCGATCGATGTGTTCATACACGATGGCGGGCTTTGTCATAGGAGGCGGCGTCGCCGTATCAGGCGACTTACCAGAGAGCCAGAGGTTTATATCGGACAATGCAGCGCGAAGATCTAGGGGTAACAGTTCGTACATGAAGACCCAGCGAAGCGTCAGGTTCTTCATCATGAAAGGATAGAAAGGCAACGCGGGGGTCGGCTGACGATCTGATGCATAGCAAGAAATAACCCCATGCGGTTTTAGTACTTTTAGCGTAATTGGCAGGTTTTCACCAAAGGCCACTTCTACAATTCGGTCTACTCCCTGGCCGTCTGTACTTGACAAAATCTTTTCAGAGACGTCTTCACGCTTGTAGTTAATTACCTGGTCTGCACCCGCCTTTGATGCCGCCTCTGCCTTCTCGTCAGAACTCACCGTAGAGACCACAGTGGCTCCGGCCCACCGGGCCAGCTGAATTGCACAGTTCCCCACCGACCCAGCACCCCCATGCACCAGAATAACCTTACCCTCAATTGATCCATCGGCAAAAAGTGCACGATGGGCCGTGAGGGCAGGTATGCCAACGCAGGCGCCATAAGCAAGGCTCACGTTTTCAGGCAAGTGCCTTACAAGATGCGACGGCAGAACGATCTCTTCTGCATTAGTGCCAAAGGGCCTTTTCCACTGGGCATTAAAAACCCAGACGCGGTCGCCCAAGCGAAAGTCTTTTACCTTGGCGCCAACCTCGAGAACTGTCCCGGACCCGTCGCTGTTGGGAATGATGAGTGGAAAGGCATGCGGCTGGCCATTGAACCCCATTCGACGCTTTAGATCGGATGGATTGAGTCCAGAAAACGCAAGGCGAAGTCGCACATCCTGTTCTCCAAGCGGCTGGCTGGGCTGCTCGCCATATCGAATAACCTCACTAGCGGGACCCTGCCTCTCATACCAAGCTGCCTTCATCTTGCCAACTCCTCTTGAAAACGCGACGCCCAGTCGGGGCTAATTCAGATACCCAATCCTTTGAGTGCGGGCTCGGGATAGCGGGTACCGGCCGCGGAATCCTTGGGGAACATCGCGCTCAGACTCGCGCTCTGCTCGGCTGTCAGTCGAACCGCGGTTGCCGCCACATTCTGCTCGAGATACTTGGGCTGCTTGGTACCTGGAATTGGAAAAATATCGGGACCTTGTGCGTGAAGCCATGCCAGAGACAGTTGCGCCGTAGTAAGGCCAAGGCTGTCTGCCATCTTCTGCATTTTGTCGAGAAGCGATACGTTTTGACTGATGTTTTCTGGCTTAAACCTAGGCTGATTTCTGCGGCCATCTTTCTCAACGAGAGCATCCACAGAGCGGATGGTCCCCGTAAGAAACCCACGCCCCAAGGGCGAATAGGCCATGAGCCCTATGCCTAAACGGCGACAGGTTTCGAGGATTGCGCCCTCAATGTCACGCGACCACAACGAATACTCTGTCTCCAGGGAGCTTATCGGATGCACCTTATGCGCCCTTTCAATGGTTGACGGCCCCGCCTCTGATAGGCCAAGGAATCGTACCTTGCCTGCCTCTATAAGACGCTTCATTGCACCTACTGTATCTTCGATGGGCACCGTGGGATCCACACGATGTAGTGCATAGAGGTCAATGACCTCGACACCTAATCTCTTTAAAGAGCGGTCACAGGAGATAGCCACATGATTGGGATGACCACCTGTGTACCCGGTATCCCCTCCACCTGCAAGAGCGAGATTCCCAAACTTAGTACAGACAACTGCCTTATCTCTCTTGCCACTCAGTGCCTTTCCTACAAGAGTCTCATTCACCCCATTCCCGTAAGCATCAGAGGTAACGATCATGTTGACGCCCATATCGATCGCCCGGTGAATCGTGGCAATCGAGGCCTCATCATTGGGCTGGCCATAAAAGATGCTCATCCCCATACATCCCAGACCCTGCACTGATACGACTGGTCCGGATTTTCCGAGTTGTTTATGTTCCATTAATGTACTCTCCTGTGTGTTAAAAATTACATGTGATTCGCAACTCTACAGCCCACATTCCTCAAGTGCTTCACTCATCTGTACCCAGGCTTACCTGCGTTCACGATAGTGCTTAATCACACTCTCATAAGGTCTTGTCATGAAGCTAGAGCTCATCAGTATTCCCACCGATTCCAGCCCCCTAGATGGCCTTTTCTACAGCGTAGAACATAACGATGCCAAGAGGTCTCTTCCTGCGGCGCTGCTTTTTCATGGAAACACCATGAACTTTTACACAGGGAGTCTGCGATTCTTGCCGCCTGCATTGTCTGCGATCGGAATGCCAAGCCTCGCATTCAATCGCAGAGGACACGATATCCTTGCGATACGCAATAGCAGATTGGCTGAAGGGGCAGCCTTTCAGACGGCGGCTCAGGCCATCGAAGACAATCGTCTCGCAGCGGGCTGGCTGGCACAACGCGGGTTTTCCAGCCCGGTTGTTATTGGCCATAGCAACGGAGGCATGCTTGCCGTGCAGCATGTCGCCAATCACCCAGACACCCGTGCATTGGTATTGCTCTCTGCTCACTGCGGCGGAAGAGATATGGTTCCAAGGGCCTCAGCAGCGGGGCTTCTTGCCCAGGATAGGGTCGCTGAATTCACCGAAAAAGCCACGGCGATGGTGTCCAAGGGTAAGGGTGGGGAGCTAATGCTTCTGCCCGGGTGGTGGTACGCCATTACCGCTGAAAGCTTTCTAGACCAGTTAGAAAATCTACCGGACGTACTAGCGCTGGCATCGCAGATTCGATGCCCTGTTTTATACATTCGTGGTGACCAGGAGCCACGAGACCTATATCCTGCCGAGCTTTTTGCGGCACGGTGTCCCAGTGCTTGTGAGGTTCGGATTCTTAAAAATTGTGATCATTTTTACAATGGCGTTGAAGAAGAAGTTTCTTCTGTCGTTGCCTCCTGGCTAGGCAAAACACTGCACCTTGATTAGCCAGGAGGGCTAGGTCATTAGCATCATGCCGATTTCTGCAGCGACTAGCTGCTGCTTCCGGACACATTCCCGGTTGCAGCGTTAGGGCAGGTTTTATCCATGCCCCGCGTTATCGCTTTGCTGCTCGTTCGGCTTCAAACTTTTTGCGGGCACCCTGAAAATGCGCCCAGACCGCTCTTACATTTTTGTGGCCGGCCGCCTCTTGTCGTTTAAAGAGGAGTTCGTTGGCTGCGTTGCCCCTCTCTAGCATAAAGGCCTCGTCTTCAGGCGAAGACTGGTGAAATACGATTTTGCTGTTCTTTACCCAGTTGGCCTTGATGGACTCCTCAAGATCCATAAGAGACTGCCCATAACGTTCAGTATACTCTGCACGAAGTTGCATGAGCATTGTCTGGGTTTCTTTTGGCAGGGACCTAAACTTTGCCCCGGTCATAAAAAAGCCAGAGGCCAGAGCGCCTCCATTGCCTTTCGATCCCGGGGGATTGAGAAAGTGCACATGCCGAACGACCTCGTTTAACTTAAAGGCATTACTCAAAAGAATGGCCATGTCCCCAAGGGCGTCGATGGTACCGCGGTCAATAGCGTTATACATGTCGCCAAAGGGCATAAAAATGGGATTAGCGTCCAGCGTCTTATAGAAGTCCACACGGGCTCCCCCATAGGTTCGCAGCGACTTTCCCTTGAGATCTTTAACAGACTTCAATGGCTGTCTGGTGCCGACAGGAGCGTGCCCACTGATGTGCGGCATGAGAAAGACAATATCTTCTTTCGCAATCTCCGCTTTAAGGTCGGGCTGGTTCTCCATGGTGTCGATCGCGGCTTTAAGTGCTGCCACATAGTCGTCCCCAAAATTGAAGATCTGGTCTATGGTCATGTAATTGGGGAACTTTGCCGGAAAGTAGGTGCTACTTACCCAGGCCAGATCGGCAATACCCGACTGAATTCCAGGCAGGGCGTCTGCCCACTTTACGAGGGAGTCGCTCCAAAAGTAGCGTACTGTGATCTTTCCGCCAGAGCGCTTTTCAACCTCTGTACCCCACCATTTGTGCATCTCCCCAAACCAAGACTTCTCGCCCACGGGAATGGCCATCTTCCATACTTGTGGCTGTAGGTCTTGCTGTGCCCAGGCCAACTGCGACTGCAGCGCAGCAATCGCCACACCTGCACCCATGAGCTTTAGAAATTTACGTTTCATGCCTAGTCTCCTTTAGTGTTTATACGAAATGGCAATGTATCGCCCCCCCCGGTGAGCGACACATTGCCCGAACTGCGATCCCTACGCTCGAGGCGAGCAAAAGGCCTCTAGTGCAATCGGGGCAAGAACATTTACCTGCAGATAAGAAGGGTCCATCTTTGGCTGATTAGTTGATCAATAACAAGGTGATTTAACGGCCGAACTACCCAAGACCGTTACTAGCATTTTCCCTAGGTTTGCAGTCTGGAATAGGCATACGACAGCGTACGCTCCATCTGCACAAGAAAAGGGTTGCCATATCGCTATTAAAGAATTGATAATTTAGAGCTTCAGCATGCAGTAGACAATTACCCCTAAAAGGAGACAACGTGGATTATCGTGAGGTTAGCGAGACAAGAGATGGCATGAGAGTCGACTGGGACATGCCGATTGTTATGGACGACGGCATCACCCTGCGGTGCGATATTTTTAGGCCCACCACAGAGGGAAAGTACCCTGTGATTCTTACCATGGGTCCCTACGGAAAGTGGCTCCACTTCGAAGACCTCTATGGTGCGCAGTGGCGTACGATGTGTACAACCCATCCCGAGGTTCCCACAGATTCGACCAATAAGTACCAGGTCTGGGAGGTAGTTGACCCAGAAAAATGGGTGCCCGATGGCTATGTCATTGTGCGCGTAGATAGCCGTGGCGCTGGCCGTTCCGAGGGCGTGATCGATATCTGGTCTCTACGCGAGGCCAAAGACCTCGCCATCTGCGTCGACTGGGCGGGCGTTCAGTCCTGGTCCAACGGAAAAGTGGGGCTCAATGGCATTTCTTATTTCGGGCAGAACCAATGGCAGTGCGCAGCACTACAGCCAAAGCATCTTGCGGCAATGATTCCATGGGAGGCCGCAGCAGACTTCTATAGAGACATGGCGCACCACGGTGGGATCTTTAACCGCGGGTTCGTCCAAGACTGGTCCAAATCCCAGGTCTACTCTGTTCAGAATGGCAGAGGGAAAAAAGGCTTTAGAAGCAGGCTCACCGGCGACTGGGTATCAGGGCCAGAGACTCTCACAGACGAAGAGCTTGGGGCAAACCGTCGCGACTTCTACCAAGACTGCATCTCCCGAAAGCTCGACACCGACGAGTTCTGGCAGTCACGAATGCCAGACTGGTCCAAGGTGAAGACCCCTTTTCTGTCCGCAGCAAACTGGGGTGGCCAAGGGCTGCATCCTCGCGGTAACTTCGAGGCATTTACGCGCGCGGCCGCATCAGAGAAGTGGTTGGAGGTGCATGGCATTGAGCACTGGACCCATTTCTACACAAATTATGGTCTTAGTCTGCAAAAAAAATTCATGGGGCACTTTCTCAAGGGAGAAAAGTCCGGTTGGCAAGAGATGCCGCGGGTATTGCTCCAGGTTCGCCATCCGGGAGAAAAGTTTGTTGAGCGGCACGAAAACGAATGGCCTCTCGTCCGGACCCAGTGGACCAGGTATTTTCTTGACTATGACAGGCTAGAAATCTCACAGTCCCCGCAGTCAACGAGTTCCTCGGTAACCTACGGGGGATTGAGCGATGGCGTGACACTTATGACACCGCCCCTAGAGGCATCTACCGAGATTACCGGACCCATCGCTGCCAAGCTTTGGGTATCCTCAAGCACCAATGATGCAGACCTGTTTCTCATCGTACGGGCGTTTGATCCCAATATGAAAGAAGTGGTGTTCCAGGGGGCACTGGACCCCCACACGCCTATTGCCCAAGGCTGGCTGCGGGTGTCCCATCGAAAGACCGACCCCAGCCTAAGCCTGCCCTACCGGCCTTACCATACCCATGACGAGGAACAAAAGCTTAAGCCCGGTGAGGTCTATGCGGTGGATGTCGAGATATGGCCAACCTGTATCGACCTACCAAAAGGCTACCGACTTGCCCTAACAATACGTGGAAAGGATTACGAGTATCCTGGGGGCCCCAGTAAGGGGCTTGAGACACTAGGGACCCAATGGCATGGATGTGGGCCGTTTGTGCATAACGATCCCAGAGATAGGCCGGCCGAGGTGTTTGGGGGAGATGTCCGTCTCCATGCGGGAGTAGACCGCCAAGCTTACCTGCTCTTACCGGTAATTCCAAAAGGGTGAAATATGGCGCAGTTCCCACAACTTTTTTCGCCAGGACGGCTAGGGAGGATCCCACTCTCCAACCGTTGCCTCGTCTCATCACTGACACGTGCGTCCGCTACCGAGTCTGGCCTGGTTACTGAGCAGATGAAGCAGTATTACCTGGAGTTCGCGGCTGGAGGCTGGGGAGGCGTGCTGTCCGAGGCCATTTATATTGATGAGAAGTACAGCCAGGGGTATAGCTTCCAGCCTGGGCTTGCCAACGTATCCCAGACCGAGCACTGGGCTGGGTTGGTGGAAGCCATGCATGCTGCAGGAGCGAAATTTATTGCTCAGTTATTTCACGGCGGTGCGGTCAATCAAGGCAACTTCTGGGTAAGCGGGTCTATTGCACCATCTGCAATAGTGCCCAAAGGAGTTCAGATCTCCCGATACCGCGGAAACAATGGTCCGTTTCAGATGCCTCAAGAAATTAGCCGAGACGAGATATTTGAGGTCATTGAGAGCTATGTGAAGGCCGCCCAAAATGCCAAAGCTGCCGGCTTTGATGGGGTCGAGTTGCACGGAGCTAATGGCTATCTGCCAGACCAGTTTCTTACGAGTTATACCAACCAGCGCACCGACGAGTTCGGTGGAAGCCTCAAGAATCGCCTTCGATTTCATATATTAATCTTAGAGACGCTCCGAAAGGCCCTTCCTGATTTCACCATTGGGGTGCGTATTTCTCAGACCAAAGTAAATGACCTTGAGTATCAGTGGCCAGGGGGTGATGAAGACGCGAAGGTTATTTTTCCTACCCTTGAGAAGGCGGGCGCAGATTATATTCATGTGGCAGCTCACCTTGGCGTAACCCCTGTGTTTGGCACCGATAGATCATTAAGCGGCCTTGCGAAACGCTATACCTCTCTTCCAGTAATCGCAAATGGGAAGCTGCATGAGCCGGCGTTGGCAGAGCAGGCAATTGCCATTGGAGAGGGAGATTTTTGCTCTATCGGAAAGGGGGCACTTGCAGATCCTGACTGGCCAAACAAGGTGCGCAGCGGACAGTCGACGAGATCTTTCGTGCCAGACATGATTAGCCCCTATGCAACATTAGACAACTACTACGACTGGCGGTCTCAACATAGCTAAAAAAGCCCGCAACCGCGGGCTTTTTTTGAGGTGGCTTCAATTAATTGAAGTGGCCGTTTTTCTTGTGCTGCTCCTCATACCTCTGACGCGCCTTCAGATAGTAATCATAAACTGCACGAACATTCTTGGCGCCAGCGGCCTCTTGCTTCTTAAAGAAGATGTCATTGGCGGTGTTTGCCGCTTTGAAGATCTTCTGGGCATCCTCAGGACTAGACTGCTGGAAATTGATCTTATTCTTCGAAGCCCAGTCGGTACGAATTGACTTCTCCATTTCCATGAGGCTAGACGCATAGCGGATGCCGTACTCCAGTCGCAGTTCGCGAAGCATCTTTTGATGCTCAGGCTTAAGAGTGCGCCATCTCTCACCCCGTATAAAAATGGCAGAGCCGATAACCCCACCATTGCCGTTGGCTCCAGGGGGGTTAGCCATGTGTACATTGCCGATCACCTCATTGAGCTTAAATGAATTGGCGAGCATCAGCACGTTTTCTCCAAGGGCATCGACCGTACCACGATCCATCGCGTTATACATCTCGGGGAAGGTCATGAAGATTGGGTTCATGCCAAGATCTCGGTAGAAGTCGGTTCGAGCGCCACCATAGGTGCGAAGAGACTTACCTTTCATTTCGTCCAAGGATTTCAGGGGACGCTTAGTACCAATTGGGCCATGACCACTAATATGAGACATCAGCTTGACGATATCGGCACGCTTCATCTCATCTAACATATCTGGCTGCTGCTCTAGCGTGTCGATTGCAGCCTTAACTGCAGCAACATAATCGTCGCCATAGTTGAGTAGGTTATCCAGGACCATGTAGTTCGGAAGATTTGCAGGGTGGTAGCTGCTGCTTACCCAGCACAGATCTGTAATGCCTGACTGAAGCGCGGGAAGGCAGTCGGCCCATTTAACAAGCGAGTTTGCCCAGAAGAACTGGACCTTGATCTCGCCATTGGAGCGCTTTTCTACTTCCTGGCCCCACCACTTGTGGATATCTCCAAACCACCCCCTCTCAGGCGTAGGGGTGGCTACCTTCAGCGTGGTCTGCGCGAGGACAGACCCCCCCAGCATCAGGCCAATTCCAGTTGCAACTATCGTTTTTACAAATGATCGCTTCATTTTTAAACTCTCCTTTAATTAAAAAACAACGGACAACTAAGACGCCTTGTGATAACGCCTCTCGTCGATCAATTCCAACAAACGCTCAGGCGAAAGGGGGTACTCATTGATCTTAACACCCAGAGGTTTAAGGGCATCTTCTATTGCGGAAATAACGCAGGCAATACCCGGGATGGTTCCCCCTTCTCCAGCGCCCTTAATGCCCAATGGGTTGACTGGGGTCGGACTTTCCATGTGCTGCAGATGTATCTGCGGCATCTCTGTGGCGAGGGGCAACAGGTATTCGCCCAGGTTGTTACAGAGAGGCTGACCCGTTTCACGGTCATATTTCATGTGCTCAAAAAGCGCATTGCCGATGCCATGAACGACGCCTCCGATGATCTGGCCATCGACCAGCCTAGGATTAATAATCGTGCCGCAGTCATGGGCGACCCAATAGTCGAGGAGGTGGACCTCGCCGGTGTCGATATCAACCTCAACCTCGCAGACATTGGAGCCATTTGCGTAGACAGGTCGAGACGTCGTGTGATACGCAGTGGCCTCGAGCCCAGGAGAGAACCCCTCTGGCACTGGGAGGTTGACGTTAGCAATAAGACGGCGGCTTAAGTCCCCAAGGCCAACAGACTTACCCGGCACACCTTTAATGCAGACACGCCCGTCAATCATTTCGAGATCATTTTCAGATGCCTCAAAGTCTCTTGCAGCCAGCCTGATAGCCTTTTCCTTCACCTGTTGGGCGGCGAGATGGACGCTTGGGCCGACAGTCGCTGCCACCCGACTCCCGACCGTAGACAAGGCAATTGCTGAGAGATCAGTATCGCCCGTGCGCACCAGAACGTCGTGGGTCTGAAGGCCAAAGTAATCCGCCGCTATCTGGGCGACGATAGTCTCCAGACCCTGTCCTTGCGCGCAGGATCCCACCTCGACGACCACTCTCCCGTTGGGCAAGACCTTTACCGTAGCACCCTCATACGGAGGGAGCCCAGAGTCCTCGTTGTAACTCGCAATGCCTAGGCCACGCCATTTCCCTCGTTTTGCGGCCTCCTGTCGGCGAGACTCGAAGGTGTCTTTCTGACTCGCCGTGAGCGCCATGTCGAGTGTCTGATGGTAGTCACCGGAGTCGTACTGCACCGTAACGCCAGACGGTAACTTTGCCCCTGTTTCGTAAGGGAACTGCTCCTTGCGAATGAAGTTCAGACGACGAACCTCAGCCCGATCAAGGCCCAATTCCCGCGCAACGGTGTCCGCGGTTCGCTCCATTACAAAGGTAGCGTTTGGTCTTCCGGCTCCTCGTATAGGGGTGGTGGGTACGGCGTTGGTAAGTGCTGAGTGCAGCTGAATATCCACCGCAGCTATCGCGTAGGGCCCAGGAAACGGGACCACTGAGGTGTTGGGAAGCAGCAGGCCATAGGGCACATAGGCTCCGTTATCGTGAATACACTGCGCCCGAATTCCCAAAATCCTCCCATCGGCTTTACAGGCAACCGATACCTGCCACCACTGGTCTCTCTGCTGATTGGTACTGACAAAATTTTCACGGCGGTCTTCGATCCACTTAACAGGCCGGCCGAGTCTCTCGGCTGCCATGGCGACAACCAGCTCCTCTGCGTAATGAACCGCCTTAGGACCAAATCCCCCTCCAACATCCGGCGCAACAACGCGAATACTCGACTCGTCACGCCCAAGATAGACAGCAAGGTAGCGCCGTACGAGAAAAGGTGACTGGGTGGAACTCCATAGGGTAAGCCTGTCAGAGACGAGATCTGACTGGGCCAAGACTCCTCGGCATTCCATAAAGTGGGGGGAACCCCTGTGCTGAAAGTACTCTTCACTAAAAACGTGGTCTGCATCGGTAAAGGCCTTGTCGATATCGCCAAACTTCCAGTTCAGCGTAGCCGAGAGATTTGACTCGAAGGCAAGCTGCACCTTCGGTGCGCCCGGCTTTAAGGCCTCGCGGGCATCAATGACACAGGGCAGAGACTCGAGTTCAAGGACGATTGCCTGCACCCCGTCTTCTGCCAGGTAGCGATTTTCGGCAATGACGATGGCAATGGGCTCGCCTACATAGCAGACTTCGTCTAGCGCCAGCGGATAAGGCGTAATGTCGGTTTTAATCGCAGGGTTAGGATAAGCCTGCACCATGCGTTGCATCGCCTGAGGACCAAAGTCTCGAAGGCTAAAGGCAGCGACTACCCCCGGAATATTGCGTGCCGCGCTGAGGTCTAGGGCTGTAATACGCGCATGCGCCTCTGACGAGCGCAGAAAGGCAGCAGAGAGCGTACCCGGGAGTCTAATATCATCGACGTACTTTCCCTTGCCTGTAATAAAACGGCCATCTTCAATTCGATGGACCGCAGCACCAAGGTTTCTCACCCCCATTACCGAGCCTCCCGCATCTTCTCCGCCGCCAAAAGGGCAGCGCGCACAATTCCCTGATATCCCGTACAGCGGCAGATATTCCCAGAGATCAGTTCACGAATATCGGCTTCGGATGGGTTGGGGTTCTCTTCAAGATAGGATGCAATTGTCATCTGCATCCCTGGGGTACAAAAGCCACACTGAAGCCCGTTACAGTCTGAGAAGGCCTGTTGCACGGGGTGTAATTCCCCATCCTCCCGGGCCAAGCCTTCAACTGTAGTTACGGAAGCGCCATCGGCCTGAACCGCATACATGGTGCAAGAACGAACGGCGCGGCCATCGACCTGAAGAGTGCAGGCACCGCAGACTCCGTGCTCACAGCCAACGTGAGTTCCGGTTAGACCACAGGAATGACGAATAAAATCGGCTAGCGTGGTTCTCGCTTCAATGTTAACGCGATAGGTCTTACCATTAATTGTCATTTCTACCGAATGAAGGGTCGTCATTAGGCTGTCCTCCTTGCCACGGCATCTTGATATGCATTATGTACAGCCCGAAAAAACAAGGTCTTGGCGGTACGTTTACGAAAGGCGCCAGAATGATGTGCATCGGCGGGCGCTTCGAGTTGATCTATCTCTTGGCCTGCGGTCTCTATAAGATTTTCTGTGACGGCGGACCCCACCAGCGCCGCCTCTGCCCCGCGTAACCGGGTTGCCCCATTGGCGACGCCAATGAGAGAGACCGCCGCCTTCTGGATCTTTAACTGGCTATCCACCGAGACCAGGCATGCAACCCCTGCGATCGCAAAATCCCCATGCCTTCGGCTCATCTCAAGAAAAGAAAAACCATGGGGCACAGACCACGGGCGGATCACAATTTCGGTGAGCAGCTCATCCTCTGAGATATTGGGCTGCATAAAACCCACTGGCCAGTCATGAATGCTGACCGTCCTGCTCTCAGAGCCCTTCTTTCGAATGACCAACTCGGCATCTAAGAGCGCGCACAGGCCAGGTAACTCGGCGGCGGGATCAAGGTGCGAGAGGCTGCCACCAATCGTGCCGCGATTACGGGTTGCATAGTGGCCTACCCAGCGCAGTGCCTCCCGAAAGATGGGAAGCTTCTTATGCAGGATCTCATCTCGCTCAAGTTGATACTGGCGGGTCATGGCCCCTATTCGGATAACACCCTCCGTGTGTGCGATACCCTGGAGTTCTGGGACCCGATTGAGATCAATCAGATTCTCCGGCATGAGATAACGAAAATTGAGCATCGGCCCAAGAGACTGGCCACCGGCGAGAATCTTTGCATCAGAAAGGCTCGCAAGCATCTCGGTTGCTTCGGTCAGGTTCTCTGGCCTGTGGTATTCAAATGCGGCTGGTTTCATTCTTGAGGCTATGGAGTCAAGATGCTGAGATGAACAAAAAGTCTTCGGGGCTACTCAGGATCTACGGACAAAAAGAGACTTCACCCAACGAAAGACACTAGAGAACAACAACTGAAATAGGTTAATCGACGAGGCCTCACTGCTGGTAACGGATGATCTCTCTGAGCCCGCCGCTGCACTGGCCTGCGGTGGATGCTGAACGATGTTGGCAGTCAATACCTTTAATTCGAGGTTCTTCGTAAAGTCGCTGGTCAACTGACCTGCTACCTCTTTTACGATGCCCACACCTCTTCCATACTGAGCAACTGAGCCGGTAAGAGAGAGGTCTGTCTCGACCTTCACATGGCATTGCTCGGTACCATTCTCGGTGAGCGTAAAGCGCATGTCTGCCTTGAAACCACCACGGCCTTTGCTGTCGTTGCCCTTTGCCGTAAGTTCACCGTAACTGCCGTCAGAGGACAGGTTACGTAGCTCCCCCGCCCCTAGGAACTGGAGCTTCACAGGACCCACCTTCAGCGTGACCCTTGCCTTAAACCCATGGTCTCCGACACGCTCACTTAGCTCTGTACCGGGCATACAGGGAACGGCTAGCTCTGGATTCGTGAGCCCCGCCCAGACAGCCTGACGGGATGCCTGAAGGGTGAATTCATTCAAGAGATTCATTCGCTACGTGGTCTTTCGATGTATTGGAACAAAGACGAAGAATCAGGACTGGGACACATTCGATGGAGGGTCTTTGTTGATAAAAAGATACTTGTAGGCATTAAAGAACAATTGGATTGACATGAAGGTAAGACCAAGCGCAAAAAGCGTTTTGAACGGCCACAAAGGGAAGCGGGCTACTGCAAGTCGGTACTCGAGAATTTTTATCGACTCCAGGGCTATCGCCCAGGCTGCCACCGAAAGAAACGCAAAGGTTGCAAAGGCCAATAGATGCCCTATGCCATCGAGGTAGCTATTGACGCGTGGGCTGAGCCGTTGGGTAGCAAAGGTAACGTTTACATGCCCATGTTCAAGAGCGACAAGGGCGACGCCAAAATAAACCGAGACAACGATCAGCGCCTCAACAGACTCTACTGTTAACGGGAAGGGAAAGCCTGCCTTTCTGCCAATCGCATTGAAGAAAACGATCAGTGTCATCAGGGCGAGGGGCGTAGCGATTACCACTGGGATAATCCGCCGATATAGGCGCTCATAGGATTCGATAAGTTTTTCCATGAGATAGGCTCCTTTCTACCGCATAGACCGCATAAGCTCGGGAAGCCACAGGATGATCTGCGGGAAGGCCACAAAGAGCCCAACCGTGAGCAACATCAAGACAACAAAAGGTAAGGACCCTATAAAAATGTCTTTAAGCTCGACCTGGTCTCCTAAGGCCCCTTTCATGACAAAGCAGTTTAGGCCCATGGGAGGCGTAATAGCACCAACGGCCATCATCATAGTCACCACAACCCCAAACCATACTAGGCTCATGTCATGCGCCTCGATGAGAGGAATGATTAAGGGCATGGTCAGAACCATCATCGAAATAGCGTCTAAGAAGCATCCTAGGACCAGGTAGAGAATCACGATTCCGAACATCAGCGCCCAGAAAGGAACATCTAGTCCTGTGATAAACGAGGTAGAGGCACCAACAACGCCAGTGGAGGAGAGAAACGTTGCAAAAATCGATCCGGCGCCAAGCAGAAGAAAGATCATAGCGCTTCCCTTCGCACTGTCGATCGCTGACTCTTTTAAAACGTAGACCGAGAGTTTACCCCTTAAGAATACGATCAAGAGCGATCCCATAACCCCTACAGCAGCAGCCTCATCTGGGGTGGCCCATCCGGTGTAAATAGCGCCTAAGACAATCACAAATAGCAATAAGGCAGCCCACAGGTTTTTCAGCGAAAGAATCTTGGCCTTCCATGAGGTGTCAAAGGCGCTCGATTTCGGGGCAATATTGGGAAATATGGCACAAACAACCATCAGAACCGTGGCCATAATTACCGCATAGATAATTCCGGGAACAATTCCGGCAATGAATAACTGACCAATCGAAGTTTCAGTAAGAATTCCGTAGAAAATAAGAAGAATACTCGGCGGGATCAAGACCCCGAGACATCCCGCAGAGGCCACAATTCCTGTGGCTAGCCTCTTGCTGTAGCCCGCTTTTACCATTTCGGGCACCGCAATCTTAGAGAACACTGCAACCTCGGAGAGGCTCGAGCCAGAACACGCCCCAAAGACCGCAGACGAGTAAACAGTTCCGACGCCCAGGCCACCGGGAACCCTGCCAACCCAGGCCTTTGCTGCGTCATAGGCGTCTTTTCCAATCTCCGCATGAAATGCGAGGTGGCCCATGAGAATGAATAGGGGTAAGGCGGCTAGAGAAAAGTTTGATGTGTATGAGAAAAGACCTGTCGGAAGAAACTGAAATGAGCTACCTGGGGGGTAGATAAGCATCAGCCCCCCAAGACCGACGATAAACATGCCATAGGCGATGGGCACCCTGAGAAAGGTTATAAGAACAAAAACTAAGGAGCCAAGAAGGCCAATATCTATTGGATCCACAGGCAGTCTCCCTTGAGTGTGGCTACCGAGAAGGCTTAGCCTGAGACCGAGACTGCCAGTAAAGAGTCTGCTCGATACTGTCCGCATCCTCCAATCCAGATGCGATGGCCTCGTCATAGGCCCCTATTGCAGCAGTCACAACGGGCACCGAGCGCCCGAGACTCTCGGCCTCTGTCTTCATCGTTTGAAGGTCTTTTCGGATGGAGTAGAGATTGAAGGACGCACTAAATGGGGGCTGCCCCTGAAGGCGTGCCACAAACTGCGGGGAGCGGGCCTTGAAGCCTCCCGAGGCTCCTGGCGTATCCGCAAGGATATCGATGAGTCGCTCCGGGGGGATATTGAGATGAGAGACCAGAGAAAGCGCCTCCCCAAAGGCCTGCCAGAAGACCAGTAGCGGAAGATTGACCGCAAGCTTAAGACTCGATCCTGCGCCCACAGGGCCGATATGCTCGACCCTTCGGCAGAGGTCGGCCAGCAAGGGCTGCACCGCCTCAAAGTCCTCTGGCTTCGCCCCTACAAACGCAAAAAGCTTACCTTCTCTGGCTGGACCCGTAGTACCCCCAACTGGGCTTTCCACGAAACGACCGCCCGCAGCCTCTACCTTCTTTGCCAAGGCCTGAGAGGACTCTGGACGAACGGTACTCATCTCCAAGATGAGCTTCCCACGAAGATCGGTGGACAGTACCCCAGATCCTGGGCTGCCAAAGACCGCATTCTGCGCCTCTGCATTGGTTAGAATGGAAATGATCACATCGACATCTTTTGCAAGATCGGAGGGACTCTTTGCCACAAGCGCCCCGACCGCCTGCAGGTCTTTGAGTTTGTCTAGGCTCCGATTCCAGACCGTGACCCGGTGGCCTTTGTCTATGAGCCTCAGCACAATGGCCTTGCCCATGCGTCCCGTTCCTATGACTCCGATTCTCAAGCTTGACCTCTCACGATAAAAATTGATGGGCGAACACTGAAGAGAGAGTTCTAAGCAGCAGGCGCGGGCGCACCCGGCTGGTGCTTAGGCAGAGACTTTTCGAAAGCGGCTATCTGCATCAGGGACTCAAAAATCTGCTTCACCTTTGGATAGGGCTCTAAGGAGCAGCCGAAGAACCCCGTGGCGCCAACCACCTGAGACGCGAGGCAGATATCGGCAATAGAGACAGCGTCTCCATGGCAATACCTCCCCGTCTGGGATTCCTGAGTTAGCCGATCGTTGAAAATTGCGAGCGACCGATCCGACCAGTGGTTTAGCCACTTGGCGGTCGTGGCATCTCCCAATGCAAGATCTTTGCTGAGATAGCTTCGAATGCGAGGCACTACCAGTGGGTGACTATCGGATACTGCGATGTGACACAAGGACCGCACTCTGGCGCGATTGTTAGGCGTTGTGGGAAGCAATGGGTTTTGCCGCGGATAAGTCTCCTCAAGCCATTCCAATATAGCCATCGACTGGGAAAGGATAGTTCCGTCGTCGAGGATTAGGGCCGGCACGGCACCCTGAGGATTTATCTTGAGATAGGCAGGGTCATGCTGCTCGCCAGCAAGTAGGTTGACCCCTTCTTCCTCATAGTCGATGCCCTTGAGCTTTAAGGCAACACGTACGCGATACGCCGCGAGCGACCTCCAGAAACCATACATTTTCATAGCAAGATCTACTTTCTTCTTCCTTTGGGAATGATTGGAAGCTGGACATAAGAAGCACGACCACCACCGGAATAGACAGTTACGTTGCCGTTGAAAATCCGTTCGGGCCGGTCTTTTGGATCTGTATGCGTGAATGGGCCGCAGCCGGTCATTGGATACTTCATGTTCGACAGATGGCCCGCGGGACCTGGATAAACATAGTCTTTACCGCGAATACTTAGCGCCACTCGATGACCAGCCGGAACCACGATACAGGTAGGCACTACCTCAATATCAAATTCGTAAATACGCCCAGGCTTGAGCGGCTCAACCTCGTCGTGGGGATGGTAGGGTCGATAATGCTTAGAGAGCTTCGGTTCTAACTTACGATGGGAGGCTCGGAGCCAGCCCTGACCGATCGGGGTGTGGGGGTCGAGTGCCCCCTGAAACACGACTTCTTTCAGGTCGGACGTGAAGACACGCAGCACCACAAAGAAGTCCGTATCAATGGTGGAAGACGATGCAAAGAGCTTCACAGCGATCGGCCCGGTAATCTCCATGTCCTCAGGCTGGGGCGGAAGCATGTAGGTCAGGCCATCGGAGAACCCTTGATATGTCGTCTTCGTGACACGCTCTGAAGGCTTTTGGCCTAGGTTCTGGGTGGTGTTATCAAGATAGAACTTTGTCCACTTTGTACCAGGCAGCGGCCACGACTTCTCCATTCGGGGAACAAACTTATCAACATGCCGAACCTGCAACTGGACCTTGGGCTGATTGTTCCAGCCATTTTTCTTGCCCTTGAGGAAGTAGTCGAAGAATCGGAGCTGAATCTCACGGCCGTAGTCTGTGTAGAAATGCGTCCAGTGCTCGATTCCGTGCACCTCAAGCCATTTTTCTTTGGACCCAGACCGGACAAAGCCCTCGAAGTTTCCGCGGGGGTGAAGCCCCTGACCGCCCCAGTTGGCGGCCGATAACAACGGCACTTTGATCTTGCTGAAATCGGGCGTACGGGCACGCCAATAATCGTCGTCGAGCGCGTGCTTGAGAGCGGCCTTTGCAAGATTCTCGCGGTTTTGCTCCAGCTGGTCATCAGGAAGTTTTTTCATGCCGCAGACAGGCTCGCCGGTAACGCGGCTTTTGGGTCCCTTCGAGCCTAGGCCATGCTGCACCGTCTTAACCTGCATGTCATACCAGTTCTTGAGAAAGTCGCACAAGATACCGCCGTGATGGCTGAGGTCACGGTAGAAATCGGAAGCGCCCTCCCAGATACATATTGCGGCAAGGTGCGGCGGTTGAAGTTGCGCAACCTGCCACTGGTTCATGCCGTAGTATGAAATCCCATTTAGCCCAACTTTGCCGTTACTCCATGACTGAACGCCAGCCCACTCAACACAGTCGTAGAAATCTTGCGCCTCTTGGGGGCTCCACAGCGCCATGTAGCCAGGGGAAGCTCCCGCACCACGGGAATCCACCCGGATACAGACATACCCCTCTGGCACCCATTTTTCGGGATCGACCACCTCCCAGTTTTGGTACTTATTGGTTGAGTTGGCTGTTACGTCTGGAAAGGTTTCAGCCATACGGTCCCAGGCGGTTTTGTAGCCCTCTTGGAAAGCGAGACCCTTGCCATAGGGACCATAGCTCATGATGACAGGGTACTTTCCCGGCTTTGTTGGGCGGAATACATCGGCTATTAGCTCAAGGCCATCGCGCGCAGGGATTCGCATGTGCCAGTCAATTCGCATTCCATCGCGGGTCTCAGTACGTGTGGGATAACTCATAAATGACCAACGCTCCTCTGAAAATCGTCATCATCGAATCTGATTCTTAATACGACGTTTTTTGTTATTTATTTACAGGCTAGTAAACACGGTCTTGGGCTAATCTTGGAGTGGTAGAAACCCTTGCTTATTAATCGATTGATTAAGAAGATGGGCTTCAGGTACAGTCGGTACAGATTATTTTCCAAGGAGACGAAGCGATGCTTTTTACCTGTTCCATTGGCTGCAATAACCCCCGTCACCGCCACAGACGCGCATCGATGCCGCTGGCAACAAAAAGTGGCGCAAGGGCGGATGCAGCGGCCCGACCCAAATCCGCAAAGGCTAAAGGGTCTGGTTCTCCCGTCATCGACATCCACTGCCACTACTTCAATCCGGCCGTTGCGGCAAAGGCGGCGGCCATTGATCCGGCCCAAAAGGAGTTCACCAATATTTTCTCGAATGATTTCACCCGTGATGTGAACGTCAAGCAGATGCGTGAACGGGGACCTATGCTCTCTGACATCCCCACCCGGCTCAAGGAAATGGACAAGATGGGAGTGGACCTGCAGGTGGTCGCGCCCGCCCCTTTTCAATACTACTACTTTGCCGAACCGGACTTCGGACTTGAACTCGCAAAAAGCGTGAATGACGGCATCGCAAAGATCGTTGCTGATCACCCAAAGCGTCTTATGGCTATGGGCACAGTGCCGCTGCAAAACAGCGACCTTGCAGTTAAGGAACTAGAGCGTGCGGTCAAAGTCCTGGGTTTCAAAGGTATCGAAATCGGCACCAATGTGAACGGCAAAGACTTGACGGACCCGAGCCTTAAGCTTGAGGCTTTTTTCGCCAAGGTACAGGAACTTGGTGTGGTGCTCTTCATGCACCCGAATGGGTTTAGCCACGGCCAACGCCTTACCGACCACTACCTCAATAACATTATTGGCAATCCCTTAGAAACCACGGTAGCCGTGAGCCATCTCATCTTTGATGGCGTAATGAAGCGCTATCCCCGATTAAAAATCATTCTTGCCCACGCAGGGGGTTATCTCGCTCACTATTGGGCGCGCATGGACCATGGCCACAAACGCCCCGACGTTCGCTCTGTAATTACAGTCAAGCCATCGAAGTACCTTGAGAAGTTTTACTTCGACACCATCACCTTTGATCCGTATATGCTGCAAAGCCTTATCCGGCGGTTTGGCGCTGATCACGTCATGCTTGGCACCGACTATCCGTACGACATGGCGGAGTTTGATCCCTTAGGACTAATCTCCGCCGTGCCGAAGCTTTCTCAAGCAGATAAGAAGCTCATCACGGGTGGAAACGCGCAGAAGCTCTTTAAGATCAAGCTCTAGAGAGCAAAGGGCGTTTGGCCCGACTGAAGCAGGGCTCGCTGATCGATACCGAATCGATCAGCGAGCCAGTCTCCTAGAATCTCCTGGCCGATGGTTGGGTTGTCATGCTGACAGTGCTCCGCCCCGGTCTCCTCCTCGCTTAAAAGCCGAAGCGTGACATCTTTACCCTTGGCCCTTCCGTAGTCGTAGACTTTTTGGGCCTGAGACACCGTAAGCACGTCGTGGCCACCATGCATGACAAGAAACGGGCAGCGCATGTGGTCTAAGTGCCCTTCCAGGGTGAAGGCTTTGGCTTTCACCATCGCGGACTTCATCGAATCACACCCGAAGACCCATTTAATGTGCTCGGCTAGTCCGTGGTCTTCAGAGGCCTCCCCCCATAGGTCGGTAATCGCCCAGATGGCTCCGTGGGCGATACAGGCCGCGAGGCGATGCTCATAGCACCCCGCCCGCGCCGCATAATAGCCCCCAAGGCTCGATCCACAGACCGCGATACGACTGGCATCTATGTCTGGCCGAGACGCAAGCCAGTCGATACACTTTCCGATAGGTACCTCTGTGTCTACTCGGTTGGGAACCTTATGCCTGCGGAGCGTACCCCCCTGTCCTGGACCATCAATCATGAGCACAGCGATTCCGCGCTGGAGCGCTCCCCTTGCCTGCATAAACCACATCTCGTCCTTAATCGAATCAAGCCCACCCATGCAGATCAGAACGGGTTGTTTCGCAGTAGGGTATGGCGAACGGACGAAATACGCGCATAGCGGCACACCGTTTTCATAGGGAATATCTACCACCTGACCAGCAGGATTTAAGTGCCCAATGAACCGATGGCTACAGGCCTCCATCTTTTCGAAGGTGGGCAGCCTGCGAGGATCGTCTGGCTTGAGATAGAACTCCGCCTGTCGGTAGTAGTCTGCCGCTCTTAAAAAACAGTTCATGGCGGTGCGTATATGGCCACGGCCCTCGGCCTCCACGCCTCGGTTCCAGTTCCTGTCGGCAATGTACTTCCATTCTTTGTGCCAGCTCTCTAGATCGCCAGGGATCATACGGCTTGCTGCCTGAAACACCTCGCTGACAGCACCACCTCCCTCCTGCGTCTCGCCGAGCCCCCGGCGAAACTGATACGCCAGCCAAGGGTGCTCCGGCCAGTGATGCCAGCCATAGGGCTCGTAATGCGGGAGCTTGTTTTCGGTGATTACCTCGATAAGGTTGTCCTGGGTCATGAAAGTCCTTAACAAAGAAAAGAGGGTTCAGGTTGTTGGCTAGCTGATAAATAAAATGCCATGCGTAAGAGGCAGGCTTTTAGGCGCGATGCTTCTAGGCGAGAAGTGCAAGTACTTTATCGGGCTGCTGAATCTGCGGACAATGCCCACAGTCGGCGATCTCGGAATAACTGGAGCCCGCAACAAGCGCATGTAACTCTTGCGACATAGCAGGAGGCGTGGTGGCATCGTCAAGCCCAGCAACCACACGCACTGGCCGCGTAATGCTCTTGGCCGCCTCACGATAGTCAAGCTGCGAAAGGGCCCGACAGGCCGCCGCAAACTGCTTTGGATTGGTCTTTGCAAGGGCCGCCTTGCGCTGGGCGACGATCTCGGGATGCGACTTCGCAAAGTCCTCGGGAAACATCCTCGAAATTGCCGTATCCAACACGGCAGCGACCCCCTTGGTCTCGACCGCCTCTGCCATTTTCAGCAAAGGGGGCTTGCGTTCTTCAGGAAAAGCCGCCCCACTATTGGCAATGGTGAGCCGCGAAACCAACTCGGGCGTCTTGCTAGTAACCCCCACCGAAACAAAGCCGCCAAAACCGTTCGAAAAGACCTCGGCTGGCTGGCCCAGATTGAGAGCTCGCAGAAAAGAAATAGTCCACAGCGCATAGTCATCAACAGACTGGCAGGATCCCACCGAGTCTCCAAACCCTGGAAACTGGAAACGGACCACGTCACGACTCTTGGCAAGCACCGGAAAGATTCCATCGTAGACGCTCCGGTCTGCCAGTAGCGTATGAAACAAGACAAGCGGGCGCTGCCCTGCTGGTCCCGCGCGCTCGTAGTCGGTTGTTCCTAAGGCATGTGTAATGGTAGGCATTCGCGTAAACCCTCCTGTGAGATGAGACTAGTGAACCACACCCGTCGGCGAACTGCTATTGGTGAATTTCTTACTTGCAAACCCAGAAATGCTGTTTATCATTTAATCACTAAGGAAATTATGCACTATGGCGTTTTCTGTTTTTGAGTCTTCGATTAAAGACCTCCATGCCGCGATACAGCGGGGCGAAACAAGCTGTGTCGCGGTGGTCCGCGAATATATCGATCGGGTTCGGGCCTTTAATGGCCCGTCGGGTCTATTGGTTACTAGCGATGGCGCACCCGTAGATCAGGTCCAAGGAACGGTCAGGGCCGGTAGACCTTTACGTTTCCCCAAGCAAACGGTCAGTGCCCGATCTGTGCTTCCATCTCTCGATGAATATCTCGGCCCCAACATCGAGTTTGGCGAGATGCGGCCGACGGCAGCAGACCCGTCGGTCGTGCAGCAGTACGGAATGATGGTTGGAGACCCAGCCAGTGGGCAGGTAAACGCGCTTTCGACCCTCAATATCCGAGGGGAACGGTCTGTCGTCTGCAGAGGCGATTTTGATCGGCACTCAGATGCGGGGCCTTTGCCCGAGGGGGCACCGGCGGTGTGCGAGATCTTTCGACGCTATCCCGATGCCCTGGAGCAGGCACAGGCCCTCGACGAGACCTACGGCCAGAATCCCGACCTCGAGAAAATGCCCTTGTACGGGGTTGTCTTTTCTTTCAAGGATGCCTTCGATACCAAGGACATGCGGTCGACAGGCGGCGCCGACGCACGGTTCGATGTCGACTTTCCCGCGCGGGACCACCAACTGGTGGAGCGGCTACGCGAGAAGGGTGCCATCATCTTCGCCAAGGCTGTGATGACCGAGTACAACGGCCGTGCCGGAGATCCTGGGGGTGCACACAGACCCCAGAAAGTACTTCCATCGGTTTCGGGCTATCAACGGTCTACCTGGGGAGGCAATCCTGCCAACCCCTATGACACCGCGCGGTCCGCATCGCTTGGATCAAGTGCTGGGTCGGCTGTATCTGTGTCAACCAACATGGTCATGGCGAGCCTTGGTGAAGAGACGCGCATGTCGACGCGCGGACCTTCAAACCACAACAGTACGGCGCTTATCCTGCCACACAAGGCCATGCTCGGTTTTGATGGCGGCGCTATCGGTGCCGACATCTACTGTGACCGAACCGGCATTATGGCTAAGACGCTCGATGACTGTGCCGTTATTCTCGATGCCTTGCGTGATGCCTCTGGGGGCTACTACGATCCGCGCGATCCCTATACAACGGTTCCGAGGAGCAGCTACCCCCCCGCGAAGGGGCTTCGGGCTTTTATTGCCAGCCCAAGCACCATGGCTGGGATTCGGGGGATGCGCATAGGTGTTATTCGAGAATCCATGCTTGACCCTGAGAATACCCTTGCCGTAAGGCCCATCATTCAGGCAGCTTCCCAAGAGATTAAACAGGTACTGGGAACCACATTGGGGCTTCACCTCGTAGAGTCTTGGCACAGACATTGGCGCGCGGATGCTGACCTAGAGCAGATGCAAACCTCGTTTACAGACGCGCTTGCCCGTCTTATTCCTGTCTTCATGCCCGACATTCTCTTCCGGCTTAACGGCAGCGGAGAACCGGTTTTTCCGGAGTTCGCCGAGGCGATTCGTCCGACCGAATTCCAGCCTGGAAAGATTTTTGGTTCAGGAGATCTGGCCCCCATCGACTATATGGTTGCCCTGTCGGATCTCAAGATTGCCCCCCCGTCGAACTTAGACCTAGCAACCGTCCAGGAGCAGGTTCTGGCCAACGCCTTTCGTCTTCATATCAGCCAGTATCTGCGGCGTAGAGCAGAAGACTGGCAGCGATGGGGCATCTCTGAAACACTCTCTGACTGGCGCCAGCTCAACGCACGCTCAAGCTTCTGGGGAGACGACCAGAGGGCAGCCTTCTTGAACTGGGAGGAGATTACCGATCCAAGAAATCCTCTCGGTGGGCGTCAGGGCGTCGACGAGCGGATCATGCTGCGTGAACTGCTTCGGCGGGTAGATATGATGGTGCTGCACGAAAATGCTCTCGAGGCTCTGGTGCGTGTGCATACTGTCCTTCCGCCTGCAAGAATTGGATACCCCGAAGAGCCGGGGCTTGCCAGGCACTATTTTTTCGAATCCTTCCATGGGCCCAACGCCGGGTTAACCGAGATTTTGGTACCAGCGGGATTTGTACGGGAGGCCTACGACGCAGATTTTTGCTTGTCCGAAGACCGCCGTTCTTACCAGGCCAAGTCAGGAACCAAGATGACCTCTCTGGCGGCTCCAGGGCTGCCCTTTTCTTTGGTGTTTCGGTCTGAGATAGGCCGCGAGGCCCAGGTATTTGCACTCGCCTCAGCCTATGAAAAGATCTCATCTCGAAGGATCCCGCCTCCGGCTTTTGGCCCCCTGTGACGATCGCTTTACTCTGCCCTATGCCTGCAGGCATTTAATCCCCCCTTTTTTTTGAGGAGACTGGCCCATGAATAATGGATGGACTAAAAAGATGGTCACGGCCAACGGCCAACAGCTGTGTGTATACGACAGCGAGACCGGATCGCGTGGAGTGATTTTACTATCGCACTCGATTCTCTCAGCTTCCAAAATGTGGGAGTCCCAGGCAGCGCTGTTACATCAAGGGGGCTACCGAATACTGGCCATGGACACCCGTGGGCATGGCGCCTCTGGCCCCACAGAGCTTGGGTTTAGCCTCAATGATCTCGGCAACGACTGCATCGGCGTGCTCGACGCCCTTGGCCACAAGCGCGCTCATTTTATCGGGCTGTCTCTTGGTGGCATGATTGGTATTGGTCTGGGTATTCATCATACGGCCCGATTTGAAAGCCTGGTGATCTGTGACACCCGTGCCGACATGCCCCAGGAAATGGCCGAGTCCTGGAACCCCCGTATTGCGCTGGCTCAGGCACAAGGATGTGCCGCAATGGCAGATGCCACGGTAGAGCGTTGGTTTGGGGTTGACTACGCGAAAGATCCCGCCAACGCCGCCGTGATGCAGGAGTTTAAGGTGCAGATCGGTGCGACGTCAGTCAATGGTTTTGTGGGCTGCGCGCAGGCAATTCAGAGGCTTGATTACGCACCCAAGGTGTCGGCAATCACCATGAAGACCAGTCTGGTCTCAGGCGAGAATGACGGTCCCTTTCCAAAGGCCCTGTCCGAGCTCGCAGGGCAACTCCCCCAGGCGCAGTACCGGTCTGTCAGCAAGGCCGGGCATCTACCCAACATTCAAAACCCGGCGGAGTTCAATCAGATACTGCGAGACCACTTCGGCCTGTAGTCAGGCGCCTGGCGCATACGGCGTATACCCCAGCGAATAAAAAAAACCCCCTGCCATCGTTTTCGGCGGCAGGGGCCAGAGCCAGGCTTACGGAAAAAGCCGGGACTGTTTAGAGCTTAATCTGAATATCCTCCAGCAATGGATCTATCGTGCGGGCAATCTCGTTCTCAATAAGGTGCCCACACCCCGGACAGAAGAACTGCCGAAAGCTGGGCTCTTCATCTACATAGCGCTTCCAGTCGCCAATATTGGGGTTCGCGGCGGTAATCGGCGCATCATGGCGCGCGCAGCCATGCTTGTAGTTTTCCTTTGCGGAACCAAGGTCGGTATGACAGTGCCTACAAGACCAGCGCAGCCCTGTTTTATTGGTTTTTCCGGCTTCAGGGTACTGTAGTGTCAGGTTTTCTGTGATCTCCTTAAACACCTTACCCGTAAGCTTCTGGGGTACCGATCCAGACTTTCCATTTACTGGATAGCGCTTCCGTCTTGCAAAGACTTCTGCACGCAAGGCCTGTGTAGCGGGGTCGTCGACAGTTCCATTGGGCTTAAGCACAACGCCGTAGATATCGCGTGCAGCAGCCAACGAAACCGCACGATGGTCGTTGACATCTTCGGCAACCCTTTGTGGATCCCGGGCAAGGGGGTCTCCATAGCCACCGCCTCCGGTCCAGACAACCGAATAGACATCGGAGGGATCTTGCTGAAAGTTTTGCTGGCGCAGTTCCAGCGTAACCCCCCGACCCGGCACTTCAGAAATGTCCGAGGGCAGGTTAGAGGCCTTAAGCCGCTTAAGAATATCGGTGTCTTTTTTGAACTTGTAGATATTCACCGTGGCAGGGTAGCCCCCCATCATTCCGGTAGAGGTTGGCACCGCATTACCAGAGGATAAGGTGTCGTGCGTGATGGTAGGCGTGTTGTGCGGCACAAAACAGGTTTCCGCTGACATACCGCCTCGGTTCAGGCCCGCACCACCCGAGTCGACAAGTTCTTTGCGATACAGAAAAAGCACCGGAAAAGTCTGCTCGGTATGCTCAATGTTGGGCAGCTTACAAATGGGCGTGCGCGACTGCCCCCCGGTTGAGATTCCATCGCCAGTGGAGAAGGCACCAATCGCTCCCCCAATGGGATCGACTAGGATGTACCCAAAATTTTCACCCCATTGGTCTTTGCCACGAAATATAGTGGCAGGCCACTGACTGGTGCCCCCAATGCACATAATATCTTTGCGCATCTGGTCATCGGCATAGATCATCTTTGCCAGCACGTTATAGGCAGGATACAAAGAGATCTCCATGGCCTGCACCGGCGCGGTCGATACGGATGCAGGAAAATTTGCGCAGTTCATGGTGCCTGGGGTGGGGTCAAACTTGACATGCCGAAGGGCCCCGCCAATTGCAAAATACTGGTCCCAGCAGAGCAGCTGATTAAGCGCCACCATGATGGAGCCCCGCCACCCAGAAAACGTGGCATTCATTGCGCCTTCCTGGTCTGCGGTGCCGTCGTTCTCAAAGATAAGCGTATTGCCTGCCTTGCGAAGCGTGAGCTGGACCTGGTGGCTTCGTCGGTCGCCCGGGCGCGAGCACTCTACGTAGGTGCGGTCACGCCAGACACCATCGGGAAGACGCGACATCTTGTCTAAGAAGGCTGCCTCGCTGTCATTGAGGATTTTGCGCATAACCGCCTTTACGGTATCGCCGCCGTATTTACGCAGAAGGCTCTCGATACGTTCTTTGGCCGTGGTGTTTCCGGCAAGCTGTGCCCGAAAGTCGAGGGCCACAGACGCGGGCTTACGAGAGGAGCGCAGGTACAGGTCTTCGATATCTTTACGGATCTCGCCGCCTTCCACAATTTTTACTGGCGGAATAAGGATGCCCTCTTCGAAGGCATCCTTCGCAGACATGCAGAAGCTCGAGGGCGTGATGCCTCCGATATCGTATTGGTGCAGGCAGTTGGTAACCCAGCAGAAGAGCTCACCCTCGTGAAACACCGGACAGATCAGCATCACGTCTTGCTGGTGGGCTGCGCCCACCCAGGGGTCATTGGCCAGAAACATATCGCCATCTTTAATGCCAGGGTTCTCTGATCGGTTCTCAAGAATCCACTTCACCTGGGTATCGGTGACCCCGGACATGTACTGCATATAAGGCCCGAAATACACAAACTCACCGTCTTCGGTAAGGATGGACGGGTTGAGGTCGAGCGCATACATAGCCACTGGGGAGCCTGAGAGGCGCTGAATTGTTGCGCCGTGCTCCTCGTTGACATTCCACAGGCTATGGCGAATTACCTCGTAGGTGATTGGATCGAGCTTCTTGCTCGACTTGGTATGCAGTTTGAGCTTCTTGGAGATCCGAAGCTTTTCAGGCGGCACATAGCCCATCTCCCGACCATTAAATGCAACACCCTTCATTTCACTGACTTTAAGCATGACTATCTCCCGAGCTTCAGTTCAAAGTTTCCGTAGGCATCCACGAGCAGCTTCTGCTGGGGATGGACAACAATGGTAGTGTGGCTAGTTTCTACAATGGCAGGACCAGCAACAGTATTGCCATAATCAAGCAGCTCGCCGTTATAAACTTGTGTAATCATCTGCTTGCCAAGGTCCGTCCAATAGACCTTCCGCTTTCCGGTCTTGGCCTTCTCCTTAATGGCTGCCGCGCTTCGCTTAGCCATTGGCAGGGTGACCGTGCGCGAGGCACCCATGGCACGCAGGCGGAAGGTCACCATCTCGAGTCGAGAGTCACGGTACGAAGACCCCCGGCCATAAATGGCCTCATAGCGACCATAGAACCGCTCGATTAATGCAGCAAGGTCTTTGTCGGCGAGCTTCATACCGGCCTTCACCGCGTCATCGGACAGAGGCACTTCCACCTCATTAATCTGGCCCCGGTGCCGCATATCCACCGAGAACTGAAACCGGCGGCCCGAGGCGGGAATACCGTCGGCGCCCATCTGCTTGCTGGCAGCAGCGTAGAGCTCTGCCAGCACGGCATTGACCTGCTTGATCTGAAATGGTGAAGATAGGATCTCAACCCGCTCGTGAATATGCAACAGGCTTGCGGTTGCCGCACCAAAGGCACACCAGGTTGAGGCAACACGGTTCAGGGGAACCAGAACCTTCTGGGCGCCCAGTTCACGGGCAAAAATACCCGCATGCACCGGGCCTGCACCTCCGAAGGCGAAAAGCGAAAAGTCGCGCGGGTCTAAGCCTTTTTCGACCGTAGTCTTGCGAATGATATCGGCCATCTTAAACTCGGCGATCTTTGCGATTCCCGCCGCAGTCTCGTACAGACTCAGACCGAGCTGGTCGGCAACCCGCTGTACCGCGGCGACAGACTTCCCCTTATCGAGAACAATCTTTCCGCCCAGAAAATTATCGGGGTCAATATAGCCAAGCACGAGATCAGCATCGGTCACTGTAGGCGTCTCGTTACCTTTGCCATAGCATGCAGGCCCTGGATTGGCACCCGCGGACTCTGGACCGACCCGTAGCGTCTTTGTAAGACGATCGACCACTGCCAAAGACCCGCCACCCGAGCCGATCGCCTGGATATCCACCTTAGGAATAAAGTACTCATACTGGGCCACATTAGCCATGAAGCTGAACGAGGGCTGGCCAGCATGAATAATTCCCACGTCAAACGAAGTGCCCCCCATGTCGGTGGTAATCACGTTGTCGATGTTCAGTATGCGCCCCAAGAACTGCGACCCGGTGACGCCAGATACGGGGCCAGAGTCGAGCGTAAGCAGTGGGGCTTCGATTGCCCTCTCTACTGAAATAGAGCCGCCACCGCACTGCGTAATCTGTAGCGGCTTGGTATAGCCCGCCGACTTCAGTCGCAGGTCGAGCTTTTTCAGATAGTCCGAGGTCACTGGGCCAATGTAGGCGTTTAGTGCCGTTGCAGTCATACGCTCATACTCCCCCCACTTAGGCGCCAGATCGACCGAGCACGAAACAAACATGTCGGGGGCCCGCTTGAGAATGCGTTCCTTAATGTAACGCTCGTGGGCAGGCGTCTTAAATGACCACAAGAGACAGACCGCGATAGCCTCAACGCCTTGGTCTAATAACTCGGTAATTGCTTGCTCTACATCGTCCTTGTTGATGGGGACGATCACTTCCCCCATGCAGTCGACCCGCTCTGAGACGCCACGCACCCACTTCTTTGGCACGATAGGAACCGGCTTCTGGCTCTCAGGGAAGTGCACTACCTGGTTGAGGTTCCGCGAGGTAACACCCCGCGAGCCACGCATGATATGAATGGCATCCTCATGGCCTTTGGTAGTAATCAGGCCGACCTTGGCCCCCCTGCGCTGAATCAAGGCGTTGGTACCCACCGTTGTGCCATGAGTCAGGACGGATATCTTCTGGCAGAAATCCTTAAAGACAAGCCCAAGCTCTGCACTTGCAAGTTCCATGGCCGACACCATGCCATCGGCAAAGTGCGGCGGGGTCGAGGGTGACTTTGTTGTCACCACCGATCCTTTCTCTGTGATCACGACACAATCGGTGAAGGTGCCTCCAATATCGACGCCAACATGCAATCCCGTCATAGGTTTCCCTTTATAAAAATAGATAGGTTTGATTTAAAGCAGTTTCATACAGAATGGACTCGGAACGGGGCTTCAATGCAGGATTCCCTCATCTTTGCGCACCACACCCTCAAGCTCTACAGCGGTATCTCGGATAAGGTTCTCGGGGTCTGAGTAATAAGCCTGCCAGTGCGATCCATCTTCTAACAGAGGACTGATAACGACGGGGGCCCCCATCTGCCTCGCATGGTTTACCGCCATACGGCCAACTTGCATACGCGCCTCGGAGAAGGCCGTGAGCGCCTTCGGAATATCCCCCATGGCTGCGTCGCGCAGGGTCTTGGCGAGACACAGGGCATCTCCTGCTGCCTTCGTAACGCCCTGTCCAACATGGGGCCGGGCTACAAAGGCTGCATCACCAATAAAGGCAACACGGCCCGTGGCCATCGTCTCCACTTCGCTATCGAATATCGGCTGCAGAATGATGGAATCAGACTTCTCCAGATGTTCCGCCCAAGAGGCATGGAAAAGCGCGACCGCATTGGTACGCATTTTGTCGATATGGGAATGTCGAATTTTATGGGGAGGTATTCCCTCGCTATGCCAGACCCCCTGTTCATCGGTAAGAAGATCTCGGAGCTGGTCTTCTGGGGTGCGCCGATACCAGACCATATTCACCAGAATCTGATCCGCTCGCTGAGGACCTGCGATCGGGTAGGCAAGAATCTGCTCTCCGGGAAGCTGGGAGAAGAGAAAGGTATCCCCCATAAGCCGCCGCGTGTTGTCCGAGAGCACCGACAGGTCGCAGACGGCCCTCCAGGCAACATATCCAGCATAGACCTGGCGAAACGGGACCTGAAGCTGACGCCTAAGAGACGACTTCAGGCCATCGGCGGCCACTACTAGGTCGGCAGTCAGAGACTCGCCGCTCGCAAAGGTAACCCGCGCTAATGCCTCAGAAGTACCGGGCTGCACTTCTACAACCTCTTCATCCAAATGGTAGTGCGGATCAGGCAAGGCCTCTTTCAGATAGCCTAAAAGACGTGACCAAGAAGTAAGAACCTGCTCGAAATCGCAGTAGGCGAAAGGGTCTCCGGCTTTGGATATAGCTAGTCGCTTATGAATCCCCACACCCAGAGCATCATCGACCTGAGCACCGGCTGCCTGCAGGGCGTACAAAAGGCCGTCGTGGGTAACTATTCCTGCACCACGACCGGATAGCGCAGCCTTTGACCGCTCAAAGACATCCACATGCCAGCCACTGCGATGAAGCAGATTCGCAGCAAATAGTCCAGCCATGGAACCTCCAACCACGATTGCTCTTTTCATTATGACTTTCTAACTTACAGTCAGTTCTTCCACGGGAGATCGAGGTAGCCTGGAATCTTCATGGAATCATGTTTTATTGGGCAGTCCGGTCTAACATCTTTAAATCCGGTAGTCTTCCTCGGTTTTACCAAAAAGTGGAAGATGCGGTGGCGCTATTTATTGCTGGAGCCAAATCGTCTATTCGGTAATCCTGGAAAGTGCATCAACCGACAAAAACTGACTGTTGCAAAACAGCAAAGAGTCGGCATCACAACCCCGGTACTGGCGCACAGACGCAATCACCAGAAAATGGTCGCCGGCCTCGATAAATTTGTCGGTTACACAGTCAAAAACGACACAGCTCTCTGATAGCTCAGGCGAACGTGATGGGTCGGTGGTGGGCTTAAGAGACACACCCTCAAACTTATCGGGCTTTGGGGTTGCAAAGTGTCGCGCGAGCTCAGACTGCCCTGCGTGCAGCACATGAATAAGATGCGCGCGGCCAACGGTGAAGGCGCTGATACTTGGCGATTTTACCGAGATAGACCAGAGTACCAGCGGAGGCGTTAGAGACAGCGAGTTAAAGCTGCTTACGGTAAGACCAACAGCAGCGTCAGAATCTGGATCTCTGCCCGTAATAATGGTAACCCCAGTGGGGAATCGTCCCAGCGCGGCTCGAAAGGCTTTTGTATCAGAGGGATTCGCCATAGAGTCGGAATACTTCATGTCGAAGACTTTCTGGTCTTGGAGGCCTTAGCCGTGCCCGCGGGACTTCTCTTGCCGTCGGTCTTGCCAGATTTTTCGGTGGCGACCTTTCCAGCAAGCCTTTCGAGCACCTCAAAGACCGCTGCGGTATCGTCGGCCTCAAGGCCCTGAGACATGGCGGCGGCATATATGGGAAGGCTCGCCTGAAAGAGCGGCGCCGGTATATCAAGAGACTGTAAAACGGTCTGGATAATCGTCATGTCCTTCTTCCATATTCCCACCTTCATGGCGGCGGGCTGCCAGTTATGACGCACCATTGAAGGACCTCGGATCTGCAGCATGCGCGAAGACCCGGCCCCATCGGCCAGGACATCAACAATCGTGGACATATCGAGCCCAAGCTCACGGGCAAACAAAAGCGCCTCGGCGGTGGAGATGTTGTGAATTGCAACCAGAAGGTTTGCCACCCATTTAGTCTTAATCCCGCTGCCGAATTCACCTACGTTGAACTGGGTCTTTGAGAAGCCCTTAAATACCGGCATAAATGCCCTGATACCCGTGGCTGAGCCGCTGGCGAACACGGTTAGGTCTCGGTTCTGAGCCTGGGCACCCGTTCCCGAAAGCGGACAGTCGAGCATCTCAATATTGCCTTTGGCAAAGATATCCCGGGCATAAACCTTGTCTTCCAGGCTCAGGGTGCTTGTCTCTGCAACGATGGCAGCTGGACCCTTCGACTTTTGTTTCCCCGCAGAGACCGCTGCTATGAGCTCTTCGGCGACAGCAAAGAGCGACTTTGCCGACGGCAACGAGGTAATAAGAAGCCGACTATGGGCCAGTACCTCTGCGTTGATGCCCGTGACCACAGAAATCTTGGAGGCCATGAGTTTGCGCTGGCTAGCCCGTGGGTCACTGCCCATGACTGAAAATCCAGCCTTTTGAAGGTTTGAGGCTATGGCAGACCCCATAATACCCAGACCCACGACGCCGACGGTTGATTTGTTGCGCTGCATTAGAATATGCCTTCTGTCTAAGGGAAATCTGTTATTGATCTTTAGATCAACAGAGAATACGATGGTTTTTAGTTGTTGTATATCGGGATTTCGTTAGGTTGGTAAGTCTCACGCCCAAAAATCTTGTACAGGAGCGGTAAACAATGAAGCTTGGAACTTTCATGATGCCTCTGCATCCCCCCACTCGAAAGCCTTTTGAGACCCTTGCAGAGGATCGGGAGGCGATCATCCTCGCCGACGAACTGGGCTATTCAGAGGCCTATGTCGGCGAACATGTCACCGACCTAGCCGAAAACGTAACGTCCTGCCTAATGTTTCTTAGTAGTCTAGCCTTTAGTACCAAGCAGATCATGCTTGGTAGCGGCACGATCAACGTACCAAACAGCCACCCTGCGGCAATTGCGGCCCAGGTAGCCATGCTCGACCATATGCTCAAAGGGCGATTCATTATGGGCATCAGCCCTGGCGGGCTGAAGTCTGACATGGAGGTCTTTGGCAACCTCGATGTCGAGAACCGGCTTGAGATGTTCGTCGAGGGCATAAACACGGTTCTAAAGATCTGGGAGTCTGAGGCGCCGTATAACATCGAAGGTAAGTATTTCAAGGTAACCACCGCAAGGACGATGATTCCAGAGATTGGTCAAGGGATCATCCTGCGCCCATATCAGAAGCCGCACCCCCTTATCGTAGTTACCGCTGTGGCCCCTTTCTCTAAGGGTGTTGCCAGTGCAGCCGCGCGCGGGTGGGAGCCCATATCGGCCAACTTCTTACTATCTGACTGGGTAAAGTCTCATTGGCCCAGCTATGTGCAAGGGTGTGCCGAGGGCGGTCGCCCCGCGGATCCCGCGAATTGGCGCGTGGCGCGTAGTATTTTTGTTACCGAAAGCGATGACAAGCTTGCCCAACGCTATGGGCATTCCTCTGACGGCCCCTATCACTTCTACTTCAAGCAACTTATTCGTAAGCTCGTAGGGTTTGGTGGGCGGTCTAACCTGTTTAAGCGGGACCAGAACGAGCCTGATGAGGCAATCACACCCGACCGTATGACCAAAGAGCTGGTTTTCGCGGGTTCGGTCAACAGTGTTGTTGACCAGATTCTGGCCTTTCGCGAACAGGTCGGTGACTTCGGTACGCTGCTTTATCCGTGCCACGATTGGCAAGACCCAGTGCTCGGCAAGAAGTCGATGCAACTGATGGCAGAACAGGTTATGCCACGCGTCAATGCCGCAATTGCCAAAGAGAAGAAGGCACCGGTTGCTGTCGCAGCTTAATTTGACTGTTTTCTCACCTCAAATTGGGGCCCTCGCCTGCGCGCGGGGGCCCTGTTTTTTTATTCCGACAGACGCTTTTACTGGCCGATAAACCAGCGATAGATCTCTTCTCCGGTCATGATCTCGGCATCTTTCTCTTGCATCACTAGGTCTAAGAACTTTTCGAACGCAGCGATACGGTGAGGAACACCCGTGAGGTAAGGGTGTACGCTGATTGCCATAACACGGGTAGATGTCTGGCTGTCCTTTACCATGCGCTCGAGTTGGAGTACCCCGCGCTTGTAGAACTCATCAGAACTGTGGTTCTGGAGGGCAAATACCGGAATGTCGTTAAGCTCAACCGTATATGGTACCGAGACCATCTTTTGGGGCTCTGCCTCTATCCAACACGGTTGGTCGTCAATGACCCAGTCGGCCAGATACCGAATGCCGTTGGCAGAGAGATAGTCGAGGGTCGTATCGGTTTCGGTGAGACCCGGACTCTCCCAGCCCACCGGCCCTTTACCGGTAATCTCTTTGATTGCAGTAACGGTCTTTTCAATTTCGCGGTACTGGTCTTCGAGCCGGTGCATAGGGCCCTGAAGATAGCCGTGGCCCATGAACTCCCAGTTTTCTTTATGTGCAGCCTCGGCAATGGGGCGATAGCTAGAACAGACGATGCCATTGACAGCCATGGTCGGACGAATGCCACGCTGCTTCAGGGCGTCGAATATGCGCCAAAAGCCTACCCGCATGCCGTATTCATGCCAGGACCAGTTGGCCAGGTCGGGTAGCAGCGTCTGGCCCATAGGAGGCGGCAATACGGTGCGTGGCATAGCCCCTGCGATAGTCCAGTGCTCCACGTTAACGATTACCCAGACCGCCAGCTTTTTTCCACTGGGAAGTCTTAAAGCGGGTCTACCCACAATAGGGCTGTAGGGCGCCCTATCGCTTAACAGCGCATATTTTTTGGTCATGCGGTCTCCTTGGGAAATCCAGCCTTCTGAGGCCATAGGTTAGAAAAGGGAAATATCTCGGTGCGGCCATAGATGCCAGCCTGGGTAAAGGGCTCTTGGGACAACCAGTTGCGCGCATGCGCGACAGAAGGAAAGTCGATGACTAGAAGGCTACCGATCATGGACTGGCCATCGTCTGCATGCAACGGGCCCGCAAATGCAATCTGCTGGGCTACCTGCCCGAGGTAGAGCTTATGGGCGGGGCGGTGCTGTTGGCGAAGAACCTTGGAATCAGGCTTATCTAATAGGATAAAGGCGAAAAGCATTCAACGATCTCGTAATTAGGTTGTGAGACAAGATAGCAGGCCAGATTGACAGGAAGTAAAGTTAATTTTTTTTGAAACAGTATGCTAAAAATGAGCGACTGATCATTGGTGAAATCGCGTAGGAAGCGCAAGTGGAGAGCCCACTTACACACGCTCTCAGCCATCTCAGCTCTCCGCCAAACGGCAGCAAAATATGTACTAAAATGTTGCGAAATCGCCGGTGTAGCTCAGACGGTAGAGCAGCGCATTCGTAATGCGAAGGTCGAGGGTTCGATTCCTTTCACCGGCACCATCAGCCTGTCCGGTCATGTCTTATGAATACTCATCAAGCAGTGACCCCATTACAATTTTAGCGGCTTCAAGCGAGGTGAATTTTTGAAGGTTCTGGCTGGGCTTGCAATTCTTGCAGATTTGACTAAGCTTCGCCTTAGATCGCCCTTTTAGAAAAATAATGAACGATTCTGCCTTTCGTATTGCATCCATTAGCGACAATGGATTAGATGGCAATTCCGCGATTCACCAGTTAGGCCACCAGTCATGGACAGCCGCAAACCTCTGTATTCCCAGCTTTCATGGCGACCTAAGATATTTCACCACCCGCTGGGATGCGCTGTGCCCCTATGTCGAGGTGAGCCTCGAGATGCTCGACATGGCAGCGCGGCCGCTGCTGATTTACGCCCTGCCCCCCGAGTGTGACTGGGGCCATCCTATTAAAGATGCATACGGGCTGGTGGATGTTCGCGACCCGCTCTACTGGACATTGCCCAAGCGTGCCAAGAAATTTAAAGAGTTGCGCCAGAAACACAGCCAGTTCATTCATAGTATTGACCTGGTTCCAGGAAGTAGCCTCAGCGAAGCCGACTTGTACCGCTGGGGGTCGGAGCACTTCTCGCGTTTTGAAATCAACCCCTCGGAGATTTCCGGATTCGTTGACTATGTCTCCCATCTGGATGTCTTGGTGATTCGCGTAGACGATATTAATGGTTCCAACGTTCTCACAGATGTATCTATTCTCTTGCCGGAGCGTGGTCAGGTCTACGGCAGTTTTTGTCAATGGAACCCCGCCTATAGAGCCTCATCGCCTGGCCTGTATGCCTGCCTTCTTGCCGCACAATGGGCCCGAGACAACGGCTACGAGGTCTACAATTTAGGGCCAGTAGGCGCGTTTCCCTATAAAAGGCTGTTTGTTAATCGGGTTGAGCCCATCTTTTCGCTCGCTCTTTGTCCAGCAGACCACCCCTTAGCGCAAGATAAAACATCACCGCTTTTCAGCGATTTTCGTATGACTGATTGGAACAAACTGCGGCGGGGTCGTCGCTATTCGTGGCGAGCTGAAAAGTATCTTTTCGCTTAGCAGGCGATGCCTAGCACCAGAAAGTCTGACGCAACCGAACGCAGTGCGCGTAGAGGGGTGATTCGCTTACTGGAAAAAGAACTGTTCTGTGAGCTAAGGCCATCAAAGATCCATGGCATCGGCGTATTTGCAATTCGCGCAATACCCAAGGGAATAGATCCTTTGGTAAGTCGATTTAAATCGCCCGAGGTACTCGTTTCCCACCGATCGGTGAAAAAGCTCCCCTCCGCGGTGCTAAAGCTGCTACAGGTTTTCTGCTTTCATGACAAAAAGGGCTACCTTCTGCCAAGTAAGGGGCTTAATGTCGTTAGCATGGCCGTCTACCTTAACCATAGCAAGAACCCAAACCTGAGAATGCTAAAGAATGGGCAGTTTAAGGCGCTGTGCAACATCAAGAAGAACACCGAACTGACCATGGACTATGACGACAGTTTTGGAGAGGAGCATAGGTTTTAGGGGCCAGCCCAGGAAATTTTTTGAGGTGTGCTTAACGCCGGTCCAGTAAATCGTCTGGTATCGGTAGAGGCAGCAAGTCGAAATAGTCTGCGTCCAGGGAAAAGTTCTGTTTCAGATAGCCAAAATTGGTCTTTTCTAGTGTCTTCAACCGCGAGAGCACGGAGAGAAAATGACTGCGGGCTGCACTACCCGGCGTATCGAGTTGACTGCGATACACCTCAAAAAGAGGACAGTCGGAATCGAAAAAAAAGTGCCTTGTATCTGGGTCATAAGACAACGGGTACTGGCTACAGGCAAATGGCTTTTCAGCGCCCTTCACGCAGCCCGTGTTCGAGAGAAAGCGGCAATTTTTTTTGATCTCAAGAGACTTTATGCTGATTCGCTCGGCTGGCAAGAGAGGAATCCGCAGGGGTGGGTAGCCCTCTTCAACATGGCAACACTTGCGACAGACAGCGCAGTAGTTAAAAAGAGCATCTGGCGTAGCGTGAGATGATGCGGTCATATTGGCCTATTTCTGCAGATTCCCCGAAGCCCCACATGCAACAGGCATGAGGGGCTAGGCTCCGAAAACTCGACCAATGCCTAGGCGGTTGCGGGCTGTGCACCTAGAACCTGCAAGGCGTGCCGGGCAAGACCAGAGCCCGCCTCTGAGTACATATTAAACGATGTGATACCGAATTCGGCGAGTTCAGCGACATCATCTTGAAACTGGGCAATCGCAACAACCGAGCATTTGATACCGACATTACGAATCTGATGCGCAGCCACCAGGTTACTGTGGTGGCTCGGCATAGCCAGAACGATGAGTTCGATAGTGTTCCCGATACGAATCTTGGCCCAGAAGTCGGTATCGGTGGCATCACCCACCA
>Ga0194124_10000073_pt1 | contig 152010 bp, 162 predicted proteins | sample TA2KigCas0mmetaG_FD_148605 | JGI IMG/M metagenome (GOLD analysis project Ga0194124, IMG submission 148605) | Freshwater microbial communities from Lake Tanganyika, Tanzania - TA2015031 Kigoma Deep Cast 0m | ecosystem: Environmental > Aquatic > Freshwater > Lake | place: Tanzania: Lake...
CCGGGCGACAACGCGCGGATGGTGGTGGAGCTGATCCAGCCGATCGCGATGGACGAGGGCCTGCGCTTCGCCATCCGCGAGGGCGGCCGCACCGTCGGCGCCGGCGTCGTCACCAAGGTCGTGAAGTGATATAGAGCCTTGGGCGTCAAGCTTGGGGCATTAGGAGTGTAGCTCAGCTGGTAGAGCATCGGTCTCCAAAACCGAGGGCCGGGGGTTCGAGTCCCTCCACTCCTGCCAGATCGTGATGCGGCGCCCGGCGATGCCGTCGGGCGCCGGCTTTACTTTTGGGGCCGGCTCGCTTACATGCCGCCCCTTCACCCCGATCATCGACGAGCGCATGAAAAACCCGGTCGAGTTTCTCCGCGAGGTCCGCCAGGAAGGCGCCAGGATCACCTGGCCCGGACGGCGCGAGACTTTGTCGTGGGCCCTGATGATCTTCGTCTTCGTCGCGATCTCCGCGGTGTTCTTCCTGGTGGTCGACAAGCTGATCGCCTGGATCGTCAAGCTGCTGCTGGGAGTGGGCTGATCATGGCGATGCGCTGGTATGTCGTGCATGCCCATTCGGGCTTCGAGAACAAGGTCGCCCAGTCGATCCGCGAGCAGGCCAAGAAGAAGGGCATCGACGACGAGATCACCGAGGTCATGGTGCCGACCGAGGAGGTCGTCGAGCTGCGCCGCGGCTCGAAGGTCCAGACCGAGCGCAAGTTCTTCCCCGGCTACGTCCTGGTGCGCATGGACCTGACCGACGAGAGCTGGCACCTGATCAAGAACACGCCCAAGGTCACCGGCTTCCTCGGCGGCAAGGGCCGCCCGGTGCCGATCAGCGACGCCGAGGCCGGCCGCATCCTCAAGCAGGTCCAGGAAGGCATCGAGCGGCCCAAGCCCTCCGTCATGTTCGAGATCGGCGAGCAGGTGAAGGTCTCGGACGGCCCGTTCGCCTCCTTCAACGGCGTCGTCGAGGAGATCGAGGAGGAGAAGCAGCGGCTGAAGGTCTCGGTCTCGATCTTCGGCCGCTCGACCCCGGTCGAGCTCGACTACGGCCAGGTCGAGAAGCTTTAACAAAGCCATTTGCGCGCCGGCGGTCGATCCGCTATACAGCGCCCCACTCCGAAGGCTGGCGGGATCGCCGGCCTTCGGGTTTTTGTCTTGGCTGAGGTCGATTTCCCTGAGAAATCAACCAGTTGAGGTCAGGGCATATCGTGCGGGAGGCTCGCCATAGCCGTACCGCGCGCCCCGTAACTCCAGAGGGTGACCCATGGCGAAAAAGATCCAGGCCTTCGTCAAGCTGCAGGTGCCGGCTGGCAAGGCCAACCCGTCCCCGCCGATCGGCCCCGCGCTCGGTCAGCAGGGCGTGAACATCATGGAATTCTGCAAGCAGTTCAACGCGCGCACGCAGAAGATGGAACAGGGCATGCCGATCCCGGTGGTCATCACCGTGTTCCAGGATCGCAGCTTCACCTTCGTCACCAAGACGCCGCCGGTGAGCTACTTCATCAAGAAGGCGATCGGCATCGAGTCGGGTGCCAAGACCACCGGCACGCAGACCGTCGGCGAGATCACCCGGGCGCAGATGGAAGCCATCGCCAAGGAGAAGATGCCCGACCTCAACTGCCACACGATCGACGCCGCGGTGGCGCAGATCGCCGGCTCCGCCCGTTCCATGGGCGTCAAGGTGGTGGGGTAAGCCATGTCGCAGCACGGCAAGCGCTACAAGAAGGCGTCCGAGGGCGTCGATCGCGAGAAGACCTACGGTCTCGACGAGGCGGTCAAGCTGGTCAAGGCCGGCGCCAAGGCCAAGTTCGATGAGACGGTCGAGATCTCGATGAACCTCGGCATCGATCCGCGTCACGCCGACCAGATGGTGCGCGGCGTGGTCTCGCTGCCCAACGGCACCGGCAAGTCGGTGCGCGTCGCGGTCTTCGCGCGCGGCGCCAAGGCCGAGGAGGCCAAGGCGGCCGGGGCCGACATCGTCGGCGCCGAGGATCTCGCCGAGAAGATCAACGGCGGCGCGATGGATTTCGAGCGCTGCATCGCCACGCCGGACATGATGGGCGTGGTCGGCCGCCTCGGTAAGGTGCTGGGCCCGCGCGGCCTGATGCCCAACCCGAAGCTGGGCTCGGTGACGATGGACGTGGCCGGCGCCGTCAAGGCGGCCAAGGCCGGCCAGGTCGAGTTCCGCGCCGAGAAGGCCGGCATCGTGCACGCCGGCGTCGGCAAGGCGAGCTTCAGCGAGGCGGCGCTTTCGGAGAACGTCAAGGCGTTCGTCGGCGCGATCACGCGCGCCAAGCCGACCGGCGCCAAGGGCACCTTCATCAACAAGGTGACCATCAGCTCGACCATGGGACCGGGCGTCAAGCTCGACATCCCCAGCCTCACCAGCTGAGGCGATTGAGGAATTCCGGCGGCGGGTTCGCGCCCGCCACCGGCTGAGGGATCGCCCGGTTCGCCGGTCGATCCCGACCTGTCCGAGACTGCAGGTGCCAATCCGGCCCGTCCGGTGCGGCCTAAGGGGGCAGCCCGCCAGCATAGACGGGGGTACGGGAACGAGATGGCCGGTGCGCCGGCCATGGATGCCCCGAGCTTCCGGGATGGGAAACCCGGGAAGCGCTTTGTCCTTCGGGACGGGACGCGACCCTCATGCAGTCGATCCGGCGCCAGCCGGGTCATTGCCTGGAGACGATAGTGGACCGCACTGAGAAAGCAGAGGCGATCGCGTCGCTCAACAAGGGCTTCGGTGCCGTGGAACTGCTGGTGGTTACCCGCCAGTCGGGCCTGACGGTCGCTGAGGTCTCGGCCCTGCGCGCGCAGGTCCGTGAAGCGGGCGCCTCGTACAAGGTTTCGAAGAACCGGCTCACCCGTCTCGCTCTGGAAGGAACGGCGTTCAAGGATATCGGACCCATGCTCACGGGTCCGACCGCGATCGCCTCGTCCAAGGACCCGGTCGCCGCCGCCAAGGCGGTGGTGACCTACGCCAAGGGCAACGAGAAGCTGACGATCGTCGGCGGTGCGCTCAAGGGCCAGGTGCTCGACGCCGAAGGCGTCAAGCAACTTGCCTCGCTGCCGTCGCTCGACGAATTGCGCGGCAAGATCATCGGCCTCATCCAGGCGCCCGCGACCAAGATCGCCGGTGTCCTGCAGGCGCCCGGTGGCCAGCTCGCGCGCGTCTTCAGCGCCTACGGCTCCAAGGACTCTTCCGGTTCGCAGGCGGCGTAAGCCGATCCGTCGACCACACGTAACACTCGGGACATCTGGAGAAACATCATGGCCAATCTGGAACAGATCGTTGATCAGCTCTCGTCGCTGTCGGTGCTCGAAGCCGCGCAGCTCAGCAAGATGCTGGAAGAGAAGTGGGGCGTCTCGGCCGCCGCGCCGGTCGCCGTCGCCGCCGTCGGTGGCGCCGCCGCCGCCGCCGCACCGGCCGAGGTGAAGGACGAGTTCAACGTCATCCTCGCCGCCGCCGGCGACAAGAAGATCAACGTCATCAAGGTGGTGCGCGAGCTCACCGGTCTCGGCCTGAAGGAGGCCAAGGACCTGGTCGAGGCCGCCCCGAAGGCGGTCAAGGAAGCCGTGCCGAAGGCCGACGCCGAGAAGATGAAGGCGAAGCTCGAGGCCGAGGGCGCCAAGGTCGAGCTGAAGTAAGCGTTTTGGGGTTCCGACCGGGGTTTCACCGCCCCGGTCGGGCCGCTTCATCGAGCCGGCGCGCGCCGCCGGCTCCGTCAAGTGGCCCGCTGCAACGAATGGTGCCGACGGCTTCGCGGATCGTCGGGACCGAGACAGCAGATGGGGCGTCCGCCGCCTGAAACCGAAGAGGTTTTCGCATGGCCACGACCTTCAACGCCCGTACCAGGATTCGCCGGCAGTTCGGCCACATCGCCGCCGCCGCTCCGATGCCGAACCTGATCGAGGTGCAGAAGAAGTCGTACGAGCAGTTCCTGCAGATGCACACCCAGCCCGCCGCGCGGGTCAATGTCGGTGTCCAGGAGGTGTTTCGTTCCGTCTTCCCGATCAAGGACTTCGCCGAGCGCTCCAGCCTTGAGTTCGTGAAGTACGAGTTCGAGGAGCCGAAGTACGACGTCGAGGAGTGCCAGCAGCGCGGCATGACCTACGCCGCGCCGCTCAAGGTCACCCTGCAGCTCGTCGTCTGGGACATCGACGAGGAGACCGGCTCGCGCTCGATCCGCGACATCAAAGAGCAGGACGTCTACATGGGCGACATGCCCTTGATGACGAGCAACGGCACTTTCATCGTCAACGGCACCGAGCGCGTGATCGTCTCGCAGATGCACCGCTCGCCGGGCGTATTCTTCGACCACGACAAGGGCAAGACCCACTCGTCGGGCAAGTACCTGTTCGCCGCGCGCATCATCCCCTATCGCGGCTCGTGGCTCGACTTCGAGTTCGACGCCAAGGATCTCGTGCATGTGCGTATCGACCGGCGCCGCAAGCTGCCGGTGACGACCCTGCTGATGGCGCTCGATAGCGTCGAGACCGAGCGCAAGCGCGCCGACCTCGCCGCCAAGGGCCAGACGCTCGACCCGATCGAGGCGGTCGGCATCTCCCACGAGGACATCCTCTCGGCGTTCTACGGCGCGACGACCTATTCGCGCGACAAGGAAGGCTGGCGCACCGCCTTCCAGGCCGAGGCGCTGCGCGGCGTGAAGCTGACGCACGACCTGATCAACGCCAAGACCGGCAAGGTCGTGGCCGAGGCTGGCACCAAGATGACGCCGCGCCTTTCGGTCCGCCTGGTCGAGGGCGGACTGAAGGAAGTGCGCGTGCTGCCGGAGGAGCTGGCCGGCAAGTACGCCGCGCGCGACGTGATCAACAAGAAGACCGGCGAGATCTACATTGAGGCCGGCCACGAGATCACCGAGGCGACGCTGGCGGCGCTCGACGCGGCCAAGATCGACAGCGTCGACGTGCTGGCTATCGACCACGTCAACACCGGCGGCTACCTGCGCAACACGCTGGTCGCCGACAAGAACCAGACGCGCGAAGACGCGCTGATGGAGATCTACCGCGTCATGCGCCCGGGCGAGCCGCCGACCTTGGAGACGGCGGAGACCCTGTTCCGCGGCCTGTTCTTCGACGCCGAGCGCTACGACCTGTCGGCCGTCGGCCGCGTGAAGATGAACATGCGCCTGGGGCTGAAGGGCGTCGACGACCAGATGCGCATCCTGCGCCGCGAGGACATCCTGGCGGTGGTCAAGACCTTGCACGACCTCAAGGACGGTCGCGGCGAGATCGACGACATCGACCATCTCGGCAACCGCCGGGTGCGCTCGGTCGGCGAGCTGATGGAGAACCAGTACCGCGTCGGTCTGCTGCGCATGGAGCGCGCGATCCGCGAGCGCATGAGCTCGATCGACATCGACACCGTCATGCCGCACGACCTGATCAACGCCAAGCCGGCGGCGGCGGCGGTGCGCGAGTTCTTCGGCTCCTCGCAGCTCTCGCAGTTCATGGATCAGACCAACCCGCTCTCCGAGGTCACGCATAAGCGTCGTCTGTCGGCGCTCGGGCCGGGCGGTCTGACCCGCGAGCGCGCCGGCTTCGAGGTGCGCGACGTGCATCCCACGCACTACGGCCGCATCTGCCCGATCGAGACGCCGGAAGGCCCGAACATCGGCCTGATCAACTCGCTGGCGACCTACGCGCGCGTCAACCAGTACGGCTTTATCGAGAGCCCGTACCGCAAGGTCGCGGGCGGCCGGGTCGGCGACGAGGTCGTCTACCTGTCGGCTATGGAGGAGGGGCGCTACACCATCGCCCAGGCCAACGCCGCGCTCGATCCGCGCGGCAAGTTCGCCACCGACCTGGTGAGCTGCCGCAAGGGCGGCGAGTACATCTTGGCGCGGCCCGAGACGATCGACTTCATCGACGTATCGCCCAAGCAGGTCGTATCGGTCGCCGCGGCGCTGATTCCGTTCCTCGAGAACGACGACGCCAACCGCGCGCTGATGGGCTCGAACATGCAGCGTCAGGCCGTGCCGCTGCTGCGCAGCGACGCGCCGCTGGTCGGCACCGGCATGGAGGAGATCGTCGCGCGCGACTCGGGCGTGACCATCGTCGCGCGCCGCGCCGGCTATATCGACCAGGTCGACGCCATGCGCATCGTCGTGCGCGCCACCGAGGATACCGGCCCGGGTGCGCCGGCGGTCGACATCTACAACCTGCTGAAGTTCCAGCGTTCCAACCAGAGCACCTGCATCACGCAGAAGCCGCTGGTGAAGGTCGGCGACTCGGTGGCCAAGGGCGAGATCATCGCCGACGGCCCCTCGACGCAGAACGGCGAGCTGGCGCTGGGCCGCAACGTGCTCGTCGCCTTCATGCCGTGGAACGGCTACAACTTCGAGGACTCCATCCTCATCTCCGAGCGCATCGTCTCCGACGACGTGTTCACCTCGATCCACATCGAGGAGTTCGAGGTGATGGCCCGCGACACCAAGCTGGGCCAGGAGGAGATTACCCGCGACATCCCGAACGTCGGCGAAGAGGCGCTGAAGAACCTCGACGAGGCGGGCATCGTCTATATCGGCGCCGAGGTCGAGGCCGGCGACATCCTGGTGGGCAAGGTGACGCCGAAGGGCGAATCGCCGATGACCCCCGAGGAGAAGCTGCTGCGCGCCATCTTCGGCGAGAAGGCGTCCGACGTGCGTGACACGTCGCTGCGCGTTCCGCCCGGCGTCAACGGCACCATTGTCGAGGTCCGCGTCTTCAACCGACGCGGCGTCGACAAGGACGAGCGCGCCCTGGCCATCGAGCGGGACGAGATCGAGCGTCTCGCCAAGGACCGCGACGACGAGAAGGCCATCCTCGAGCGCAGCTTCTACAACCAGCTTCAGGAGCTGCTGCTCAACCAGACCATCGCCGGCGGCCTGAAGGGCGCAAAGGCGGGCACCAAGATCAACGAGAAGGTCCTGGGCGAGTTCCCGCCCGCGCAGTGGCGCCAGATCGCCGTCAAGGGCGACAAGCGCATGGAGGAGATCGAATCGCTCACCAAGCAGTTCGACGAGTCCATGAAGCGCCTGCAGGACCGCTTCGAGAACAAGGTCGACAAGCTGCAGCGCGGCGACGAGCTGCCGCCCGGCGTGATGAAGATGGTCAAGGTCTTCGTCGCGGTGAAGCGCAAGCTGCAGCCGGGCGACAAGATGGCCGGCCGTCACGGCAACAAGGGCGTCATCTCCAAGATCATGCCGATCGAGGACATGCCGTACCTGCCCGACGGGCGTCACGTCGACATCGTGCTCAACCCGCTGGGCGTGCCTTCGCGCATGAACGTGGGCCAGATCCTCGAAACCCATCTCGGATGGGCCGCGGCGGGCCTGGGCCACAAGATCGGCGACATCGTCGTCGCCGCGAAGGGCGAGAAGGCGGCGGCCGGCGGCGTGCGCAAGACGTTGCGCGAGGTCTACGGCGAGAAGATCTACAAGAGCGACATCGCCGAGCTCGACGACGAGCAGACGCTGACCCTGGCGGAGAATCTCAAGGGCGGCGTGCCCTTCGCCTCGCCTGTGTTCGACGGCGCCCACGAGGGCGACATCGTCGACATGCTGCGCGAGGCCGGGCTCGACACGTCGGGCCAGGTCACGCTGATCGACGGCCGGACCGGCGAGACGTTCCATCGCAAGGTGACCGTCGGCTACATCTACATGCTCAAGCTGCACCATCTCGTGGACGACAAGATCCACGCGCGCTCGATCGGACCGTACTCGCTGGTCACCCAGCAGCCGCTCGGCGGCAAGGCGCAGTTCGGCGGACAGCGCTTCGGCGAGATGGAGGTCTGGGCGCTGGAGGCGTACGGCGCGGCCTACACATTGCAGGAGATGCTGACGGTGAAGTCCGACGACGTCTCCGGCCGCACCAAGGTCTACGAGGCCATCGTGCGCGGCGATGACACGTTCGAGGCGGGTATCCCCGAATCGTTCAACGTGCTCGTCAAGGAGCTGCGCTCGCTGTGCCTCAACGTCGAACTTGAGACCAAGGCCATCTAACGAGAACGGGGACGGCCGCGAGGCCGTCCCACCCCCTCACGTCGCGACATCGCGCCCATAACAGGAGCAGCGGACCATGACCGACCTCGTGAACATCCTGGGCCAGCCGCAGGGCACCCAGAGCTTCGACCACATCCGTATCGCCATCGCCTCGCCGGAGCGCATCCGCTCGTGGAGCTACGGCGAGATCAAGAAGCCGGAGACCATCAACTACCGCACGTTCAAGCCGGAGCGGGACGGCCTGTTCTGCGCCCGCATCTTCGGGCCGATCAAGGACTACGAGTGCCTGTGCGGCAAGTACAAGCGGATGAAGTTCCGCGGCATCATCTGCGAGAAGTGCGGCGTCGAGGTCACCCTGACCAAGGTGCGCCGCGAGCGCATGGGCCACATCGAGCTGGCCTCGCCGGTGGCGCACATCTGGTTCATGAAGTCGCTGCCCAGCCGCATCGGCCTGCTGCTCGACATGACCCTGAAGGATCTCGAGCGCATCCTGTACTTCGAGAACTACGTCGTTATCGAGCCCGGCCTGACGCCGCTGAAGTACCGCGAGCTGCTGTCCGAGGAAGCGCATATCCGCGCCGAGGACGAGTACGGCGACGGCAGCTTCACGGCCAAGATCGGCGCCGAGGCGATCAAGGACATGCTGGTCGCCATCGACCTGCAGAAGGAGCGCGAGACGCTGCGCGTCGATCTGCGCGAGACCGGCTCGGAGGCCAAGCGCAAGAAGCTGGTCAAGCGGCTGAAGATGATCGAGGCGTTCATTGACTCCGGCGCGCGTCCGGAGTGGATGATCCTTGACGTTGTGCCGGTCATTCCGCCCGAGCTGCGTCCGCTGGTGCCGCTCGACGGTGGCCGCTTCGCCACCTCGGACCTCAACGACCTCTATCGCCGCGTCATCAACCGCAACAACCGCCTCAAGCGGCTGATCGAGCTGCGCGCGCCCGACATCATCGTGCGCAATGAGAAGCGCATGCTGCAGGAGGCGGTCGACGCGCTGTTCGACAACGGCCGCCGCGGCCGCGTCATCACCGGCGCCAACAAGCGTCCGCTGAAGTCGCTCTCCGACATGCTGAAAGGCAAGCAGGGCCGCTTCCGTCAGAACCTGCTCGGCAAGCGCGTCGACTACTCGGGCCGTTCGGTGATCGTCGTCGGTCCCGAGCTCAAGCTGCACCAGTGCGGCCTGCCCAAGAAGATGGCGCTCGAGCTGTTCAAGCCGTTCATCTATTCGCGCCTGCAGAACTACGCCATGGCCAACACCATCAAGGCGGCCAAGCGCATGGTCGAGAAGGAGCGGCCGGAGGTCTGGGACATCCTCGAGGAGGTCATCCGCGAGCATCCCGTGATGCTCAACCGCGCGCCGACCCTGCACCGCCTTGGCATCCAGGCCTTCGAGCCGGTGCTGGTCGAGGGCAAGGCGATCCAGCTGCACCCGCTGGTCTGCACCGCCTTCAACGCCGACTTCGACGGCGACCAGATGGCGGTGCATGTGCCGCTGTCGCTCGAGGCCCAGCTCGAGGCGCGTGTGCTGATGATGTCGACCAACAACATCCTCAGCCCAGCCAACGGCAAGCCGATCATCGTGCCCAGCCAGGATATCGTGCTCGGCATCTACTACATCACCATGGAGCGCGAGGGCGAGCCCGGCGAGGGCATGGTCTTCGGCGACATGGGCGAGATCCAGCACGCGCTGGATTCGCAGGCCGTCAGCCTGCACAGCCGCATCAAGGCGCGCCTGCACACGGTCGATGAGACCGGCGCCCAGGTGGTCAAGGTGGTCGAGACCACGCCCGGCCGCATGCTGCTGTCGGAGATCCTGCCGCGGAACAAGGACGTGCCGTTCTCGCTGATCAACCGCGTGCTGACCAAGAAGGACATCCAGAACGTCATCGACGTGGTCTATCGCCACTGCGGCCAGAAGGAGACGGTGATCTTCGCCGACCGGCTGATGTCGCTGGGCTTCGGCCACGCCTGCCGCGCCGGCATCTCCTTCGGCAAGGACGACCTGGTCATCCCCGCGTCCAAGGAGAAGCTGGTCGCGCAGACCCAGAAGGAGGTCAAGGAGTACGAGCAGCAGTACCAGGATGGCCTGATCACCTCGGGCGAGAAGTACAACAAGGTGGTCGACGCCTGGTCGCGCTGCTCCGAGAAGGTCGCCGACGAGATGATGAAGGGCATCTCGACGCCGAAGAAGGGCGATCCGATCAACTCGGTGTTCATGATGGCCCACTCCGGCGCCCGCGGCTCGGCGGCGCAGATGAAGCAGCTCGCCGGCATGCGCGGCCTGATGGCCAAGCCGTCGGGCGAGATCATCGAGACGCCAATCATCTCGAACTTCAAGGAAGGCCTCTCGGTGCTGGAGTACTTCAACTCCACCCACGGCGCGCGCAAGGGCCTGGCCGACACGGCGCTCAAGACGGCGAACTCGGGCTACCTGACCCGCCGCCTGGTCGACGTGGCGCAGGACTGCATCATCACCGAGGTCGATTGCGGCACGAAGGACGGGCTCACGATGCGCGCCGTCGTCGACGGCAGCGACGTCATCGAGCCGCTCGGCGAGCGCATCCTCGGCCGCTCGGCGCTCGAGGACATCGTCGATCCGCTCAAGGGCACCGTGCTGGTGAAGGCCGGCGCGCTGATCGGCGAGGAGGACATCGATGCCATCGAGCAGGCCGGTATCGAGGAGGTGAAGATCCGCTCGGCGCTGACCTGCGACACCCGCTGGGGCATCTGCGCCACTTGCTACGGCCGCGATCTGGCGCGCGGCACGCCGGTCAACATCGGCGAGGCGGTGGGCGTCATCGCCGCGCAGTCGATCGGCGAGCCGGGCACGCAGCTCACCATGCGCACCTTCCACATCGGCGGCGCCGCCCAGCGCGGCGCCGAGCAGTCGAACGTGGAAGCCTCGCATGACGGCCGTGTCTCGGTGCGCAACCGCAACGTCGTCACCAACGGCGAGGGCGTGCTCATCGTCATGGGCCGCAACACCGAGCTGGTGGTGATCGATGCCAACGAGCGCGAGCGCGCCCGCTTCCGCGTGCCCTACGGCGCGCGCCTGCTGGCCGACAACGACACCCGGGTCGTCAAGGGCCAGAAGCTGGCGGAGTGGGACCCCTACACGCTGCCGGTGATCACCGAGAAGGCGGGCAGGGCAAGCTACGTCGACCTCGTCGAGGGCACCTCGATGCGCGAGGTGATCGACGACGCGACCGGCATCTCCAACCGCGTCGTCGTCGACTGGAAGCAGCAGGCGCGCGGCGGCGAGCTCAGGCCGCGTATCGCCATCCTCGACGCCCAGGGCAAGCCGATCACGCTCGCCAACGGCCAGGAGGCCCGCTACTTCCTCGCCGTCGACTCGGTGCTGTCGGTCGAGAACGGCCAGACGGTGAATGCCGGCGACGTCCTGGCGCGTATCCCGCGCGAGGGCAGCAAGACGCGCGACATCACCGGCGGTCTGCCGCGCGTCGCCGAACTGTTCGAGGCGCGCCGGCCGAAGGACTTCGCCATCATCAGCGACGGGCCGGGCCGCATCGAGTTCGGCAAGGACTACAAGAACAAGCGTCGTCTGCTGGTGGTCCCGCCGGAGGGCCAGGGCGAGCAGGTCGAGTACCTGATCCCCAAGGGCAAGCGCATCGCGGTCCAGGAAGGCGACTGGATCGAGAAGGGCGACCTGCTGATCGACGGCAATCCGGTGCCGCACGACATCCTGCGCGTCATGGGCATCGAGGCGCTCGCCACCTATCTGGTGAACGAGATCCAGGAGGTCTATCGACTGCAGGGCGTGAAGATCAACGACAAGCACATCGAGGTCATCTGCCGCCAGATGCTGCAGAAGGTCGAGATCGTCGATCCGGGCGAGTCGACCTTCCTGGTCGGCGAGCAGGTCGACAAGCTGGAGTTCGAGGAACTCAACGCCAAGCTGTCGGCCGACAACCTCAAGCCGGCGCGTGGCGAGCCGGTGCTGCTGGGTATCACCAAGGCCAGCCTGCAGACCAAGTCGTTCATCTCCGCGGCGTCCTTCCAGGAGACCACGCGCGTGCTCACCGAGGCGGCCGTGTCGGGCAAGATCGACACTTTGCTCGGCCTGAAGGAGAACGTCATCGTCGGCCGTCTGATCCCGGCGGGCACCGGTGGCGTGATGAACCGCCTGAAGGAGCTGGCGGCCAAGCGCGACCGCGAGATGCTGGCCTCGCAGCCCGAGGACGGCTTCCAGCCGGACGAGCAGACGCTGCGCGAGCGGGCGCCGGCGGCCGAATAGCCAACGTCGCTGACCGAAGTCACATTATTCGGGGCGCCTCGCGAGAGGCGCCCCAATATTTTGTGGCGGCGCCATCGGGCGCAACGAAGTTGCGCGCTTCAGGATCGCCGTCAAAGCAAGGAAAAATCTTGAGAAATCGGCGCTGCGCGCTTGACGGTGCATGGCTCGGGCCATATAACCCGCGCGCTTTCCCGGGAGGACTGGTGGTAGGGCGTGCCCTAGACGCAGTCTGAGCGGGAGAACCGTTACATCGTTGTCCGGGCCACTCTGGCAGGCCTCCCACCCGTTACAGGGCAAAGCCAGCGCATGTTGGCGTTTTGCCTTTTTTGCGTTTCGGGGGTTCTGGACGGTGATGGCGACAGTCAGGTGATCGGCGAGGACCCGAGCGAATGCCCACCATCAACCAGTTGATCCGCAAGCCGCGAGTGGCACCGACCTATCGCAACACGGTGCCGGCAATGCAGAACTGCCCGCAGAAGCGCGGCGTCTGCACGCGCGTCTACACGACGACGCCGAAGAAGCCGAACTCCGCGCTGCGCAAGGTCGCCAAGGTGCGCCTGACCAACGGGTACGAGGTGGTGAGCTACATCCCGGGCGAGGGCCACAATCTGCAGGAGCACTCGGTCGTCATGATCCGCGGCGGTCGCGTCAAGGACCTGCCGGGCGTGCGCTACCACATCCTGCGCGGCGTGCTCGATACCCAGGGCGTCAAGGACCGCAAGCAACGCCGGTCGAAGTACGGCGCCAAGCGGCCGAAGTAAGGGAGGGGCTCAACCATGTCGCGTCGTCATCGCGCCGAGAAACGAGAGATCCTCCCCGACGCCAAGTTCGGCGATCTCGTTGTCTCCAAGTTCATGAACACCCTGATGTTCCAGGGCAAGAAGTCGGTCGCCGAGACCATCGTCTATGGCGCCATGGACATTATCGGCGACAAGACCCGGCAGGATCCGCTGCCGGTGTTCCACGAGGCCATCGACAACGTTAAGCCGGCCGTCGAGGTTCGCTCGCGCCGTGTCGGCGGCGCCACCTACCAGGTTCCCGTCGAGGTGCGTCCCGAGCGGCGCCAGGCGCTGGCCATCCGCTGGCTGATCCAGGCGGCGCGCGAGCGCTCCGAGCACAGCATGACCGAGAAGCTCTCCGGCGAGCTGCTCGATGCCGCCAACCGCCGCGGCGCCGCGGTCAAGAAGCGCGAAGACACCCATCGCATGGCCGACGCCAACAAGGCGTTCGCCCATTATCGCTGGTAGTCGGCGCGACCCACGAACGAAAGCCCACCCCCATGGCCCGCACCACCCCCATCGAGCGCTACCGTAACATCGGTATCATGGCGCATATCGACGCCGGCAAGACGACCACGACCGAGCGCGTCCTGTACTACACGGGCAAGAGCTACAAGATCGGCGAGGTGCACGACGGCGCCGCGACCATGGATTTCATGGAGCAGGAGCAGGAGCGCGGCATCACGATCACGTCGGCCGCGACCACGTGCTTCTGGAAGACCGAGAGCGGCCCGTTCAAGGGCGAGCAGCACCGCGTCAACATCATCGACACGCCCGGCCACGTCGACTTCACCATCGAGGTCGAGCGCTCGTTGCGCGTGCTCGACGGCGCCGTCTGCGTGTTCGACTCGGTGGCCGGCGTCGAGCCGCAATCCGAGACGGTGTGGCGCCAGGCCGACAAGTACGGCGTGCCGCGCATCTGCTTCGTCAACAAGATGGACCGCACCGGCGCCAACTACTGGCGCACCATCGACATGATCGTCGATCGCCTGGGATCGAAGCCGCTGGTCACCCAGCTGCCGATCGGCGTCGAGAGCGGCTTCAAGGGCATCGTCGACCTGGTGTCCAACAAGGCGATCGTCTGGCTCGAGGAGACGCTGGGCGCGAAGTTCGAGATCACCGACATCCCCGACGATCTCAAGGAGCAGGCAGCGGAGTACCGCGCCAAGCTGATCGAGATGGCCGTCGAGCAGGACGACGAGGCGCTCGAGAAGTATCTCGGCGGCGAGGAGCCGGACTACGAGACGCTGATCAAGTGCATCCGCAAGGGCACGATCTCCTACGCCTTCGTGCCGACGCTGTGCGGCTCGGCGTTCAAGAACAAGGGCGTGCAGCCCATGCTCGACGCCGTGGTCAACTACCTGCCGGCGCCCAACGACCGCCAGAGCGTCGACGGCAGCAACGTCAAGACCGGCGAGCCGGACACGCGCAAGACCACCGACGACGCGCCGTTCTCCGGCCTGGCGTTCAAGATCATGACCGACCCGCATGTCGGCTCGCTGACCTTCGTGCGCGTCTACTCGGGCGTGCTGCAGAAGAGCACCGGCGTGCTCAACAGCACCAAGGACCGCTCCGAGCGCGTCGGCCGCATGCTGCTGATGCACGCCAACAACCGCGAGGACATCGAGGAGGCCCGTGCCGGCGACATCGTCGCGCTGACCGGCCTGAAGTCGGTGACCACCGGCGACACGCTGTGCGATCCCAAGATCCCGATCATCCTCGAGAAGATGGACTTCCCGGATCCGGTCATCGAACTCGCCATCGAGCCGAAGACCAAGGGCGACCAGGAGAAGCTGTCGCAGGCGCTGGGCAAGCTGGTACAGGAGGATCCGACCTTCCGCGTCCAGACCGATCCGGAGAGCGGCCAGACCATCATCAAGGGCATGGGCGAACTCCATCTTGAGATCAAGGTCGACATCCTGAAGCGCACCTACAAGGTCGAGGCCAATGTCGGCGCGCCGCAGGTCGCCTATCGCGAGACGCTCGGCCGCCGCGTCGAGCACGACTACACGCACAAGAAGCAGACCGGCGGCTCGGGCCAGTTCGCCCGCATCAAGCTGGTGTTCGAGCCCGGCGAGCCGGGTTCGGGCTACGAGTTCGAAAGCGCCATCGTCGGCGGCTCGGTACCGAAGGAATACGTGCCGGGCGTCGAGAAGGGCCTGGAGTCCTCGCGCGAGTCTGGCGTGCTGGCCGGATTCCCGGTGATCGACTTCACGGTGAAGCTGGTCGATGGCGCTTACCACGACGTCGACTCCAGCGTGCTGGCCTTCGAAATCGCCGCGCGCGCCGCCTTCAAGGAGGCGCTGCAGAAGGCGCAGTGCAAGCTGCTCGAGCCGATCATGAAGGTCGAGGTGGTGACGCCCGAGGATTACATGGGCGACTGCATCGGCGACCTGAACAGCCGGCGCGGCATGATCCAGGGCATGGAAGCCCGCGGCAACGCCCAGGTGATCAACGCCATGGTGCCGCTCGCCAACATGTTCGGCTACGTCAACACGCTGCGCTCCATGACCCAGGGTCGCGCGTCCTATTCGATGGTCTTCGATCACTACGCGCCTGTGCCGCAGGCCGTGGCCGACGAAGTCGTCGCCAAACTCGCCTGATGAGGGAAGCACCATGACGAAGAGCAAGTTCGAGCGGACGAAGCCGCACTGCAACATCGGGACGATCGGGCACGTGGATCACGGCAAGACGTCGCTGACGGCGGCGATCACGAAGATCCTGGCGAAGACGGGCGGCGCGACGTACACGGCGTACGACCAGATCGACAAGGCGCCGGAAGAGCGCGAGCGTGGCATCACGATCTCGACGGCGCATGTCGAGTACGAGACGCAGAACCGGCATTACGCGCATGTCGACTGCCCGGGCCACGCGGACTACGTGAAGAACATGATCACGGGCGCGGCGCAGATGGACGGTGCGATCCTGGTGGTGTCGGCAGCGGACGGTCCGATGCCGCAGACGCGCGAGCACATCCTGCTGGCGCGCCAGGTGGGCGTGCCGGCGCTGGTGGTGTTCATGAACAAGGTCGACATGGTGGACGACCCGGAGCTCTTGGAGCTGGTCGAGCTGGAAGTGCGCGAGCTGCTGAAGAGCTACCAGTTCCCGGGCGACGACCTGCCGGTGGTGAAGGGCTCGGCGCTGATGGCGCTGGAGGACAAGAACCCTGAGATCGGCGAGCAGGCGGTGCTGAAGCTGATGGCGGAGGTGGACCGCTACATCCCGCAGCCGATGCGCGACAAGGACAAGCCGTTCCTGATGCCGATCGAGGACGTGTTCTCGATCTCGGGCCGCGGCACGGTGGTGACGGGCCGCGTGGAGCGCGGGATCGTGAAGGTGGGCGAGGAGATCGAGATCGTCGGTCTGAAGGCGACGGCGAAGACTGTCGTGACGGGCGTGGAGATGTTCCGCAAGCTGCTGGACCAGGGCGAGGCGGGCGACAACATCGGCGCGCTGCTGCGTGGTGTCGGTCGCGAGGACGTGGAGCGCGGCCAGGTCCTGGCGAAGCCGGGCTCGATCACGCCGCACACGAACTTCGAGGCGGAGGCCTACATCCTGACGAAGGAGGAGGGTGGCCGTCACACACCGTTCTTCACCAACTACCGGCCGCAGTTCTATTTCCGCACGACCGACGTGACGGGCGTGGTGACCCTGCCGGAAGGCACGGAGATGGTGATGCCGGGCGACAACGCGCGGATGGTGGTGGAGCTGATCCAGCCGATCGCGATGGACGAGGGCCTGCGCTTCGCCATCCGCGAGGGCGGCCGCACCGTCGGCGCCGGCGTCGTCACCAAGGTCGTGAAGTAAGGGGAATAGGGCGCCGGCGCGGGCAACCGCGCCGCACTCTGTTTGGGAGCAGCGGACATGGCCGATAGCACCAACATCCGGATCAGGCTCAAAGCCTTCGATCATCGCGTTCTCGACCAGTCGACGAACGAGATCGTCAGCACGGCGAAGCGGACCGGTGCGCGCGTGCGGGGGCCGATCCCGCTGCCGACGCGGATCGAGAAGTTCACCGTGAACCGCTCGCCGCACATCGACAAGAAGTCGCGCGAGCAGTTCGAGATGCGCACGCACAAGCGCGTGCTCGACATCGTCGACCCGACGCCGCAGACGGTGGACGCGCTGATGAAGCTCGACCTCGCCGCCGGCGTCGACGTCGAGATCAAGCTCGGCCAGTAAGAGGGAACGGGGCGATGCGTACCGGATTGGTCGCACAGAAGCTGGGCATGACCCGCGTCTTCAATGACGCCGGCGAGCATGTGCCGGTCACCGTGCTGAAGCTGGACAATGTCCAGGTCGTGGCCGTGCGAACCGAGGAGAAGGATGGCTACAACGCCGTCCAGCTCGGAATCGGCGCCGCCAAGGTCAAGAACGTCAGCAAGCCGCAGCGCGGCCACTTCGCCAAGGCGAAGGTCGAGCCCAAGCGCAAGCTGGTCGAGTTCCGCGTCGGCAAGGACGGCTTGCTGCCGGTCGGCGCCGAGATGTCGGCCAACCACTTCGTCGCCGGCCAGATCGTCGACGTCACCGGCACGACCATCGGCAAGGGCTTCGCCGGCGCCATGAAGCGGTGGAACTTCGGCGGCCTCGAGGCCTCGCACGGCGTGTCGGTCTCGCATCGCAGCCACGGCTCGACCGGCAACCGCCAGGATCCCGGCCGCACCTTCCCGAACAAGAAGATGGCCGGCCATCTCGGCTCGGAGCGGGTGACCACGCAGAACGTCAAGGTCGTGTCGACCGACGAGGCCAAGGGCCTGATCTTGATCCAGGGCGCGGTGCCCGGCCACAACGGTGCCTGGGTGCTGGTGCGCGACGCCGCCAAGCGCAAGGCGCCCAAGGGTTTGCCGTTCCCGGGCGCCGTGAAGGCAGCCCAGGCCGCGGCTGCAGAGAACAAGGGCTGATCGCCATGAAGCTCAACGTCAAGACGCTGGACGGCGCGGCGGCCGGTGAGATCGATCTCGCCGACGCCATCTTCGGCCTGCCGGTGCGCGCCGACCTGCTGCAGCGCTGCGTCGTGTGGCAGCTCGCCAAGCGCCGCGCCGGTACGCACAAGACCAAGATCCGCTCCGAGGTCAAGGCGACCTCGAAGAAGATGTGGGCCCAGAAGGGCACCGGTCGCGCCCGCCACGGCAACGAGGCGGCGCCGCAGTTCCGCGGCGGCGGCAAGGCCTTCGGCCCGGTCAATCGCAGCCACGAGATCGATCTGCCCAAGAAAGTCCGCAAGCTGGCGCTGAAGACCGCGCTGTCGGCCAAGGCGGCCGAGGGCAAGCTGGTCGTGCTCGAGAACACCGCCGTGGCTGAGCCCAAGACCGGCAAGCTGGCCGCCTCGCTCAAGGGCCTGGGCATCAAGAATGCGCTGTTCATCGACGGTCCCACGGTTGGCGAGAACTTCGCCCGCGCCGCGCGCAACATCCCGCTGGTCGACGTGCTGCCGCAGCAGGGCGCCAACGTCTACGACATCCTGCGTCGCGACACGCTGGTGCTGACGCGCGATGCCGTGAAGCATCTCGAGGAGCGCCTGCAATGAGCGCAGCCAAGAAGCCCGCCGCGATCTCGCGCGCGCGCATGTACGAGGTCATCCGCGCGCCGCTGGTGACCGAGAAGTCGACGCACCAGAGCGAGCACAGCCAGATCTCGTTCAAGGTCGCGCTGGACGCCACCAAGCCCGAGATCAAGCAGGCCGTCGAAGGCCTGTTCAAGGTCAAGGTCAAGGCGGTCAATACGCTGCGCGTCGAGGGCAAGAACAAGGTGTTCCGCGGCATGCGCGGTCGCCGCAGCGACTGGAAGAAGGCGATCATCTCCCTCGTCGAGGGCGAGAAGATCGACCTGACGACAGGCCTGTGAGCGGGGAGCGTCGGACATGGCATTGAAAACCTATAAGCCGGTCACGCCGTCACTGCGCGGCCTGGTGCTCGTCGACCGCTCGGAGCTGCACAAGGGCCGGCCGGTCAAGGGCCTGACCGAGGGCAAGCACAACACTGGTGGCCGCAACAACCACGGCCACACCACCGGCCCGCATCGCGGCGGCGGCCACAAGCGCCGCTACCGCACGATCGACTTCAAGCGCCGCAAGTTCGACCAGGTCGCGACCGTCGAGCGTCTGGAGTACGACCCCAACCGCACCGCCTTCATCGCCCTGGTGAAGTATCCCGACGGCGAGCTCGCCTACATCCTGGCGCCGCAGCGCCTGAAGGCGGGCGACCAGGTCGTCTCGGGCGAGCGCGTCGACATCAAGCCGGGCAACGCCATGCCGCTGGCTAATATGCCGGTGGGCACGATCGTCCATAACGTCGAGATGAAGCCCGGCAAGGGTGGTCAGATCGCGCGCTCGGCCGGCACCTACGTCCAGCTGGTCGGCAAGGACCAGGGCATGGCGCAGCTCAAGCTCAGCTCCGGCGAGGTGCGCATGGTGCGCGCCGAGTGCCTGGCGACGATCGGCGCCGTGAGCAACCCGGACCAGCAGAACATCAACTACGGCAAGGCCGGCCGCATGCGCTGGCTGGGCTACCGCCCGGTCACCCGCGGCGTGGCCATGAACCCGATCGACCACCCGCACGGCGGCGGCGAAGGCCGTACCTCGGGCGGTCGTCACCCGGTCACGCCTTGGGGCAAGCCCACGAAGGGCAAGAAGACCCGCAAGAACAAGGCGACCGACAAGATGATCATCCGGCGCCGTCACGCGACGCGCTGATAGGCGACGGATCGAAGGAGGACGAACGTGTCACGTTCAGTTTGGAAAGGACCGATGGTCGACGGCTATCTGCTGGACAAGGCGGATGCCGCGCGGCAGTCGACGCGCAACGAGGTCATCCGGACCTGGTCGCGGCGCTCGACCATCCTGCCGCAGTTCGTCGGCCTGACCTTCGGCGTCTACAACGGCCAGAAGTTCATCCCGGTGAACGTCACCGAGGAGATGGTCGGTCACAAGTTCGGCGAGTTCTCGCCCACCCGGAACTTCCACGGGCACTCCGGTGCCGGTGACAAGAAGGTGGCGAAGTAGGTCCGGCCATGAGCAAGAAACCCAACGAGCGCCGCGAGGCGGAGAACGAGGCCAAGTCGGTCCTGCGCGTGCTGCGCGTCAGCCCGCGCAAGCTCAACCTGGTCGCCCAGCAGATCCGCGGCATGGGCGCTGGCAAGGCGCTCAACGAGCTGGCCTTCTCGCGCAAGCGCATCGCCGCCGACGTGCGCAAGGCGCTGCAGTCGGCGGTCGCCAACGCCGAGAACAACCACCAGCTCGACGTCGACCGCCTCTTCGTGTCCGAGGCCAGCGTCGGCAAGGGCATCGTGATGAAGCGCTTCCACACCCGCGCCCGCGGCCGCAGCGCCGGCATCGAGAAGCCGTTCAGCCAGTTGACGATCGTCGTGCGCGAGCGCGCGCAGCAGGAGGCCAAGTAGCATGGGCCAGAAAGTCAACCCGATCGGGCTCCGCCTCGGCATCAACCGCACCTGGGATTCGCGCTGGTACGCCGGCGAGGGCGCCTACGCCCGGCTGCTGCACGAGGACATCCGCATCCGCGATTTCCTGCGTGACCGTCTGCGCCAGGCCGGCGTCAGCAAGATCGTCATCGAGCGGCCGGCCAAGAAGGCGCGCGTGACCATCCACACCGCGCGCCCCGGCGTCGTCATCGGCAAGAAGGGCGCCGACATCGAGAAGCTGCGCGCCGAGCTCGGCAAGATGAGCCAGGCCGAGGTCAGCCTGAACATCGTCGAGATCCGCAAGCCGGAGATCGACGCCACGCTGATCGCCGAGAACATCGCCCAGCAGCTCGAGCGCCGCGTCGCCTTCCGCCGCGCCATGAAGCGCGCCGTGCAGTCGGCCATGCGCCTGGGCGCGCTCGGCATCCGCATCAACTGTTCGGGCCGCCTGGGCGGCGCCGAGATCGCGCGCATGGAGTGGTACCGCGAGGGTCGCGTGCCGCTGCACACGCTGCGTGCCGACGTCGACTACGGCACCGCGACAGGCTTCACCACCTTCGGCACCTGCGGCGTCAAGGTCTGGGTGTTCAAGGGCGAGATCATGGTCCACGACCCGATGGTCCAGGACAAGCGTCTCGAAGAAGCCCAGGCCGGGCGCTGAGACGGGATAGGGCAGTGTCATGCTGAGTCCGAAGCGAACCAAATACCGCAAGGCCTTCAAGGGCCGCATCCGGGGCCAGGCCAAGGGCGGCACGACGCTGGCCTTCGGCGAGTACGGCCTGAAGGCTCTCGAGCCGGAGCGCGTCACCGCGCGTCAGATCGAGGCCGCCCGCCGCGCCATTACGCGTCACATGAAGCGCGCCGGCCGCGTCTGGATCCGCATCTTCCCGGACCTGCCGGTGTCGTTGAAGCCGGCCGAGGTGCGCATGGGCTCCGGCAAGGGCTCGCCGGAGTTCTGGGCCTGCCGCATCAAGCCGGGCCGGGTGATGTTCGAGATCGGCGGCGTGCCGGTCAACGTGGCGAGGGAGGCCTTCGACCTTGCCGCCGCCAAGCTGCCGATCAAGACCAAGTTCATCGCTCGCATGAGCGGAGGAGGCGCGTGATGAAGGCCAACGACATGCGCGCCAAGACGGCCGACGAGCTCAAGACCCAGCTCGGCGACCTGCGCAAGGAGGCGTTCAACCTGCGCTTCCAGCAGGCCAACGGGGTGATCGGTCCGCAGTCGGGCAACACGGCCCGCGTGGAGGCGGTGCGTCGCGACATCGCGCGCATCATGACCGTGCTCAAGCAGAAAAAAGCCGCCTCCTGAGGAGCAACGAGATGCCGAAGCGAATTCTCGAGGGTGTGGTCGTCAGCGACAAGATGGACAAGACCGTCGTGGTCGAAGTCGAGCGCCGCGTGCAGCACCCGGTCTACAAGAAGTTCATCCGCCAGTCGAAGCGCTACCACGCGCACGACGAGTCGAACGCCGTCAAGACCGGCGAGACGGTGCGGATCATCGAGAGCCGGCCGCTGTCGAAGACCAAGCGGTGGGTCGTGATCACCGAGGGCCAGCAGGCGTCCTGACGGACGGGCGGGCAAAGCATTTTGGGAGCGGCGGGTCACCCGCCGGATAGGCAGACATGATCCAGATGCAGACGAACCTCGACGTCGCCGACAACTCCGGCGCCAAGAGGGTGCAGTGCATCAAGGTGCTGGGCGGATCGAAGCGCAAGTTCGCGACCATCGGCGACGTCATCGTCGTCGCGGTCAAGGACGCGATCCCGCGCGGCAAGGTGAAGAAGGGCGAGGTGGCCCGCGCCGTCATCGTGCGTACCGCCGCGGCGATCCGCCGTCCCGACGGCAGCGCCATCCGTTTCGACCGCAACGCCGCGGTGCTCGTCAACAAGCAGGACGAGCCGGTCGGCACCCGTATCTTCGGGCCGGTCACCCGCGAACTGCGCGCGCGCAAGTTCATGAAGATCATCTCCCTGGCACCGGAAGTGCTGTGAGGACGCGATGCCGAAACTGAAGATCCGCAAGGGCGACCGGGTGGTCGTCATCACCGGCCGCGACAAGGGCAAGCAGGGCGAGGTCGTCCAGGTCCTGCCCGAAGCCAGCCGCGTCGTCGTCCAGGGCGTCAACATGATGAAGCGACACCAGAAGGCGCGCCGCGCCGGCGAGGAGAGCGCCATCATCGCCAAGGAAGCCTCGATCCACGTCTCCAACGTGGCTCACATTGACCCGTCGAGCGGCAAGCCGACGCGGGTCGGATACAAGTTCCTCGAAGACGGCCGCAAGGTGCGCGTGGCGCGCGCCTCCGGCGAGTCGATCGATCGCTAGGGGAGTGGGAAGGATGCCCGCCCGTCTTCAAGAGCACTACGAGAAGGTCGTGCGCGCCGAGCTGCTCAAGCAGTTCGGCTATGGCAACCCGATGGAGGTGCCGAAGCTCGACAAGGTCGTGATCAACATGGGCGTCGGCGAGGCCGTCGCCGACCGCAAGGCGGTGGACAACGCCGCCGTCGAGCTCGCCCGCATCTCCGGCCAGAAGCCGGTGATCACCAAGGCGCGCAAGTCGATCGCCACCTACAAGGTGCGCGAAGGCATGGCGCTGGGCTGCAAGGTCACCCTGCGACGCGACCGCATGTACGAGTTCGTCGACCGCCTGGTGAACATCGCGCTGCCGCGCGTGCGCGACTTCCGCGGGCTCAACGGCCGTTCCTTCGACGGCCGCGGCAACTACGCCATGGGCCTCAAGGAGCAGCTCGTGTTCCCCGAGATCGACTATGACAAGGTCGACCAGGTCCGCGGCATGGACATCATCATCTGCACCACGGCGAAGACGGACGCCGAAGCCAAGGCGCTGCTGCGTGGCTTCGACTTCCCCTTCTACAACTGAGGGGCTGGAGGCTCACATGGCCAAGACCAGCATGGTCGAGAAGAACAAGAACCGCGCGGCGTTGGTCAAGCGGTTTGCCGCCAAGCGCAAGGCGCTCAAGGAAGTGATCATGGATCGCTCCCGCCCGGTGGAGGAGCGCTTCGAGGCGCAGCTCACGTTGAACGAGCTACCGCGCAATGGCTCGAAGGACCGGCTGAACAGCCGCTGCGAGCTGAGCGGCCGCCCGCGCGCGGTCTATCGCAAGTTCAAGCTCTCGCGCATCGCGTTGCGCGACCTTGCCTCGCGTGGGCAGCTGCCCGGCGTGGTCAAGTCGAGCTGGTGAGTCGAAGGAGACGACGGTCATGGCACTGAGCGATCCTGTCGGCGATATGTTGACCCGCATCCGCAACGGTCAGGCGGCGCGGCTCGACAGCATCACGATGCCTGCGTCCCGCTTGCGGGCGAACGTCCTCGACGTGCTGCAGCGCGAGGGCTACATCCGCGGCTATTTCGAGGAAGAGATGCGCGCTGGGATCAAGGAGCTGCGCGTCGAGCTGAAGTACGACAACGGCAAGCCGGTGATCCGCGAGGTCCATCGCGTGTCGACGCCGGGCCGGCGCATCTACTCCAAGATCTCCGACCTGCCGAAGGTCTACAACGGCCTCGGCATCTCCATCCTGTCGACGCCGCGAGGCGTCATGTCGGACAGCGAGGCCCGCACCGCCAATGTCGGCGGCGAAGTCCTCTGCAAGGTGTTCTGATCATGTCGCGCGTCGGAAAGAACCCCGTGCCGGTGCCCGCCGGCGTCACGGTCGATATCAAGGGCCAGGCGCTCAAGGCCAAGGGCAAGAAGGGCGAGCTGTCGATGGTCGTCCACGACGACATCGAGGTGGTCCGCGAGGGCAACCTGATCTCGCTCAAGATGCGCCACGACAACCCGCGCTCGCGCGTGCTGTGGGGCACCAACCGCAACCTCGTGCGCAACCTGGTGCAGGGCGCGGGCGAAGGCTACACGGTGAACCTCGAGATCACCGGCGTCGGCTATCGCGCGGCGGCGGACGCCAAGCAGCTCAAGCTGCAGCTCGGCTTCAGCCACGACGTCGAGATCCCGATCCCGGCCGGCATCACGATCAAGACGGCCAAGCCGACCGAGATCGAGATCAGCGGCGCCGACAAGCAGAAGGTCGGTCAGATCGCCGCCGAGATCCGCGGGCTCAAGCCGCCGGAGCCCTACAAGGGCAAGGGCATCAAGTACGCGGGAGAGAAGATCCTGCGTAAAGAAGGCAAGAAGAAGTAGGAACGGGGTCGACCATGACCACGACGGTTCAATTCGCGCGGCGCCAACGCCGCACCCGCCACGCGCTGAAGCAGCGCGGCGGCGGACGTCCGCGCTTGAGCGTGTTCCGCTCGGGCAAGCACATCTACGCCCAGGTGATCGACGACCTGAAGGGTCACACGGTCGCCTCGGCCTCGTCGGCCGACGAGTCGTTGAAGGGCAAGCTGAAGACGGGCGCCGACAAATCGGCGGCGACCGAGGTCGGCAAGCTGATCGCCGAGCGCGCGATCAAGGCCGGCGTCAGCACCGTCGTGTTCGATCGCGGCGGTTACATGTTCCATGGCCGCGTCAAGGCGCTGGCCGATGCCGCCCGAGAGGGCGGCCTGTCGTTCTAGGAGCAGGCACATGGCACGTGCACCGGGTGGTTCGAGCCGCGGTCCGCGCGACGGCGAGGGCGGCGGTGGCCGCGGTCGGCGCGATCGTGACGGCGGCGGGCGCGGCGGTCAGCAACGCGGCGCCGGCGGCGATCGCGAGGAGAGCGAGCTCGTCGACAAGCTCGTCGGCATCAATCGCGTGTCGAAGACGGTGAAGGGCGGCAAGCGCTTCGGCTTCGCCGCGATCGTCGTCGTCGGCGACCAGCGTGGTCGCGTCGGCTACGGCACCGGCAAGGCGCGCGAGGTGCCCGAGGCGATCCGCAAGGCGACCGAATCGGCCAAGCGCGGCATGATCCGCGTCGCGCTGCGCGAGGGGCGCACCCTGCATCACGACGTGCTCGGCCATTTCGGCGCCGGCCGTGTCGTGCTGCGCGCCGCGCCGGCGGGCACCGGCATCATCGGCGGCGGCGCCATGCGCGCCGTGTTCGAGACCTTGGGCCTGAAGGACGTGGTCGCCAAGTCGGTCGGCACGTCCAACCCGCACAACATGATCAAGGCGACCTTCGACGCGTTGTCATCGGTCCAGTCGCCGCGCATGGTGGCCAACCGCCGCGGCAAGAAGGTGGGCGACATCCTCGGCCGCCGCGACGACCAGGCCGCCGAAGCCGCCGCCTGAGGAGCGTTCCCATGCCCGATCAGAAGACGATCAAAGTCACGCAGACCGGCAGCCCGATCGGCCGCCGCCACGATCAGCGCGAGACCCTGGTCGGCCTTGGCCTCAACAAGCGCCACCGCAGCAAGGTCCTCAAGGACACGCCCGAGGTGCGCGGCATGATCGGCAAGGTGCAGCATCTCGTGCGCGTCGAAGACGCCAAGTGAGCCAGCGATGAAACTCAACCAGCTTTCCGACAACCAGGGTGCCCGCAAGTCGCGCATGCGCGTCGCGCGCGGCATCGGCTCGGGCAAGGGTAAGACCGCCGGCCGCGGCGGCAAGGGCCAGAAGGGCCGCTCGGGCGTCGCCATCAAGGGCTTCGAGGGCGGCCAGATGCCGCTCTTCCGCCGCCTGCCCAAGCGCGGGTTCAACAACCCGTTCCGCAAGGAATACGCGCTGGTCAACCTCGGCACGCTGCAGAGCGCGGTCGAGGCGGGCAAGCTCCAGGCCGGCAAGCCGGTCGACGCCGCTGCGCTGCAGAGCGCCGGCATCGTCCGTCACCTGCGCGACGGCGTGCGCCTGCTCGGCAAGGGCGAGATCAAGGCCGCCCTCCAGATCACCGTGACCGGCGCGTCGAAGTCCGCGATCGAGGCGGTCGAGAAGGCCGGTGGCAAGGTGACCGTTCTGGCGCCCGTCGAGGCGGCAGCGGCCTGAGCCTGGCCGTACCCCGCCCGCGATCGATGATGCGCCGGCGGCTCGCCGCCGGCTGCCGGAGGATCGGAAGCCATGTCCTCAGCCGCCGAACAGCTCGCCCGTAACCTCAACTGGGGCAATCTCGGCAAGGCGACCGAGCTCAAGAAGCGCCTGTGGTTCACCCTGGGCGCTTTGATCATCTATCGCATCGGCTCCTACATCCCGGTGCCGGGAATCGATCCCGTGGCACTCGCCGATGTCTTCCAGCGCCAGGCGGGCGGCCTCGCCGGGCTGCTCGACGTGTTCTCGGGCGGTTCGATCGGCCGCATGTCGATCTTCGCGCTCAGCATCATGCCGTACATCTCGGCCTCCATCATCATGCAGATCCTCACGACGGTGGTGCCGTCGCTCGAGGCGCTGAAGAAGGAGGGCGAGGCCGGCCGCAAGAAGATCAACCAGTACACCCGCTATGGCACCGTCGTCCTGGCAGCGGTCCAGGCCTACGGTATCGCCGTGGGGCTGGAGTCGCAGACCAGTACCCTCGGCAACGTGGTGCACGATCCCGGACTCTATTTCCGCTTCGTCACCGTCGTCACGTTGATCGGCGGCACGATGTTCCTGATGTGGCTGGGCGAGCAGGTGACGGCGCGCGGCGTCGGCAACGGCATCTCGCTGATCATTTTCGCCGGCATCGTCGCGGCCATGCCGGGCGCCATGGTGCAGACCCTGGAGCTGGGCCGCACCGGCTCGCTGTCGGCGCTGTTCATCATCGGCCTCATCATCGGCATCATCGCCGTGGTGATCTTCGTCGTCTTCATCGAGACCGCGCAGCGCCGCATCCTGGTCCAGTATCCCAAGCGCCAGATGGGCAACCGGGTCTATGGCGGCCAGGCCAGCTACCTGCCGCTGAAGATCAATACCTCGGGCGTCATCCCGCCGATCTTCGCATCCTCGCTGCTGCTCTTCCCGGCCACCATCGCCGGCTTCCAGGGCACGGGCGCCAGCGACTGGGTGCAGTGGGTCTCGGTCTATCTCGGCCACGGCCAGCCGCTTTACCTGGCCATCTATATCGGCCTGATCGTCTTCTTCTGCTTCTTCTACACCACGGTTGTGTTCCAGCCGGCCGACACGGCGGAGAACCTGAAGAAGTATGGCGGCTTCCTGCCCGGCATCCGGCCCGGCAAGAACACCGCCGAGTACCTCGAATACGTGCTGACCCGCCTGACCACGATCGGCGCGGCCTATCTCTCGGTGGTCTGTATCATCCCCGAGCTGCTGATCGCCCAGGGTGGCGTGCCGTTCTACTTCGGCGGCACCAGCCTGCTGATCGTGGTCTCGGTGACGCTCGATACCGTCACCCAGATCCAGTCGCATCTGCTCGCCTACCAGTACGGCGACCTGATCGGTCAGGCGCGGCTGAAGGGGGGCAAGAACAAATGAAGCTGATCCTGTTGGGGCCGCCGGGCGCCGGCAAGGGCACCCAGGCGCAGCGGCTCCAGGACGAGCTCGGCCTGAAGCAGCTGTCGACCGGCGACATGCTGCGCGCCGCCGTCGCCTCGGGCAGCGAGTTGGGCAAGAAGGCCAAGGGCATCATGGAGAGCGGTGGGCTGGTGCCCGACGACCTCATGGTCGGCCTGATCGAGGACCGCATCGGCCAGCCCGATTGCGCCCCGGGCTTCATCCTCGACGGCTTCCCGCGCACCACGGCCCAGGCCGAGGCGCTCGACCGGATGCTGGGCAAGCGCGGCTGGAAGCTCGACCATGTCGTCGAGATGACGGTGGACGAGCAGGCGCTGACCCAGCGCATCGTCGGTCGTTTCTCCTGCGCCAAGTGCGGCGCCGGCTACCACGACACGTTCAAGCGGTCGAAGAAGGACGGAGTCTGCGACGTTTGCGGCGCGACGGAGTTCACCCGGCGCAAGGACGACAACGCCGAGACGGTGACGGCGCGCATGGCCGCCTACCGGTCCCAGACCGCCCCGTTGCTGCCCTACTACGCGGCGCGAGGGGTGCTGCGGAAGGTCGACGGGATGGCGTCCATGGACGAAGTGTACCGCCAGTTGAAGGCGGTACTGGGAAAGGCTTGACAAATTCGGCAGACGGTTGACTCGCGAGGCTCGATCCCTATAATCGCGCGCTTTCCAGAAATAGCCGAAGCGCGACCGTTAGGTTACGGCCGCGCTTAACGTATTGAAGGAGCTGGGAAATTGGCCCGTATCGCAGGCGTTAACATTCCGACCAACAAGCGCGTCCTGATCGCGCTGCAGTACATCCATGGCATCGGCGCGCTGAAAGCCAAGGAGATCTGCCAGAAGGTTGGCATCGCCGACGAGCGGCGTGTCAACCAGCTCAGCGACGACGAGGTGCTTCGCATCCGCGAGACCATCGACCGCGACTACGTGGTCGAGGGCGATCTGCGGCGCGAGGTGGCCATGAACATCAAGCGGCTGATGGATCTCGGCTGCTATCGCGGGCTGCGTCACCGCCGGGGCCTGCCGGTCCGTGGCCAGCGCACCCACACCAATGCCCGCACCCGCAAGGGACCGGCCAAGCCGATCGCTGGCAAGAAGAAAGCCGTCTAGGCCAAGAGGTTCGAAGTCATGGCGAAAGCACCTGCCGCCGGCACCGCCGCGGCCGCGCGTCCCCGGCGTCGCGAGCGCAAGAACATCACGTCGGGCATCGCCCATGTGAACGCGTCGTTCAACAACACGGTGGTCACCATCACCGACGTGCAGGGCAACACGATCGCCTGGTCGTCGTCCGGCACGCAGGGCTTCAAGGGCTCGCGCAAGTCGACGCCGTTCGCGGCGCAGATGGCGGCCGAAGATGCCGGCCGCAAGGCCATGGAGCACGGCATGCGCACTGTCGAGGTCGAGGTGCGCGGTCCGGGCTCGGGCCGCGAGTCGGCCCTGCGCGCGCTGCAGGCCGTGGGCTTCGCCGTCACCGCGATCCGCGACGTGACGCCGATCCCGCACAATGGCTGCCGCCCGCCCAAACGCCGTCGCGTCTGATCATCGCCTGTTGTCCACAGCACGCCGCGGTCGGTCGCCGTGGCGCCCAGTCATCGAGGCCGCCGCGCCGGTTCGCGGCGCCCAGGCCGACAAGCCGATCCGAAAGGTAGCCCCCCGTGCTTCAGAAGAATTGGCAGGAACTGATCAAGCCGAACAAGCTGCAGGTCGAGGCCGGGGGTGACGCCATGCGCGTCGCCACCATCGTCGCCGAGCCGCTCGAGCGCGGCTTCGGCCTGACGCTCGGCAACGCACTGCGCCGCGTGCTGTTGTCCTCGCTGCAGGGCGCCGCCGTGACGTCGATCAAGATCGACGGCGTGTTGCACGAGTTCTCCTCGATCCCCGGCGTCCGCGAGGACGTCACCGACATCGTGCTCAACATCAAGTCGATGGCGGTGAAGATGCAGAGCGACCGGGCGCATCGCCTGGTGCTGCGCGCCACCGGCCCCGGCGAGGTCACCGCCGGCATGATCGAGACCACCGGCGACATCCAGATCATGGATCCCAAGCACCTGATCTGCACGCTCGACGACGGCGCCTCGCTGCACATGGAGCTCACGGTCTCGACCGGCAAGGGTTACGTGCCGGCGACGGCCAACCGTCCGGCCGACGCGCCGATCGGCCTGATCCCGGTCGACGCGCTGTTCAGCCCGGTGAAGAAGGTCGCCTACAAGATCGACAACAGCCGCGTCGGCCAGGTCACCGACTACGACAAGCTGTCGATGAGCGTCGAGACCAACGGCACGGTCAGCCCCGACGACGCCGTAGCGATCGCCTCGCGCATCCTGCAGGACCAGCTGCAGCTCTTCATCAACTTCGAGGAGCCGCAGGCGGTGAAGGCCGATGTCGTCGCCGACGACATCCCGTTCAACCGCAACCTGCTGCGCAAGGTCGACGAGCTCGAGCTGTCGGTACGCTCCGCCAACTGCCTGAAGAACGACAACATCATCTATATCGGCGACCTCGTGCAGAAGACCGAGGCCGAGATGCTGCGCACGCCGAACTTCGGCCGCAAGTCGCTCAACGAGATCAAGGAAGTCCTCGCCCAGATGGGTCTGCATCTCGGCATGGAGATCCCCAACTGGCCGCCGGAGAACATCGAGGAGCTCGCCAAGCGTCTCGAGGAGCCATACTGAGCTTTCGCCTGCCGGGGCCCCTGGGCCCCCAACGCGGCCGCGCAATCGCAAGCGGCCGTCGATAAACACAACATTGGAGACCGACGATGCGACATGGAATGAGCGGACGGAAGTTCAACAGGAACTCGTCCCAGCGCAAGGCGCTGTTCAAGAGCCTCTCGCTCGCGCTGATCAAGCACGAGCAGATCCGCACCACCCTGCCCAAGGCCAAGGACATCCGCCCGATCGTCGAGCGGCTGGTGACCCTGGGCAAGCGCGGCGACCTGCATGCGCGGCGCCAGGCGCTGGCGCAGCTGGGCGACGAGGCCATCGTGCAAAAGCTCTTCTCGACCATCGCCGAGCGCTACAAGACCCGCGCCGGCGGCTATACCCGCGTGTTGAAGGCCGGTTTCCGTTACGGCGACGCTGCCCCGATGGCGCTGATCGAGTTCGTCGACCGCGACGTCGAGGCCAAGGGCCAGGACAGCGGACCGTCGGCTGAGAAGAACGACGAGGAAGCGGCCGCCGCGTAACGGCGTGTGACCGGCGTTGAGATCGCGAGGGGCGGCCATCGTGCCGCCTCTTTCCTTTTCTACGCGAGCCCGTCGAGGTCTACACTGTGCCCATGGGAGCGAGCGTCACATGAACGCCAGAATCGCCGCCTTGTCCGCGGCCGTGATCGCATGTCTGGTGACGGCGACGCCTGTGACGGCGCAGCAGACGCCCAACACGCGCGACCAGATGCAGATGTCGTTCGCGCCCCTGGTCAAGCGCGTCTCGCCGGCGGTGGTGAACATCTACGCCCGCACCCGGGTGAAGCAAGAGGTGCCTCCCTTCCTGCGCTTCTTCGGCGACGAGTTCCTGCGCCAGCTGCCCAAGGAGCGGGTGGCGCAGTCGCTCGGCTCCGGCGTCATCGTGCGCCAGGGTGGCCTGATCGTGACCAACAACCACGTCGTGCGCGGCGCCACCGAGATCAACGTCGTGCTCGCCGACCGGCGCGAGTTCGCCGCCACGGTGCTGGCGACCGACGAGCGCTACGACCTCGCGATCCTCAAGCTCGACGGCGAGCCCGGCGCCATGCCCTATCTCGAGCTGCGCGATTCCGACACACTGGAGGTCGGCGACCTGGTGCTGGCGATCGGCAATCCCTTCGGCCTGAACCAGACCGTCACATCGGGCATCATCTCGGCGCTCGCGCGCAGCGGCAGTGGCGTCACGGAGAACGGCTTCTTCATCCAGACCGACGCGGCGATCAACCCCGGCAATTCCGGCGGCGCGCTGGTGTCGATGGACGGCCGCCTGATCGGCATCAACACCGCGATCTTCTCGCGCTCGGGCGGATCGATCGGCATCGGTTTCGCCACGCCCTCGAACATCGTCGCGCGTATGATCGAGGCGGGCGAGAAGGGCGGGCGCATGGTGCGCTCCTGGATCGGCGCCAACGTGCAGCGCGTCAGCGCCGACATCGCCACATCGCTCAACCTGTCCAGGCCGCAGGGCGTGATCCTGCGCGCGGTGGCGCCCGACGGGCCGGCCGCCAGGGCCGGGCTGCGCGTCGGCGACGTGCTGCTGAGCATCAACGAGCAGGCGGTCGACGACGAGGCCTCGCTGCGCTTCCGGCTGGCCACGTCGCCGATCAACAGCGTCGCCAATATCCGCGTGTTGAGCCGCGGCGAGGAGCGTTCGGTGCAGGTCAGGCTGACCGCGCCGCCGGAGAGCCCGGCGCGCGACCGCTCGCAGCTCGCCGGCCGCAATCCGCTGGCCGGCGTCACCGTGATGAACATGTCGCCGGCGGTGGCCGACGAGCTGGGTGTCGACGCCTGGACCCAGGGCGTCGTCGTGGCCGAGATCGCCCAGGGCGCGCCGATCGCGCGCGTCATGTTGCCCGGCGACTACATCGTCTCGATCAATGGCCAGCCCATCGACTCGGTCGCCACCTTGCGCTCGGCGCTGGGCGAGGAGAAGCCGGGCTGGTCTGTCACGGTGCGCCGCAAGGGCGAGGAACGCACCTTTACCTTCCGCGGCTGAGGACGAAGCCGGTGGCGGCGAGGAAGGGACGCGCCGAGCCGCCGGGCGACTCGCTGTTCACCGGCCTGGCGCCGGCGCCGCTGCCCGACCGCCTGCGCCCGCGCGGCATCGAGGAGGTCGTCGGCCAGGACCACGTGCTGGCGCCGACGGCGCCGCTCGGCCGCATGCTGGCGAGCGGCCGGCTGGGCTCGCTGATCCTCTGGGGCCCGCCGGGCTGCGGCAAGACCACGATCGCGCGCTTGCTGGCCGACCGCGTCGACCTGCATTTCGAGCCGCTCTCGGCGGTGTTCTCCGGCGTCGCCGATCTCAGGAAGGTGTTCGAGGCCGCGCGCGGCCGGCGCGCGGCGGGGCAGGGCACCTTGCTCTTCGTCGACGAGATCCACCGCTTCAACCGCGCCCAGCAGGACGGATTCTTGCCGTACGTCGAGGACGGCACCGTGACCCTGGTCGGCGCCACGACCGAAAACCCGTCCTTCGAGCTCAACGCCGCGCTGTTGTCGCGCTGTCAGGTTCTGGTGCTGCGCCGTCTCGACGACGCGGCGCTGCGACTGCTGATCGCCCGCGCTGAACAGGCGATGGCCAGAACGCTGCCGCTCGACGAGGCCGGCCGCGACGCGCTCTGCGCCATGGCCGACGGCGATGGCCGCTACCTGCTAGGCATGGCCGAGCAGCTTTTCGAGCTGAAGGACCAGACGCCGCTCGACGCCCAGGGGCTGGCGGCGCTGATGCAGAAGCGCGCGCCGATCTACGACAAAGCGCAGGAGAGCCACTACAATCTGATCAGCGCCTTGCACAAATCGCTGCGCGGGTCGGACGTCGACGCGGCGCTGTACTGGTTCGCGCGCATGCTGCAAGGCGGCGAGGATCCACTCTATGTCGTGCGCCGCCTCGTGCGCTTCGCGTCAGAGGATATCGGCATGGCCGATCCGCAGGCTCTGCCGCAGACCCTGGCCGCCTGGGACGCCTATGAGCGCCTTGGCTCGCCCGAAGGCGAGCTGATGATCGCCCAAGCGGTGATCTATCTCGCCACCGCGCCCAAATCGAACGCCGCCTATGTCGCGCAGGGCGAGGCCAATCGCGCGGCCAAGGAAACCGGCTCGCTGATGCCGCCGATGCACATCCTCAACGCGCCGACCCGGCTGATGAAGGAGATCGGCTACGGCAAGGGCTACGACTACGATCACGACGCACCCGACGCCTTCTCCGGCCAGAACTATTTCCCCGACGGCATGGCGCGGCGGCAGTTCTATCGCCCGGTCGAGCGTGGCTTCGAGCGCGACATCCTCAAGCGGATCGAGTACTGGGCACGCTTGCGCGCCCAGCGCGACTCGTCATCCTGAACTGGGACCGCCGGCGGGACGGCGGCGGTCCCATCAAGAGGAGCGCCGCTCCATCGCGCGCGTGCGCTTCATCGCGGCTGAAACCTTGCGGTCGCGGCCGTAGACATCGTCGCGAAAGTGGACGTTGCCCGCCTCGTCGGCGAACACGGTCTGGTAGGTGACGTGGATGGCGATCGGCTGGTTGAAGCCGAAGCTCGCCTGCTGGCCGGCATTGGCCACGCCGGTGACCCGAGCCTTCATCGCGCTGCTCTTGAACGCTGCCTCGACGAAGCCGAAGGGGTTCTGCAGCCTGATGCAGCCATGGCTGAAATTGCGACTGCCTTCGCCGAACAGGAAGCGCGACGAGGTGTCGTGCATGTAGATGCCGTACTTGTTCTGGAAGCCGAAGAAGATGTAGCCCAGCGCGTTGCCCGCCCCGGGCTGCTGGCGGATGCGGTAGGGGAAGGCCTTGGGATTGACCGTGCTCCAGTCGACCGTACCGGGATCGAGCTCGGTGTCGCTCGACCAATCGGCGAAGATCTTCATGTTCGACTTCTGCAGCGCGTAGGGATCGCGGCGCAGCATCGGCAGGTACTCCTCGCCGGCGATCGAGCTGGGCACCGTCCAATAGGGATTGGTCTGGAAGGTCACCAGCGTGCTGGTGATCTCCGGCGTCTGGTCCTTGGGCGTGCCGACGATGACCCTGCTGCGGAAGGCGATCTTGCCCTCGTCGAAGAAGTACATCGAGTAGTCCGCGGCGTTGATCATCACGAAGCGCTCGCCCGGGATCTCGGCCGCCCAGCGGCGGCGGTCCAGATTGACCACGACCTGCTGCACGCGCTCCTCGATCGGGATATTCAGGGAGGCGACGGTCTTGCCGCCGATCACGCCGTCGACGCTGAGATTGTGTTGCTCCTGGTAGCGCTTCACGGCGGCGACCAACTGATCGTCGTAGAAATTCGCGCCTTGCGGGCCGGGCGCCGGCACATCGGGCTCGGTCTCGGCCAGGCGCTTGCGGATGATGGCGATACGCTCGTCGGTAGCGCCGGGCTTGATCAGGCCGGTGACCGGCGGCACGGTGGTGTAGCGTACCGTCTTGGCCTTCTCCCGCCACTCCGCCAGCGCCTTCTTCAGCGCCGGATACTGAACGCCCCTCGGCATGAGGGTCTCGAAGAAAGCCTTGGGATCGGCATGCGCCGCGCCGTCGCGCAGCAGGGCGGCGTAGTCGGCCTTGCGCTGGACCGGCGACATTTCCTTGTCGATGGAGTTGGCGTTGACCCGACCGGTCGACAGATCGGCGGCCGCAAGGACCAGGCCGCGGGTCAGCAGGAACTCTGCGCGGGCGTGATCGACCGCGGCCTGGGAATCCAGCAGCCTCTCGGCAGTCGAGACGTCGTAGTCCTCAGGTTCGAGGCCGTCGGTGGTCAGACCTCGCAGGGCCGCGAGCAAGGCGGTCGCCTTGTCCGTGCGGCGACCGTCCCGGTGCCACATGGGCTCGAAAGAGCGGTCCTGGTAGTGCTTTTCAATCGCGGCGTGGATCGGTGCGGCGAAGTCCGTCGAAGCCTGCACGGCCTGCTTGACCCGCTCGCGCAGGGCCGAGGACACCGCGTCGCTCTGTGCGGCCGCCGAGGCGGCCAGGATGACCACGAAACTGGTGGCCGAGACACCTAGTTGCACGAGGGATGCAACATAGGCCGCCACGCCAGAGAAGAGCCTCAAGGTTGTTACTCCCCCTTGTCTTGTCAGTGTTTTATATGTGATTGCGTCGGCGCCTGCAAAGGCGCGCAGCGCTATTGCCCGAAGTTTTCGGCCAGGAAGGACAGCAAGTCGTCGGTGGCACGGTCTCTCAGAGCCACCGACCCGCCGCCGGCATGCGCCCCGACATCGAGAAGGCCGTTATCGCGCACCCAAACCCGGTACTCGGCCTCGCTCATCGCCCGGCCGGCCGCCGCCACGTAATGGCGGCCATCGTCCTCGATCAGGTTGGCGCAGCGGGAGTAGTTCTGGGCGTTGGCGATGGCATAGACCGGCCCGATCGATTCCCAGCCATGGTGTGCAGTGTATATCTTGACGCGGATTCGTCCGTTTCCGGTCGCGCGCATGCGCTGCGCGTAGTCGACGGCGAAGCGGGCCGGCGTGTAGTCGTCGTGCCGCGCCAGCATGAAGAACACGGGCCGACCGGTGGTCGAGGCGTCGCGGTGCTGGGCGACGCAGCCCGGACAGATGCCGACGTGCAGGTCGAAGACCGCGTCGACGCCACGCCAGGCTTGGCGCACGGCGATGGCGCTGTTGATCGCCGCGACGCCGCCTTTCGAGACGCCCATGATACCGATGCGCCCACCGTCGATCTTCGGATCGTCGCGCAGCAGGCGTAGCGCGGCCACAGCGTCGCACTCCATCTGGAAGGCCGAGACCCGGGACTGGTCGGCCACCGTCGAGCGAACGTCGCGCGGCCCGAAGCTGTCGATCACACAGGCGGCGATGCCCGCCGCCGCTAGGCGCTGGGCGTAGTAGATCTCGCGATGACGCTGCACGCCAGCGCTGCTGCTGAGGATCACCATCGCCGGCGTGGGCCGGCTGGCGCCATCGGGCCGGTACAGCCGCGCGGTGATGCGCGCCGCCGGCGGCGCCAGCGGCGTGGCCGGAGTCAGCGTATCGAAGGTGAGCCGCTCGATGTCGGCGGCCAGCGCGATGTCGCTCATCGGCCGACGATAGCCGGCGGGCGCCGTCCGTGCGATATCCACCGGCCATGAACGACACAGTCTCGTCGGGCGTGCGTCAGGTCACCGTCGAGGTCGACGACGCCGACATACGCCTCGACCGATGGTTTCGCCGCCACCATCCCGAGCTGACCCACGGCCGGTTGGAGCAGTTGCTGCGCGGCGGACAGATTCGCTTGGACGGCAAGCGGGCCAAGTCGGGCGATCGGGTGGCGGCCGGGCAAGTGATCCGTATCCCGCCCATCGCGGCGCGACCCGTGGACAAGCCTCGACGCGCCATCGCCGCGCCTGCCGGCTTGGTCGAGGACCTCAAGGCCCGCATCGTGCATCGCGACCCGTTGGTGCTGGCGCTGAACAAGCCGCCCGGCTTGGCCGTACAGGGCGGCAGCCGAACCTCGGTGCACGTCGACGGCCTGCTCGACGCGCTCCAGTTCGAAGCCAAGGAGCGTCCACGCCTCGTGCATCGGCTGGATCGCGACACCAGCGGCTTGCTGGTGCTGGGCCGCACATCAGGGGCGGCGGCGAAGCTGGCGGAGTCGTTCCGCCGTCGCGACACGATGAAGCTCTACTGGGCGATCCTGGTCGGCGTGCCCAAGGCCGAGAAGGGCCGCATCGACCTGCCGCTGGCCAAGACCGCCGTGGGCCGCCACGGCCGCGAGTCGATGGCGGTGGACCACGAGGAAGGCGACGACGCCGTCACCGACTATGTGGTGGCCGACACGGTGGGCAAGCATGTCGCCCTGGTGGTCCTGCGGCCGCTGACCGGGCGGACCCATCAGTTGCGCGCCCACTGCGCCGCGCTGGGCACGCCGATCCTGGGTGATACCAAGTACGGCGTGCGGCCGGGCGACGAGGGACTGCCCGAGGAGGCCGAAGCGGGTTTGCACCTGCACGCCGCCCGCCTCGTCATGCCGCATCCCGGCAGCGGCCGGCTCGACCTGTTTGCCGAACCACCGCCGCATTTTCGGAGTACAATGAAGCTATACGGGTTCTCGTCGCCACGCGATGTGACGGTCGGCAGCACCCGCTAACCAAGACAAGCGCCGCCAGCCCCCGGCAGGCGCATTCGGCGGACGATGGGACGTCTTAGACGCTGGCTGATCATCGCGGGCGCGATCCTCCTGGTGGCGCTGCTGACGCCGGCTGGCCTGTATGTCTGGGCCAGCACGCGCGACCTCAGCCGCTACCAGAGCCAGATCGTCGATCAGGTTCGTCGCGCGACCGGGCGCGAGCTCGCGATCAGGGGCCAACTCAGGATTAATTTTACCCTCTCGCCGTCGGCGGTGGCCGAGAACGTCACCCTGTCGAATATGGAGGGCGGCACGCGCCCGGAGATGGCGCGCATCAGCCGGCTGATCCTTCACCTCGACCCCGTCTCGCTGCTGCTGGGCGAGTTGCGCATCGGCCGCGTCGAGCTCGTGGGTGCCGACATCCTCGTCGAGCGCGACGCCAACGGCCGCTCGAATCTCGAGATGGCGCCGCCGGTGGAGGGCTCCGGCCCGCATCCCAGCGAGCGCCGCTCGCTGCGTGTGCGCACCATCCCGACTCTGCCGTGGATCAACCGCATCGAGGCGCGCAATTCCACGCTGACGCTGCGCGAGACGTCGGACCGCTTGACCCTGGTAATCGCCATCGATCGCTTCCTGGGCACGGCCTCGGCGCCGAACTCGCCCTTCACCGTCGAGTTCGCCGGCAAGGTCAACGGCAGCGAGCCGATCGTGCTCGCCGGCCGCGCCGGCACCTTCGACGGCTGGATGCGTGGCCTGCCCGGCGAATTGAAGCTCGACGGCAAGTTCGGCGCCGGCAGCGTGTCCATCAACGGGTCCGCGACCAGCAAAGCGGTGAATGTCGGTGGTTCGATCGAGGCGCGATCGATGGCGGCGTTGGCACCGCTGTTGGGCTTCCCTTTCCCGGAGACAGCACCCGTCGCGATCGCTTTCAAGCTGTCCAATCCGCGCGCCATCACCAAGGTCGAGATTTCCGAGCTACGCATCGGCTCCAGCGTCGCCAAGGGCGATCTCACCTTGCGGCAGGATCGGCAAAATCGGCCGGTGCTGGCGCTCAACCTCACCGCCGACAAGCTGGAACTGGCCGATCTGCGCGCGCGGCCACCGCAACCCCAGGCCGCTCCGCCCGGCGTCAGTCCCATCGTGCCGCCCGGGTCGACCATCCCGGCGCCCCCATCGCCCGATCAGCGGGTGATCCCGGCCGATCCCTATCCCCTCGACATGATCCGTCGCTGGAACGCGTCGGTCAGCGTCAAGGTCGCCGAACTCGGCGGCATGTCGGTGAAGGTCCAGGATCTCTCGATCGCGTTGGCGCTGGCCAACGGCAAGCTCACCTTGCGTCCGGCGGCCACGATCGGCGGCGGCCAGGCCAGCTTCGACCTGCAGATCGACGTCGCGCCGAACAACCCGGTCACCACGATCAACGCCACCTCGTCCCGCGTGCCGATCAACGAGATTCTGACTCTGCTGGGCTTCGGCACTGGATTCACCGGTCTGCCGATCGACATCGATCTGCGCCTGCGCGGCACCGGGCGGTCGCTGCGCGACGCTATGGGCGTGGCCACGGGCAGTGTTGATTTCGCGGCCTCCTCTGGCGTCATGGCGCCCGACGCGCTCCCCGTGTTCGCAGGGCAATGGACGAAGCTGCTGGCCTTCGGCGAGCGCGACAGTGGCCGCGTCAACTGCGTTGGCGGCCGTCTCGACATCACCAACGGCGTCGTCAACATGCGCCGTTTCGCGTTGGACTCGTCGCGCTTCACCGCCGTAGGCGGCGGTTATCTGCATCTGCGCAACGAGCAGATCGAGATCGTCCTGTGGCCCGAGCCGCGCGAGGTGGGGCTCTTGCAGATCGCCGTCCCGCTGCGCATCAAGGGCAATCTCGCGCGCGTCTCGGGTGAGATCGATCTCAACGCCAACAAGTTGCCGCCTGGCGTACCACCGCCCGCGCGCGTTCCGAGCCTGACCGCGGCGATCGCAGCCGCCGGGCGCGCGCCCGCCGGCGCCGCGCCGCCCAACGCCTGTGCGCGGGTCGCTGCGCAGATCGAAGGTCTTCGGCCGCTGATGCGCCTACAACTGCCGCAGCCGCCGGTGATCCCTGTCGACCGCCCACCGCGACGGCCGCGATGACGGGTGATCAGCATCCGCATATCGGTCCCTCGCCCCGCCTGCGCGGAGAGGGAGGGGCCCGTCGCGCGCAGCGCTATGTGAAGGTGAGGGGCCGGCGCGACGAACCGCAGCCGACGTCGAACAATCAGCAACGCCTCGCCCCGACCCTCTCCCCGCAGGCTGGGAGAGGGGGAAAAACGCAATGAAACGCTTCTACACCACCGCCGGCACGTCCGCCGTCGAAGGCGGCTTCGATGTACGTCTCGACGGCAAGTCGATCCGCGCGCCCGGTGGCACTTTCCTCGTCGTGCCGAACGAAGCGCTGGCGCGCGCTATCGCCGATGAATGGCAGGCGCAGCCCGCGGGCGGCGAGATCAAGCCGACGAACATGCCGCTGATGCGGCTGGCGGCGACAGGGTTGGAGCGGGTGCCGGGCCAGCGCGACAAGGTGATCGCCGATACGGCGAAGTACGCCGGCTCCGACCTGCTCTGCTATCGCGCCACCGATCCTGATTCATTGGTCGCTCGGCAATGCAAGATCTGGGACCCGTTGCTGGCCTGGCTTGGCGAGCGCCATGGCGCGCGACTTGAACCGGCGGCGGGCGTGATCCTGCGACCACAGCCGCCGGAGTCGATCGAACGCGTGCGGTTGGCCGTGGCGGCGCATGGCGATCTGGCGCTGGCGGCGCTCTACAACCTGACGACCTGGATGGGCTCGGTGGCGCTGGCGCTCGCCGTCTCCGACCGACACCTCGACGGCGCCGCGGCCTTCGCCGCCGCTGAGCTCGACGCGTTGTTCGAGATCGAGCGCTGGGGCGCCGACTCGGAAGCTACGTTGCGTCATCAGCGCCTGCGGGCCGACATCGAGGCCGCGGCGCGTTTTCTCGAGTTGCTGGGCGATGCGCGGCTGCGTTAGGGCGTTGATATTGGTCGCCGGCTTTCTGCTACCCGGCGCGGTACCGGCTCAACAGCTCACGACCAGCGTCATTGACCTGTCGAGCCACAACGAGGTCACGGTCGATTCGCGCATGCGCGCGCGCCACGACGTGTCGCTCATCATCCATCGCGCCACCATCGGGCTCGACATCGGCAATTTCAGCGACTCCGACTTCCGGTTCGAGGAGCGCCTGGCGCAAGCGGCGGCGCACGGTATCGGCCTGGGCGCCTACCACGTCGGCACGCGCACCGGCAGCGGCGCGCAGCAGGCCGACGACTTCCTGAAGGTCGTGAAGGCGGCGTGTGATCGCCTGCCGCCAGCGAGCCGTCGCATCCTGCTGGCGGTCGACTGGGAGCCGACCAGCAGCGATCCCGACAACTACATGTCGGCGGCCGAACTCGGCGGCTTCATTCGCCGCGCCATCGCCCGCACCGGCAAGCCAATCCTGGTCTACAGCTACGAGAATTTCCTGAAGGAACGGCGCGGCGACATCGCCGAGCGGCCTGGTCTTTGGCAATTGCTGGGTAGCCAGCCGCTCTGGATCGCCAGCCTGCGCACCGAGGGCAGCGGGTTGCTGCGAGATGGCTCAGGGCCTCGGCTCGATGGCACGCCGTGGCGCAACTTCGTCCTGTGGCAGTACACCGACGGCGATCGCTCGGCGAGCGCGCTGTTGCCCCAGTCCCGCATCGACGGCAAGCCGATCGACCGCAACGCCTTCAACGGCAATCGGGCGGCGCTCGACGCCTTCAAGCGCGCGCATGTCTGGGACTGCGTCTATCGCGCGCGCTGACCCTCAGACCCAGCCGAGCACCGAAGCGACGGCGAACGCCGTGATGGTGATCATGATCAGCATCTGCGCCCACGCGGCTTGCCGTGGCGGCAGGGCGACGGAACCGGGCGAAGACGCCGGCTCGCGCGCGACACCGCGGCTGACCGCCGTCTGCAGCGTGGCGATGGCGAGGCCCACGACCAGGATGTCGGCGGGCACGCCGCCGCCATAGGCGGCGCTGATCATCAGCAGCACGATCGCCACGCTGACCACCGGCGTGGCGAAGGACGCGACGACGATGTAGGCGATGAAGGTCAGCGCCAGCATCGCCGTCGGCACCACGCCGGCAAGCATCCGCTTGGCATCGACGATCCAAGGGATCGCGACCAGCAGTAGGGCGACGAGCTGCAAGGCGATCAGCGCAAGGATCAGCCCGCCGAGATCGGCCACCACGCGTTCCAGCCAGGCGCCGCGTACGGGCGGCGCTGCACCGAGGTAGCCTAAGCTCCCGACGGCGATCGCCGGCACCAGCAGTAACGCCGCTAGCTCGGTGGGCGTCGCCAGGCCTGTAAACAGGATAGCGGCGAAGGCAGCGACGCTGGCGGCACCCGCCGGCCAGATCGCCAATGCAGGTTGGCGACCAACGAGTACCGCCGGCAGGAGCGCGCCAGCGCATAGCAACATCGGCAGGCTGGCGGTCAGGGTGGATCCCGTGACGCTCACCTCGAGGGTCAGCGCCAGCAGGCTGATCATGACCATGGGGGCGGCCAGGAGAGCGCCGGCCGCCGGGCCGGCGCGTCCAGCCAGCGCCAGCAGGCCGGCCAGCAGCAGCATGACGGGCAGGGCGCCGATCGTGTCACCCAGGTTCATCCAGATCTCGATCCCGGCGGTCAGCAGCAGCTTCTCGCCACCGTGCAGGCCGAGTACGGCGAGGGATACGGCGATCAGCAATATGGCGAACAGCGCGCCGGGGCCGGCGAACAGCCAGGGCCGGCCCGCGTCGGTGGCATCGGCCGCCATGCGGATCTGCAGCGGCAGGCCGAGCGCGGCGCCCGCCGCAAACAGAATCGCGGCTCCCTTCTCCAGCCACTCAGGCTCCTCGGTGAAAGGCAGGTCGGCGAAACGCGAAACGAGGGCGAACAGGTCGGCGCCGAAACGCAGCGCCGCGCCAGCGCCAATTAGCAGTCCGCACCCCACGGCCAGCGCACGTATTCCGCTCATGGGTCCTCCGTTCCACTGTTCCCTCGCACAGTGCCACAGACCGGATACCGGCGTCCGCAGCGCGGTCCGGTGTGGCTGGCGCTTCCCCTGCGGCGATGCTATGGGCAGGCGTTTTTTCGCCGGGCCACCAATGGCATAGCGTGTGCTGCTAGGTGCCGGCGCGGGGTTGTCAGGATCGGGGATCGCTCATGCTGGAAAACCTCCAGGTGCTCGAGAAGAAGCGCGCTGCGGCGCGCCTGGGTGGCGGCGAACGCCGCATCGAGGCGCAGCACGCCAAGGGCAAGCTGACCGCGCGTGAGCGGCTCGACGTGCTCCTCGACGAGGGCTCGTTCGAGGAGTTCGACATGTTCGTCGAGCACGACAGCACCGATTTCGGCATGGCCGACAACCGCATCCCCGGCGACGGCGTGGTCACCGGCCACGGCAAGATCAACGGCCGGCCGGTGATGGTCTTCAGCCAGGATTTCACGGTGTTCGGCGGCGCGCTGTCGGCCGCCCATGCCGGCAAGATCTGCAAGGTCATGGACACGGCGATGAAGAACGGCCTGCCGGTGATCGGGCTGAACGATTCCGGCGGCGCGCGCATCCAGGAGGGCGTCGACTCGCTGGCGGGCTACGCCGACGTCTTCCAGCGCAATGTCATGGCCTCGGGCGTGGTTCCGCAGATCTCGGTGGTGATGGGGCCGTGCGCCGGCGGCGCGGTCTATTCGCCGGCGATGACCGACTTCATCTTCATGGTGAAGGACAGCTCCTACATGTTCGTCACCGGACCCGACGTGGTGAAGACGGTGACGCACGAGACGGTGACCCAGGAGGAGCTGGGCGGCGCGATCACGCATACGACCAAGTCCGGCGTCGCCGATCTCGCCTTCGAGAACGACATCGAGACCCTGCTGCAGCTGCGCCGCTTCTACGACTTTCTGCCGCTCAACAACCGGGAGAAGGCGCCGACTCGGCCGACAGCGGACGACTGGGCGCGCGACGACTTCTCGCTCGATACCTTGGTGCCGGCCAACCCGAACAAGCCCTACGACATCAAGGAGCTGATCCTGAAGGTCTGCGACGAGGCCGATTTCTTCGAGCTGCAGGCTGACTACGCCGGCAACATCGTCATCGGGCTGGGCCGTATGAACGGCGACACGGTGGGCTTCGTTGCCAACCAGCCGATGGTGCTGGCGGGCTGCCTCGACATCGATTCGTCCAAGAAGGCCGCGCGCTTCGTGCGCTTCTGCGACGCCTTCAACATCCCGATCGTCACCTTCGTCGACGTGCCGGGTTTCCTGCCCGGTACGGCGCAGGAATTCGGCGGCATCATCAAGCACGGCGCCAAGCTGCTCTACGCCTATGCCGAGGCCACGGTGCCCAAGGTCACGGTGATCACCCGCAAGGCCTATGGCGGCGCCTACGACGTCATGGCGTCGAAGCACCTGCGCGGCGACATGAACTACGCCTGGCCCGGCGCCGAGATCGCGGTGATGGGCGCCAAGGGCGCGGTCGAGATCATCTTCCGCTCCGACATCGGCGATCAGGCCAAGATCGCCGCGCGCGAGAAGGAGTACCGCGAGAAATTCGCCAATCCGTTCGTGGCGGCCAATCGCGGCTTCATCGATGACGTGATCATGCCGCACGGCACGCGGCGGCGGATCTGCAAGGCGCTCGAGCTGCTCAAGAACAAGAAGCTCGACAATCCCTGGCGTAAGCACGGCAACATCCCGCTGTGAGTCGTTTCCGTCAGTCTGCCTTCGCGCCGCCGCCGAAAGCGGCGCAGCTGCCGTATCGCCATGCCGACGGGCGCGGCGATCCGTGGCACTGGCTTCGCGATCCCGGCTATCCCGACGTCAAGGACGAGCGGGTGCTCTCGCATCTGCGTGCCGAGAACGCCTATTGCGAGACGGTGCTGGGCGGTGAGGGCGATGTCCGGCCGGCGCTGCTGGAGGAGTTCAAGGCGCTGGTGATCCCCGACGACAGCGCGCCGCCGGAATGGCTGCACGGCCGCTGGTACGGCCATCGCTTCGTGCCGGGTAAGGAATACCCGCTGTGGTACCGCCGTACGACGCTTAGCGATCCTGAGCATGTCTTCCTCGACGCCAATGTCGAGGGCGAGGGGCAATCATTCTACGCAGTGCGCGACTGGGCGGTGTCGCCCGATCATCGCTGGCTCGCGATCCTCGATGATCGCGACGGCTCAGAGCGCTTGCGCCTGCGCATCCGCGATCTCGACACGGGTGCCGATGTAGAGACGTTGAATGTCGCATGCTCGCCTGGCCTGGGCTGGTCGAGCGATTCGCGCACCGTCTTCTACATCCGCCAGGACGACAAGCAGCGGCCGCGCTGGTTGCACCGGCATGAGCGAGGCACGACGGGCGAAGACCCGATCGTCTACGAGGAGAGCGATCCGGGTTTCTTCATGGGCATCGGCGAGAGCGCGTCCGGGCGCTTCCTGATCGTCGAATCGGCGGCCAAGAACAGCTCCGAGACGCGGCTCATTCCGCTCGATGCGCCGACAAGCGCGGCGCGGCTGATCCTGCCGCGCCGCGCCGACCACGAATACGACGTGACGGATCGCGGCGAGGAACTGCTGATCCGCACCAACGACAAGCATCTCAACTTCCGCATCGTGCGCGCGCCACTTGCCGATCCGGCCGAGGCCAATTGGCGCGAGATCGTGCCACCATCCGACGACGTCTTCATCGCCGGCTACGGTGCGGCGCGCGATTTCTGGTGGATGGTCGAGCGCGCCGACGGCCTGAAGCGCGTGCGCGTTGTGCCGGGCGGGCACGACAACGCCACCGCCGGCCGCGTGGTGACGTTCCCCGATGCGGCATTCACTGTCTCGGCGATGGGCGGTCACCAATGGGACCGGCCGACCCTGCGGCTGGTCTACGAGTCTCCGGCGCGCCCCCGCACCTGGTACGATTATCACGTCGCCGCCGCGCGCCTCGACATGGTGCAGGAGACCAAGGTCCCGGGCCACGATCCAGCGCGCTACGTCGTCGAGCGGCTATGGGCCACGGCGAAGGACGGGGTGAAAGTGCCGATCTCGCTGGTGCGTCATCGCGATACGCCGACGCACGGCCAGGCGCCGCTTCTGCTCTACGGCTACGGCTCCTACGGCATGTCGATGGATGCGGGATTTGCTGCCAACCGCATTCCCTTCCTGCGCCGCGGCATGGCCTGGGCGATCGCCCATATCAGAGGCGGGCAGGAGATGGGCCGTGCCTGGTACGAGACGGGCAAGCTGCTCAACAAGCGCAACACCTTCGACGATTTCATCGCCTGCGCCGAACACCTGATCGAGACCAAGTGCACGGCGCCCGGCCGCATCGCGGCGATGGGCGGCAGCGCCGGCGGCATGCTGATGGGCGCGGTCGCCAACATGCGGCCCGAGCTGTTCGGCGCCGTGCTGGCGATGGTGCCGTTCGTCGATGTGCTCTCGACCATGCTCGATGCGACCCTGCCGCTGACGCCGCCGGAGTTCGTGGAGTGGGGCAATCCCGCCGAGCCCAGGTTCTACGACTACATGAAGACGTACAGCCCCTACGACAACGTCACGGCGCAGACTTATCCGCCGATTCTGGTGTCGGCCGGGCTGAACGATCCGCGCGTGACGTATTGGGAACCGGCGAAGTGGGTGGCAAAGTTGCGTGCCACCAAGGCCGACGACAACGTCCTGCTGCTGCACACCGAGATGGAAGCCGGCCATGGCGGCGCCTCCGGTCGCTACAAGATCCTGATCGAGGTCGCCGAGCGCCTGGCCTTCGTGGTCCGCGCGCTCGACCTGCCCGCTCAGCCCAATCCGGTTTGAGGGAGAGCCTGATGGCCGCCGCCAAGAAGAAGACCGCCAAGGCGCAAGCCGCCACGAGCGACGCCTCGACGACAGCCGCGGCGAAGAAGGCCGCCGCGACCCGCCCGACCAAGCCGCCGTTCGACAAGATCCTGATCGCCAATCGCGGCGAGATCGCCTGCCGCGTGATCCGCAGCTGCAAGGCGATGGGGATCAAGAGCGTCGCCGTCTATTCCGAGGCCGATGCCGACGCGCTGCACGTGCGCGAGGCCGACGAGGCGGTGTTCATCGGCCCGCCGCCTTCGGCGCAGAGCTACCTGCTGGTCGATCGCATCGTCGAGGCCTGCAAGAAGACCGGCGCGCAGGCGGTGCACCCCGGCTACGGCTTCCTCTCGGAGAAGCGGGAGTTCCAGGCGGCGCTGGCCAAGGCCGGCATCGTCTTCATTGGCCCGGATGCGCACGCCATCCATGCGATGGGCGACAAGATCGAATCGAAGATCCTCGCCAAGAAGGCCGGTGTCAGCACCGTGCCCGGCCATCTCGAAGCGATCCCCAACGCCGACGAGGCGGTGAAGATCGCCAAGTCGATCGGCTATCCCGTAATGATCAAGGCCTCGGCCGGCGGTGGCGGCAAGGGCATGCGGCTGGCATGGAACGATGCGGAGGCCAAGGAAGGCTTCGTGTCGGCGACCAACGAGGCCAAGGCGAGCTTCGCCGACGATCGCGTGTTCATCGAGAAATACGTCGAGGAGCCGCGCCACATCGAGATCCAGGTGCTGGCCGATGGCCACGGCAACTGCGTCTATCTCGGCGAGCGCGAGTGCTCGATCCAGCGCCGGCACCAGAAGGTGATCGAGGAGGCGCCCAGCCCCTTCCTCGACGAGAAGACGCGCAAGGCGATGGGCGAGCAGGCGGTCGCGCTCAGCAAGGCGGTGAACTACAAATCGGCCGGCACGGTCGAGTTCATCGTCGACAAGAATCGCAAGTTCTACTTCCTGGAGATGAACACCCGCCTGCAGGTCGAGCATCCGGTGACGGAGTTGGTCACCGGTCTCGATCTCGTCGAGCTGATGATCCGCGTCGCTGCAGGCGAGAAGCTGCCCTTCACGCAGAAGGACGTCGAGCTCAAGGGCTGGGCGGTCGAGGCGCGCGTCTACGCCGAAGATCCGTTCCGTGGCTTCCTGCCATCGACCGGCCGCCTGGTGCGCTACCTGCCGCCGCCGGCCAGGGCTGACGTGCGCGTCGATACCGGCGTCTACGAGGGCGGCGAGATCAGCATGTTCTACGATCCGATGATCGCCAAGCTGGTGACCTATGGCGCCACGCGCGATCAGGCGGCGGACCGCATGCTGGAGGCGATCGACGAGTACTATGTGCGCGGCCTCAATCACAACATGAGCTTCCTCGCCGCGCTGGTCGGCCATCCGCGGTTTCGCGCCGGCAAGCTCACCACCAACTTCATCGCCGAAGAGTTCAAGGGCGGCTTCACCACGGCGCATCTGCCGCCGCGTGATCCGGCGATCCTGGTCGCGATCGCCGCGACCATCGACCGGATCACCACCGCGCGCCATGGCGGGCCTGAGGCCGGCGCGGTCGTGGTCGTGCTCAACGGTGAACATCACGACGCGTCCGTTTCGATCGAGGAGCTGTTCGGCAGCGTCGAGGTCACGGTCGATGGCCGCGCGATGAAGGTCGCCACGCGATGGTCGCCCGGCCAGCCGCTGTTCGATGCCAAGATCGACGGCGCGCGAGTCGTCGCCCAGGTCGACGCCAAGGGCGCCGGCTATACGCTGTTCCATGCCGGCGGACAGGCCGACGCGCTGGTGCTCAGCCCGCGTCGCGCCGCGCTTCTGAAGCTGATGCCGGTGAAGGCCGCGCCCGACACCTCGAAGTTCCTGCTCTCACCCATGCCCGGCCTGCTGGTCTCGCTGGAGGTCGCCGAGGGCCAGGAGGTCAAGGCGGGTGAGGCGCTGGCCAAGGTCGAGGCGATGAAGATGGAGAACGTGCTGCGCGCCACCCGCGACGGCACCATCGCCAAGCTGCACGCCCAACCCGGCGAAAGCCTGCGCGTCGACCAGAAGATCCTTGAGTTCGCGTAGAATTGGGACCGCCGGCGTCCCGCCGGCTCATGACGAGAGGCCGGCGAGACGCCGGCGGTCCCAAAGACCATGACCACGGGCCATCTCGTACTATTCCTCGCCGGAGCGTTCACGGCCGCGTTCGTCTCCGGCCTCTCGGGCTTCGCCTACGCGCTGGTGTCGCTGGCGTTCTGGATCTGGCTGTTCCCGCTCGCCGAGGCGACGCCGCTGGTGCTGTTCGGCGCCGTCGTGTCGCAGGCGGTCGCGGTGCCCTCGGTGTGGCGCACGGTCGATTGGCCCACCCTGTGGCCAATGCTCGGTGCCTCGCTGGTCTGCCTGCCGCTCGGTGTCTGGCTGATCGCGCACACCGATCTCGATGTCTTCCGGCTGAGCTTCGGCCTGCTGCTGATCGTCTACGCGACGTTCCAGCTCGCCATGGGCACGCGGCTGCGCATCGACGGCGGCGGCAAGGCGGCTGACGCCGCGATCGGCGCGGTGGGCGGGGTGATGGGCGGATTGGCCGGACTCACGGGCGCGGTGCCCGCCGTGTGGGGCGTGCTGCGCGGCTGGGACAAGCAGCGGCATCGCGGCCTGATGACCATCCTCAATTCGGCCAGCCAGCTCGTCGCGTTGGCGATGGTGGCCGTCGCCGGCTACATCACCGCGACCACGCTCCTGCGCTGGGCGTGGATGCTGCCCTGCCTGATCATCGGCGCCTGGCTCGGCAATATCGCCACACGACGGATTTCGCCCGCCTCGTTCCGCAACGTCGTGCTCGGCCTGTTGCTGGCCTCGGGCATGGTGCTTACGCTGCAGAACGGCTGGCGCGCGATCGCCGGCTGATCGGAGAAGCGGCATGAAGAGGCTGCGCATCCGCGGCCGCGTGCAGGGCGTCGGCTACCGCTACTGGGCGGTCGGCCAGGCGCGGGCACTGGGCCTGCGCGGCTGGGTGCGCAATCGCAGCGACGGCTCGGTCGAGGTGGTCGCAGCAGGCCCCGGCAACGCGCTCGACATCTTCATCGTCGCCTGCCGCCGAGGCCCGCGCGCCGCGCGCGTCGAGGCTGTCGACATCGAGGATGCCGACGAGACGGTGGGCGAGGGCTTCGCCGAGATCGCGACGCTGTGAGCAGGAGGAGGACGTCATGACCGAGATTGCATCCCCGGTATCGCTGATGGACGAGGTGAAGGCGCAGGCGCGCGTGCTGGTACCGGTTCTCCGGGCCTTGCGCGCCGAGCTGGGCGCCGAGCGCGCCAACCGCCTGATCGGCGAAGCGCTGCGCGACTGGTCGAAGAGTCTCTATCACCGAATCGGCGCGCAAGAGCCGGGCGGGCCGAAGCAGAAATTCGACGCCATCTGGACCGACCTGCGCCCGCGCATCGGCGATTCGGTCGAGCGCGATCTGCTGCGCGACGACGCCGAGGCGCGCGATTACAACATCACGCGCTGCCGCTACGCCGAGTTCTTCAAGGAGTTGGGCGAGCCCGATCTCGGCACCATCCTGTTGTGCGAGATCGACTTCCACATCGCCGATGTCGGCGGCCCGGAGATCGAGTTCACCCGTACCCAGACCATCATGAAGGGCGCGCCGTATTGCGATTTCCGCTACCGGATGAAGACGGGCGCCTGACCAGCGATCCCGTCATTCCGAGCGCAGCGACGAGTCTTCAACGCCTGGATTCCTCGCTACGCTCGGAATGACGGAAACGGGAGCGAACACCTCCTCGAACGTCTGCCGCAGCGCCACGTCGAGATCGGCCATGGTGACCGGCAGGCCGAGATCGACCAGCGAGGTCACGCCATAGCCCTGGATGCCGCAGGGCACGATGCCCTGGAAGGGGCTGAGGTCGGGATCGACGTTGATCGAGATGCCGTGGAACGCCACCCAGTGGCGCACCCGCACGCCGATGGCGGCGATCTTGTCCTCCGCCGGGGCCGGGCGGTCGGGCCGCACCACCCAGACCCCGATGCGGTCCGACCGGCGCTCGCCTTTGACATTGAAGCGGGCCAGGGTACGGATGATCCATTCCTCGAGGTCATGCACGTAGCGGCGCACGTCACTACGGCGGCGGCGCAGATCGATCATGGCGTAGGCCACGCGCTGTCCTGGCCCGTGATAGGTGTACTGCCCGCCGCGGCCGGCGGCGTAGACCGGGAAGCGCCCGGGGGTCAGCAGATCGGCCGGCTTGGCACTGGTCCCTGACGTGTAGAGCGGCGGATGCTGGAGCAGCCAGACCATTTCGGGAGCGGTGCCGGCGCGGATCGCCGCGACCCGGGCTTCCATTGTCGCCAGCGCCTCGGGGTAGGGCACCAGCCGGTCCTCGACCCGCCATTCCATGACGCTCAAATAGGCGTGGAATGGGGGCCGGTCAAACGTTGCCTCGCGGGGGGCGATTTGCTATTCCCCCGGCCGGTTTGGCCGACAGGCCCAACCGGGCATCCAGGCCGGCCGATCGGTGTTTGCGCCCGTGGCGGAATTGGTAGACGCACTAGCTTGAGGTGCTAGCGGGTAACACCGTGGAAGTTCGAGTCTTCTCGGGCGCACCAATCATCCGTTCGTACCGGCACGATGCGACAAGGAGGCCGCCCCCACGAGGGGCGGCCGCTTTGTTTGGGCAAACCCGGGAGGAGCCGAAATGGCCGACGAACTCGCCGACGCCGCGCTGCGCTACCACCGCCTGCCGCGTCCCGGAAAGATCGAGGTCGCGCCGATCAAGCCGCTGGCGACCCAGCGCGACCTCTCGCTCGCCTATTCGCCCGGCGTCGCCGCCGCCTGCAACGCTATCGTCGCCGACCCGGCCGAAGCCGCCACCGTCACATCGAGGGCCAATCTGGTGGCCGTGATCACCAACGGCACCGCCGTTCTGGGGTTGGGCGATATCGGCCCGCTGGCCGCCAAGCCGGTGATGGAAGGCAAGGGGGTGCTGTTCAAGAAATTCGCCGGCATCGATGTCTTCGACCTGGAGATCGCGGAGAAGGACCCGCAGCGGCTGATCGATATCGTCGCCGCACTGGAGCCGACCTTCGGCGGCATCAACCTCGAGGACATCAAGGCGCCGGAGTGCTTCACCGTCGAGCGCGCGCTGCGCGAGCGCATGAAGATTCCGGTGTTCCACGACGACCAGCACGGCACGGCGATCATCGTCGGCGCCGCCGTGACCAACGGGCTGAAGCTGGTGGGCAAGAATATCGCCGATGTGAAGCTGGTGTGCTCCGGCGCCGGCGCCGCGGCGCTCTCCTGCCTCGACATTCTGGTGAAGCTTGGCCTGCCGATCGCGAACATCTGGGTCAGCGATATCGAGGGCGTGGTCTACGAGGGGCGCACCGCGCTGATGGATCCGTGGAAGGCGCGCTACGCGCGTCCCACCGAGAAGCGCACTCTGGGCGAGGTCATCGACGGCGCCGACATATTCCTGGGTCTGTCGGCGGGCGGCGTGCTCAAGCGCGACATGGTTACGCGCATGGCGAAGAAACCGCTGATCCTGGCCTTGGCCAATCCCAATCCCGAGATCATGCCGGACGACGTCAAGGCGGTGCGCGACGACGCCATCATCGCCACTGGTCGCAGCGACTATCCCAACCAGGTCAACAACGTCCTGTGCTTCCCCTTCATCTTCAGGGGCGCGCTCGACGTTGGCGCCACGACGGTGAACGACGAGATGAAGGTGGCGTGCGTGCGCGCGCTCGCGCGGCTGGCGCACGCCGAGACGTCGGAGGTGGTGGCCAAGGCTTTTGGCGACAGCGCCGCTGGCTTCGGCGCCGAGCAGATCATCCCCAAGCCGTTCGATCCGCGGCTCATCGTCGAGCTGGCGCCGGCCGTGGCCCAGGCGGCGATGGACACCGGCGTGGCGACGCGCCCGATCGCCGACATGGACGCCTATCGCCACCGTCTGGAGCAGTTCGTCTTCCGCTCCGGCCTGATCATGCGGCCGGTCTTCGACCAGGCCAGGCGCGATCCCAAGCGGGTGATCTTCAGCGCCGGCGAGGACGATCGCGTGCTGCGCGCGGTACAGGTGCTGCTCGACGAGAAGCTGGCGCTGCCGATCCTGATCGGGCGGCCTGAGGTGATCGAGCATCGTGCGCATCGCCTGGGCCTACGCTTCAGGCCCGGGCTGGATGTCGATCTGGTCAACCCGGCGAGCGACCCGCGCTTCGATTCCTACTGGTCGACCTATCACGAGATCATGGAGCGGCGTGGCGTGACGCCGGTGGCGGCGCGCAACCTCGTGCGCTCCAGCCCCACCTTGATCGGCGCGCTGGCGGTGCGCAAAGGCGACGCCGACGCGCTGATCGCCGGCACCTTCGGCAGGTACCGTACGCATTTCAACCACGTGCGTGACGTGATCGGCCTGCGCGAGGGGATCGAGCGATTCGCTGCGGTCAGCCTGATCGTGCTGCCCAAGATGCCGCTGTTCATCTGCGACACCTACATCAACGAGAACCCCGATCCCGAGGAGATCGCCGACACCACGGTGCTGGCCGCCGAGGAGGTGCGCCGCTTCGGCATCGAGCCCAAGGTGGCGCTGCTCTCGCACTCCAACTTCGGCAGCGCCGATTCGGCCTCGGCCGAGAAGATGCGCGCGGCGCTGAAGCTGATATGGGAGCGCGCGCCGGAGCTGGAGGTCGACGGCGAGATGCACGGCGACTCCGCGCTCGACGAGGACATCAGGCGCGAGCTTTTCCCACGCTCGAAGCTGCGCGGGTCGGCCAATCTGTTGGTCTGCCCGTCGCTGGATTCAGCCAACATCGCCTTCAACCTTCTGAAGTCCGCGGCCGATGGCCTCCATGTCGGGCCGATCCTGCTCGGGCCGCGCCTGCCGGCGCATATCCTGACTCCATCAGTGACGGCGCGCGGCATCGTCAACATGAGCGCGCTCGCCGTGGTCGACGCGCAAGAGGCCGCGCGACGCGGCGGATGAAACACTACCTTCCCCCGGAGGGGGGGAAGGTGCCCGAAGGGTGGATGGGGGATGTCGAAGACGGACTCCTGCGTTCGTCTTCAGCATCCGCCGTCCGTCGCTCCGCGACACCTTCCGCCTCCGGGGGAAGGGAAACAGGGACAAGACTGCCATGGCCGACACCGCGCGCGCTCCGGGCGAGGGGAGCGAGAACCTGGAGGAGGTGACCGAGGCGCTGCTGCGGACCGTGCTCGAGCATCTCGAATACGGCCGCATCGACGAGATCCGCGCCATCGCCCACGACCTCAGCCCGGCGGGCGCCGCCTACCTGCTGGAGCAGGTCAATCCCGAGGCGCGCACGCAGCTCGTCGGCATCCTCAAGCGCGACCTCGATCCGGAGACGCTGGTCGAACTCGATGAGGACGTGCGCGAGGAGGTGCTGGAGGCGCTCGAGCCCAAGGACATCGCCGAGGCCGCGCACGAGCTCGATACCGACGACGCCGCAGACATCCTCGAAGACCTGCCCGACGAGGAACGGCGCGAGGTGCTGGCGGCGCTGCCGGCCGACGAGCGCGCGGCGATCGAAGAGACGCTGGCCTTTCCGGAGTATACCGCCGGCCGCCTGATGCAGCGCGAGCTGGTGGCAGTACCCGCCACGTGGACCGTCGGGCAGGTCATCGACTACTGCCGCGAGGCGTCCGATCTGCCCGACGACGTCTACGACCTGTTTGTCGTCGACGAGCGGCGCCGCCTGATGGGGTCGGTGGCGCTGGGGCGCATGCTGCGCACCAAGCGGCCGGTGCCGATCACCGAGATCATGGACCCGGAGATCCCGTCGATTCCCGTGACGGCCGAGCAGGAGGAGGTCGCGCACATCTTCCGCGACCAGAACCTGGTGTCCTGTCCGGTGGTCGATCCGTCCAACCGGCTGCTGGGCGTGATCATGGTCGACGACGTGCTCGACGTCATCGACGAGGAAGCCGAGGACGACCTCTTGAAGATGGGCGGCGTGCGCGAGGACGACGTTCATGCGCCGGTCGTGCGCACCGCGCGCCAGCGCTTCTGGTGGCTGCTGGTGAACCTCGGCACGGCGCTGCTGGCCTCCGCGGTGATCGGCCAGTTCGAGGAGGAGCTGCAGAAGATCGTGGCGCTGGCTGTTTTGATGCCGATCGTCGCCTCGATGGGCGGCAACGCCGGCACGCAGACCGTCACCGTCGCGGTGCGCGCCTTGGCGATGGGCGAGCTGACCATCGCCAACATCGCGCGCTTCGTGGTCAAGGAGATCTTCGTCGGCGGCGCCAACGGCCTGATCTTCGCGCTGATCCTCGGCGTGATCACCTGGGCGTGGTTCCACGACCCGCGCATCGGCCTGATCATCGCCGCCGCTATGGTGATCAACCTGGTTTGCGCCGCGCTGGCCGGTACGCTGATTCCGCTGGGCCTGCAACGCGCCGGCGTCGATCCGGCGGTGTCCTCGACGGTGTTCCTCACCACCGTCACCGACGTCGTTGGCTTCCTCGCGTTTCTCGGATTGGCGGCGGTGTTTCTGCTCTGACGGTGCCCTCCACCCCGTAGGTTCTTCTCACAGGGCTGGCGAGACGCCGGTTATGATCCCACTCCAGCGAACCAAGGAAGCGCCCCGATCATGATTCCCAACCGCATGCCGCCCTTCGATTTCATGCTGGGCGAGACCGCCGACGCGATCCGCGAGACGGTGCAGCGTTTCACCGCCGATGAGGTGGCGCCGATCGCCAACGAGCTCGACAAGACCGACCGCTTTCCGCGCGAGCTGTGGCCCAGGATGGGCGCGCTGGGCCTGCTCGGCATCACTGTCGAGGAGGAGTATGGCGGCGCTGGGCTCGGCTATCTCGAGCAGGCGATCGCGGTCGAGGAGATCAGCCGCGGCTCGGCGGCGGTGGGGCTGAGCTACGGTGCGCATTCCAATCTCTGCGTCAATCAGATCCGCCGCAACGGCAGCGACGACATCAAGAAGCGCTATCTGCCCAAGCTGATCTCGGGCGAGCACGTCGGCAGCCTGGCAATGAGCGAGACCGGCGCCGGCTCCGACGTGGTGTCGATGAAGCTGCGCGCCGAGAAGAAGGGCGATCGCTACATCCTCAACGGCACCAAGATGTGGATCACCAACAGCCCGGACGCGCAGGTGATAGTCGTCTACGCCAAGACCGATCCGGCGGCGGGACCGCGCGGCATGACGACCTTCGTCGTCGAGACCGGCTTCAAGGGATTCAAGGTGGCGCAGAAGCTCGACAAGATGGGCATGCGCGGATCCTCGACCGGCGAGCTGGTCTTCGAGGATGTCGAGATCCCCGAGGAGAACGTGCTGGGCCAGGTCGGCAAGGGCGTCAACGTGCTGATGTCCGGCCTCGACTACGAGCGCGCGGTATTGGCGGCCGGTCCGCTGGGCATCATGCAGAGCTGCATGGACGTGGTCGTGCCCTATATCCACGAGCGCAAGCAGTTCGGCCAGCCGATCGGCACGTTCCAGCTCATCCAGGGCAAGGTCGCCGATATGTATACGGTGATGAACGCGGCGCGCGCCTACGTCTATGCGGTCAACCGGGCCTGCGACGCCGGCAAGACCACGCGCAAGGACGCCGCCGGCGCCATCCTCTACGCCGCCGAGAAGGCGACGCTGATCGCGCTGGACGCCATCCAGATCCTGGGCGGCAACGGCTACATCAACGACTACCCGACCGGCCGTTTCCTGCGCGACGCCAAGCTCTACGAGATCGGCGCCGGCACCTCGGAGATCCGCCGCTGGCTGATCGGCCGCGAGCTGTTCGAGGAGACGGCTTGAACGACGCGTTGGGCTAGGCGGCGCCGGCTTGGCTGAGCAGCATGCCCAGCCGCAGCCCCATGGCGATGTCGTCTTCCTGCCCGAAGCCCTGGTAGGCGATATCGCCGTCGCGATCGATGAGCACGGTCGAGGGCGTGCCCTGGAAGCGATAGGCCCGCATGGTCAGCGGGATGGGATCGTTGTCGCCGGCCATGTCGACGCCGACCGGGAAGGTGATGCCGTATTCGTGGATGAACGCCTCCAGCGACACCGGCGTCATCGCCGCGTGGTGCTCGAACACGGTGTGCAGGCCGATGACGGCGAGGTCGGTCCGCTGGAGCATCGTCGCGACCTTGCGCGCCTGCGGGATCGCGTGAGAGACGCATCCCGGGCAGAGCATCTGGAAGCTATGCAGAAGCACCGGCCGGCCGCGCAATCCTGCAAGCGTGACCGGCTCCTTGGTGTTGAACCAGCGGGAGACCTGCAATTCCGGCGCGCGCTGTCGGTTCGTTTCCATGGTGGTACCTTGTGCTCCAGTTCCGGAGGTCACCGGCTCGCCGGCACCGCCTTGCCGGGAAGCGACAGATCGCCAGAGCCGACCTTGAAGATGTCGCTCACGCAAAGCAACGGTGCATGCAGGTTGCCATTGACCTTGAGCGCTGTCGTGACGCCGTCGAACTGCACGCTCTGCGCGGTCTCGGCGCTGTCGAAGGGGACTGTCACACGGACCGTCTTCGCGTCGAAACGCGGTTTGTAGCCAGGGCTGTCGATGAGAATTGGCGCGCCGGGCCAGGTCTTCGGGAGCTTCGGGCGCGTGCCCGGCTCGATGTCCTTGACCTTGAGAGCCCCGGGACCGCAGGCATCGTCCTTGGTCAGAACGACCCAGTGGAAGTGCCACTGGGAGCCATCGTTTTCGAACAACGGCTCGTCATTGAAGTCGGGGTGGGCGGTCACGGCGGCGGCGAGGATACCGGAGCCCTTCTCGAAGCCGACGGCTTCGGGGTCGATCTTGGTCGGCCAGACATAAGCATAGACTCCGGCGCCGGCGAACTTGCCGGTCTTGGGCGGCTTTTCGGTGCCGGGCTCTCCCCGGGTCGTCATGATGAACGTGACCAGATTGCCCTTGGTCTCGGCGCGCGCCTGCAGGATGTCGAACGTGGCCTTGACCTTGTCGTTAGCGGAAGCCGTCACATCGTGGGCGGCGGTGGTCCCCGTGACCAGCGCCGCGACCAAGGCCCCGGCGCTCAAGATGTACCCCGGCTTCATGCGATGCCTCCCATTGCTCAAATGATATCGAGTCGATACTATTGAGCGGGCGCCAGGGCGTCAACGCATAATGTCGAGTCGCTACTATATGTCGACCAGAGGCTATGCGGCCGAGGCCGCTCAACTCATCGATCGCCTGGAGCGGCTGGCCCGCTCCGGTGAGGCCCGGCACGGCGTCAACCCGGCGCAATGGGAGGCGTTGCGCTATCTGGCGCAGGCCAACCGCTTCTCACGGACTCCGGCGGCGCTGGCGGACTACCTTGCCTCCACCCGCGGCACGGTTTCCCAGACGCTGATCGCGCTGGAGGGCAAAGGGCTCGTGGCGCGGCGGCAGAGCGCGCGCGACAAGCGATCGGTCGATCTCGACCTCACCGATGCGGGGCGCAGGGTCCTGGTGGACGACCCGCTGCAAGAGCTGGCGCGCGACCTGCGCAAGGGCGACAGTGACGAGGGTCTGGCCGCGGCGGTCGAGGTGTTGCGTGACGCCTTGCGACGGGCGCTGCGGCGCAACGGCAGCCGCCCGTTCGGCGTCTGCCATGCCTGCCGCCACTTCCAGAAGAACGCCTCGGGACGCGGCAGACATCATTGCGCGCTGATCGACGAGCCGTTGAGCGAGGAAGACAGCGGCTTGATCTGCACCGAGCAGGAGCCCGTGCCCGCCTGATCGCCGGACGCGCTCTTCGCTACGTGGCGACCCGTATGCCGTTCAGCGCCACGATATCGCCGGGCTGGCCGGCGGTCAGGCGGGCGAGCAGGGAGGCGAGGGTGGCGATCTCCGCCTCTGTCCATCGGTCACGGAAGACGCCCTCGGCCATCCGCTCGAGCGATGCCCGGGCGTCGACGATCGCGCTTTGGCCGGCTTCCGTCAGCGTGACGTAGGCCAACCGCGCGTCGCGCGTGTTGGCTTGCCTTCCGACCATGCCGATCTTTTCCAGCGGTGTGGTCATGCGGGTGACGGTCGAGGGGCTGACGCTCAACCGCCGGGCCAGGTCGACCCGACTCAAGCGGCGCATCGGCGCACCCTCCAGATGCATCAGCAGCAGCACCTCGTTGAGGCCCAGGCCATGGATCGAGCCCAGGCCACGGCCGAACCGATCGGCGATGCCGGCATGAGCGTGCAGCAGGTGCAAGACGGCGGTGTAGGATGGGGTAGTCATACGCTCATATAGGCAGTTATATTTCCGTACGCAAGCAAATCGGAATTAAATCGGCCAGACTTTGCTGCAGAACCATCTCAAACCATCTCATTTTCAACCTACAGTGCCGCCGCCAACAGCCACGGAACGCGCCGATGACCCTCAAGCTCTACACCCTGCGCATCGCCGATGGCCGCGAGCCCAGCCCGTTCGTCTGGCGTGCGCGCATGGCGCTGGCGCATAAGGGGCTGGCGGTCGAGCGCGTGCCGATCGGCTATGGCGAGAAGCACAAACTGGCCTTCTCCGGGCAGGGCCTGGTGCCGGTGCTGGTCGATGGCGAGCGCTGGGTCAACGACAGCTGGGCGATCGCGCAGTACCTCGAAGATACCTACCCGGATCGGCCGACCCTGTTCGGTGGCGCCAAGGGCAGGGCGATGGCGCTGTTCATCAATCGCTGGGCCGATGTCGAAACCTTGGGCGCGCTGCGCCTGCTGCTGTGGCCGGCGACCTGGGATCACATCCCGGCGGCTGACCAGGCCTATTTCCGCGCCGATCGCGAGACGAAGGCCGGCATGACCCTGGAGGCGATGCGCGCCGAGCCGGAAGCCAAGATCGCCGCCTTCCGCCGCGTGCTGGAGCCGGCGCGACAGACGCTGGCGCGCCAGCCTTATCTCTGCGGCGACAAACCGGGCTATGCCGATTACTGCCTGTTCGGCGGCTTCATGTGGGGCAAGACCGTATCGCCGCACCGCCTGCTGGCGGCCGACGATCCGATCCACCGCTGGCGCGCCGAGCTGCTGGCCGCGTTCGACGGCATGGCGGCGGCCGATCCCGGCTATCCCGTTGACTGACCGTTCACGGTGTGAATTAAAGAGCCGTGCCCAAGATCCTGTCCGCCGAAGACATCCAGGATTTCCGCGCCGAGCTGTGCCGTGTCGCGACCGAGCGCTTCGCACGCTACGGCTATGATGGCGTGACCATGCGCCAGCTCGCCGACGATCTCGGCTGCAGCCCCAAGACGCCGTATCGCTATTTCAAGGACAAGGACGAGATCCTGGCGGCGGTGCGCGCCGATGCCTTCCGTCGTTTCGCCGACGCGCTGGAGGCCGAGGCCACACTGCATCCCGACCCGGTGGCGCGTGCGCGCGCCGTGGGCCAGGCCTATCTCGACTTCGCGCTCGCCAACCCGGCGGCCTATCGCATCATGTTCGACGTCCATCGCGCCGAGGATACCGATCATCCTGAGCTGGCGCGCGAAGCGGCCCGCGCGCGTGTGTTCATCACGCGTCAGGCCGAGGATCTGGCCGCGGTCGGGCTGGTCGACGGCGATCCGCGTGTCGTCGGCTATGCTATGTGGGCGGCGGTGCATGGTCTGGTCGTGCTGCGGCTGGCCGGTTTCCTGGCCGACGAGGCGGGCTTCCGCGACCTGCATGCCGAGACCATGCGTTTGATCGCGCGCGGCGCGCGAGCGGGCAAGGATGACACCCGAAAGGCCGCCAGCGGTGGGAGGAAACGGTGAGCCGCATCATCTCGGGCGAACGCGAGCGTTCGCATGTCGCGTTGGCCGCGCGCGCGGCGCGTGCCGCCGGCGCGCTCAAGGCGCTGGGCGTGGGCGAGGACGACTCGATCGCGCTGCTGCTGCGCAACGACTTCGAGCTGTTCGAAGTCAACATGGCGGCCTCGCTGCTGGGCGCCTACGCCGTGCCGCTGAATTGGCATTTCACCGCCGAGGAGGCGGGCTACATCCTGCGCGACAGCGGCGCCAAGGCGCTGGTGGCGCACGCCGACCTGCTGGCCAAGGTGAAGGACGCGATCCCATCGGGCGTGAAGGTGCTGGCGGTCGATACACCTCCCGACATCGCCACGGCCTATGGCGTGAGCGCGGATCAGGCGAAGGCGCCTTCCGGCGTCGCGACCTGGGATGCGTTCCTGAGCGATGCAACGCCGCACACCGCGCCGCCTCCAGCGTCGCGCGGCAGCATGATCTACACCTCAGGCACCACCGGTAAGCCCAAGGGTGTGCGCCGCCAGCCCACGCCGCCCGAGGTCCAGCAATCGATGATGGACCAGATCGCGGAGGTCTGGGGCCTGAAGGCCGGCCCCGACAACGTCGTGCTGATGAACGGGCCGATGTACCACTCCGCGCCCGCCGCCTACGGCATGGTCTCGGCGCGACTGGGGCTCACCATCGTCTTGCAGCCGCGCTTCGAGGCCGAGGACATGCTGCGCCTGATCCAGCGCCACAAGGTCAGCCACATGCACATCGTGCCGACCATGTTCGTGCGTCTGACGCGGCTTCCCGACGAGGTGAAACGGAAGTACGACGTCTCCTCGCTCCGCTTCCTCACCCATGGCGCGGCGCCCTGCGCGCCCGCCGTGAAGAAGGCGATGATCGAGTGGTGGGGCCCAGTGATCAACGAGTACTACGGCGCCACCGAGACTGGCGTCGTGGTCTGGCACACCTCCGAGGAGGCGCTGAAGAAGCCCGGCACGGTGGGCCGCGTCGTGCCCGGCGGAGTCCTGCGCATCGTCGACGAGCAGGGGCGCGACGTGAAGCAGGGCGATGTCGGCGAGATCTTTCTCAGGGCGCCGGGCTTGAGCGACTTCACCTACAACAACGACGACGCCAAGCGACGTGACGTGGCGCTGGGCGATCTCGTGACCGTGGGCGATGTCGGCTACATGGACGCCGACGGCTATCTGTTCCTGTGTGATCGCAAGCGCGACATGATCATTTCAGGCGGCGTGAACATCTACCCTGCCGAGATCGAGTCGGTGCTGATCCAGATGCCCGGCGTGCGGGACTGCGCCGTGTTCGGCATCCCCGACGAGGAGTTCGGCGAGGCGATCTGCGCCTACATCCAGCCGATCGGCGGCAACGCGATCAGCGCCGGCGACGTGCGCGTCTACCTGGCGGAACGGCTGGCGAAGTACAAGATTCCCAAGGTCGTCGAGTTCACGCCCGAGCTGCCGCGCGAGGATTCCGGCAAGATCTTCAAGCGCAAGCTCCGCCAGCCCTATTGGGAGAAGGCGGGCAGGGCGATCTGACCGGGAGACCAGCCATGACGAGCGATAACGAGGGCGTTGGTTTCTTCGGCCGCATCAAGGACAAGCTGATCGACAGCAAGCAGAAGTGGGCCAGAGACGGCCGCCTGCTCACCGGCTCGGCCGATCTGCGCCGCGCCAATCGTTTACCGCCGGGCCAGCGCCTGGTTCAGAACTGGCCGGTGCTCGACCTCGGCGTCCAGCCCGACATCCCGACCAGCATCTGGCGCCTGACCATCGACGGGCTGGTCGAGCATCCCACGGTCTGGAAATGGGGCGAGTTCACCGACGAGCCGATGGTGAAGTACCGCAGCGACATCCACTGCGTCACCGCCTGGTCGCGCTACGACAACGACTGGGAAGGCGTCAGCGCGCGCCACATCCTCGACGTGGTCAAGCCCAAGCCCCAGGCACGGCACGTGATCTTCTACTCATACGACACCTACACGACCAACGTGCCGCTCGAGGCCTTCGACGATGACGACACGTTGCTGGCGATCAAATGGCATGGCGAGCCGATCAGCCAGGAGCATGGCGGGCCGGTGCGCGTGGTGATCCCGAAGCTCTATTTCTGGAAGAGCGCGAAGTGGATCAAACGCATCGAGTTCAGCGAGCACGACAAGCCGGGCTTCTGGGAAGTGCGCGGCTATCACAACAACGGCGATCCGTGGCTCGAGGAGCGCTACGATACCGAGGCGTAGAACGCCTCGACGAACCGATGGAGCGAGAACGATGCCGGCGACCGATTTCAGCTTTTCCGACATCAACGGCGCGGACCTGCCGATGAGCCGTTTCGCCGGCAAGCCGGTGCTGCTGGTCAACGTCGCCTCGGCCTGCGGGTTCACGCCGCAGTATGCCGACCTGCAGAAGCTGCACGAGACCTATGGCCCCAAAGGCCTGGTCGTCCTTGGCGTGCCATCGAACGATTTCGGCGCGCAGGAACCGGGCACGGAGCAGCAGATCCGCACCTTCTGTGAAACGCGCTTCGGCGTGACCTTCGCGATGACGGCGAAGCAGAAGGTGATCGGCGCGTCGGCGCATCCACTCTATCGCTGGATCGCGGCCGAGCTGGGCGAGGGCGCCGCACCGCGCTGGAACTTCCACAAGTACCTGATCGGCCGCGACGGTCGGTTGCTCGAGGCCTGGTCGAGCCGCGTCGGGCCGATGTCGAAGGACGTGACGGGCGCGGTCGAGAAGGCGCTGGCCTGATCGGGCCGCCATCGGTCCTCGGAAGGCTACTCCTGGAGCGCGCGCTGGAAATTGGCGCGGGCGATCGGCTCGAAGCGCTGGCGGAAATACGGCGTGTGGAAGACATGCGCGCGCGTCAGCATCGAGCGATAGAACTCCTTGCGCGCCAGCATGCAGGCGTCGCCCGGCGGGTAGAGGTGGCGGTACTCGCGGTCGATGTCGGCGCTGTGCCGCTGGAACTCCTGCCACGGCGCCGCCAGTCGCCACAGGTCGAGATCGCAGACGCGCTCAGCCGCGGGCGCGGGCGGGTCGATATGCGTGGTGGCCTCGATGATCACCGCCGCGTCGTCGACCATCCCGTCCGGCAGTGCGGTCATATCGCCCGTGCGCAGCAGGCTGGCCACTGTGGCGCGCATCAGCATCGCCGACAGCGTCTCGTTCATGCCCTTGGGCGCGCCCGGCACATAGACGGCGTCGTGGAACAGGATCGCCAGCCGCTCGGTCGCGGTCAGGTCCGGCGTGTGCTCGGCGGCGAGCGCCAGCAGCTCGAGCACGTGGCGCTCGTCGTGATAGGCGCGGTGTGGCTGGCGATGATGCGACAGGGCCGCTTCCAGCAGGGGGTCTTTGGCGGACATCTGGGATCGTAGCATACGCTGGCGCGCTCGCGTCGTCAGCCGGCCAGACGGCCGGCGATGGACCGGAAGACATCGTGGAACATGGCCTCGGTCAGCCGCCCGGTGTTCGTGTTGTAGCGCGAGCAATGGTAGCTGTCGGCCAGCGCCAGACCGTTGGGCAACTCGTGCATGCGGTTGTGGACGAAGGGGAACTTGCCGGCTGGCCGCACATTCAAGGCGCGCAGCGCCTGGTCGTGTGCGCCCTTGCCCAGCGCCAGCAGCACCTCGAGCTTGGGCATCGTGGCGATCTCGCTGACGAGGAACGGCCGGCAATGGCCGAACTCCTGGGGCAGAGGCTTGTTCTCCGGCGGCACGCAACGCACGGCGTTGGCGATGCGGCAATCCAGCAACTCCAGCCCGTCGTTCGGATCGGCGCGGAAGGTGCCGTGGGCCAAGCCGAACTTCAGCAGAGTCGAGTAGAGCAGGTCGCCGGCATAGTCACCGGTGAACGGGCGGCCGGTGCGATTGGCGCCGCGCAAACCCGGCGCCAGGCCGACGATCAGCAGCCGCGCGGTGATCGGTCCGAAAGACGGTACCGGGGCGTTGTACCAGTCGGCGTGCTGGGCGCGATGCAGGCGGCGGAAGTCCACCAGCCTCGGGCAAAGCGGGCAGTCGCGCGACGGTGGGACGAAAGCGGCTTGGTCTGGCACGGCGCGGACATTAGGCAAAAGAGAAGGGGGCCGCAGCCCCCTTCTGGGATCGCGTCGGGATCGGCTCAGGCCGAGCGCACCATCTGCTCGTCGTCGGCGTCGATTTCGGGCCGCTGGATCGGGCCGCTCTGGCGCACCGGCCGGTCGGCCGCGGAGCGCGCGATCAGCGGCGCCAGCTCGGCCAGCTCAATGAACTCGTCGGCCTGCCGGCGCAGCTCGTCGGCGACCATCGGCGGCGCCGACTTGATCGTGCTGACGACCGACACGCGCAGGCCGCGGCGCTGCACGGCCTCGACCAGGCGGCGGAAGTCGCCGTCGCCGGAGAACACCACGACATGGTCGAGATGCTCGGCCATCTCCAGGACATCGATGGCCAGCTCGATGTCCATGTTGCCCTTGATCTTGCGCCGACCCATGGCGTCGGTGAATTCCTTGGTCGGCTTGGTCACCATCGTGTAGCCGTTGTAGTCGAGCCAATCGACCAGCGGGCGGATGGGCGAATACTCCTGATCCTCGACCAGCGCCGTGTAGTAGTAGGCGCGCACCAGCCGGCCGCGGTCGCGGAAGACCTTCAGCAGCTTGCGGTAATCGATATCGAACCCCAGGGCGCGGGCGGCAGAGTAGAGATTGGCACCGTCGATGAAAAGGGCGAGACGCTCTTCGGGGTAGAAATGATTTTTCATCACGACAATCCTTATGAGTCCTGAGGGGCGGTAATTCTTGGTGGGCTGACACGGTGGGGTCCGTGACGCCGATAATAGGAAACGCCACAAACTACCACAGAGTGTACGTGAGTCAATCATGAGCGGCAAGATATAGATGATTCGTCAACGGCTTCGCCGATTTTCGCAGTTCCTGTATATAAATATCTGACGGCGCTTGGGAATTGATCAGTGAGCATCTACATCGGTCTCGGCGCGAACCTGCCGCACCCAGAATTCGGTCCACCGATCCGGACCTTGGCGCACGCCCTCGCTGTCCTGAACGACCGCGGTGTGCGGACCGTGCGGCGCTCGCCCTGGTATCGCTCGGAGCCGGTGCCGGTGTCGGACCAGCCTTGGTATGTCAACGCCGTGGCCCAGGTCGCCACTGGGCTCGGGCCCGACGCCCTGCTGGCCACACTACACGGCGTCGAGGACCTGTTCGGCCGCGAGCGCTCCGCACGCGACGGGCCACGCATCATCGATCTCGATTTGCTCGATTACGATTCATTCCATAACAATCTGAAAGATATAGGGATATCGGAAATTCCTCATGTAAGACTCAAAGATCGAGCGTTTGTCCTTCTGCCACTGCGGGATGTCGCGCCTGATTGGCGCCATCCGAGCACCGGCGCCTCGATCGACGCCCTGATCGCGGCCTTGCCGCCGGGCCAGATCGCCGAGCGACTGCCCTGAGCCCCCGAGAATCCTTGCCATCCGGGGCCGGCGCCGGTATCACCGCGCTCCCCCGTTTCCCGTGATGGAGGCCATCAGTGGCGCGCGTCACCGTCGAAGACTGCATCGTCCAGGTGCCCAACCGTTTCGATCTCGTCATGCTGGCCGCCCAGCGGGCGCGCGACATCTCTGCCGGCGCGCCGCTGATGCTCGATCGCGACCGCGACAAGAACCCCGTGGTGGCGCTGCGCGAGATCGCCGAGTCCAAGATGCAGCTCGACGTTTTGCGCGAGTCGATCGTCAAGGGCCTGCAGAAGCACTCCGATATCGACCGTCCGGAGGAGGGCGGCGAGATGCTTGAGCTCGAGCAGGAGCTGGCCGCAACCCTGGCGCAGCAGGGCGCCGAGGCGTCCCAGCCGCGTGCCCTGCCGGGCGCGGACGAGTACGACGACACCGATCAGCCGTAAGGCGGTCACGGTCTTTCGCTCGCACAAGCGCCGGTCGACCCCGTCGATCGGCGCTTTTGCTTTTCCGGGGACCACCGGCGTTCCGCCGGCTCAATGCAGGAGCCGACCGGCACGCGTGCGATCCGGTGGCGCAGCGATTATAGTCGACGCATGATTCGCCAGTTTGAACTGGTAGAGCGCGTCAAGGCCTACGATCCCGCCGCCGACGAGGATCTGCTGAACCGCGCCTATGTCTACGGCCTGCGCAAGCACGGCGCGCAGAAGCGCGCCTCCGGCGATCCCTATTTCTCGCATCCCCTGGAGGTCGCCGGCATCCTCACCGACATGCGGCTAGACAGCGCCTCGATCGTCACGGCGCTGCTGCACGACACGGTCGAGGACACCGACGCCACTCTGGAGGAGATCGAGCGGCTCTTCGGGCCCAAGATCTCCAAGCTGGTCGATGGTGTGACCAAGCTGTCGCGCCTGGAGCTGCAATCGGACCGCACCAAGCAGGCGGAGAATTTCCGCAAGTTGGTGCTGGCGATGTCCGACGACATCCGCGTGCTGCTGGTCAAGCTGGCCGACCGGCTGCACAACATGAAGACCTTGCACTTCATCAAGGACCCGGAGCGCCGCCCCCGCATCGCGCGCGAGACCATGGACATCTACGCGCCGCTGGCCTCGCGTATCGGCATGGAGCGGCTGAAGGACCAGCTCGAGGACCTCGCCTTCGCCGAGCTTAATCCCGAGGGCCGCCAGTCGGTGGTCGCGCGGCTGGAGTTCCTGCGCGAGAAGGGCCGCAGCGCCGTGCCGCGCATCACCGCCGAGCTCACGGCGAGCCTGAAGGAGCAGGGGCTGCGCGCCGAGGTCAACGGCCGCGAGAAGTCGCCGCATTCGATCTGGCGCAAGATGCAGCGCAAGAACGTCTCGTTCGAGCAGCTTTCCGACATCATGGCCTTCCGCGTCATCGTCGATACGCTGCCCGAGTGCTACCAGGCGCTGGGCGCGATCCATGGCCGCTATCGCGTCGTGCCCGACCGCTTCAAGGACTATCTCTCGCTGCCCAAGCCCAACGGCTATCGCTCGCTGCACACTGGCGTGCTGGGGCCGCTGAACCACCGCATCGAGATCCAGATCCGCACCCGCGAGATGCACGACCAGGCCGAACACGGCGTGGCCGCGCACTGGATCTACAAGGACGGCGACAGCCACACCGAGGGCCGCCAGTACCGCTGGCTGCGCGAGCTGCTGGAGATCCTCGACAAGGCCTCGGGCCCGGAGGAGTTCCTCGAGCACACCAAGCTGGAGATGTTCCAGGATCAGGTGTTCTGCTTCACCCCCAAGGGCGAGCTGATCACCCTGCCGCGTGGCTCCACCCCGATCGACTTCGCCTACGCCGTGCACTCGCAGATCGGCGACACCTGCGTCGGCGCCAAGGTCAACGGCCGCATCGTTCCGCTACGCCACGAGCTGCGCAACGGCGACCAGGTCGAAATCGCAACCTCGAAAGCGCAGACACCGTCACCTGAATGGGAGCGCTTCGTCGTCACCGGCAAGGCCAAGGCGGCGATCCGCCGTTTCGTGCGTACTCGACAGCGCGAGCAGTATCTCAGCCTCGGCAAGTCGATGCTGTCGCGCGCGTTCACCGATAGCGGCGAGGCGCAGACCGAGAAGGGCCTGCAGGGCGTGCTGGCGAACTTCAAGCAGGCCACCGTCGATGATTTGCACGCCGCGGTCGGCGCCGGACTGGTCGCGGCGCGCGACGTGGTGATGGCGGTCTATCCTGGGCTGAAGACCCAGCGTACGCGTGGCGCCAAGGGCGCCGATGTGGTGCCGCTGGCACGCGCGCGCGCGAAGCTGCGCGACGCCGGTGACGGCGCCGCCGACGGCAAGAGCACGGCCATTGCGATCCGCGGCCTGATCCCCGGCATGGCGGTGCATTTCGCGCGCTGCTGCCACCCGCTGCCGGGCGATCGCATCGTCGGCATCATCACCACCGGCAAGGGCGTGACGATCCACACGATCGATTGCGAGACGTTGGAGAGCTTCGCCGACACGCCGGAGCGCTGGATTGATGTCGGCTGGCAGTCCGGCGGCGAGAATGTCGGCAAGTATGTCGGCCGCCTGAAGATCACCGTCGCCAACCAGCCCGGCACCTTGTCGAGCATGACCACGGTGATCGCCAAGAACGACGGCAACATCAACAACCTGAAGATCGTCAACCGCTCGCCCGACTTCTTCGACATGATTGTCGACATCGAGGTCAACGACGTGCGGCACCTGGCGGAGATCACGGCGGCGCTGCGGGCGACGCCGGTGATCAACGCGGTGGAGCGGGCGAGGATGTGACGAGGCGTTCGGGCCGCGCCGCTCTAGAGGCGCGGCCCGAACACATTCAACAATGCGGACAATGTGTCGGCGGACGCTGAACTATTGCATCCGTAGCATCGCCTCGGCCATCAACCTGCCGGACCCTCCATGACCCCCGTCCATCAGCGCCTCGGGATCAATGTCGATCACGTCGCCACCGTGCGCAATGCGCGCGGCGGCGACAATCCCGACCCCGTGCGTGCGGCGTTGCTGGCGAAGCAGGCGGGGGCGGACGGCATCACGGCGCATCTGCGCGAGGATCGGCGGCACATCATCGATGGCGATATCGGCCGGCTGGTGAGCGAAGTCGCGCTGCCGCTGAATTTCGAGATGGCTGCGACCGAGGAGATGGTGGCGATTGCGCTGAAGCACCGACCGCACGCCGCCTGCATCGTGCCGGAGAAGCGCGAAGAACGAACGACCGAGGGTGGTCTCGACGCGGTGGGCCAGCACAATCACCTCAAGCCGATGGTGGCGCGCCTGCGCGACGCCGGCATTCGCGTATCGCTGTTCATCGCGGCCGATCCCCGACAGCTCGAGGCGGCGGTCTCGCTGGGCGCGCCGGTGGTCGAGCTGCACACCGGGCACTACTGCGAGGTCGAGGGCGCCGAGCGCGCGGCCGAGCTGGCGCGCATCCAGAAGGCGGCGGCGTTGTGCGAGTCGCTGGGGCTGGAGTGCCATGCCGGCCACGGGCTGAACTACGAGAACGTCGCGCCGATCGCGGCCATTCCCAATGTGCGAGAGCTGAACATCGGCCATTTCCTGGTCGGCGAGGCGATCTTCGTCGGCTTCGTCCCGGCGATCCGGGAGATGCGCCGGATCATGGACGTCGCACGCGGGGTGGCGAAAGCCTGAGCTTCGCGCTATGGGCGGGCCATGATCATCGGCATCGGCAGCGATCTGATTGACATCCGCCGCATCGAGAAGAGCCTTGAGCGCTTCGGCGATCGCTTCACGCATCGGGTGTTCACCGATATCGAGCGCGCGAAGTCGGACGGCCGCGCGATGCGGGCGGCGAGCTATGCCAAACGCTTCGCCGTCAAGGAGGCCTGCTCCAAGGCGCTGGGCACGGGCTTCCGCCGGGGCGTCTTCTGGCGCGACATGGGCGTGGTCAACCAGCGTGGCGGCAAGCCGACCGTGGTCATGACCGGCGGTGCGCTGGTCCGGCTCCAGGAAATCACGCCGCCGGGCATGCGGGCGGAGGTCCACGTGACGATCACCGATGACGGGCCGTTGGCCCAGGCCTTCGTGGTCATCGAGGCGCTGCCAACCTGACCGCTTGCCCGGAGGAGAGGGTATTGCGGAACCTGCGTTCGTCTGACGCAGGCGGAAATCCCCGGAAATGTCAGGGAAATCAGCAGGACTCGTCTGTCGATCCCTGTTATATCCGCGCTCCGTCGGCCGGTTGACCCCGTCCGGCCCGGCGCAGGCTATGGTGGACGGCGTAATGGCGAGCAGGAACCGGGGCAGCAAGGACGAGGGCGGCTGGGGCGAGACCATCCGGACCGTCGTCTATGCCGTGCTGATCGCGCTGGTGGTGCGCACCTTCGCCTTCGAGCCGTTCAACATCCCCAGCGGCTCGATGATCCCGACCCTGCTGGTCGGCGACTACCTGTTCGTCTCGAAATATTCCTACGGCTACTCCAGGCACTCCTTCCCGCTGTCGCTGGCGCCGTTCTCGGGCCGCGTCCTGGAGAGCGCGCCCCAGCGCGGCGATGTCGCGGTCTTCAAGTATCCGGGCGACCAGGGCGAGGGCGTCAATCGCACCGACTACATCAAGCGCATCGTCGGCCTGCCGGGCGACACGGTGCAGGTCAAAGGCGGCGTCCTGCACATCAACGACAAGCCGGCCGAGCGCGTGCGCATCGACGACACGGTGCAGGGCAGCGGCGGCGGCACCACGCGCAGCACGCTCTATCGTGAGACGCTGCCCGGCGGCGCGACCCATCGCATCCTCGAGGAGTCCGACAACGAGCGCTTCGACAACACCGAGGTGTTCAAGGTGCCCGCGGGCCACGTCTTCGTCATGGGTGACAACCGCGACAACTCCTCCGACAGCCGTAGCTTTCTGACCTCGATGGAGCGCATGCCTGACGGACGCATGCGCCAGGTCGAGACCCGAGTGCAGGGCTGGTACGTGCCGATGGAGAACCTGGTCGGCCGCGCCGAGTTCCTGTTCTTCTCCTACATCGAGACCGGCTACGAGCCCGGCTTTACCGAGCGCCTGTTGAGCGGCGTGTCGCTTGGGGCGATCGGGCGCATCCTCGATGGCATTGGCAATTTCGCCGTCGCGCCATTCGAGGGGCGCATCCGCTGGTCGCGCATCGGCCAAGCGATACGCTGAGGCCCGCGTGGCAGCCGATCGCCGCAAGACCGCGCGCCGATCGGCCGATGCGCATGCGCGACTGGCCGGCCGGCTGGGCTACAGCTTCAAGAAGCCCGAGGTGCTCGACGAGGCACTGACCCATCGCAGTGCCGCCGAGCGCCAGCGCGTCGACGCGGCCTTTCGCTACGGCAACGAACGGCTGGAGTTTCTCGGCGATCGCGTGCTGTCACTGGTCGTGGCCGACATGCTGCTGGCGCAGTTCCCGACCGAGAGCGAGGGCGAGCTGGCGCGCCGCCACGCCGCCCTGGTGCGCGCCGGCGCGCTTGCGACGGTGGCGCGTGAGATCGAGCTGGGCGCCGACCTGATCCTGGGCGAATCCGAGGACGCGACAGGCGGGCGAGACAAGTCGGCGATCCTCGCCGACGCCTGTGAGGCGGTGATCGGTGCGCTCTATCTCGATGGCGGCCTCGAGGCGGCGCGCGGCTTCATCGAGCGGCTGTGGCAGCCGCTGATCGCCGTGACGCCCAAGCCGCCACGCGATCCCAAGACCGAGCTGCAGGAATGGGCGCAAGGCCGCGGCCTGCCGCTGCCGGCCTATCGCGAGGTCGGCCGCGAAGGCCCGGCGCATGCGCCGAAATTCGTCATCGAGGTCGAGGTCAGGGGCCATACGGCCGTGCGCGGCGCCGGCGGCAACAAGCGCGAGGCCGAGCGCGTCGCCGCCCAAAGCCTGCTGGAGGCCTTGCGGTGAATGGCACTCGTGTCGGCGTGGTCGCCGTGGTCGGCGCGCCCAACGCCGGCAAGTCGACTCTGGTCAACGCGCTGGTCGGCGCCAAGGTCTCGATCGTCTCGCGGAAGGTGCAGACCACACGTACGCGCATCATGGGTATCGCCATGCGCGACCTGGAGGGTGGCGAGCGCGCGCAGATCCTGTTTCTCGATACGCCCGGCATCTTCCGTACCCAGAGGCGCCGGCTCGAGCGCGCCATGGTCGCCGCGGCGTGGAAGGGCGCGGAGGAGGGCGATCGCATCCTGCTGGTGATCGACGCCGCCAAAGGCCTGAGCGACGATGTGCGCGCCATCCTCGAACGTCTGGCGAGCCGGCCCGACCCGAAGATCCTGGTCGTCAACAAGATCGACCTGCTGGCGCGCGAGAAGCTGCTGGCGCTGGTGTCCGAGGCCAACCAGGCGCTGCCCTTCGAGCGCACCTTCCTGGTCTCGGCGATCAAGGGCGAGGGCGTCGGCGATCTGCTCGACCATGTCGCGACGCAGGCTATGGCCGGCCCGTTCCTTTTCCCCGAGGACCAGACCACAGACATGCCGATGCGCCAGCTCGCGTCGGAGATCGTGCGCGAGCAGGTCTTCGAGCAATTGCACGAGGAGCTGCCCTACGAGATCGCGGTCGAGACCGAGGGCTGGCAGCAGAAGAAGGACGGCAGCGCGCGCGTCGAATGCACCATCCATGTCGCGCGCGAGAACCAGCGCTCGATCGTGCTGGGCAAGGGCGGCGCCAAGATCAAGTCGATCGGAGCGCGCGCGCGGCGCGAGCTGTCCGAGGTGGTCGGCCATCCCGTGCACCTGTTCCTGCACGTCAAGGTCAGCGCCAACTGGGCCGACGACCGCTCGCGCTATGCGGCGTGGGGGTTGGAGTACGATGCGTAGTCGTCCGGCCATCCTGACGGCGTGGCTGTGACATGGACTGGATCGACGACGGCTTCGTCCTGCACACGCGCGAGCATGGCGAGAACGCCATCGTCGCGACCCTGCTAACGCGCGAGCGCGGCCGGCACGCGGGACTCGTCCATGGCGGAATGTCGTCGCGGCAGCGCCCGACCTGGCAGCCGGGCAACCTCGTGCGCGTGGAGTGGCGCGCGCGACTGGTCGAGCATCTCGGCACGTTCAAGGGCGAGGTGCTGGCAGCGCACGCCGCGCGCGCGCTCGACGATCCGCTGGAGCTTGGCGGCCTGAGCGCCGCCTGCGCGCTGATCGATGGCGCGCTGCCGGAGCGCGAGCCGCACCCGGCGATCTACGACGGTTTCGTCGCGCTCATGACCGCGATCGGCCACGAGGGCTGGCCCAGCATCTTGGTGCGGCTTGAACTCGGCCTGCTGCAGGAGCTGGGCTTCGGCCTCGACCTGGAGAAATGCGCCGCGACGGGCGTGACCGAGGGTCTGATCTACGTCTCGCCCAAGACTGCGCGCGCGGTGAGCGCGGAGGCCGGGGCACCCTATGCCGACCGGCTGCTGAAGCTGCCGCCCTTCCTGGTCGTGGGCGGCGCGGCGGGCATCGAGGACGTGCTGCTCGGCCTGGAACTCACCGGCTATTTCATCGAGCGCCACGTCTTCTGGCCGCATAATCGTCCATTGCCACCGGCCCGCGAGCGCTTCCTCGATCTGCTGCGGCGGCAGGCGCCGGGCTGAAATATGCCCCTTGCCTCGGCTGCCGCGTGGACCTATTCAGTCGGGCAACATCCAGCACAACAACGAAACGGCGGCCGTCTTCAGCGGTCACCGGCCCCTCTAGAGCATGGCGAAAAAGACGGTAACGGCCGCGCCGCCGCCACCCCCGGTCCGGCCTGTGGCGTTGGGCGAGGCGCTCTCCGAGCGCTACCTTTCCTATGCGCTTAGCACCATCATGGCGCGCTCGCTGCCCGACGTGCGCGACGGGCTGAAGCCCGTGCATCGCCGGCTGCTCTACGCCATGCAGCAGCTCAGGCTCGACGCCAACGGGCCATACAAGAAAAGCGCGCGCGTCGTCGGCGACGTCATCGGCAAGCTGCATCCGCACGGCGATCAGTCGATCTACGACGCGCTGGTGCGGCTGGCGCAGGATTTCGCCATCCGCTATCCGCTGGTCGACGGCCAGGGCAATTTCGGCAACATCGACGGCGATAACGCCGCGGCCATGCGCTACACCGAGGCGCGGCTGACCGAGGTCGCCGAAGCGCTGCTGGCGGGCATCGACGAGGACGCGGTCGATTTCCGCGCCAATTTCGACGGCTCCGAGACCGAGCCTGTCGTGCTGCCGGCGGCGTTCCCGAATCTCCTGGCCAACGGCGCGGCGGGCATCGCCGTGGGCATGGCGACATCGATCCCGCCGCACAATGTCGGCGAGCTCTGTGACGCGCTGCTGCACCTGATCAAGACACCCAACGCCCGAATCGAGACCTTGGTGCAGCACGTGCCGGGCCCGGACTTTCCGACCGGCGGCATCCTGGTCGAGCCGCGCGACTCGGTGATCGAGGCCTACCGGACCGGCCGCGGTTCCTTCCGCATCCGCGCGCGCTGGACCAGGGAGCAGCTGCCGCGCGGCCAATACCGTATCGTCATCACCGAGATTCCGTACCAGGTGCAGAAAGCCAGGCTGATCGAGAAGCTGGCCGAGCTGGTCAACGGCAAGAAGCTGCCGATGGTCGAGGACGTACGGGACGAATCGGCTGACGACATTCGGCTGGTGATCGAGCCCAAGACCGGCAACGTGCCGGCCGACCTGCTGATGGAGCAGCTCTTCAAGCTCACCGACCTGGAGAGCCGCTTCCCGCTGAACCTCAACGTGCTCGACGCCGACCAGACGCCCAAGGTCATGGATCTGCGCGAGGCGCTGCAGGCTTTCCTCGACCATCGCCGCGTCGTCCTGCGGCGGCGCTCGGAGCACCGGCTGGCGGCGATCGAGCGGCGGCTGGAGGTGCTCGGCGGCTACCTCATCGCCTATCTCAACATCGACGCGGTGATCGAGATCATCCGCCGCGAGGACGAGCCCAAGGTCGAGCTGATGCGCCGCTTCAAGCTCAGCGATGCGCAAGCCGAGGCGATCCTCAACATGCGCCTGCGCAGCCTGCGCCGTCTCGAGGAAATCGAGATCAAGAAAGAGAACAAGGCGCTGAGCGAGGAGCGCAGGGGGCTGAAGGCGCTGCTCGCCGACGAGAAGGAGCAGTGGCAGTCGGTCGCCGGCGAGATCCAGGAGCTGCGCAAGAAGTACGGCGCCAAGACCGAGCATGGCCGGCGGCGCACCGAGGTCGCCGACGCGCCCGAGCCGATCGACGTGCCGATCGAGGCCTTCGTCGAGAAGGAGCCGGTCACCGTCGTCTGCTCGGAGAAGGGCTGGATCCGCGCCGCCAAGGGCCATCTCGAGGCGACGGCCGCCGCCGAACTGAAATACAAGGAAGGCGATCGCGAGAAGTTCACCCTGCACGCGATGACGACCGACAAGCTGCTGGTGTTCGGCACCAATGGCCGCTTCTACACCGTGGGCGTCGACAAGCTGCCCGGCGCGCGCGGCCATGGCGAGCCGCTGCGCCTGATGATCGACCTCGCCAACGACCAGGACATCGTCGGGATGCTGGTGCTCAAGGGCGGCCGGCGCTTCCTGGTCGCCTCGCACGAGGCGCGCGGCTTTATCGTGCCCGAGGACGAGGTCGTGGCGCAGACCAAGAACGGCAAGCAGGTGCTGAACCTCTCGGAGGGCGAGGAGGCGGCGGTTTGCGCCGTCGTGCCACAGGACGCCGACCATGTCGCGGTCATCGGCGACAATCGCAAGCTGCTGCTGTTCCCGATCGAGCAGGTGCCGGAGATGACGCGCGGTCGCGGCGTCATGCTGCAGAAGCACAAGGACGGCGGGCTGTCCGACGCCAAGGCCTTCAAGCTGGCCGATGGCTTGGCCTGGCAGCACCGCACGATCACGGCGGCCGAGCTCAAGGAATGGGTCGGTGAACGCGCCCAGGCCGGTCGCCTGCCGCCGCCGAAGTCGCCGCAACTCAGGAAATTCTAGGGGCGACGGAGGCGGCATGGATATCCTGACCCTCCTCAAGGCCGCGCTACTCGGGATCCTCGAGGGCCTGACCGAGTTCCTGCCGATCTCCTCGACCGGCCATATCATCCTGATGGAAGAGCTGATCGGCTTCGAAGGCCCCAAGGGCAAGGTCTTCGAGATCGTCATCCAGCTCGGCGCCATCCTTGCGGTGTGCTGGCTCTATCGCGTGAAGATCTGGCATACGGTGGTGGGCATCCGCCGCGATCCGGTGGCGCGGCGCTTCGCCGCCAACATCGTCATCGCCTTCGTGCCCGCCGTCGTGATCGGCGTTCTGTTCCACAAGCAGATCAAGGAAGTCCTGCTCAACGCCTGGGTCGTGTCGGTGGCGCTGATCGTCGGCGGCATCGCCATCCTGCTGATCGAACGCTTCGCGCCCAGACCATCGGTGAAGCGCGTCGACGATATGGACTGGAAGCTGGCGCTGAAGATCGGCATCTGCCAGTGCCTGGCCATGGTTCCGGGCACCTCGCGCGCCGCCGCCACCATCATGAGCGCGCGGGTCTTCGGCGCCGATCGCGCGACGGCGGCGGAATTCTCCTTCTTCCTCGCCATGCCCACCATGCTGGGCGCCGCCGTCTACGACACCTTCAAGAACCGTGCCTCGTTGAGCGCCGATGTCGGCGGCATCGTGTTGATCGCCATCGGCTTCGTGCTCGCCTTTATCACCGCGATGCTGGTCGTGCGCGCGCTGATCGGCTTCGTCAGCCGCTACGGATTCGGCGTCTTCGCCTGGTACCGCATCGCGCTGGGCAGCGTGGCGTTGAGCTTGCTCGCCGCGTCTCGCTACCTGTAAGGCGTTGCCCTGGGATCGCCGGCGGTCTCAATATCACCCCAGCCGCTCCCAGCCCATCGCGCCCAGCGCTTCGATCGGGCGGTAACGCGCCTTGTAGGCCATCTTCTGCGAATCGTTGATCCAGTATCCGAGATAGACAAAGGGCAGGCGCCGCCGCGTCGCCTCGGCGATCAGCCACATCACCATGTATACGCCCAGCGCGCGGCGCGGCTGGCGCGTGTCGAAGAAGCTGTAGACCGCCGACAGGCCCGAACCCAGCGCGTCGATCAGGCAGGTGCCGACCAGCTTGCCCGCCGGACCGCCGTCGCGGAACTCGACCAGATGCGTATCGACCGGGCTCTCCTCGGTCATCGCGCGATAGTCGTCGAAATCCATGTCGGCCATGTCGCCGTCGCCGTGGCGGGCCGCGACATAGCGCGAGAACAGCGCGAACTGCTCGCTGGTCGCCATCGCCGGCACCACGGCGGCGTGCACGCCCTCGTTGGCGCGCCAGATGCGCTTCTGCGAGCGGCTGGGTGCGAACTCGACGGCCGGCACCCGCACTGGCACGCAGGCGCGGCAACCGTCACAGAGCGGCTTGTAGACAAAGTGGTGCGAGCGGCGGAACCCGGAATCGGTGAGGCGGTCGTGCAGATCGAGCACGTCGGGACCGGCCAGCTCGGTGACCAGCTTGGTCTCGAACTTGTGGGTGAGATACGGACAGCGCAAAGCCGGCGTGGTTCGGAAGAACCGCAACGGGGCCTGTGCTTGCCGGATGAACATCTGATACGCCGAAACGTGGTGGGCGACGATGAAGTTTAGGCATATCGATCGCGTTACGGCTAGCGCTTCGTCCGCGGCATGACTCCGACATGCGGCGTCCTGTCAATGGCAATGACCGGTATTCGCACGCAAAGTCGCGGCAAGAACAGGAGGCGCTCCATGTCGTCGCGACGGCGCGTGCCGCCGAACGGGACCATCCTGCCGCCGCCAGCGGTCGAAGGCCCGCTGATCCTCTTCGACGGTGTCTGCGTGATGTGCTCGGGTTTCGTCGCCTTCATCATCGAGCGCGATCCCGGGGCTCGCTTCCGGTTCGTCGCCGCGCAGACGCCGCTGGGCCAGTCGCTGCTGTCGCGGTTGGGCCTCTCGACCAGCGATCTCGAGAGCAGCATCCTCATCGAGGACGGCCGCGCCTGGTTCAAATCAGGGGCGTTCTTCGCGATCCTGCGCCATCTGCCCCGGCCCTGGCCATGGCTTGCGGCCCTGCGCGTCCTGCCCTTGGCGTTGACCGACCGCGTCTACAACCTCGTCGCCGACAACCGCTATCGCCTGTTCGGCAAGCGCGAGTCCTGCCTGGTGTCGACACCCGACATCCGGCGCCGGTTCGTTGAATGAAGGTCACGGTGCTGGGCGCGACCGGCCTGTTCGGCGCGCGCATCTGCCGGCTGCTGGCGCGCGATCCCGCGATCGAGATCACCGCCGTCGCCCGCGACCGTGCGAAGCTGGAACGGCTGCGCCGGGAACTCGGAGTCGCGATCGCCGCCTTCGATCTCGCCGGCGATTGGCGCGCGGCGCTCGCCGCAACCACGCCTGACCTCGTCATCCATACCGCCGGGCCATTCCAGGGCCACAGTTACGCCGTCGCCGACGCCTGCATCGCGATGGGTGCGCATTACGTCGACCTAGCCGATGCGCGTGGCTTCGTCGCCGGTGTCGGCGCGCTCGACGACAAGGCGCGCGCCGCCAATGTGCTGGTAGCCAGCGGCGCCAGCTCGGTGCCCGCTTTGTCCGCGGCCGTCGTCGATCGCTTGCGTGACGGCTTCGCCGGGATCGAAGCGATCGACATCGCCATCACCCCGGGCAACCGCGCGCCGCGCGGCCGCGCCACGGTCGCCGCGATCCTGAGCTATGTCGGCCACACGCTGCGTTGGTGGCGCGCCGGTCGATGGGAGGAGGTCGTGGGTTGGCACGATCTGCATCGCCGGCGCTTGCCGACTCTCGGCCGTCGCTGGTTCTCGGCCTGCGATGTGCCCGACCTCGAACTCTTCCCCGGGCGGTACCAGGTCCGCGAGCGGGTACTGTTTGACGCCGGACTGGAGTTGCCGCTGCTGCATCTCGGCCTGTGGCTGCTGTCGTGGCCGGTGCGCTGGGGGTGGCCGCGCTCGCTGGCGCCGGCGGCGGGCTTGATCGCCTGGCTCGCCGACCGCGTGCGTGCGCTGGGCACCGATCGCGGCGGCATGGCGGTCGATGTCGCCGGCCGCCTGGCCGACGGTCGCGCCGTGACGCGGCGCTGGCGCCTGATCGCCGAGGCGGGCGACGGACCATGGGTGCCGGCCCTGGCGGCGGTCGCGCTGGCCAGAGGTCTGGCGCGCGGCGCCATCGCCGCGCGTGGTGCGCGACCCTGTGTCGGGCTGCTGACACTTGGCGACATTCTCGCGGTCGCCGACGGGCTGGCGATCCGTACATCGGCGGACGAGATCGGTCCGGTCTACGAGACCGTTTGCGGGACGGATGCGATCACCGGCTTGCCCGCGCCGATCCGCGCCCTGCACGACAACGTGTCGCGTGCGTGCTGGTCCGGTCGCGCCGACATCACCGGCGCGTCGAATCCGCTGGCGTTCATCGCGGCCCGCATCATAGGCATGCCGCGCGCGGCGCGGGAAGTCGACGTCACCGTCGCGTTCGAGGTACGCGATGGCGTCGAGCGCTGGCGACGATCGTTCGCGCGACGGCCGTTCGTCTCGCTGCAGTACGCCGGCGAGGGGCTCGACACGGGCACCGTGATCGAGCGTTTCGGTGCGCTGTCATTCGCCCTGCGCAACACGTTGGACGACAAGGGCCTGTCGCAGGAGATCGCGGCAGCCTATGTTCTGGGCATCCGCCTGCCACGCCCGCTGTGGCCACGTATTCGCGCGCGCGAACGCCTCGACGGGCAGGGCCGCTTCACCTTCGATGTCGCCATCGCCGTGCCGCTGCTCGGCCGGCTGGTCGCCTACAAAGGTTGGCTGATTCCCGATGACACCCGAGCACACGCTGAGGAGGCCGCGTAGCGGCCGTCCTGAAGCATGGGCGACAGACACCTTGTGCGTTGTCCAGCCTGCGAGACGCGCCTTCGGCGCTCCTCAGGGTGAGGTCGAACGCAAGCGCTACTTCGCCGGCGGCGCGAGATTGATCGTGCCGATGCCCTGGTGGATCACGGCGAACCTGAATCCGGCGACTCGCACGTAGTCGAAACGGCGCCAGCCATCGACGAAGTTGCGATACCACGGCGAGAGCACGTTGCCGGACTGCCCCAGCGGGATGGCGAAGCGGCTGTTGTCGAGGTCCTCGAAATCGTAGATCGCGCGCAGGGTCGCGCCGTGCACCGCGCCGAAGGGATCGCGCGCGCTGTAGGCGGCGCGGTTCAGCGTGTGCGGTCCACCGTCTGCGGGAAAGCGCACCGAGGCGGCGTTGCGCACCAGCGGCAGCGCGTCGAGCAGGGCGTGGCGGTGCACCGCCGGATGGGCGTCTCCCCAACGCCAGCGTTCCATGTTGGCGCCGTAGCGCGTCACGAGCTGCTCCAGCGCCGTGTCCAGCGATCGCGCGATGATATCGGCGCAGGTCTCGACCTCACGCGTGCGCGTGTCGTCGCACCAGGCGCTGCTCTCGCGCAGCGCCTTGACCAGGAAGGCGACGCTCTGACCGGAGACCTCGCGGTAGAGGTCCTCGCCAAGCTCATCGGCGTAGAGTGCGCGGTGCAGTTCGCGCAGCCAGGCGCTATAGATCAGCGGCTCGGGCCGGTCCGCGAGCATGCGCCGGTTCCAGGTGCGCAGCATGTCGATGGCCGCGGCCTGGCGGAAGCCGCGCGGCTCGACCGCCAGCATCAGGGGCAAAGTGTCGGCGGTGTCGGGCGAGACGTTGTCCTCCTGCATCGCGATCATGCTGCCGACGCCGTGGCGCTGGGTGGCCGCGAGCATCGCCGCGGCGCGGCGCTGGCGATAGGGCTCGACCCAATCCTTGGTGATGAAGTGGCGGTAGGCGGGGGGGGTGACTCGCGCATTGGCGTTGACGATCACGCCGCTGGGCGGATTGAAAGCGCGCGGCAGCTCCTCGAAGGGCACGAAGCCCGCCCAGTCGTACTCGCCGGTCCAGCCCGGGACCGGCAGGCTGCCGTCGCCCCGGCGGCGGATCGGCACGCGCGCCGGCGAGACGAAGCCGATGTTGCCCTCGATATCGGCGAACACCATGTTCTGCATCGGGCCGACGATCTTGCGTGCCGCCGCGAGGAATTGGTCCCAGTTGGTCGCCAGGCCGATCTCGAGGAAGCCCTCGGCGGAGGTGTCGGCGGGATCGAGCGCCGTGGCTGAGAGCGCCAGCACATGGCCCGCCGGCGTTGCCGCGGCGGTGGCTTTCGGGTCGAGCACGTCGGAGATCACTGGCCCGTGGCGCGTCTCGCGTACGCGCAGGCGCACGGGATCCTGGAAGCGGACGGTGATCACCTCCTCGCGCACGGCGAAGGCGCGCGAGCCCTCCGGCGTGACGTAGTTGTTGGGGTTGGTCGGATCGATCTTCTCGATGAAGAGATCCTGGCTGTCGAGGTTGGTGGTGGTGAAACCCCAGGCGATGCGGTTGTTGTGGCCCAGCAGGATCGCCGGCGTGCCCGGCATGGTGGCGCCGCGGAGGTCGAAATCCTCGGCGACCAGGCGCGCGAGATACCAGGTGCCCGGCGCGGCGAGTCCGAGATGCGGATCGTTGGCGAGCAGCGGCTTGCCCGAGCGCGTGCGCGCGCCGGCCACCACCCACTCGTTCGACGCCTCACGCTTGCGCGTCGCGTCGTGGTCGGTGACGTCGTAGAGCCTGTCGAGCGGCAGCGAGCGCAGCGCCTCGTTGATCACGGACAGCGTGGCGTCGCGCGCGTCGTCGAGCTGCGGGAAGAGCTGGCGCGTCTTGTCCTCGCCCAGTGCCAGCAGCGCGCGCGCGCGCATCAGCTCGGCGCGCCAGTTGCCGTCGAGGCTGAGCGCGAACAGCTTGGCGATCACCAGCGTGTCGGCCGGCGTCCACGGATCAGGCGTCACCTGCAGGAGCGTGAACTCGGGACCGTAGGATCCCTGACGCTCGCGAATGTAGGTGTTCACGCCGGTGGCGTAGGCCTCGAGGATGCGCCGCGTGCGCGGTTGCAGGGCGTTGACGCTGTCCTGCGCGCGGCGATAGACGCCCAGGCCGCGCATGGTGCGGTCGAGATCGAGCAGGGGCTTCAGCGGTCCCAGCGGCGGCAGCATCTCGGACAGGCGGCCGGCGCCGACGCGGCGGCTGAACTCCATCTGCCACAGCCGGTCCTGGGCGTGGACGTAACCCAGCGCCAGTGCCGCGTCCTCGTGGGAATTGGCGAAGATGTGCGGTACGGCGTTGGTGTCGCGCACGATCTGCACGCGATCCTGCAGTCCGGCGATGGTGCGATTGCCCGAGAGCGCGGGCAGTGAGCCGCGTAGATGGAAGTAGAGGCCCGCGCCCATCACCGCGAGCACGATGACCAGTGCGCCCAGCGCGCGGCCGAGGTGGCCAAAGTAGCGGCGCAGACGTTTCATAATCTTTCCTTCTGCCCGCGGCCCCTGACCTTCGCGGGGAGAAGGGAAGAGTGGCCCGTTCTCACGCCCCGTCCAACCACTTCACGATGCGGGCGCGGTCGCTGTCGAGGTCGGGCGCGGGCGGGCGCGTCGTGGCGTCGGCGAAGGCGGACATCTTTAGCGGATTGCCGGCCAACTTCAGCGCGCCGCCGTTGCCGTCGGGTACCGAGACCAGCATGTTGCGCGCGGCGACTTGCGGGTGGGCCAGGGCCTGCTCGATGTTGTTGATCGGCCCGCAGGGTACGCCGGCCTTGCCTAACACGCCGATCCAGTGCGCGGTGGTGTTGGTCTTCAGCACCGACTCGATCTCATCCTGGATCTTCTCGTAACTCCTCAGGCGCAGCGCGTTGGTCTTGTAGGCGGGGTCGCTCGCCATGTCGGGGCGGCCCAGCGCCTCGCAGGTCTTGAGCCACAGCCCGTCATTGCCGGCGGCGATGATCAGGAAGCCGTCGCCCGTACGGAACGCCTGGAACGGCGTGATCGTCGGGTGACGCGCCCCCAGCGGGCCAGGAATCTCGCGCTCGACCTGGTAGCGCATGACCGCGTTCTCGAGCAGCGCGATCTGGCAGTCGAACATGGCGATGTCGACCTTGGTTGACTCGCCGGTGCGGAAGCGGTGCAGCAACGCGGCGTTGACGGCTACGGCAGTGTAAAGGCCGGCGCCGATATCGCCGATCGACATGCCGACGCGCGCTGGCGGCACCTCGGGATAGCCGGTGACGCTCATGATGCCGCCCATGCCCTGCACGACCATGTCGTAGGCCGGGTCCTTGGAGTTCGGGCCGGTGTGGCCGAAGCCCGAGGCCGATGCGTAGATCAGCCGTGGGTACTTCGGATGCAACTGCTCCCAGCCGTAGCCCAGCTTCTCCATGGTGCCCGGCCGGAAGTTCTCGACGACGACGTCGGCTTTGGCCAGCAGCTTCTCGAAGATTGCCCGATCGGCGTCGAGCTTGAGGTCGAGCGCGATCGATTCCTTGCCGCGGTTGACCGAGGCGAAATACATCGAGCGGCCGGCGATGAACGGGCCGTAGGCACGCGCGTCGTCGCCACCCTTGGGCGGCTCGACCTTGATCACCCGCGCGCCCAGCTCGGCCATCATCATGGTGCAGTAGGGGCCGGCGAGGATGCGCGACAGATCGATGACGGTGACGCCCGAAAGCGGACCCTTTGGACTGGATACGGTCATGCGACTCCCTCGAATGGGGAGTCTCATAGCTCAGACCAGATGGACCTTCCAGACGGCAGTTCAGCGCCGTTCCGCCAGCAACGCATCGACAGCGCGCCACACCGTCCAGGCGTTGCCCAGGGTCACGGAGCTGAAGCCGACGTGGCCGATCTGGTCGACCAGGAACAGCCGGGCGGCACCCGGTCGGGCGGCGGCGGCGAGCGCCTCGCTCTCGCTGAAGGGAATGATGGGATCGTCTCGGCCATGGACGAGGATCAGCCGCGCCGCCAGTGGCTTCAGATCGTAGAGCGCCAGGTTCAGGGAATCGATGTCGCGCCTGATCGCTTCCGGTAAGGCCGCGATCAGGGTCGGAACCTGTGCCGGGTTAGTGGCCTCGAGAAGATCGAGGACCGCCAGTCCCTGCGGCGACAGCAGGTCGCGGACATCGGCGGAGGAGGCGTTGGCGTCGTCGAGTCGGCGATCGGCCAGTGTCCGCAGGAGATCACGGTCGCGCTCGTCGTCGAGGCGACCGGCGTTGGCGTGCAGGAAGACCCAGCGGCTGTAGGTGTTGGGCGGCAGGCGATGCAGCAGCGGGTCGTTGGCTCGGCGGAACGTGCCGGTGACCATGAACTGGATGGCGCTGTCGGTGTTGTGATAGCCGCCGATGCCGACGATGAAGTCGACCTTTCCCGCGAGATCGGGCTCGAGCGCGGCGATGACCGCGGGGCCGACGCCGTAAGATACCGCCGCGATTCCGAGCGGCGACTGGGAACGATCGGCGCCACGCAGGACCTCGGCGAGGATCTCGGCGTCGGCGCGCGACAGGGAGAGCCGGCGCGGGCCGGGCAGCTCCGGCACGATCACCCGGAAGCCGGCGCGCGCCAGCGAGCGTGCGAGATCGCGCAGGCGTGGCTCCTCGCGGCCGAGCACGGCAGCGCCGGGCACCAATACCAGGCTGGCGCGTGGTTCGTCGGCCGGCGTGTAGAGATCGACCTCGATGCCGCGCAGCGTGCTCGTGGCCTCGATCGGCGCGCGGATCAGCCGCTTGTAAGGCGTCGGCTCACGGGCGGCGGCTATGTCGGCCATCAGCAGCGCCGCCATGGTCCAGCGCACGGGTTGACCGAACACGAACAGGGCGCCGAGGGCGAAGCTGAGAAGGACGGCGGCGCGCTTCATGGGCCGCGAGGCTGCCGTGCGAGAGTGGCGAAAAGGCGGCTCAGGCCGGCGCCAGCCGCAGCCGCGCGGCGCGCGCCTCCCACAGCGTATTGAGCGCCAGCGCCCCCAGGATCACGCCGCCGCCGATGAAGCCGTAGAGGCCGGGCGATTCGCCGAAGGCCAGCCAAACCCAGAGCGGGCCCAACACGGTTTCGAGCAGGCCCACCAGGCTCGCAGTGGCCGCCGGCAGGTGGCGCAGGCCGAGCGTGAAGAGCACCAGGCCCAGCCCGAGTTGCACGACACCGAGGAAAGCCAGCCACGGGATCTCATGCGACGGCGCCGGGAACGGCCAGGCCAGCGGCAGGGTGATCAGGGCCGAGACAACGCCGCCCAGCACGACCGAGAACATCATGTTCACATCGGGTCGCGTGCGGATCACCACCATGTTGGCAGCGAAGCTGACGGCGCAGAACAGCGCCAGAAGTGGCCCGATGATCCCGGTACTCGCCAGCGAATCAACGACGGTCAGCGCCACACCGCCGATCGCCGCCAGCATGGCGAGCCAAGTCGCCGGTCGCACCGCCTCGCCGAGGAAGAGGCGCGCCAGCAGGGCGGCGATCAGCGGCGCCGAGGCGGTGACGACCAGCGTGTTGGCGACGGTGGTGTGGTCGAGCGCGACGAAGAAGCCGACAAAAGCGCCGGACAGGCAGAAGGCGCTCAGCAGCATCGCGCGCCAGGCGCGGCGGATCGCATCGAGCGTCGCGGCGCGGTCGAACACCAGGAGATAGCCGCCGATGGTGAGCGCCATCACCACCGAGCGCCAGAAGACGATCTCCCAGGGATTGGCCTGCAACGAGCGCGTGACGACGCCGGCAAAGCTCCAGCACAGCGCGCCGCCGGCGACCAACGCGACGCCGAGGGCGAAAGACTGACGGGTCATGGCCGCGTTATGTCCGGCGCCCGTCGCCGACGCAACAGTGCTATTGTTCGCGGCGATGCCAGTTTCTCTTGACCTCGAGCCGTTCCGCCCGCGCTTCCCCTGGCTGACCGCCGATCTTCAGACCATCGCCAACCGTATCGTGCCGCCGTCCGTCGACCTGGGCGCGGCGTCGAGCGAACGCATCCGCCTGCCGATGGCGGATGGCAGCGGCGACACGCTGCTGGCGACACTCGATCGTCCACGGATCGATCGTGGCGGGCCGCTGGTGATCCTGATCCACGGCCTGACCGGCAGCGAGAACAGCGCCTACATCCTGACGAGCACGCGCCACATGCTGTCGCTGGGCCGGCGCGTCCTGCGCCTCAATCTGCGCGCCGCCGGTCCCTCGCGCACGACCTGCGGCGATATCTACTACGCCGGCCGCTCGCAGGATTTCCGCGCCGTGCTGGAGATGCTGGATCCGGCGCTGACCGAAGGCGGCGTCTTCGCCGTCGGCTACTCGCTGGGCGGCAACATGCTGCTGAAATTCCTCGGCGAGGAAGGGGCGTCTGCGCCGCTGATCGGCGCCGCTTCGGTCTGCACGCCGATCGACCTGTCGGTCACCTGCCAGCACATGCTGCGGCCGCGCAACCGTTTCTATCACCGTTACATTCTGGGTCAGATGAAGGCCGAGGCGACGGGCGAGGGCGCGTGCCTCACCGCCGTCGAGCGCGCGGCGATCCTCGGTTCGGCTTCGGTGTGGGAGTACGACGAGGTCTTCATCGCGCCGCGCCATGGCTTCGCCGGCGCCGAGGACTACTACGACAAGAGCCGCGCGTCGCGCTTCATGCCGGCGATCCGCAAACCTACTTTGGTGATCGCCGCCGCCGACGATCCGTGGGTACCGATCGCGATCTACCGCGGCTTCGATTGGAGGGCGCATGCCGATCTGACGCCGCTACTGGCCGAGGGCGGCGGCCATGTCGGATTCCATGCCGCCGGCCACGCCGCCCCATGGCATGATCGCGCCATCGAGCGCTTCATCGGGGAGATCGCGACATGAGGTTCGTGGCGAGGATGCTGGCGGCACTGCTCGTGCTTGGCCTGGCCGCCGGCGGCGCGCAGGCCCAGACAGTAGGCAAGGACTGCACCTTCAAGGGCCGCAAGCTGTGGGGCAAGGTGATGGTCGTTACCTCCTTCCCCGACCTCAAGATAATGGTCGTGAATTCATTCCCCGACCTCAAGGTGATGAACGTCAACGCGTTTCCCGATTCCTGCGGCAAGTGGCAGACAGTGACGTCGTTCCCGGACCTGAAGGTTCAGTTCGTGAACTCGTTCCCCGACGTCAAGATCATGTACGTCAACAGCTTCCCGGGGCTGCCGTAGCGTTCGGTCACGGCACGATCTGGATCGGTACCTCGGGCCAGTCCCCGGTGAGTAGGGGGTGGAGCAGGCCTGCGAGATCGCGCGGAATGAAGGTCTCGCGCGAGGCGGCGATGTCGTCGAGCGACCACCATCGGAAGCCGCGAAACGACTCCGCTTCCTCTGGCGTCATCTGGCGCACGACCGGCTCGAAGGCGGACACCCGCAGGGCATAGACATGGGCGCGCGTCAGCACGCGTTCGCCGCCGATATCGAGTTCCTTGTCGCTGATCCAAACGTGGCGGCCGACGTCGGTCACCTCCAGCCCGGTCTCCTCGCGCAACTCGCGGCGCAGCCCATCCTCAAACGACTCGCCGGCTTCGAGCGAGCCGCCGGGTGTCACCCAGAAGGTCGGCCGCAGCCGCGCGGCGGGATCGACGATGCGCCGCCCCGCCAGCTTCATCATCAGCACGCGATCCTCGGAATCGATCAGCAGCGCGCGGGCGGACGAGATCAGGCGCATGGCGCGCGCCGCGGCCGTCATTTCTTCGCCAGCAGCCTCGCCGCGTCGACGGCGCCGTAGGTCAGGATGCCGTCGCAGCCGGCGCGCTTGAAGGAGGAGAGCGTCTCGATCAGCACCTTCTCCCATACCAGCCAGCCGCGATCGGCCGCGCCGCGCAGCATCGCGTACTCGCCACTTACTTGGTAGGCGTAGGTTGGCACGCCGAAAGCGTCCTTCACGCGGCGTACGATGTCGAGATAAGGCAGGCCGGGCTTGACCATCACCATGTCGGCGCCCTCGGCGATGTCCATGCCGACCTCGCGCAGCGCCTCGTCGGAATTCGCCGGGTCCATCTGGTAGGTCTTCTTGTCGCCCTTCAGCGCGCCGGAGCTGCCGATGGCGTCGCGGAACGGATTGTAGAAGGCCGAGGCGTACTTCGCCGCGTAGGACATGATCTGCACGTGCTGATAGCCGGCCGCGTCCATCGCCTTGCGAAAGGCGCCGATGCGGCCATCCATCATGTCCGAGGGCGCCTGCACGTCGCAGCCAGCCTCGCTCTGCGCCAACGCCTGCTTGATCATCACCTCGACCGACTCGTCGTTGAGGATCACGCCGTCCCTGACGATGCCGTCATGGCCGTCGCTGTTGAAGGGATCGAGCGCCACGTCGCAGACGATGCCGATATCCGGCACGGCCCTCTTCGCCGCGCGGATGGCGCGGCAGACCAGGCCCTTGGGGTTGTATGCCTCGCGCGCGTCGGGCGTCTTCGCCGCCGGATCGACCTCGGGGAAGATGGCGATCGCCGGGATGCCGAGGTCGCGCGCCTCGCGCACCACTTCGACGAAGAGGTCGACGCTGAGGCGATCGACGCCGGGCATCGACGACACCGGCGTGCGCGCGTTGCTGCCTTCCTGCACGAAGACCGGCCAGATCAGGTCGTCGACGCTGAGCCTGGTCTCGGCCACGAGCCGGCGCGACCAGTCGGCGCGTCGGTTGCGGCGCATGCGCGTGGTCGGAAACGAGCCGAGGGTGGTGTAGCGCTGCGCCATGGATTATCTCTCCCTTGGCTGAGCTTATAGGACAGCGGACGCCGCCCCGTAAGCCGTCGCCGTGCCGCAGGGAGAGTGCGGAATGATCCGCTGGGTGCCGGTGTTGCTGCTCTCGCTATCCGTGGCGCTGCCGGCGTCGGCGCAGGACCGTCTGGCCGGCCGCTGGCAGGGAACCTACTACTGTGCGCAAGGCCTCACTGGCGTGACGCTGACGATTCGCGGCGACGACCAGCGCGCCGAAGCGCTGTTCCATTTCTACCCGGTGCAGGAGAACCCCGGTGTTCCGGTGGGCTGCTATACTATGCTTGGCCACGTCGATACGGCGTCGGGGACCATCAACCTCGAGAGCGACGAGAGTCATTGGATCCTGCAGCCGAGGGGCTACGTCACGGTGAACTTCCGCGGTCGCTTTTCCGGTGGTCGTCATCGTATCGTCGGCCGTGTCGAGGGGCCTGGCTGCTCGACCTTCACCATGCGCCGCGTCGAGGAGGCGCCGCCGGGGCCGAAGGAGTGCTTCCTCGAGCTGCCAACTGTCAGCCTGCCCCAACCATAGCGGAGACCTGCGATGCGGATTGTCACGCTGACGTTTCTGGCCGCGTTGTGCGTCGGTGGCGCCGCCGAGGCGCAGCAGCCGAAATCCGGCTGGATCGCCGATCCAAAGTCCGGCTGCAAGGTGTGGAACGAGAATCCGATCGCCAACGAGCACATCTCGTGGAGCGGTCCCTGCGTCGGCGGCATCGCCAATGGCAATGGCACCCTGCAGTGGTACGCCAACAACAAGCCGACCGACCGCTATGTCGGCGAACTCGGCAATGGCCGCGAGAACGGGCAAGGTGCCTACTACTGGCCCGAGGGCGCGCGTTACGAAGGCGCCTGGAAGGACGGCAAGGCGCACGGCTTCGGCACGCGCGTCAACGCGCAGGGCAAGGTCTTCACCGGCCAGTGGGTCAATGGCTGCTTCGACAACGGCACGGACCGCGCCTGGGTCGGTGTCGAGCGCGCCGATTGCGGCTTCCGCTAGGCGCGGACAAGGCGCCGGTAGTAGCCGTTGGGCCGCGCGCCGTCGCGCATGTAGATCCAGAAGCCGGCGACGAGCATCAGCTCGCCGATGAAGGTGAGAAGCATCGGCACGAGTGACTGCAGCATGAACTCCGCGCCACCGCTGTACTGGCTGGCGATCCAGAACTGGCCGGCGACGCCGACCACCAGCCGCAGGGCGGTCCAGCCGATGAGTCCCCAGCAGGCGAAACCCGGCGCCGAGGACGAGCGCATGAGCGTCATGATCGAGAACACCAGGGCCCAGATCAGAAGGTAAAGTGTCGGAATCGCGTACAGCGCGGCCAGCCCGGCCGGTCCCCTGCCGGTGAGGAGGCTGCTGGCGAAGCCGCCGAACAGCAGCGACGCGGGCATGGTGAGCAGCGCTGCCAGCAGCAACAGGATGGCAATAACGCCCAACGCCGCGGCGCACACCATGATCAGCAGCAGTGAACCCTCGAGGCGCGCCTCTGGCCGGCTGACCAGTTCCTCGTCCGTCATGGGACGCCACGTCATCTCGATCTCCCATTCCTTGTTCCCGCAGAATAGCCGAGCCACGCTTCGTTGACAGGCCGGGGTCGCTGGCTATGGTGGCCGCCGATGGATTTCACGCTCTCCGAAGACCAGGCAGCGTTCCAGAAAGTCGCCCGCGATTTCGCGCGCGATCGCATGCTGCCGCACGCCGCCGGCTGGGACCGCGACAAGACCTTCCCGGTCGACACGCTGCGCGAGGCGGCGTTGCTGGGCTTCGGCGGCATCTATGTGCGCGATGATGTCGGCGGCAGCGCGCTGACGCGCTTCGACGCGGCGTTGATCATGGAGGAGCTGTCGGCGGCGTGTCCGTCGACGGCGGCCTATATCTCCATCCACAACATGGCGGCGTGGATGATCGACGACTTCGGCGACGAGGGCCAACGCCGGCGCTTCCTGCCCAAGCTGTGCTCGATGGAGCATTTCGCCAGCTACTGCCTGACCGAGCCCGGCGCGGGCTCAGACGCCGCCGGCTTGCGGACGAGAGCGGTGCTCGATGGCGACCACTACGTGCTCAACGGCAGCAAGGCGTTCATATCGGGTGGTGGCCGTAGCGACATCTACGTCACCATGGTCCGCACCGGCGGCGATGGCGCCGGCGGCGTATCCTGCCTGGCGATCGAGAACGGCACGCCGGGGCTGAGCTTTGGCAAGCAGGAAGAGAAGCTGGGCTGGAACAGCCAACCGACTGCAGCAGTGATCTTCGAGAATTGTCGCGTGCCGGTCGCCAACCGCATCGGGCCAGAAGGTCACGGCTTTCGCATCGCCATGGCTGGCCTCGACGGTGGTCGTATCAACATCGGCGCCTGCTCTTTGGGCGGCGCGCGCGCTTGCCTGGAGACGGCCTCGCGCTACGTCGTCGAGCGCAAGCAGTTCGGCAAGCCGATCGCCGATTTCCAGGCCACGCAGTTCAAGCTCGCCGACATGGCGACCGAACTGGAGGCGGCGCGTCTACTGATCCATAAGGCCGCGTCGCTGCTCGACGCCAAGTCGCCTGAGGCGACGCAGGCCAGCGCCATGGCCAAGCGCTTCGCCACTGACGCCGGCTTCCGCATCGTCAACGAGGCGCTGCAGCTGCATGGCGGTTACGGCTACCTCAAGGACTTCCCGCTGGAGCGCTACCTGCGTGACCTGCGAGTGCACCAGATCCTCGAGGGTACTAACGAGATCATGCGCGTGGTGATCGCGCGAAGGCTGATGACCGGGTGATCTCCCTCTCCCCGCGCGCGGGGAGAGGGTCGGGGTGAGGGGGAGTCGCAGGTTGTGCACGATCGTTGTGCCTCACCTGATGCAGCCCCTCACCCCAACCCTCTCCCCGCATGCGGGGAGCGGGAGGAAGACAGGGAGTGACTACAAGTGGCAGATGAAGCGGAAATTCTGTTCGAAGTGAAGGACGGTCTGGGCGTCATGACGCTCAACCGTCCCAGAGCGCTCAACGCGCTGTCGGTCGGCATGATCCGCGAGATGGAGCGCATGCTGCCGCGATGGGAAAATGATCCGGCGGTGAAGGCGGTGATCGTGCGCGGCGCCGGCGACAAGGCGTTCTGCGCCGGCGGCGATGTGGCTTTTCTGGCGCGCGAAGCGAAGGACAATCCGTCTGGAACCGGCCGGCGCGACTTTTTCCGCGAGGAGTACATCGTCAACCGCCGCATCTATCGCTTCGCCAAGCCCTGGATCTCGCTGATCGACGGCATCGACATGGGCGGCGGCGTCGGGCTGTCGGTGCACGGCACCTATTCGATCGCCACCGAGAAGTTCCTGTTCGCCATGCCGGAGACCGCCATCGCGCTGTTTCCCGATGTCGGCGGCGGCTACTTCCTCAATCGCCTGCCCGGCGCGCTCGGCGTCTTCCTGGCGCTGACGGGCTATCGCCTGCGCGCCGCCGACGCGCTGTGGGCCGGTATCGTGCAGGCCTATGTGCCAAGCGCGAAGCTGCCGCTGGTGGTCGAGGCGCTGGCCAAGGCCGACCTGTCGGGGTCGCCGCTGCCGCGGCGCATCGACGCCATTGTTGCGCCCTTCGCCGAGGAGCCGGGCGCGCCGACCCTGCCGGCGATGATGGCGGACATCGATCGCTGCTTCTCGGCCGACAGCGTCGAGGAGATCTTCGCCAAGCTCAAGGAGCGGGGCGGCGAGTGGGCAGGCAAGCAGCTTGCGGTGCTGCAGAAGATGTCGCCGCTGTCGCTGAAGATCACGCTCGAGCAGCTGGCGCGCTGCGCCAACCGCTCGTTCGAAGACGTGATGACCCTCGAGTACCGCATGTCTCAGGCCTGCATGAAGCCCGACCACGATTTCTTCGAGGGCGTGCGCGCGGTGCTAATCGACAAGGACCAGAAGCCGACCTGGAACCCGCCGACGCTCGAAGGCGTGTCGCGCGCCATGGTCGAGGCACATTTCAAGCCGGTCGCCAACGACCTGACATTCGACTGAGGGAGACAACGACTATGGCGAAGATCGCCTTCATCGGCCTGGGCAATATGGGCGGACCGATGGCCGCCAACCTGCTCAAGGCGCAGCATCAGGTCGCCGCTTTCGACCTTTCGGCCAAGGCTCTGGAGGCCGCCGTCGCCGCCGGCGCGTCGCGTGCCGCCGACGTCGCAGCAGCGGTGAAAGGCGCCGAAGTTGTTATCACCATGCTGCCGGCCGGCAAGCATGTGCGCGAGGTCTATGAAGGGGCCGTTCTGGGCGCGGCGGCCAAGGGCGCGTTGCTGATCGACTGCTCGACCATCGATGTCGAGAGCGCCCGCCACGTCGCGGCGGCGGCGGCCAAGGCCGGGCTCGACATGGTCGACGCGCCGGTTTCCGGCGGTGTCGGTGGCGCGACGGCCGGCACCTTGACCTTCATGGTGGGCGGCCCCGACGCGGCTTTCGCGCGCGCCAAGCCGATTTTGGAGAAGATGGGCCGCAACATCGTGCATGCCGGCGCCAGCGGCAACGGCCAGGCGGCCAAGATCTGCAACAACATGATGCTCGGGATCACGATGATCGGCACCTGCGAGGCCTTCATGATGGCCAAGCGCCTGGGGCTCGACGCGCAGAAGCTGTTCGACATCGCCTCGACCGCGTCCGGCCAGAGCTGGGCGCTCACCAGCTACTGCCCGGTGCCTGGCCCGGTGCCGACCTCGCCGGCCAATCGCGACTACGCCGCCGGCTTCACCGCGGCGATGATGCTCAAGGACCTGATGCTGGCGCAGGACGCGGCGCGCTCGGTCGGCGCGTCGACACCGATGGGCGCGGAGGCGGCGCAACTGTTCAGCTTGTTCGTCGGTTCCGGGTCGGGTTCCGTCGATTTCTCCGGCATTATTCGAATGATCGACGGGCGCTGAACCCGCTACATTTTTTCGGGGCGCCTGTTCCCAAGGGAACAGGCGCCCGCTGAGGTCGGATTCATAGTGCCTCCTTGAGACGAGGCCGCCGACCGGCGGCACGGGGGAGGCAACGGTGATTAATCAGGCCGACAACAAGATTCTCGAGAAGTGGCTGGGCTGGCATCGCAAGTCGGGAACCGTTTTCACACCATCCTATGACGGCCGAGGCGCCGGTTTCGCGCCTGCGTTCGGCGCCTTCAACAACGCGACATTCGATGTCGGCCAGACGTGGAAAACCAGCCTCGGCACCAAGCGCGTCATCCTGGGAATTGTCGGCGACACCTTCCTGTTCGAGAGCGGCGGCAAGATATACGAGCAGGATCGCAGCGGGTTCCAGAACGACACCAGCAAGATCGACCAGATCGCGATCAACACCGCCGGGATCGGCTGGGCGATGGAAGTCATGGTGACGTCCGCGATCATCGTCATGATCTGCGCGCCGGCGGTCCTCGCGTCGCTGCCGGCGGCGTCGATCGCGCAAGGCACGTTGACGGTCACGACCAGCCACTCGTTCAGTTGGTGGGTTGTGACGGCCGTGCCGGCGATCCAGAAGTCGATCCCGATCATCCAGGCGGCCTTGCGTGCGCGGGCGCTGATGATCAAGACGACGCCCACGCTCTACGACGCGCTGATCAACCGCGCCATCTTCGACGGCATCAAGACGATTCCCGCCAGCGTCAAGACGGAGGTGACCAACGCCATCACGCACGCCGACAAGGGCTGGCTGGAGATCGCCGGCCTGCCCAAGATCCCCGAGATCAAGGACGGCATGACGTGGGACGAATACATCTCGACGACGAAGGACTGCGTCGATACCGCCAAGGACTATTACGAGATCGCTTCGGCAATCTATAGCACCTGGACGTCGGGCGGCACGTTCAACCTGCTCAAGCTGGCGGGCAAGAAGTTCCTCGAAGGCCTGCTGGCGCCGCTCAAGGAATGGCAGGACACGCTGAAGGACTCCGGCAAGAGTGGCGCCCAGAACGCGATGAGCACCGCCGGTACCAACGCGCTGAAGCTGGGTGGTTCGTTTTCGCCGATGAGTCCTAGGGAGGTCGTTGACGCCTTCAAGGCGGCGGGCTTCGAGATCAGCGGCTTCACCGCGGAGAAAATCGCCGGCGAGCTGAAGGATCCCAAGGCGGCGGCGGCGGTGTGTGCCGCCCTGACGCTGCTCATGCAGGCGGCGGAGATCGACATGGGCGATATCTCGGTCAAGCCCAAACCCGGTGCCTGGGTGCGCGTTCGGTATGTCGAGCCTCCGAAGAAGCCGGCGCGGAAGGCGCGGTAGCGGCGACATTGCCGCGTCTCCCCGATGCGGCGCCAAAGGCTACCGGAGCTGACCATGGCGACAATCACCCTCTACGATCTCGACGTCACCGGCGGCCGGCGGCCCAGCCCGTACTGCTGGCGCGCCAAGTTCGCGTTGGCGCACAAGCGGCTGGCCTGGGACGAGGTGCCGGTCGGCTTCACCGAGAAGGACAAGATCGCCTTCGCCGGCTCGCGCACCGTGCCCGTGCTGGTCGATCACGGCCATGGCGCCAAGGTGGTGAAGGACAGCTGGGACATCGCTGAGCATCTCGACGAGAGCTACACGGACGGCCCCGCGCTGCTCGGCGGCGAGCGCGGCAAGGCGTTCGCGCGTTTCGTCGCCGCCTGGACCAACGTCACTCTGCACGGCGCGCTATTCCCGCTGGTGGTCGCCGACATCCACGCCGCGGCGCATCCCGCCGACCAAGCGTATTTCCGCGAGAGCCGCGAGAAGCGGCTGGGTACGACTCTGGAGGCCGCGCAGTCTGCCGCGCGCGAGCAGCGGATCCCGGCTTTGCGCGAGACCCTGGAGCCGCTGCGCCAGCAATTGCGCGGGCAACCTTACATCTCCGGCGCCGCGCCGGCCTATCCCGACTACACGGTGATGGGCGCCTTCATGTGGGCGCGCACGGTTTGCGCGCTGCCGCTGCTGGCCAACGACGACCCGCTGCACGATTGGATCGGCCGCATGCTCGATCTTTTCGACGGCATGGCCCGCGCGCACAAGGCGGCCGGCTGAATAACTCCAGCCTGCCTGAGTCATTGCGGATGGCGCGATAGTGGCGCATGGGTGGCGCGGTGGCGTCGCCCCATGGCGACGGCGCGCCGCATGTCGACGACCGGGCATCCCCTCGGAGGTCGGAACCGCAAGGGCAGGAGCCCTACCATGTCATCCGAATGGATAAAGTGCACGGCACCGAACGGAATGGCGATCTTCGTCAACATGGCTAACGTGGCCTACATTCGCGTGGTCGAGTCGGAAACCCGCATCGTGTTCCCGGGCGCGGCGGACGACTATCTTCGTGTCGCCGAATCGCCGGAGGACATCCTCGCGCTGCGCGCCGCGGCGCAGGCCTGAAACGCCAGCCTCGGCGGCGATCAGAGCGCGCCGCGCAGGAAGTACCAGGCGATGCCAGCGGCGCTGCTCACCAGCAGCACCGCGATCATGCCGGCCTTGAAGCGAAACACGGCGATCGCAGCGGCGGCGGCGAGCACCAGCGACGGCCAATCCACCGATGATAGCACCGGTGCCTGCAGCGACATGCCGAGCCAGGCGAAGGGCGTGTGCTTGGTGAACAGCACCTGCAACGCGAACCAGATCGCCAGGTTCAGGATCACGCCCACCACCGCCGCGGTGATCGTGCCCAATGCCGCCGACAATGCCTTGTTGCCGCGCAGCGCCTCGACAAAGGGTGCACCGAAGAAGATCCACAGGAAGCAGGGCGCGAAGGTCACCCAGGTGGTCAGCAGGCCGCCCAGGGTCGCGGCGAGCAGGGGATTGAGGCCGCCGGGGGCGCGGTGCGCGGCGAGGAAGCCGACGAACTGCGTCACCATGATCAGCGGGCCGGGCGTGGTCTCGGCCATGCCCAGGCCGTCGAGCATCTCGCCCGCCGTCACCCAGTTGTAGTGCTCGACCGCCTGCTGCGCGACATAGGCCAGCACGGCATAGGCGCCGCCGAAGGTCACGACCGCCATCTTGCTGAAGAAGACGGCGATGTTGCTGAACACGTTGTCCGGTCCCAGCGTCGGCAGCAGCGCGGCCACCGGCGCCAGCCACAACAGCAGGAACACGGCGCTGATGGTCAGCGACCAGCGCAGGTTGGGCCGCGCATGCGCGGGCGTTTCCTCGCCCAGCAGCGAGTCGCGGTCGGCGACCTGCTTGTCGCCGACCTTGCCGTGCCCGCCGCCGGCGAGGAACGCCGGCATTCCCATGCGGCCGCCGACATAGCCGATCACGCCAGCGACGATGATGATCAGCGGGAAGGGCACATCGTAGAAAAAGATCGCGATGAAGGCCGCCGCGGCGATGGCCACCATCACCTGGTTCTTCAGCGCGCGCTTGCCGACGCGCACCACGGCCTCGATGACGATCGCCAGCACTGCCGCTTTCAGGCCGAAGAACAGACCTTGCACGACTCCAACCTTGCCGAAGATCACGTAGATCCAGCTCAGCGCCATGATCGCCAGCAGGCCGGGCAGCACGAAGAGCAGGCCAGCGGTCAGCCCGCCCTTGGTCTTGTGCATCAGCCAGCCGATGTAAGTCGCGAGCTGCTGCGCCTCGGGGCCGGGCAGCAAGGTGCAGTAGTTAAGCGCCTGCAAGAAGCGAGTCTCGCCGATCCACCGCTTTTCCTCGACGATGATGCGATGCATGACGGCGATCTGGCCGGCCGGTCCGCCGAAGCTCAACGCCGCGACGCGCAGCCAGACCTTCACGGCCTCGCCGTACGGGACGCCGTGGCCCGCGGAGTCCACCGGACGCGCCGGCAGTGTCTGGTCGGTCATTTGCCGCTCCGCTTTCCCCGGAAGGACTCATAGAGATCGTCGAGCACTGCGCCGCCACGCGCCAGGCGGCGCTCGTCGTCCTTCTGCGAGTCGGCGATGCCGGCGATCAGGGTGCGGATGCCGGCGGTTTCCTCTCGGCCGTACTTGCCGTCCTTCAGGTCGATGTCGTGGACGATCTGGGCGATCGCGGTCAGCGCTGGATCCTCCGCGCTGCTTAGCGCCTTCAGCTCGCCGACCAGCACCTCGAAGGTGCAGCGATCGCCGCGATGGGTGAACTCGCCTTCGAACATGTCGAAGCGCAGCTCGCCTGGCCGCGGCGTGTAGCCGGTGCCGGCCACGAACTTGAAGTGCGCGCCCTCGTCGATGAAGCGGCGGATCAGCCAGGCGGAGGCGATGCGATCGATCTGCACGCCCTTGCGCGTGACCCACACGCGTCCCTTCAGCTTGCCGGTCGTACCGGCATCCGACGGTGCGTCGCGCATGGCCGTGTCCTCCTGCTGCGGTTCGGATTCGAGGCCGGAAACCAGCCCCTTGGTCGGCTCGCGGCCATCGGCGCCGAAGAAGTCGATCGCCACCACCTCATCGAGCCGGCGGCGCAGGCGCGCGACCTGCGCGGCGAAGTCGGCATGGGCCTCGGCCGTATCGAGACTGGCGCGGCGAGCGGCCAGATCGCGCGCGCTCGCCGAGATCTCGGCATAGTCCTCATCGCGCGCCGCGTCGAACAGCGCCTGTACCTCTCTATCATCGAGGCCGTCGATCAGGGTCGCTTCGCACGTGAAGGCCTCGCCGCCGAGCTCGACGATCTCGCGGACCAGCCAGGCGAAGTCCTCGCGGGTCTCGGCGTTGCAGGGCAGGGCGTAGACCGCGTTCTTCACTGTGACGGCGCCCAAGCCCTTGAGGCGGCGCCAGATCTTCACCCGGGCATAGGCCGGCTTGGCAGGCAACTGGTGGATCAGCAGCAGCCAGGGCGGGGAGTCTGCGGTCTGCGACGTGCTCACGGTGCATCCGTATCATGTGGATAAGATTCTATGCAACACTTATATCTTTTTCCTTGCGCTCCTCGGTGGTGAGGGTATCGTGGTGATGAAACGAGTGTATCAGGAGCACCGATCCATGCCGTTCCACACCCGGCCGATCTCCTTCAAGCCCTCCCGCCTCAACGGGCTGAGCGGGCGGCTGATCGCCAGCCACTACGAGAACAACTACGGCGGAGCGGTGCGGCGCCTGAACGCGATCCGCGGCGAGCTGGCCGCGCTCGACCCGGCGACCGCGCCCGGCTTTCGGCTCAACGGGCTGAAGCGCGAGGAGCTGATCGCCACCAACTCGATGCTCCTGCATGAGCTCTACTTCGAGGCGCTGGGCGGACCGGGCGGCGATCCCGCGGGTGAACTTGCGCAGGCGATCGAACGTGACTTCGGGTCGTTGGCGCGGTGGCGCGCGGAGTTCGTCGCCATGGGCAAGGCGCTGGGTGGTGGCTCGGGCTGGGTGGTGCTGACGCGCTCGGCGCGCGACGGCGGCCTGGCCAATGTCTGGGCGGCGGACCATACGCACAGCCTCGCTGGCGGCACGCCGATCCTGGCGCTCGACATGTACGAGCATTCCTACCACATCGACTTCGGCGCCAACGTCGCGGCTTATGTCGACGCGTTCATGGCGAACATCTCCTGGGCGCGCGTCGCGGCGCGCTTCGCCGGCACGCCGGCCGAAAGAAACCCCTACGCCATCAACACGACGGCGGCACGCACGCTGGTCGAGTCTAATCCCGACCTGCTGGTGATCGACGCGCGTCAGCCCGACGACGCGATCAGCGTACCGGTGCGCCTGCGCGGCGCGCGTCGTGCGCCGCCGGGCCGCGTTGAGGAGGTCGCGGCCACCTTGCCCAAGGGCGCCAAGGCGCTGGTCTATTGCGCCTGGGGCTTCGACATCGGCGGCGACTGCGCGGCCAAGCTGCGCGAGCGCGGCCTCGACGCCGTCACCATCGCCGGCGGCATCGGCGCCTGGCGCGCCGACGGCATGCCCACCGAACCGCACAAGGAAGGAGACACGCCATGAAGTGGGTCACCCGCGAACGGCCCAAGATCGACCGCATCGCCTGCCCGTGGCTGATCACGCGCTTCATCGACAAGCAGCCGGAGTTTCTCTACGTGCCGCCGGAGCGCGTGCTCGCCGTGGCCAAGGAGACCGGCGCCGAGCCCTACGACATCCCCGGCGTGAAGTTCAGCCATGTCGGCGAGAAGTGCAGCTTCGACGCCTTCATTGCCGAATATAAACTCGACGCGCCGGGCCTCGATCGTCTCGCCGACATCGTGCGCGGCGCCGACACCTCGCGCCTCGACCTGACGCCGCAATCGGCCGGGCTGTTCGCGATCTCGTTGGGACTGAGCCACGTCTATCAGGACGACCACGAGATGCTGAAGCACGGCATGGTGATGTACGACGCGCTCTACGCGTGGTGCCGCAGCCTGACCGGCGAAACGCACAACTGGCCACCGAAGATGTGAGGCGGCCATGAGCGAGGCACCGCTGCGCCTGGAAGGCTACGTCGATCTGCCGCCGCACAAGGGCAAGGGCGGTTTCGACCACGCCGCTGTGCACGCCGCGACAGGCCATGTCTACGTCGCGCATACGGCGAACGACTCGGTGGATGTGTTCGATCCGCTGCGGCGCGAATGCCTGTACTCGATTCCGGACCTTCCCGGCGTCGCCGGCGCGTTGGTGAGCGACGAGGGACAACTTATCCTCTCGTCCAATCGCGGCGCCGATACAATCGGCGTGTTCGCGCCCGGCCGGGATCCAGTCGTGCGGCGGCTGGGCGTGGGTGTGCGGCCCAACGGTCTGGCCTATGACCATCGCCGCCAGCTTGTGCTCGCCGCCAATGTCGGCGACGAGGCGACTCCCGGCACGCATACGGTCTCGCTGGTGTGGCTCGGCGGCGACTCGGTGCGGCGCGAGATCGCCGTGCCGGGCCGCACGCGGTGGACGGTGTTCGATCCGACCACTGAACTGTTTTACGTCAACATCGCCAAGCCCTCGCTGATCATCGTCATCGATCCGCGTCAACCCGATCGCATCGCGCGCAGCTACGCGATCGCCCATGCCGGTGCCCATGGCCTCGACATCGATATCGAAACGCAGCGGCTGTTCTGCGCCTGCGACGCCGGCGTGCTGGTGACGCTCGACGCCCGCTCGGGCGGTGTGCTCGACGAGAAGCCGCTGAGCGGCGTACCCGATGTCGTCTGGTTCAACCGCCAGCGCCGGCAGCTCTACGTCGCGGTGGGCGATCCCGGTGTCATCGATGTCTTTGCGACCTCACCGGTGACGAAGCTGGTCACGGTCGAGACGGAGGGCGGCGCGCATACGACGGCACTATCGCCGTCCGGCGACTGGCTCTGCGCCTTCCTGCCGCGCACGCATCGCGCGGCGGTCTACCGCATCGGCGGCTAAGGCGTCAGCACCACGCGGCCGACGACCTTACCGGCCTTCAGCTCCTCCAGCACGTCGTGGGCCGCCTCCAGCGGGCGCGTCGAGTAGGGCAGGGCCTGGACGCGGCCCTCGCGCACCAGCTTCATCAGCTCCTGCAATTCGCGCAGATCGCCGACATACGAGCCTTCGATCGCCGCCATCTTGAACGGCATGGCGATCGGCGCGAAGGGCGCGTCGCCGCCGAACAGGCCGACGATCACCACCTTGCCGCCACGCCGGATCGAGTCGAAGGCGAAGCGGAACGAGGCGGCGGCACCGACGAAGTCGATCGCCGCATCGACGCCGCCGCCGGTCTGCTGCACCAGCTTCTGTACCGCGCCCTCGGCCTTGGGGTTTACCGTGTGGTGCGCGCCGTGCTTCTTGGCGACGGCGAGCTTGCTGTCGTCGATATCGGCGACGACGATCTCGCCGTCGAAGATCGCCTTGGCGACCTCGAGCCCGGCCAGCCCCACGCCACCGGCGCCGACCAGCAGCAGGCGCTTGCGGTTCTTGACCGTCTCGGTCTTGCGGATCGCGCTGTAGGCGGTCAGGCCGGAGCAAGCGTAGGTGCAGGCCAGATCGATCGGCGAGTTGCCGGGATCGACCAGGTACTTGCTGTGCGGCACGATCACGTGCGTGGCATAGCCGCCGTCGCGCCGCGTACCCAAGGTGCGTGGCGTCGGGCAGAGCAGCTCCTCGCCGGCCTGGCAGGCGGCGCAGGTGCCGCAGCCGATCCACGGGAAGACAACATAGCGGCTGCCGGGCCTGACGTCCTTCACGTCGGGGCCGACGGCGACGACCTCGCCGGCGATCTCGTGGCCCAGCGTGAAGGGCAGCTTCATGCCGCGCGCGCTCATCTCCAGCTTCTGGCCGCCGCCGATGTCGAAGAAGCCTTCCCAGATATGCAGGTCGGAATGGCATACGCCGCTGGAGACGATCTTCACCAGCACCTCGGAGCCCGTCGGCTTGGGATCGTCGTAGGTATTCAGCTTCAGCGGCTTGCCGAACTCGACGATTTGCATGGCGCGCATGGAATCCCTCCCGTAGCATCCGCGGCGATTTGGGCGGCGCATCCTAGACGGGGGAACACGTGGCGCAAGCGGACGGGACCGCCCAGCGGTTCGACCCGGCGAAGCACAGCTTCGGGCCGGCGCACTATTTCGAGGATCTCAAGGTCGGGCAGCGCTTCTACATCAACTCGCGCACCCAGACCGAGGCGCTGTTCTCGGCGTTCCAACTCGCCAGCGGCGACAACCACCCCATCCACTACGACCGAGTCTACTGCCAGGCGCGCGGCCATCGCGACATGCTGGCGCACGGCCTGCAGGTGGTGATCCAGGCGGCGGCCGGCGGCGGCATTTTCCCGCACGTGCTGGGCGATTCGCTGATCGGCTTCATCGAGCAATCTTCGCGCTTTCTCAAGCCAGTCTATGTTGGCGACACGCTGTTTCCGATGATGGAGATTGTCGATCTGAAGCCCAATCGCACAACAGGCGTCGTGGTGTGCAAGATCACCGTGCACAACGAGAAGGGCGATCTCGTGATGGACGGCGAGCACAAGTACCTCGTGCGCAAGCGCGGGGGCGCCGGCGCTCCCAAAGAGGAGACGACGTGATGGGCATTCTCGACGGCAAGGTGGCGTGGATCACCGGCGCGGGTACCGGCATCGGCCGGGCTGGCGCGATCGAGCTGGCGCGCGCGGGCGTGCATGTCACGCTCTCGGGCCGCACCGCCAGGACCTTGGAGGAAACCGCCGCGCTGGTGAAGCAGGCGGGCGGTACGTGCGTGATGGAGTTGTTGGATGTGGCGGACAAGAAGGCCGTGGCCGATGTCGCCGCGCGCATCGTCAAGGCGCGCGGCCGCGTCGACATCCTGGTCAACAGCGCCGGCATCAACATCCCGACGCGCGCCTGGGGCAATGTCGACACCGAGGGCTGGGAGCAGGTGCGCTCGATCAACCTCGACGGCACGTTCTATTGCTGCCACGCGGTGATTCCCACCATGCGCGCCCAGGGCGGCGGCTTGATCGTCAACGTCGCGAGTTGGCTGGGTCGGCACGTCTCGCCGCTGGGCGGGCCGAGCTACACCGCGAGCAAGGCCGGCGCGCGCTTCCTCAGCGAATCGATCAACGCCGAGCAGGGCAAGTTCGGCATCCGTGCCTGCAGCCTGTGCCCGGGCGAGGCGGCCACCCCCATCATGGATCGCCGGCCGGTGAAGCCACCCCAAGTCGAACTCGACCGCATGCTGCAGGAGGAGGATCTCGGCAAGACCATCCTGTTCCTCGCCAGCCTGCCGCCTAGGGTGTGCATCAACGAGATGGTCGTGTCGCCGACCTGGAACCGCTTCTATGTCGGCGGGCTGGAAACCACGACGCCGGCGGCCAGGACTTGATCAGGCCGGCGTCATCGTGCTGAAGCAGAACTGTACCAGGAGGAGATATCCATGATCGGCGTGATCGCGACGCTCACCATCAAGCCCGGCACCAATGCCGATTTCGAGAAGATCGTCGGTCAGCTCGCCAAGGCCGTGCGCGCCAACGAGCCAGGCAACAAGCTCTACGCGCTGCACCGCACCGAGGACGCCAACGTCTACGTCTTCCTCGAGCGCTACGACGACGAAGCCGCTTTGGCCGCGCATCGCGCCGCGCCGCATTTCAAGGAGCTGGGCCGCAAGCTCGGCGACTACCTCGCCAAGCCGCCGGAAGTGAAGCGCATGCCGGAGATCGATTTCTAGCCCACGGAGCAACCATGTTCGACGGCCTCATCCGCCGCTCCAAGCCCGGCACCGCGCCGGGCATGCTGGTCGGCCGCGAGCCGATCCCGGACGAGGCGCTCACCTTCACGCTGACCGAGTACACGCTGGAGGGCTGGGAGGTCTACAACGAGGTCGAGGTGGCGGAGTGCAGCTTCCACCTCACGACGCCGGGCCGCACCTGGATCGACGTCGCGGGCCACGCCAGCGCTGAGATGCTGCGCTCGCTGGGCCAGGCTTTCCACCTGCACAGCCTGGCGCTGGAGGACGTCTTCCACGGCAACCAGCGGCCGAAGCTGGAGGTCTACGACAAGCAAGGATTCATCGTGCTCAACGATCCGGTGATCGTCGATGACGTCTTCAAGAGCCGGCAGGTCAGCATCTTCTTCGGCGACAACTACGTGATCAGCTTTCACGACCACAAGGAAGATATCTTCAAGCCGGTGCGCGAACGGATCCAGCAGGACGGCTCGCGGCTGCGCCAGTTCGGTACCGACTACCTCGTCTACGCGCTGGTCGACCTCGTCGTCGATCGTAAGTTCCCGCTGCTGGCGCGGCTGAGCGAGCGGCTCGAGGAGCTCGAGGACGAATCGATGGAGTCGCGGCCGACGCGCGAGACGGCGCAGGACATTCACGCCGCGCGGCGCGCGCTGGTCGGCTTCCATCGCGTCCAGTGGGCCGAGCGGGAGACCGTGCTGGCGCTGATGCGGCCCGACACGCCCTTCATCAAGCCCGAGACACGCACCTATCTGCGCGACTGCCTCGACCACGCCGTGACGGTGCAGGAGCTGGTCGAGAGCTACCGCGATATGGCCAGCGGCCTGATGGAGCTCCACCTGATGGAGACCTCGAACCGCATGAACGAGGTGATGAAGGCGCTGGCCATCGTCACCGTGTTCTTCATGCCGCTCAGCTTCCTCGCCGGCATCTACGGCATGAACTTCGAGACCAATGTCGGCAACATGCCGGAGCTGGGCTGGAAGTACGGTTACGTGTATTTCTGGGCCATGGTCGTGCTGATCGTCGGCGGCCTGTTCTGGTGGATGAGGCATCGCAAATGGCTGTGAGCGGCTATCGCCTGTTCGGCTCCGAGCTGTCGCCTTACTCCGTGAAGGTGCGCTCCTACCTGCGCTTCAAGGGCATCGAGCACGAGTGGGTGCCGCGCGGGCCCAACAGCGCGGCGGAATTCCAGAAATACGCCAAGCTGCCGCTGATCCCGCTGCTGGTGACGCCGGAGGGCACGGGCTTGCAGGATTCGACGCCGATCATCGAGGCGCTAGAGGCGAAGACTCCCGAGCCGTCGATCCACCCCGAGGATCCGGCGCTGCGCTTTCTCTCCGAGCTGATCGAGGAATACGCCGACGAGTGGGGCAACAAATCGATGTTCCACTACCGCTGGAGCTACCCGGCGGATGCCGAATCCGCGTCGCGACGCATCGCGAACCAGATCGCGCCCGACGGCTCGGACGAAGCGGCGGTGGCCAAGACGGCCGAGGGCGTGCGCGGGCGCATGATTCCGCGACTGAGCTTCGTCGGCTCCAGCGCCGGCACCAAGGACACCATCGAGAGCTCGCTGCGTCGTATACTTGATACGCTGGAAATGCACTTCGTCGGCCGCAAGTACCTGTTCGGCGACCGTCCGGCTCTAGCCGATCTCGGCATGTGGGGCCAGCTCTACGAGTGCTGGACCGACCCGACGCCCAAGGCGTTGATCGACGAGCTCTATCCCAACACCTGGCGCTGGATCGAGCGCATGCTCAACCCCAAGGTCGAGGGTGGCTGGGACACGTGGTCGTCGATGCGCTGGGGCATCGGCCGTCTGCTCGACACCGAGGTGGCCGGGCTGTTCCTGCCCTGGTCGACGGCGAACACGGTGGCGCTGCAAGGCGGGCAGGAGCAGTTCACGGTGATGCTCGACGGCAAGCCGTTCACCCAGCAAACCCAGAAGTATCACGCCCGCTCGCTGTCGGAGATCAAGCGCAAGTACCAGGCGGCGAAGAGCGCGCCGGGCCTCGACGCGATCCTCAACGAGACCGGCTGCCTGCGCTGGCTGGAGGATTGATAAGGCGGCGTTACCTTCCCCAGAGGGGAAGAGTGATCGCACATGACGTTTCGCCTTCTCCCCGCCTTCGCGAGGAGAAAGAAGGCGCAGGCGAACCGCATACGATACGCCTTGCTCCCATTCAATCGCCGGCGGCGGCGTTGGCGAGGCGGCGGCGCAGGTCCTCCGTTGTCGCGCCCGAGCCATCGGCGCTCCAGCCGGGCGGGCCGAATATGTGCATGAAGCGGGCGCGCCACGACGTCGCGCCCCGCAGATCGCGCGCCATCTGCAGCCAGTCGTGGAAGGCGATCTTGATCGGATTGTAGGACCGCAGCGGCTTCACCAGGCCGTAGCGGCAGGGCAGGTCGGCGCGCTCCGCGATGAAGGTGCCGAACAGCCGATCGAAGACAATCAGCACGCCGCCGTAGTTGGCGTCGAGATACTCGGGGTTCGACGCGTGGTGCACGCGGTGATGTGAGGGCGTGTTGAAGATGTACTCGAACCAGCCCAGCTTCGGGATCCAGGTCGTGTGCAGCCAATACTGATACAGCAGGTTCAGCGACAGGGTGAGGAACACGGCGGCGGGCGGGAAGCCCAGCCAGATCAGGGGCACGTAGAACAGCGCTGAGCCGCTCAGCCGTCCGGTAAGGCCGAAGCGGTAGGAGGCCGACAGGTTGAGCTGCTCCGGCGAGTGGTGCACCGCATGCGTCGCCCAGAACCAGCGCACCCGATGGCTGGCGCGGTGGAACCAGTAGTAACAGAACTCCTGGCCGAGAAAGAGCAGGACGAAGGCGCTCACCGTGTCGAGCTGGACGGTGGCCAGCCGGTTTTGCCAGGCCCAGGCGATAAACGGCGCCGCCAGGCCAAGCGGCAGCAGGCGGCGGACCAGGAACTCTCGCAGCAGGAAGTCGGCCAGCGACGCCAGGGCGGCGCGCCAGTCGTAGGCCTCCTTGCGCGTGAGCGCGAGCACGACGCCCTCGAGCGCGGCGAGCGTGATCACGACCGGGACGGCGTAGATCAGAAGGCGGGCGAAATCCTTGAACTCGGGGGGCATGGTGCTCTCTCTCGGCCATTGGAGGCCCGCCGTTCGTAGACTCGATGTCGCCGGCATTCTCGCCGGTTTTGATCCCGGGCTGGCCGATTCCGAAATCGGCCTGTGGATTCACGTGGTTGGCGGTCCCCGGGAGCGGCGGAACTCGCTCGGCGTCAGCCCGGTTCTGGCCTTGAACGCGCGATTGAACGGGCCGATCGACTGGAAGCCAGCATCCAGCGCGATGGTCAAAATGGGCACGTCGTCCTGCGCCGGGTCGGCCAGAGCGGCCTCGGCCTCGGCCAGCCGGTAGCCGTTGACGAAGGCCGTGAAATTACGGTGGCCGAGTTGCTGATTGATGAGGCGTCGTAGCCGGTACTCGGGGATCGCCATCCGCGCGGCGAGGGTCGCCATCCCGAACCCATCCTGCCGATAGCACCGCTCCCGTTCCATCAGGCCGGTGAGCAGCGCCAGCAGCGCGGCGTCGGCTGGCTCGGTCATGGGCGGTTCGGCGGGCACCGGCGGAGGAGGGAGCGCGCCGTCCGCGTCGGTCGATACGCCCAGCGCCACCATCTGCGCCGTGCTGCGCAACGTGAGGCGAGCCATGGTCACGATCGCCGCCAGGAAGAGCAGGCCGTACGACTCGACGATACGACCGGCGGCGCTGTCGATCCTGTCCTGACGCAGGTTGGCGACGATCAGCACGACGACATAGATCGCGATCAGCCCGATCAGCACCAGGCGGAAACGGCGGCGCGGCTCGATCAGGTCGGTGCCGCGGCCGATCGCGGCCTGCCAGACCGCCATGCCGACATAGGCCAGCGACAACGCGCTGAAGATCCACCACAGGATCCGGCCGCCGACAAATAGGCACAACGCTGCGACGATCATCGAACCCAGCCAAGGTACCACCTGCCACCACGACAGCTGGAACTCGTCGTCGAAGCAGGCGGCGGAGAACAGCCAGAACAGCGCCGGCGTCGACATCGACACCAGACGCGACGGCGTGACCCAGGGCGCCTCGACGATCGACAACGCCGCGATCGGTTGAGCCGAGTCGACGACGTAAGCGGCCGCGCCAAGCGCCAGCAGGCATCCGGTCCAGCCGGACGGGGAACGCCTGCCGTCGCGCCACAGCATGGCGGCGAGCAGCAGGAAGAGGGCGACCGCCGCGCCGCGAGCCGCCGCGTCGAGCAGGGCCATCGCGGCGGCGCCGAGACTCAACGAGCCGTGAAGGACTGCATCCCGGTAATGGCCCGGCCGAGAATCAGCGCGTGCACGTCATGGGTGCCTTCGTAGGTGTTGACCGCCTCGAGGTTCATGACGTGGCGGATGACGTGGTACTCGTCCGACACGCCATTGCCGCCGTGCATGTCGCGCGCCTGGCGGGCGATGTCGAGCGCCTTGCCGCAGTTGTTGCGCTTGATCAGGGAGATCATCTCCGGCTGCGCCTTGCCCTCGTCCTTCAGGCGGCCGACGCGCAGGCAGGCCTGAAGCCCCAGCGCGATCTCGGTCTGCATGTCGGCGAGCTTCTTCTGGATCAGCTGGTTAGCGGCCAGCGGCCGGCCGAACTGCTTGCGCTCCACCGTGTAGTCGCGCGCGCGCATCCAGCAGAACTCGGCGGCGCCCATGGCGCCCCAGGCGATGCCGTAACGCGCGTTGTTGAGGCAGCCGAACGGCCCGCCCAGACCGGAGACGTTGGGCAGCAGGTTCTCCTCCGGCACCATCACGTCGCTCAGCATGATGCCGCCGGTGACCGAGGCGCGCAGGCTGAACTTGCCCTCGATCTTGGGCGTCTCGAAGCCCTTCATGCCGCGCTCGAGGATGAAGCCGCGGATCGCGCCGTCGTCAGTCTTGGCCCACACCACGGCGACGTCGGCGATCGGGCTGTTGGTGATCCACATCTTGGCGCCGTTGAGCTTGTAGCCGCCCGGAACCTTGGTCGCCTTGGTGATCATGCTGCCGGGATCGGAGCCGTGGTCGGGCTCGGTCAGACCGAAGCAGCCCACCCACTCACCCGTGGCGAGCCTGGGCAGGAACTTCATGCGCTGCTCCTCGGTGCCGTAGGCGTAGATCGGGTGCATCACCAGCGAGGACTGCACGCTCATCGCCGAGCGGTAGCCGGAATCGACGCGCTCGACCTCTCGCGCAACCAGGCCGTAGACGGTGTAGCTCGAGCCGGCGCAGCCGTACTTCTCCGGCAGGGTGCTGCCGAGCAGACCCAACGCGCCCATCTCGGTCATGATCTCGCGATGGAACTTCTCGTGCCGGTTGGCCTCGATCACCCGGCTCATCAGCCTGTCTTGGCAGTAGTCGCGCGCGGCGTCGCGGATGGCGCGCTCCTCCTCGCTGAGCTGATCGTCGAGGAAGAACGGATCCTGCCAATCGAAGGGCGCGGCGCCTTCCTTGATGCCCTTGGCGTTGGCGGCCTTCACGGCGCTGGCGATGGCGGACGACATGGCTGTTCTCGCTGTTTCTTCAGTCGGGGTGACGGTCGGTGTCCCTCTTAACAGAGGCGGGCGCGGCGATCCACGCCGGCTGTGAGTCCTCGCCGCTTGCCCCCCGGCGGATGATCGGGTTTATATCGATACAATCAAGACACGGGGGCGCATGGAGTATTTCCTTCAGCAGCTTGTGAACGCGCTGACCTTGGGCGCGATCTACGGCCTGATCGCCATCGGCTACACGATGGTCTACGGCATCATCGGCATGATCAACTTCGCCCATGGCGACGTCTTCATGATCGGTGGCTTTATTGCCCTGATCGGATTCATGATCTGCGTCGTACTGGGGCTGGGCTGGGCGCCGTTGGCGATCCTCCTGGTGCTGCTGCTGACCATGGCCTTCACCGCCGTCTATGGCTGGGCGATCGAGCGGCTGGCCTATCGGCCGCTGCGCGGCTCGTTCCGGCTGGCGCCGCTGATCTCGGCCATCGGCGTGTCGATCGCGCTGCAGAACTATGTGCAGATGGCGCAGGGCGCGCGGTCCAAGCCGCACGTCTCGCTGGTGCAGGGCGGCTTCAACCTCTACAGCGCCAACGGCTTCGATGTGCGCGTCGGCTGGTTGCAGATCGTCATCGTCGTGGTGACCGTGGCGCTGATGGCCGGTTTCACCTTGCTGATCAACCGCACCGCGCTGGGCCGCCAGCAGCGCGCCTGCGAGCAGGACATGAAGATGGCGTCGCTGCTCGGCGTCAACGTCGATCGCACCATCTCGTTGACCTTCGTCATGGGCGCCGCTTTGGCTGCCGTCGCCGGCATGATGTTCCTGATGTACTACGGTGTGATCGACTTCTTCGTCGGTTTCCTCGCCGGCATCAAGGCGTTCACCGCCGCCGTGCTGGGCGGTATCGGCTCGCTGCCGGGCGCCATGCTGGGCGGGCTGCTCATCGGCCTGATCGAGGTCTTCTGGGCCGGCTACTTCTCCAGCGAGTACAAGGACGTCGCCGCCTTCGGCGTGCTCATCCTGGTGCTGATCTTCCGACCCAGCGGCCTGCTCGGCCGGCCCGAGATCGAGAAGGTCTGAGATGGCGCTCTCCACGGTCGCGCCGTCCGCCGCCGCGCCCGACTGGCCGGCCGCGCTCAAGGACGCGACGATCACCGCCGCCATCGCGCTGGCGCTGGGCATCTTCGTGTCCGGCTTCCGAACCTTCGACCAAGGCGGGCTGAAATTCGACTATCTGATCGTCGACGTGCTGGTGGCCTGCGTCGTCATTTTTGTCGGCCGGCTGGGCCTCACCTTGTCGTCCTCGGCGCCGGTCGCCACCCTGGGACTGGGCGTGGCCGCGCTCCTCGCCGCGGCGGCGTCCTTCGCCGCAGGGAAATCGTCGTTCATGCCGTCGGTTTTCCTGTCGGTGGTGTGCGCCGGCGCCGGCCTGCTGCTGGTGATCCGCGGCGGCTGGGCGCTGGCGGGCCGGTCCGGCGGCGGCGCGCAGGCGATCCACCAAGGCGGTTCGGCGCTTTCGCAGGCGATGCGACTGGCCTTCCCGTGGCTTGGCGCCGGGCTGTTCACCTTCGCCGTCGTCATGCCGTTCCTGCCTTTCGCCGATCAGCGGGTGATGGATCTGGCGATCCTGATCCTGACCTATGTGATGCTGGGTTGGGGCCTCAACATCGTCGTCGGCCTCGCCGGGTTGCTCGACCTTGGCTACGTAGCGTTCTACGCGGTGGGCGCCTACACGTACGCCCTGATCTCGACCCAGCATGGCCTGAGCTTCTGGGTCTGTCTGCCGATCGCCGGCATGATGGCGGCTTTCTTCGGCATTCTGCTGGGCTTCCCGGTGCTGCGCCTGCGCGGCGACTATCTCGCCATCGTCACCCTGGGCTTCGGCGAGATCATCCGCATCGTGCTGCTGAACTGGATCGACTTCACCAAGGGGCCCGACGGCGTCGGCGGCATCCCGGGCGCCACGCTGCTAGGCCATCCCTTCGCCGAAACCGCGCCGGAGGGCACGACGACTTTCCACCAATGGATGGGCATCGACTTCAATGCCAACCACCGCCTGATCTTCCTGTACTTCGTCATCCTGGCGCTGGCGATGATCACCAACTTCGTCACCCTGCGCCTGCGCCGCCTGCCGGTCGGCCGCGCCTGGGAGGCGCTGCGCGAGGACGAGATCGCCTGCCAGGCGCTGGGTATCAATCCGACCAACACCAAGCTCACCGCCTTCGCCATCGGCGCGATGTTCGCGGGCTTCGCTGGCTCCTTCTTCGCCGCCAAGCAGCGCTTCATCAGCCCCGAGAGCTTCGTCTTCATCGAATCGGCGATCATCCTCGCCATCGTCGTGCTGGGCGGCATGGGCAGCCAACTCGGCGTCGTGCTGGCCGCGGTGATCCTGATCGGCCTGCCCGAATGGTTCCGCGACCTCGGCCAGTTCCGCATGGTGTCATTCGGGCTGGCCATGGTGCTGATCATGGTCTTCAAGCCCGGCGGCCTGATCGCCCATCGCGACCCCACCATCCGGCTGCATCCCGCCAACAGCCGAAGCGGCGGCCGATGACCGCGCCGCTCATCCGCGTCCAGCACCTCACCATGCGCTTCGGCGGCTTGGTGGCGATCGACAACGTGTCGTTCGAGGGCGCGCCCGGGGCGATCACCGCCATAATCGGCCCCAACGGCGCCGGCAAGACGACGGTGTTCAACTGCATCACCGGTTTCTACCGGCCGACGGTCGGCCGCCTGGCGCTGAATCACGCGGGCGGCGAGTTCCTGCTCGAGCGCATGCCCGGCCACGAGATCGCCCGGCGCGCGAAAGTGGCGCGCACCTTCCAGAACATCCGCCTGTTTCCCGGCATGAGCGTGCTGGAGAACCTGCTGGTGGCACAGCACAACAAGCTGATGCTGGCCTCGGGCTACAGCGTGCTGGGCATCCTCGGCGTGGGCGGCTACGGCGCGGCCGAGCGCGCCGCGATCGACAAGGCGCGCGGCTGGCTCGAGCGCATCGGCCTGCTCGAGCACGCCGATCGCCGGGCCGGCGAGTTACCCTATGGCAGCCAACGCCGCCTGGAGATCGCGCGTGCGATGTGCACCGATCCGGTCCTGCTGTGCCTGGACGAGCCGGCGGCCGGTTTGAACAACCGCGAGTCGGCCGAACTCAACGAGCTGCTGCTGTCGATCCGCGAGCGCGACAAGGTCGGCGTGCTGCTGATCGAGCACGACATGAGCGTGGTGATGACGATCTCCGACCACATCGTCGTGCTCGACTACGGCCGCAAGATCGCCGAGGGCGCGCCGGCCCAGGTGCGCGGCGATCCCGCCGTGATCCGCGCCTATCTCGGCGAGGACGAGACGACGCCGGAGGCGGCACATGGTTGAGCCCATGTTGCGCGTCGAGGGCGTCGAGACCTTCTACGGCGCCATCCAGGCGCTGCGCGGCGTCGACATCGAGGTCAATCGCGGCGAGATCGTCACCCTGATCGGCGCCAATGGCGCCGGCAAGTCGACCCTGCTGATGACCATCTGCGGCTCGCCCAAGGCGCGGACGGGCAGGGTTCTGTTCGAGGGTCGCGACATCACCGGGCTGCCGACTTTCGAGATCGTGCGGTCGGGCGTGGCGCAAGTGCCCGAAGGCCGCCGCATCTTCGCGCGCATGACTGTCTACGAGAATCTGCAGATGGGCGCGACCTTCGCCGATCCGAGCCATTTCGCGCACGACATCGACCGCGTCTTCGCGCTGTTCCCGCGCCTGAAGGAACGGCGCGACCAGCGCGGCGGCACGCTGTCGGGTGGCGAGCAGCAGATGCTGGCGATCGGCCGCGCTCTCATGAGCCGTCCCCGCCTGCTGTTGCTCGACGAGCCCTCGCTCGGCCTGGCGCCGCTGATCGTCAAGCAGATATTCGACATCATCGGCGCCATCGCGCGCGAGGAGGGCGTCACCGTGTTCCTGGTAGAGCAGAACGCCCATCGCGCGCTCAACCTCGCCGATCGCGGCTACGTCATGGTCAACGGCCGCATCACCTTGAGCGGCGGCGGCAAGGAATTGCTCGCCAACGACGACGTGCGCTCGGCCTATCTGGGTGGCCATTGATGAACGAGATGCTGCCCTGGCTCGGCAACACGCCGTGGCGCTGGCTGCTGACCCTGGTGGCGCTGGTGCTGCCGGCGGCGCTGGCGACCGGGCGCGGCGTCGCCATCACCTGGCGGCCGGGTTGGCAGGTTGTGGTCTATGCCGCGTTGCTGGCGGCGGCGCATCGCTTCATCGACTACGCGCTTTCGGAGGGCTCTTTGTGGGCCCTGGGCGGCTTCTTCCTCGCCTGGGCGGCGCTGGCCGCCGCCGGGCTGGCGATGCATCGCGCCACGCGCGCGGCGATGATGGTGGCGCAATACCCCTGGCTGCACGCCCGCGACGGGCTATTCGGCTGGCGCGACAGAGCCGGGGATTGATCGCCGTCGGCGCTTGGCGGCGCGCGCCGGGCGAACTAAGTTTTGGCCAGAAGACGGCGCGCTTTCGGCCGTCGGCGACGTTTAAGGGAGACAATCCGATGAAACGGTTCTTCGTCACGTTGGGCACCGCGACGGCGGTCGCCATCGCCTTGGGCGCCAGCGCCGGCTGGGCGCAGATCAAGATTGGCGCCGCCGGTCCGATGACCGGCTCGAACGCGGCGTTCGGCGAGCAGATGCGCCGCGGCGCGCAGATGGCGATCGCCGATATCAACGCCGCCGGTGGCGTGAACGGTCAGCAGCTGCAGCTGGTGATCGGCGACGACGCCTGCGATCCCAAGCAGGCTACGGCCGTGGCCAACAAGATGGTCACCGACAAGGTTGTCTTCATCGCCGGGCATTTCTGCTCGAGCTCCTCGATCCCGGCCTCGAAGATCTACAAGGAAGCCCGCATCCTGCAGATCACCCCGGCCTCGACCAACCCGCGCCTGACCGACGAGGGCGCCGCCGAGGGCAACAAGGCACTGTTCCGCACCTGCGGTCGCGACGACGCGCAGGGCATGGTGGTCGCCACCTATTTGCTGAAGCATCACAAGGGCAAGAAGGTCGCCATCCTGCACGACAAGTCGACCTACGGTAAGGGCGTCGCCGACGAGACCAAGAAGGCGATGAACGCCGGCGGCATGCGCGAGACGATGTACGAGGCCTACACGGCCGGCGACAAGGACTTCACCGCGCTGATCAACAAGATGAAGCAGGCCGGCGTGCAGATCATCGTGCTCGGCGGCTACCACACCGAGGGCGCGCTGATCATCAAGCAGTCGCGCGAGCAGGGCCTGGCGGCCCAGATGGTGGGCTTCGATTCGCTCGAGACGGCCGAGTTCGGCCAGCTGGGCGGCGCCGCCACCAACGGCGTGCTGATGTCCTTCCCGCCCAAGGCGGAGAACGACCCGGCCAACGCCGCGCTGGTCAAGAAGTTCCGCGACGCCAAGTACGAGCCGGAGGGCTACACCCTCTTCACCTACGCCGCCGTGAAGGTGTGGGCCGACGCCGCCAACAAGGCGAAGGCGACCGACGCCGCCGCCGTGTCGACCGCGCTGCGCTCCCAGAAATGGTCCAGCGCCGTCGGTGCGCTCGAGTTCGACGCAAAGGGCGACGTCAAGAACGCCGCCTATGACATCTACGTCTGGAAGGACGGCAAGTCGCACCCGTCGACCAAGTAGGCCGCTACGGCTAGTCTGTGGACCGGCCCGGCGGGCGACCGCCGGGCCGTTCTGTTTTCGCCGTGATTTCAATATGTTGACCCGCGCACAACAAGTGCTTGTGCGAGGTTGGCGGGGCCGCGCGAGATATGGTATCGGTGCCACTCCGGGTACAGTAATGGGTCATTCGCGCCGATGGCCGCGCAAACCATAGTGATGGCGTCGGATCACGCCGGCTTCGAATTGAAGGAACTGCTGAAGGGCGACCTGAAGGCGGCGGGCCGCGACGTGCTCGATCTGGGGGTCAACTCGACCGCCTCGGTCGACTACCCCGACTATGGCTTGGCGCTCGCCCAGGCGATCCGCGACGGCAGGGCGGGCCGCGGCGTGCTGGTCTGCGGCACCGGCATCGGCATCGCCATCGCCGCCAACCGCGAGCCCTCGGTGCGCGCCGCCGTCGTCCACGACGTCACCAGCGCCCGCCTGACCCGCCAGCACAACGACGCCAACGTCATGGCGCTGGGTGCCCGGCTGATCGGCGCCGAGGTCGCCCGCGACTGCCTGCGCGTCTTCCTCGACACCCCCTTCGAAGGCGGCCGTCACGCCGCCCGCGTCGCCAAGCTCGCAAGGAGCGCGTGATGAACGCCACCATCCTCGACAGCCGCTTCTTCTCGGCCGACCTCGCCGCCAGCGATCCCGAGGTGAAGCATGCGCTCGACGGCGAGCTCAACCGTCAGCGCGACTGGATCGAGCTCATCGCCTCGGAGAACATCGTCTCGAAGGCGGTGCTCGAGGCGCAGGGCTCGGTGCTGACCAACAAATACGCCGAGGGCTACCCAGGCCGGCGCTACTACGGCGGCTGCGAGGAGGTCGACAAGGTCGAAGCGCTGGCCATCGCGCGCGCCTGCAAGCTGTTCGATTGCGCCTTCGCCAACGTCCAGCCGCATTCCGGCGCGCAGGCCAACCAGGCGGTGTTCTTCGCCCTGATGAAGCCGGGCGACATGTTCCTCGGCATGTCGCTCAACGAGGGCGGCCATCTCACCCACGGCTCGCCGGTCAACCAGTCTGGCAAGTGGTTCAATGTCGTCTCTTATGGCGTGAAGCCCGACACGCAGCTGATCGACTACGATCGCATGGAAGCGATGGCGCGCCAGCACAAGCCGAAGCTGATCCTCGCCGGCGCCTCGGCCTATTCGCGCACCATCGACTTCGCGCGCTTCCGCAAGGTGGCCGACGAGATCGGCGCCTTCTTCATGGTCGACATGGCGCACTACGCGGGTCTGGTCGCCGCGGGCGCCTATCCCAGCCCACTGCCGCACGCCCATGTCGTCACCACGACGACGCACAAGACGCTGCGTGGTCCTCGCGGCGGCATGATCCTCAGCAACGATCAGGAGCTGGGCAAGAAGATCAACTCCGCCGTCTTCCCCGGCCTGCAAGGCGGCCCGCTGATGCACGTGATCGCCGCCAAGGCGGTGTCGTTCGGCGAGGCGCTGCGGCCGGAGTTCAAGACCTACGGCCACCGCACGGTCGAGAACGCGCGCGCGCTGGCGGCGTCGCTGATCGAGCGCGGCCTGGCGATCGTCTCCGGCGGCACCGACAGCCACGTCATGCTGGTCGATCTGCGGCCCAAGCGCACGACCGGCACGATCGCCGAGAAGGCGCTCGACCGCGCCGGTATCACCACCAACAAGAACGGCATCCCCAACGACCCCGAGAAGCCGGCGGTGACCTCGGGCATCCGTCTGGGCTCGCCGGCCGGCACGACGCGCGGCTTCGGCCCCGCCGAGTTCCGCCAAATCGGCCATCTCATCGCCGACGTGCTCGACGGCCTCGCGGCCAACAGCGCCGACGGCAATCGCCTCGTTGAACAGGAAGTACGCGGCAAGGCGCTCGCGCTATGCCGCCGCTTCCCGATCTACGGAGGCGCCTGAGCGGCCCTCACAAGACCGCCAGACGACAGGGACCTAACGGGGGATTCGAATGCGTTGTCCGTTCTGCGGCAATGACGACACCCAGGTGAAGGACTCGCGTCCCACCGAGGACAACTCCGCCATCCGCCGCCGGCGCTATTGCCCGGCCTGCGGCTCGCGCTTCACCACTTTCGAGCGCGTGCAGCTGCGCGAGCTCACCGTCGTGAAGAAGAACGGCCAGCGCGTCGCCTTCGATCGCGACAAGCTGGCGCGCTCGATCGTCACCGCCTGCCGCAAGCGCCCAGTCGATCCCGAGCGCATCGAGCGCGTGGTCAACGGCATCGTGCGCCGGCTGGAAAGCTCGGGCGAGAGCGAGATCGCCTCGACGCAGATCGGCGAGCTGGTGATGGATGCGCTGCGTGCGCTCGACCCGGTCGCCTATGTCCGCTTCGCCTCGGTCTACAAGAACTTCCGCGAGGCCAAGGACTTCGAGGATTTCGTCAGCGACCTCAACGAGATCGACAACGATTGAGGCGCCAGGCCCTGGAGCACGTTTCGATCGACCCGACCGGCCCATCGACCCACAATGTCCGCCCTCCCTGTCGGGGCGGGGCGATCGCATGTGGTTTGCGGGTTGCCTTCGGGCCGCGCCACTGTAGTGGTGCGTCCGCGACCTTGAGGACCATGTGCGGCAGCCCCGCGGCCCGGGCGAGGGCAACGGCGTGAGCGGCGACGACCACGCCTTCATGGATGGCGCGCTCGCGTTGGCGCGGCGGGGGATGGGCGAGACATGGCCCAACCCGACGGTCGGCTGCGTATTCGTACGCGACGGCCGGGTGATCGCGCGCGGTCGCACCGCGCGCGGTGGCCGGCCGCACGCCGAGGCCGCCGCGATCGAGGCCGCGCGCGTCGTTGGCCTCGACCTCGCCGGAACCACCGCCTATGTCAGCCTCGAGCCGTGCTCGCATCACGGCCGCACGCCGCCCTGCGCCGACGCGCTGGTCGAGGTGAAGGTGGCGCGCGTGGTGGTCGCGACCGGCGATCCCGATCCGCGCGTGGCCGGCGGTGGGCTGAAGCGGCTGCGCGACGCCGGCATCGCGGTCCTCGAGGGCGTCCGGAGCGCCGAGGCCGACGAGATCAACGCCGGCTTCTTCCAGCGCGTGCGCCAGGGTCGGCCGCTGGTGACCCTGAAGCTCGCGACCTCGCTCGATGGCCGCATCGCCACAATGACGGGCGAGAGCAAGTGGATCACCGGGCCGGACGCGCGGGCCTGGGGCCAGCTCCTGCGCGCCACCCACGACGCCATCATGGTCGGCATTGGCACGGCGGCGGCGGACGACCCGGAGCTGACCTGCCGGCTGCCCGGCCTCGGCGATCGCTCGCCGGTGCGCATCGTGATCGACAGTGCGGCGCGGTTGGCGCTCGACAGCAAGCTGGTGAGCGGCGCGAAACAGGTGCCGGTGTGGCTGGTGTGCGGCGAGGCGGCGAACACGTCGGCGCTCGCAGCGACCGGGGTGGAGATCGTCAAGGTGCCGGCGACATGGTCGGGCACCGTCGACCTGGCGGCGGCGCTGGCGGCGCTGGGCGGCCGTGGTCTGACCCGCGTGCTCGTCGAGGGCGGCGGCCGGCTGGCGGCATCGCTGCTGGCAGCCAATCTGGTCGACCGGCTGGCGATCTTCCGGTCCGGCGTGGTGATCGGCGGCGACGGGCTGGCGGCGGTCGCCGGCTATGGCCTGGAAAAGCTCGATCTCGCACGGCGGTACACTAGGCAATCGCTACAGGAAATCGGTGCCGACACGCTGGAAACCTGGGCGCGAGGTCACTAGGTTCCGGCCATGTTCACGGGCATCATCACCGATATCGGCGAGGTCACCGCCGTCGTGGCCGGCGGCCAGACCGGCGATCAGCGTTTCACCATCGCCACGCGCTTCGACATGGACGATGTCAACCTCGGCGCCTCGATCGCGTGTTCCGGCTGTTGCCTGACGGTGACGACCAAGGGTAAGGCGAACGGCCGCGGCTGGTTCACCGTCGACGTATCGGGCGAGTCGCTGTCGAAGACCACCTTGGGCACCTGGGCGGCCGGCCGTCGCATCAACCTGGAGCGCTCGCTGAAGTTCGGCGACGAGCTGGGCGGCCATCTGGTCTACGGCCATGTCGATGGCGTGGCGCGCATCGCCTCGATCACGCCCGAAGGCGGCAGCCAGCGCTATGTCTTCAACGCGCCGCCGGCGCTCCAGGCCTTCATCGCTTCGAAGGGCTCGGTGGCGATCGACGGCGTGTCGCTGACGGTCAATGAGGTCGACGGCGCGCGCTTCGGCGTCAACATCATCCCGCATACCCAGCGCGAGACCACGTTCGGCGCGGCGCGCGCCGGCGATCCGGTCAATCTTGAGGTCGACATGCTGGCGCGATACGTTGCTCGCCAGCTCGAGGGGAGATCGTCATGACGATGGTCGGCAAGGAGCCGTGGCGCGTCACCTTCTCCGAGATGAAGGCGCCGGCCGACGAGATCATCGAGGAGGCGCGGCGCGGGCGCATGTTCATTCTCGTCGACGACGAGGATCGCGAGAACGAGGGCGATCTCGTCATCCCCGCGCAGATGGCGACGCCCGAGGCGATCAACTTCATGGCACGCTACGGCCGCGGCCTGATCTGCCTGGCGCTCACCGGCAAGCGCGTCGAGGAGCTCGGCCTGCCGCTGATGGCGCAGAACAACGGTACGCGCCACCAGACCGCGTTCACCGTCTCGATCGAGGCGCGCGACGGCGTCACAACGGGCATCTCCGCCGCCGACCGCGCGCGCACCGTCGCCGTCGCCATCGATCCGAGCTGCGGGCCGCGCGACATCGTCACGCCGGGCCATGTTTTCCCGTTGATGGCGCGCGAAGGCGGCGTGCTGGAGCGCACCGGCCATACCGAGGCGGCCGTCGATCTGGCGCGGCTGGCCGGCCTGGCGCCGGCCGGGGTGATCTGCGAGATCATGAACGACGACGGCACCATGGCGCGCCGCGACGATCTGATCCGCTTCGCCCAGATGCACGGCCTGAAGATCGGCACGATCTCCGACCTGATCGCCTATCGCCGCAAGTACGATTCGATCGTCAAGCGCGTCACCGAGACGACGCTCGACAGCCATGCCGGCGGCGAATTCCGCGTCATCGTCTACGTCAACAAGGCGACGATGGCGCAGCACGTGGCGCTGGTGAAGGGCGACGTCGCGACCGGCGGACCGGTGCTGGCGCGCGTGCACGCCATGAACCTGTTCAGCGACATCCTCGGCGAGAAGTCCGTCGGCCGCGGCGGCGAGATCGAGGCGGCGATGCGCATCATCGCCGCGGAGGGCAGGGGCGTGCTGGTGCTGATCCGTGAGCCGATCGCGGTGCAGCTCGCCATCAACCGCCGCCGCGCCGGCGAGCAGGTCGAGGCGCCCACCGGCGAGCTTCGCGACTACGGCGTGGGTGCGCAGATCCTGCTCGATCTCGGCGTCAGCCAGATGACCCTGCTGACTAACAGCAAGCGCAATCTCGTCGGCCTCCAGGGCTTCGGCCTGGAGATCGTCGGCCAGCGGCCGATCCCGACCAAGGGCGGGGAGAGCTGATCATGGCTGCCCGCGACGGCGTCGCCCGCCCGCGTATCGCGCTGCCGCGGCCGCCGCATGTGCTGATCGTCGAGGCGCGCTTCTACGCCGACCTCGCCGACGAGCTGGCTGAGGGCGCCATCGCCGTGATCCGCGACCATGGCGGCACCTGGGAACGCGTCGCGGTGCCCGGTGCCTTCGAGCTGCCCGGCGCCATCGCCATCGCCGCCGGGCGTCCGGGCGCCGGCGGCACGCAGTACGACGGATTCGTCGCCCTGGGCTGCGTGATCCGCGGCGAGACCACGCATTACGACTATGTCTGCGGCGAGAGCGCGCGCGGCCTGATGGACCTTACGGTTCAACGTCGGCTGGCGATCGGCTACGGCGTGCTTACGGTGGAGAACGAGGCGCAGGCTTGGGCCCGCGCGCGACGCAACGAGCAGGACAAAGGCGGTGATGTGGCCTATGCCTGCCTGTCGATGATCGGACTACGCCACAGATACGGCGAGGCCTGATGGCCACGCACAAGGTGTCGGATGACCTGGCGCGCCGGCGCGGCCTGGCGCGCGTCGCTGCCGTGCAGGCGCTGTTCCAGTGGCTGCAGGGCGACGACGAGCCGCGCGAAGTCGTCACGCAGTTCCTGCGCTTCCGCAGCCGCGAGGACGACGGCGAAGGCGGCATGCCGCGCGACGCCGACCGGAGCTTCTTCCAGGAAATCGTCGCCGGCGCGTCCAAGCGCGGCGAGGATTACGACAAGACCATCGCCGAGAATTTGCGCGACACCTGGACCGTCGAGCGCATCGACAAGCTGCTGCGCGCCATCCTGCTCGCCGGCATCTACGAGCTCGAGCGCCGCGGCGACGTGCCGGCGCGTGTCGTCATCACACAATATGTCGACGTCGCGCGGCAATTCTTCTCAGGCGGCGAGCCGGCCTTCGTCAACGTCACGCTCGACCGCCTCGCGCGCCGGCTGCGGCCGATGGAGTTCGAGGCGCCCGTCGGCAAGGCGGCGGCGCCGGACGGCGGCTGACGGCCGTGGCCGGCGCGGGGCTGAGCGAGTTCGAGTTCATCGCGCGCCTGCTGCGGCCGCTGGCCTCGGGCGTACCGGGCGCCGAAGGGCTGGGCGACGACACCGCGCATCTGAAGCCGCCTTCCGGCCACGAGATCGTGGTGACGACCGACGCGCTGGTTTGCGGCGTGCACTTCCTCGCGCACCACCCGCCGGATCTGATCGCGCGCAAGGCGCTACGCGTCAACCTCTCGGACCTCGCTGCGTCGGGCGCGCGGCCATGGACCTATCAGCTGGCGCTGGCCCTGTCGGACGACATCGACGATGCCTGGCTGGCCGCGTTCTGCAACGGGCTGGCGCGCGACCAGCGCGAATTCAGCATCGATCTCACTGGTGGCGACACGGTCTCGACGCCCGGCCCGCTGACCATCGCGGTGACGGCGCTGGGCCTGGTCCCAGCCGGCCAGTCCCTGCATCGCGCCGGTGCAAAGCCGGGCGACGCGGTGTTCGTCAGCGGTACGATCGGCGATGGCGCGCTGGGTCTGCGCGCCAGCGAGGGCAAGCTCGCGGGCGCCGGTGCCGAGGACATCGCCGCGCTATCCGATCGCTACCTGCTGCCGCGTCCGCGCGCGACGCTGGGCGCGCGCCTGCGCGGCCTCGCCAGCGCCTGCATGGATATCTCCGACGGGCTGGTCGGCGATCTCGGCCATATCTGCGCGCGCTCCGCCGTGGCAGCCGTGATCGACGTCGCGCGTATGCCGCTGTCGGAACCCGCGCGGCGCGCGATCGAACGCGACGCGGCGTTGCTGGAGCTGGCGATCACTGGCGGCGACGATTACGAGCTGCTGTTCGCCGCGCCAGCGAGCGAGCGTGGGGCGATCGCAACCTTGGCCCGGGAGATCGGCGTGCCGATCACCGAGATCGGCCGCATCGAGGCGGGTGCCGGCGTGACGGCGTTGCGGGGCGGCGAGCCGATGTCGCTCACGAGAACCGGCTATCGCCATCGATAGAGTGCGTTCAGACTGATGTCGTCCCGAGCGCGGCGAGAAGTCTTGGTGTTGCTGAAAGATCCCTTGCTGCTTTCGGGATGACAGATTCGAAACTCATCCCGGCATGACCACGCTTCGCTACCTCTGCGATCGTTCCCGTCACATCGTCTGCCTGCCGTACAGCGTCGAGAACTTGCACGCCATGGCGCGGGATCTTGGTCTGTCGCGGGGCTGGTTCCATGACGGCCGCTGGCCGCATTACGACATGCCGGCGCACCGCATCGAGGAGCTGACGGCGCGCTGCGAGGTCGTATCGCCGCGAACCATCCTGCATGTCATCAGGACGGGCGGTGGGGAGGGACTGGTCGAGGCGCCCAGGCGAGCCACGGGCAGGTCGGCGGATGTCGTCGTCATCATGAAGAATCAGGTCAATCCGGCCTATGGCGGCGCTTTTGTCGGCGCGACGCGGGCCGCCGCCCGCTTCGGCCTGACGCTGCGGGGCGCGGCGCCGTCGGTCGCCGATGACATCGACGAGCAGCGCGCGCTGATCCGGCGCGCGGTGGCGGCGCGGCCGTCGGCCATCGTCCTGCTGCCGGCGCACGAGAGCGCTCTCGACGCGGCGATCGAGGAGGCCGACGCGCTGGGGGTTCCGGTGTTCCACATCGTCAGCAAGCCGCTGACGAGCGCCTGGATCAATCACGTAGCGACCGACAGCGTCGCGATCGCGCGCGATATTGCGCGCCATCTGTTCGATCATCTCGGCGGCTCCGGCGATGTGGTCATCATGGATGGCACGCCCGGCGCGATCAGCAGCCCTCAACGCCATCAAGGCTTCGTCGAAGCGGCCGCCGAGCGGCCAGCCATCAGGATCGTCGAGTCCGTGTGCGGCTATCTTCTACGCGAACCGGCGCGCGCCGCGGCGCGGGAGGTCCTGCGAAGGTACACCCGGATCGACGGCATGCTGGTCGCCAACGACCTGATGGCCATGGGCGTCGTCGACGTGCTGAAGGAAAGTGGCCGGACGTTTCCCGTCGCCAGCATCAACGGTACGCCCGAAGCCGTCGCCGCGATCAAGGCCGGCGCGATGCTCGCGACGGCGTCCTTCGACACGCTGGCGTTCGGCGAATTGTCGGTCGAGGCGGTCGCCCGCTATCTGCGCGGCGAGGCCGTGCCCCGCGAGATCATCCTGCCCACGGCGATCATCGATCGAAGCAACGTCGGGCAGTGGGACAAGCCTTACGAAGCGCGGCAGGCCCCGTCGTGGGACCAGGCGCAATCCCACTGGATCGGCCCGATGCGGCGACGAACGATGTTGTGAGGACGGGCGGGATCTTTCTTCTGCCCGCCCGCGCGGGGAGAAGGGAAGCCCAAACAATATCGCGCTTGTGTCCAGGGCGGCCGTGCCGCATGTGGGCGCGTCATGACCGAAACCCTGTCTGCCGGCGCCGCCCCCTCGCGCGCCGTGCGTAATGTCCTCTTGCTGGTGATCTGCCAGGCGCTGGCGCAAAGCGGCAACGTGCTGGTGATCGCGGCCACGGCGCTGGCGGCGACGACCATCACCGGCAAGGACTTCTACTGGACGACCCTGCCGGTCACCATGCAGCACCTCGGCGTCATGCTGTCGGTGTTTCCCGCGGCGTTGATGGGCCAGCGCTTCGGCCGGCCGATGGGCTTCGGCGTAGGCGCGCTGGTCGGCATGCTGGGCGGCGGCTTGTGCTCGCTGTCGATCTATATCGCCAACTTCCCGATGCTGTGCGCCGGTGGGCTGGTGATGGGCTACGCGGTCGCCAACATGCAGCTCTATCGCTTCGCCGCCACCGAGCTGGTGGCGCCGGCCGATCGCGCCAAGGCGATCTCCTATGTCACCGCGAGCGGCGTCGCCGCGGCGATTCTCGGCCCGGCCATCGCGCGGCTTACGCCTGACCTGCTGCCGCACCAGTTCCTCGCCACCTACATGGCGTTGATCGTGCTGCACGCCGTGGCCTTCGCGGCGCTGCGCCTGATCCAGTTCCCGCCGGTCAAGGTCGAGCAGGTCAGCGGCCCGCAACGCCCCCTATCGGAGATCGCGCTGCAGCCGACCTATCTCGTCGCCGTGACGGCGGCGATGGTCGCCTTCGGCGTCATGTCGTTCCTGATGACCGCCACGCCGCTCGCCATCGTCGCCTGCGGGCTGGACGCCAAGCTCGCCCCGGTGACGATCTTCTGGCACGTCATGGGTATGTTCGTGCCGGCGTTCTTCACCGGCCATCTGATCGGCAGATTTGGTGTCACCAAGGTGATGCTGGCCGGCACGGCCCTGCTGGCGGTTTCGCTCGCCATCTCGCTGGCCGGCATCGACATCTGGAACTTCCACATCGGTTCCACCGTGCTGGGTGTCGGCTGGGCCTTCATGTTCGTCGGCGCCACCACCCTGGTGACCACGACCTACCGCCCGGCCGAGAAGGGCAAGGCGCAGGCGCTCAACGATTTCCTGGTGTTCGGGACCACGGCGGCAGCGAGCCTGATGGCCGGCATCCTGCAGCAGGCCTGGGGTTGGAGCGCGCTCAACTACCTCGCCGTGCCGCTGGTCGGCGTGGCGCTCGCGGCGATCCTCTGGCTGCGCCTGAGGCCGGCGGCGATGCCAGCGGGAATTCGTTGATTTTTCAGTATGTTGTGGGCTTATCCTCCCCGTCGGTGGGGAGGGTGGCGCATAGCGCCGGATGGGGGTGGTTGGTGCGACAACCCCGATCGGGGTGACTGACCGCTATGTCGCCACGCCTATCCGCCCTTCGGGCACCTTGCCCCGCGAGCGGGGTAAGGTAGCGCGCTGACGTGCGAGCGCGCCCTCATCACCTTGAAATCGCGAGCGAATCGATTGCGTCGTCGGACGGCCTCTGGCATGTATCGCGCGCCTTCGATCCGGGGGGATAGCGGCGACCACAGAGCGGTCGCGGCTCCAGCGCGGTGCTCGTCGGCGCGAGATCGTTCAACGGGCGCCGTGCTGAGCGCCTCAAAACTACGGGAAAGACCATGTCGAACATCCTCTGGGCCGTGATCGGCTGCGGCGTGCTCGCCGTGCTGTACGGCCTCGTCACCGGCCGCGCGGTGATGGCCGCGGACGCCGGCACCAAGCGCATGCAGGAGATCGCCCAGGCGGTCCAGGAAGGCGCCAGCGCCTATCTGCGGCGCCAGTACACGACCATCGCCATCGTCGGCGTCGTCGTCCTGGTCGTGCTGGGCATCGCGCTCGGCGTCTGGCCGGCGATCGGCTTCCTGATCGGCGCCGTGCTGTCGGGCGCCGCCGGCTTCATCGGCATGAACGTCTCGGTGCGCGCCAACGTGCGCACGGCGGTCGCCGCGCAGAAGAGCCTCGGCGCCGGCCTCGACCTCGCCTTCAAGGCGGGCGCCATCACCGGTATGCTGGTGGCCGGCCTCGCGCTACTCGGCGTCGCCGTCTACTACTACGTGCTGGTGAAGGCCGGCGTGCCCCAGCGCGTGCTGATCGACTCGCTGGTGGCGCTGGGCTTCGGCGCCTCGCTGATCTCGATCTTCGCCCGTCTCGGCGGCGGCATCTTCACCAAGGGCGCCGATGTCGGCGCCGACCTCGTCGGCAAGGTCGAGGAGGATTTCCCCGAGGACGATCCGCGCAACCCCGCGACGATCGCCGACAACGTCGGCGACAACGTCGGCGACTGCGCCGGCATGGCCGCCGACCTGTTCGAGACTTACGCCGTGACCACGGTCGCGACCATGGTGCTGGCCTCGATCTTCTTCAAGGGCGAGCAGGCGCTGGCGATGATGCTCTATCCGCTGGCGATCGGCGGCGTCGGCATCGTCACCTCGATCATCGCCACCTACTTCGTCAAGCTCGGCTCCGACAACGGCATCATGTGGGCGATGTACAAGGGCGTCATCGTCACCGGCGTGCTGTCGGCGATCCTGATGTACCCGCTGACCAGCTACATGCTGGGCGGCATGGGCACCAAGCTGACGGTCGGCGCGCAGACCTTCACCGGCATGGCGCTGTTCTGGTGCGCGCTGGTCGGCCTGGTCGTCACCGGCTTGATCGTCTGGGTCACCGAGTACTACACCGGCACCGACTACAAGCCGGTGAAGTCGGTCGCCCAGGCCTCCGTCAGCGGCCACGGCACCAACGTGATCCAGGGCCTCGCGGTGTCGATGGAAGCGACGGCGCTGCCGGCGCTGATCATCTGCGCCGGCATCATCATCTGCTACGTGCTGGCCGGCCTGTTCGGCATCGCCATCGCCACCACCGCAATGCTGTCGCTGGCGGGCATGATCGTGGCGCTCGACGCCTACGGCCCGGTCACTGACAACGCCGGCGGCATCGCCGAGATGTCGGGCCTGCCCAAGGAAGTGCGCAAGAACACCGATGCGCTCGACGCCGTGGGCAACACCACCAAGGCGGTCACCAAGGGCTACGCGATCGGTTCTGCGGGTCTCGGCGCGCTGGTGCTGTTCGCCGCCTACACTTCGGACCTCGACTACTTCATCGCCCAGAAGGCGCTGAAGGGTGTCGAGGGCGCGGTCGCCTTCTCGCTGACCAGCCCCTACGTCGTGGTCGGCCTGCTGCTGGGCGGCCTGCTGCCCTACCTGTTCGGTGCCATGGGCATGACCGCGGTCGGCAAGGCCGCCGGCTCGGTGGTCGAGGAGGTGCGTCGGCAGCTCAAGTCGATCCCCGGCCTGCGCGAGGGCAAGGAGGGGGTGCGGCCCGAGTACGGCCGTCTCGTCGACATGCTCACCAAGGCGGCGATCAAGGAGATGATCATCCCCTCGCTGCTGCCGGTGCTGTCGCCGATCGTGCTGTTCCTCGTGGTGCGCTGGATCGCCGGTCCCGCCGACGCCTTCGCGGCGCTGGGCGCGATGCTCTTGGGCGTGATCGTCACCGGCCTGTTCGTGGCGATCTCGATGACCGCCGGCGGCGGCGCCTGGGACAACGCGAAGAAGTCGTTCGAGGACGGCTTCGTCGACAAGGACGGCGTGAAGCACATGAAGGGCTCGGACGCGCACAAGGCGGCCGTGACCGGCGACACCGTCGGCGACCCCTACAAGGACACCGCCGGCCCGGCGGTGAACCCGATGATCAAGATCACCAACATCGTGGCGCTGCTGCTGCTGGCCGTGCTGGCACACTGATCGCGCGGATCATCCGACAACGAGAAGCCCCGGCGGAGCGATCCGCCGGGGCTTTCTCATGGATGGAGCACGGCAAGAGCACGCGCGTCGAGAGCTTTGAGATACGCACTGGCGTCGTCGTGAGAGCGGGTTGAGTGTGCCGTATCCCGCAGCGCCTCAGTTGAAGCCGATGACCGGCTCCTCCACGATACCGAGTTTGCCTTGCACGTAACGGAGGATGATGGCGACCGCCGTCGGCCCATGCGCGCCGACGATTCGCGGCATGACCTCGGTCAGCATGGCCGTGGCGATAGCCTCATCTGAATATCCCGCCGCCTCGCACTGTTGGAGCGCGGAACGGACAATGCGCGATGCCTGGTGAAAGCCCGCGGGAATATCAGCGGCGAAGCTTTGATCGCTCAAGACAGCCACTCCATCAGCCCGCCTGGCGCGCGACTTACTTGCGCGTGACGGTCAATCGGCATTGGCAGTAGGGACAAGCCTGCGAGGCAGAGCCCTCCGTCCCATGGACTTCGAGATGCCGGCGCAGACTGGCGAAGATCGCTGGATGCCTGCCGCGACTTTCGCACGGCGTTCCCAAGACGATGCCCGTCGGATTTTCAGGCGCGACGATCTCGTTCGAGAATGCTGGCGACGCACGCGACGAAAGCAGGAGCATCGAACCGGCCAATCCGACGGCCGATCGCAGTGCATTTCGCCGATTGATGGTCTCGTGCATCTATGATCTCCACGCATTCTCGGGTGACATTTGAAGCGGCGTCAGGGGTGGGCCGCGGCGCGCTCCGCCTCGGGCGTGCCGGATACGCGCGGCATCACGGGTGCGGCTGCCGGGCTGGTGAACATGGCGAGCGTTTCGCGAAGGCCGGACTCGCTCATGTCTCGGACAATGAACACGATGCGCGTCCTGCGATCCCCTCCGGGCCACTTCTTGAGCATGATAGGCGGGTGAAACACATGCTGGACGCCGTGGAACACGAGCGGGCCCTTGAGGTTGCGGATGTTTACAATCCCCTTGACCCGCAAGATGTCCGGACCTCTGAGGACAAGTAGGGCCTCGAGCCAGCCGTCGAACGCATCGCCGTCGATCGGATCGTCGACGGTCAGGCACACGGCCCGGATGTGATCGTCATGGCGGTTCGGATGATGGGCATGCGCGTGAGCCTGGCCGTTCGCTGTGGCGCCGTGATCATGCCGATGTAGGGCGCTGTCCTGCGCCTGCCCATGATGGTGGCCGCCGGCTTCGAACGCCTCGGCATTGAGCCATTTCCGCACATCGAGGCTCTTCGTGGCCGGGTTGTACAGTCCGGTATCAAAGAGCCTCGCGGGGTTGACGATGCCCCCTCGGGCCTGGATGACGGGCGCCGCCGGATTCAACGCTTTCAGGCGCTCGACGAGAGCGCCGCGGGTCTCCGAGTCGACGAGATCGGTTTTTGTGAGCAGCAGCCTGTCGGCGACCGCTGCTTGCTTTACGGACTCGATCTGGCGGTCGAGCGTCGCCATGCCGACGGCGGCATCGACAACCGTGATGACCCCCTCCAGTCGGTAGTGCTGGGCGAGAACGGGGTCCGTCATGAGTGTGTGCAGGATCGGCGCCGGGTCGGCCAATCCAGTCGTCTCGATCACAACCCGGTCGAACCTGGTGATCTCATCGTGGGCGCGGCGATGCGCGAGCGAGCGCAGAACGTCGATGAGATCGCCCCGGATGGTGCAGCAGAGGCATCCGCTCTTCAACAGCACGAGGTCTTCCGTGGAGCTTTCAATGAGCTCGTGGTCGAGCCCGATCTCGCCGAACTCGTTGATGACAACCACGGTGTTGGACAGTTCCGGGCATTGCAGGAGGTGATTGAGGACGGTCGTTTTCCCGCTTCCGAGGAAACCCGTGAGAAGGGATACGGGGATGTTTTCGCCGGCGGTCAGCCCGGGTGTTGTCATCACGGCTTCCTCCTGCGAGCGACGATAGCTTGACAAGATGTTATAATATAACATATCGCGATTGCGATAGACAAAAGGACTGCTGGCAGCCAGCGAGGCGATGTCGTCCCGCGTGGCGCTGTCGGTTGTCGAAGGGTCGGGCATGACAGATCAGTCCAACGGGAATTGGCGTCCGTGGCTTGCTACGCGCACCTCCATTTTCCAAGTCGAGGAGGGTCTGAGCCTTGCCCCAAAGTTCGACGCGGCGGGGCATATCCCGGTTGTGACCACGGACGCCGATACCGGCGAGGTGCTCATGATGGCGGTGATGAACGCCGAGGCCCTGGTACGAACCATCGAGACGGGTGAAGCGCACTATTGGAGCCGAAGCCGCCAGCGGATCTGGCACAAGGGCGCTACCAGTGGCCTGGTCCAACGCGTGATCGAGATGCGAGTGGACGACGATCAGGACGCAATCTGGCTCCGCGTGAAGGTCGCGGGGTCGGGCGCGAGCTGTCATGTCGGTTATCGGTCCTGCTTTTATCGCTCAGTCCCCCTTGGAATCCTGGGCGATGCGGCCGTGACGTTGCGTTTCGAGGAGCACCGAAAAGTCTTCGACCCCGACGCGGTGTACGGCGACAGCCCCAATCCCACCCAATTGTGATCGCGGTGGTATCGAAGGAGGCGGTATGCGGGCGGCAGCGCTCATCGCTGAGGCGCACGCCGGAGATGTCACGGCGGCGCATGCCCTGACCGCGCAGACCGGCGAGCGTTGGATCGCGTCTATCGCCATCGCTGAAGCCTTGGTGGGTGCGCTGCTCCAGCTCTCCCTGTACACAGCTGGCCGGCCGGACATCGCTGAGAATCTGCGTGGACTCGCGGCGGCCATCGAAGAAACGTCAACCCAGCACCACTGAGACGGAACATCTCCTCATGGCGATCCTGTCGTATCTCACCACAACGCACTTTGATTTCGGGGCGATCGCGTTACTGACCAAGGAACTCGAGCGCCTCTCGATCGCGCGTCCGTTCGTCGTGACGGACAAGGGCGTGCGCGGTGCCGGCGTGCTTGACCGTGCGATGTCTGGGTATAGCCCGTCCGACGCGCTACCGGTGTTCGACGAGACGCCCGCCAACCCGACCGAAGACGCGGTGATGGACGCTCTCGCCCTCTATCGCTCGCATGGTTGTGATGGTGTTGTCTGTGTCGGCGGCGGATCGGCCATGGATCTCGGCAAGGCGGTCGCACTCCTGGCGGGCAGTGGCGGACCGCTTTCGCGATTTGATCCGGCGAAGGGGGGATCGCGGCTGATCGATCAGGTCGCGCCGGTTGTCGCTATTCCCACAACGGCCGGGACCGGCAGCGAAGTCTCGATCGGCTTCGTCATCAACATGCGGGAGGGTCGCAAGCTGACGTTTGCCAGCCCGAAACTGGTGCCGCGAGTCGCCATCTGCGATCCCGAATTGACCCTCGGCCTTCCGGCGCTCTTGACCGCCGCGACGGGCATGGATGCTGTCACTCACTGCATCGAGGCGATCCTGTCGCCGGTCGTCAATCCGCCTGCCGAAGGGATCGCGCTCGATGGTCTTTGGCGGGCGTGGCGCCATCTTCCCCGGGCTGTCGCCGACGGAAGTGACCGCGAGGCGCGCTGGCACATGATGATGGCGTCGACAGAGGGCGCTCTTGCCTTCGTGAAGGGCCTCGGTGCCGTCCACGCGATGAGCCATGCGGCTGGTCGTCTTCAGACCCCGAGACTACACCACGGAACCCTGAACGCCGTGACCTTGCCGGCCGTACTGCGGTTCAACGCCGACACATCGCGCGAGAAGTTTGAGCGTATCGCCATGGCCATCGGTTTGGCGCCTCGCGCGGATCTGGCCGAGGCCGTCACGATGATGAACCGCTCGATAGGCTTGCCGGCCGGTCTCGCGGAGATGGGCGTATCTGCGGAGATGATCGATGGCTTGGCTGAGTTCGCGACGCGTGATCTCGCCAGTCGCACCAATCCGCGTCCAGTCACGCGGGCCGACTACACCGAGCTATTTCACCAGGCGCTATAGCTGTTGATCGTAGGCGGCGGCGAACGCCTGTAGGCTGAAAACGATCGATCGGCGTCCATGCTGTTTTGCTAGAGCGACGCGGCCCGAATGGCTTTGAATCCCGCGTCGGCTACAACCGTCCCAACGCCGCGAACTTGTCGACGACAGCCTGTACTGCGCGCTCCTGATGCGTGTGCAAGGCCTGGCCGGGGACCTTCGACCAGGCCGGCTCGAAGGGATCGGCAACGCCGGCGTAGGCACCGCTCATGCGCTCGATGGTGGCGAGCGCCAGATAGGGCACCGAGACAGGGGCGTAGCCGCCCTCATGGGTCATCACCAGCCGGCCGCCACAGAACTCGTCGGCGATCGCCATCATGCGCGCCGTCATCTCCCGATAGCTGCCGGGGTGCAGCATCATGCGGCCCAGCGGATCGTGATTGCCGGCGTCGAAGCCGCTGGAGATGAACAGCAGCTCGGGCTTGAAGCGGCGCAGCGCCGGCATCACGACGCGATCGAAGGCGTGCAGGTACGCGCCGTGGCCCGAGCCCGCCGGCAGCGGGATGTTGATGTTGAAGCCCGCGCCGACGCCGTCGCCGGTTTCGTCGACATCGCCGGAGGTGACGGGGAAGAGTCGCTCCTGGTGCAGCGAGATAGTCAGCGCGCGCGGATCGCGCCAGAACGCCTGCTGCGTGCCGTTGCCGTGATGCACGTCCCAGTCGACATAGGCGATGCGCTTGAGGCCGCGCTTTTCCAGCGCGTGCATGCCGGCGATCGCGCCATTGCAGAGGTAGCAGAAGCCCATGCCGACATCGCGCTCGGCGTGGTGGCCGGGCGGGCGGATCAGGGCGTAGACGTTGCGCACCTTGCCGTCGAGCACGGCGTCGACCGCCTCGATGGCGCCGCCGGCGGCGAGCCGGGCGATCTGGTAGGTGCCGGGACCCACGCGGGTGCGCGGGCCGACCTCGCCATAGACCTGCGTCTCGGCTGCCTTCAGGCGCTCGATATAGGCGGCGTCGTGCACGCGCAGGATCTCGGCCTCAGTGGCCGGGCGCGCGGCGATCGGCGTGAGGCGCGCAAGGAGACCGCTGACCTCGAGCAGGTTCTTGATGCGCCGCTTGGTCTCCGGCGATTCGAAGCTGGGGAAGGGCTCGAACAGCGCCTCGGGCGGATAGGTCGCGGCAATGTTGACGCTGTCGTGCCAGACGAAGCGCTCGTCCCAGACGAAACCGGTGACCATGCGGGCTAGAAGTCGCCGCTGGGGCCGGCCGCGCCGGGTACCTGCTTCTTCGGCGCGCTGAACTTGCCGACGTTGCCCAGGAGCTGCTCGAGGACGGTGAGCTCCTTGCCTGATGTCGGCGTCCGGCGCGCCACCATGTCGACTTCCTTGCCGTCCTTCAGCTCGTACTGCTTGATCTCGCGCACGCGGCGGTCGCCGCCGAAGCTGACGGCGACCACGCGCTGCTCCAGAATGCGCGGCGCCAGGAAGGCGGTGGTCTCGTTCTTGGTCGAGATGTAGTACCAGACCTCGTCGCCGAAGGTGGCGATGGTCGAGGGGCTGCCCATCAGGCGCAGCACGTCGTCGCGACCTTGGCTGCCGACCTCCAGCTTCTCGACTGTGCCCGGCAGCGGCTGGTGGCCGCGCTGGTCGACGATCTGGCCGCAGGCGGCGGCCAGCAGCGCCACGCAGAGCGTCGCGGCGATCTGACGAAGCTTCATCGGCTTGAACCCCTTGACGGGCTGTCCTAAACGACCGGGGCGAGGGGGCCGGTCGTCGTCAAATTGCCGACGCGGTGCGGACCTGTCAAATCCCGCGATGGGAGCGAAAGGGCGATGTTCGGTGTTTTTCGCCGCCGGGCGCAGTCACGGCAAAGCCTCGCCGCGCTCTACGCCGCGCTGGCGACTCAGGCGCGCTCGCCGGCCTTTTATGCCGAGCTCGGCGTGCCCGACACCGTCGATGGCCGCTTCGACCTGCTGGTGCTGCACGCGTGGCTGGTGATGCAACGCCTCGACGAGGAGCCAGAGAGCGGACCGCTGAAGCAGGATCTGTTCGACACCATGTTCGACCATCTCGATCTGACGGTGCGCGAGATGGGTGCGCAGGATCTCGGCGTCGGCCGGCGCATCAAGCGCATGGCCGAGGGCTTCCAGGGCCGCGCCAGCGCCTTCCGCGAGGCCTGGCTGGCGGGCAATGAGGCGGCGTTGCGCGAGGCCTTGCGGCGCAACGTCTTCGGCAAGGCCAGCGCCGCGGACGACAGTGTTGCAAATTTGTCACACTATATCGGCGCAACGATGGCATGTCTGAAGAAAGCCGACCTGACCGCGCTCCTCGCCGGGCGGATCGCCTGGCCGACGCCCGGGAGCAGCGCATGACCGCCCCGCCGGAAGAGCTCAGCCGCATCGTCCGCCTCGATCGTGTGCCGGCGCGCGGCGTGACGATCGACGTCACCGCCACCGAGGCGGAGCGCGCCGCCCTGGCCCGTCGCTTCGAGCTGCTCGAGCTGCCGGCGCTGAAGGCCGAGGTCATGGTGCGGCCTGGGTTGGGCGGCGTCTGGAGCGTGACTGGGCGGCTCAGCGCCGACGTGGTGCAGGCCTGTGTCGTCACCCTCGATCCGGTGGCCCAGTCGATCGACGAGGCCATTGACCTGCGTTTCGCTGCCGACGCCAAAGCCACCGCCGACGATCCGGAGGCGCCCGAGCCGCTCGAGGGTGACACGATCGATGTCGGCGCCATCGTCGCCGATCACCTGTCGCTGGCGCTTGATCCCTTCCCGCGGGCGCCGGGCGCGACATACGAGCCCGCCCCCGAGCCGGCCGACACCAAGCCCAACCCCTTCGCCGCCCTGGAGGGGCTCAAGGGGCGGCTCAAGGGCGAGGCGTAAGGGCGGCAAAGCGCTTGCCGCACTGTCACAATTTGGCTAGGAAAGCGCCCTCGCGACCTGCCCCCGGATTGTCGAGGCTGGCGCCCAAGCGCTGGTCGGCACGGAGTTTCAAATGGCTGTTCCCAAGAAGAAGGTGAGCCCGTCTCGCCGCAACATGCGCCGGTCGCATCATGCGCTCGAAGGCCAGGCGTTCGTGGAGTGCGCCAATTGCGGCGAGTTGATGCGTCCGCATCACGTCTGCCAGGCCTGCGGCTACTACCGCAAGCGTGAGGTCGTCGCGAAGGCGGCCAACGGCTGATCCCCGGGCCGCGAGGGCCGACGTGACGCGAAAGATCGTCATCGCGCTCGACGGCATGGGCGGCGATATGGCGCCGGACATGGTCGTCCGTGGCGCCGGAATCGCCCGCGAACGGCACCCTGACGTCACCTTTCGGCTCTACGGCCCGGCCGCTCGGCTGGCCGAGCTTGTCAAGCGCGTGCGCTGGCTCGGCGATTGCTGCGAGATCGTGGCGGCCGAGGATGTCGTCACCAACGACGACACACCCAAGGTGGCACTGCGCAAGCGCCGGACGTCGAGCATGGGCATGGCGCTCGACGCCGTCGCCGACGGCCAGGCCGACTGCATCGTCTCGGCCGGCAACACCGGCGCCCTGCTGGCCTCGGCCACCGTGATGCTGCGCACCCTGCCGGGCATCCGCCGGCCTGCGCTGTCGTCGCTGCTGCCGACCATGCGCGGCGAGACGGTCATGCTGGATCTCGGCGCCAACATGCAGTGCGACGCCAACAACCTCGCCGAATTCGCCGTCATGGGCTCGGTCTTCGCCCGCACCGTGCTCGGCCTCGACCAGCCCAGAGTGGGCCTGCTGAACGTCGGGTCGGAGGAGGGCAAGGGCAACGAGACCTTGCGCGACGCCGCGGCCATGCTGAAGACCGAGGGCTCGCCGGTTCACTTCCACGGCTTCATCGAGGGCAACGATATCGGCGCCGGCACGGCCGATGTAGTGGTCACCGACGGCTTCACCGGCAACGTGGCGCTCAAGGCCATCGAAGGTACCGCCAAGCTCTATACCGGCTTCGTGCGCGACGCCTTCAAGACCTCGACCTTCGCCAAGCTGGGCTATCTGCTGGCCTCGGGCGCCTGGACCAAGCTGCGCAAGCGCGTCGACCCCCGGCGCTACAACGGAGGCGTCTTCCTCGGCGTCAACGGCGTGTGCGTGAAGAGCCACGGCGGCACCGACGCCTTGGGCTTCGCCTACGCCATCGGGGTCGCCGTTGATCTTGTGAAATACAATTTGAACGACAAGGTCGTAGGCGATCTCAAGAAGCTGCGCGAGATTGTGGCCGCCGAAGAGGCCGAGCCTGTGGTGGCGGTGGCCGGAGGAACGGGCGCGCCATGATCCGGTCGATCGTCGAGGCTTGCGGGGCGTACCTGCCCGAACGCGTCATGACCAACGAGGAGCTGGCGCGCAAGGTCGACACCTCCGACGAATGGATCGTCCAGCGTACCGGCATCCACTCGCGCCACATCGCCGCCGAGGGTGAGTTCACCTCGCACCTCGCGATCAAGGCCGCCGACCAGGCGCTGAGCCGCGCTGGCATGAAGGCGGCGGATCTCGACTTGATCGTGCTGGCAACCGCGACGCCGGACCAGACCTTCCCGGCGACCGCGACCAAGGTGCAGGCCACGCTCGGCATGCATCGCGGCGCGGCCTTCGACGTCCAGGCCGTTTGCTCGGGCTTCATCTACGCGCTGTCGGTCGCCGACACCATGATCAAGGGTGGCATGGCTGGCTCGGCGCTGGTCATCGGCGCTGAGACATTCTCGCGCATCCTCGACTGGAGCGACCGCGGCACCTGCGTGCTGTTCGGCGACGGCGCCGGCGCCGTGGTGCTCAAGGCCGGCGAGGGAAAGGGCACCGCCCAGGATCGCGGCATCCTCGGCAACGCCGTGCATTCCGACGGGCGCTACCACGACCTGCTCTATGTCGATGGTGGCCCCTCGACCACGGGCACGGCGGGCTTCCTGCGCATGCAGGGCCGCGAGGTCTTCAAGCACGCCGTGACCAACTTGGCGTCGGTGGTCGGCGAGACCATGGGCAAGGTGGGCCTGGAGGCCAAGGACATCGACTGGCTGATCCCGCACCAGGCCAACAAGCGCATCATCGACGGCACCGGCAAGAAGCTTGGCCTGTCGGCCGACAAGGTCGTTGTCACCGTCGACCGCCATGCCAATACCTCGGCGGCGTCGATCCCGCTGGCCCTGGAGGTCGCCGTCTCGGACGGCCGGGTCAAACGCGGCGACCTTCTGCTGCTCGAGGCCATGGGTGGCGGCCTGACCTGGGGCGCCAGCCTGGTTCGCTGGTAGCCTCAAAAGAGGGGGCGAAGTGAGCCTCGCATTGTGAAAAAATTTACTTAATGCCTCACATTAAGTGAGGCTTTTTGGCAACACGTGATGTAAATTTGTCACATTAGCGGTAATTTCTAAATCACGGTTTTCGTTGCGCTTATTGCCGGCGGGAATACGCCTTTTTCATCGCGCGACACGTGAATCCCGCCCCTAATCCCGCCGTAATTTCAATGCTTAAGGTCATGTTGTGAGGTTGACCGCGAACCCTTCTTACACTATGGTTTAAGAGGGGAAGGGGAATGCTGAATGGATCAACGGACAATCACTCGAGCTGATCTTAGCGAGTCGGTGTTCCAGGAAGTCGGTCTGTCCCGTAACGAGTCGGCCGATCTGGTCGAGGATATCCTCGGTGAGATTGCCGACGCGCTCGCCCGTGGCGAGACGGTTAAGATTTCGTCTTTTGGGAGCTTTTCGGTCCGCGACAAGGGTCAACGGGTGGGGCGTAATCCAAAAACTGGACAGGAAGTTCCAATCCTGCCACGGCGTGTCCTCGTCTTCCGCGCGTCTACCGTGCTCAAAGCACGCATCAATAATCTGCCAATGACAAGCAATGATGATGTGGAAGGTGAATGATGGTCATTCTCAGCGCTCAGGGGATGGAGCGCCGCGTCGAGAAGTCGGCGCTTGCGTTCCGGACAATCAGTGAAGTCGCGACCGAACTCGACGTGCCGCAGCACGTCCTGCGTTTCTGGGAGAGCAAGTTCAGCCAGGTGCGTCCGCTCAAGCGGGGCGGCGGCCGGCGGTACTACCGCCCGGAGGACGTCGATCTGCTGCGTCGTATCCGCTCTTTGCTCTATGACGACGGCTACACCATCAAGGGCGTGCAGCGCCTTCTGAAGGAAGGCCGCGGGCGTCTGTCGACGCGCGAGGAGGGCGAGACCGCCCGCCTCATGCCGATCGACGCCGAGGCTCGCCCCGCGATGCCGCGTACCGGTCCGCAGCCGGCGACCAACATCGCCCTGCCGCGGCCCACCGCCAAGCTCGATGGCGCCAAGCGCCGCGAGATCGAGAACGTGCTCGACGATCTGCAGAACGCGCTCGAGCTGCTGCGCCGGACGCTGCACGGCCAGCACTAGAGCGGTCTTCCGCGCGACCGCGCGGGACTCGAAACAGACGCCGCCGGAAGTCTCCCCGGCGGCGTCGTTCGTTTTGTGGTTCGCGAGCGTTGAAATGGACGGTCGGGAAGCGCTAAGTACCGCCCACGGTCGGGGCGTAGCGCAGCCCGGTAGCGCATCAGTCTGGGGGACTGGGGGTCGTGGGTTCGAATCCCGCCGCCCCGACCAATCACGCTAGGGCGAATCGGCCCATCAGGGCTCGTCGAAAGGCCCGCCGCTTCAGATCGCTCGAATGCGATTGTTGCGTGCGTTGTGCTCGAGCTCGGCGAGGCCCAGCAGCTCGAGTACCGGGCAGACATAGTTGGCGAAGCGGCCGCGATAGCCTTTGCGCAGGCCGTAATAGCCGCCCACCGGGTTCTGGGGATCGCGCGCCCAGGCCTCGACCGTTCCATCCTGGACAGGCTTGCCCTCATCGGCGTTGCCAAGCGCGACCCAATCGCCGCGCTGTTTGAGCATGGCGTGGACATCCTCGATGCAGCGCGCGCGATAGGACAGCACGGTGGTGCCGACGCGCACGACCAAGGCGGGCGGATCGAGCGTCGCATCGCGCCAGGCGTTGTAGTTGGAGGACAGGGACGGCGTCTTGAGCAACCAGGGATCATCTTTCGTCCCGTCGCCATAGGTCACGGCGCCTGTTTTCTTCTTGCTCATGATCCGGTCTCCGCCAGCGTCTTCAGGCCAAGCGCGAACTTCTTGAACGAGGGTGTGAGGTCGGGGATCGACTTGGTGATCATGGGCGCTAGCGCGCCGGTGAATTCCTCGCGCATGAGAAAGCGCGTCCCGCCCGCGACAGGCTCAAGCGCGAAGCTGCGGACGCCCTTGAAGAGGCCGAAGGGCATGCCGCCTTCCCAGGTCATGCGCGTCGGCGGCTCGAAGACGGCCACGCGCAGCGAAAACGCACGCTTGGGCGAGGCCTCGGACAAAAGCTTGAGGCGCGCACCAGGGCGGATGGCGCCCTCGATCCGCGTGATGCCCAGGCCGCCGCCGACCAGTCGCGGCGCGTCGGTGAGGATCGCCCAGATCCGATCGGGGGCGGCCCCGATATGCTGCTCGACGCTGAACGATGTCATCGACCCGCTCCACTTGTCGGCGCTTATTGCACGGCTAAGATGACATCTACTGTCATATAAGAGGAGCGGCGATGCGGGCGTCGCGCTTGTTGCAGATGTTGCTGTTGCTGCAGAACCGCGGGCGCATGACCAGCCTTGAGCTGGCCGAGGAGCTGGAGGTCGCGCGACGCACGGTGCTGCGCGACATCGACGCGCTCAGCGAGGCAGGGTTGCCCATCGTCGTGCATCGCGGCAACCAGGGCGGTGTCGAGCTTGGCTTCAACTATCGCACGCGGCTGACGGGCCTGTCGGCCGACGAGGCGGAAGCGCTGGCCGTCATTCTGTCGAGGCCCACACCGGAGCTTGCCGTGCTTGGGCTGGCGAGCGCTGGCGCGAGAGCCCGGGCGAAAATGCTCGAGTCCTTTCCAGACGGCGTGCGCGAGCGCATCGAACGGGCGCGTGGCTGGTTCTGTGTCTTGCCGGCGGAGCAGGAAGAGGTCGATCCGCGCGTCGAGGCGCTGGCGCAGGCGATTCGCGGCCGTCGCATCGTGCGCGTCCGCGCCAGGAGCGGGCGTCCGCGCACGATTCATCCGGTGGCGCTCGCGTGCGGGGAGACGGGATGGCAAGTCGTCGATCAGCAGGACCCGAGCAATCCGATCCCACTAGCCGCGTGCGGCGACATCAACATCTCGGCGCGTTCATTCGCTTGAGCGATACGCGGCGGAGAGGAGGTCAGCCCTTCTCGGCGATCAGCCGGCCTTCCGAGGTCAGCTTGCAGACCAGCCAATCCGGCTTGGTGGGATTGCTGAACCATGGCTCGGCCCAGCCCATGGCGATGCAGCGGCGGATCATGGCAGGATCGCAGGCCTGGCCGTCGAGATCGAAAAGCGGCAGCTTGCCGCCAGCCTGGTTGAGCCCGCGTCGGAGGTAGGTAATGTCTCGTTCTGTAGGTAAATCAATGTATTGAGGACTATTCCTATCCTCGAATCTCAATATTTGAGCGACATTGGCCATATCGATCGAGACCCCTGTGTCCGGCCCCACAGCCGGCCACCCCACATCTAAGAATAGTCCACAACCATCTGAAATGAAATGAAAATATGCCTTGATCTTGGATCGATTCCCGGTTCGCTGCATCTGGTAGGTTAACGAGCGTGCCATGTCCCAAGTCTTGTCCGTCTACATGACCGCCGGCGATCTCGCCGAGGCCGAGAAGATCGCCCAGGCGCTGGTCGACGAGCGTCTGGCGGCCTGCGTCAATATCTTCGAGGGCGTGCGCTCGGTGTTCCGCTGGCAGGGCAGCGTGCAGAGCGGTCGCGAGGTCGTGTTGATCGCCAAGACGGTGGAGGAGCGCTTCGACGATCTGCGCGAGCGGGTGATCGAGCTGCACTCCTACGAGCTGCCCTGCATTGTCGCCCGGCCGGTCAGCGACGGCCATCCCGGCTTTCTGGAGTGGATCGAGGCCGAGACTGACCCGTCCTCGGTGCTCTGAGAAAAGCCGCGATGCGCGCCCGGAGGTTGCGGCGGCGCACAATCGAGACGAGATTGCCGGCCCCTTACGCATGATCTCTGGTCAGTTCGCCGCCCATGTCCGTCGCCACGCCCCCGTCGCACGTCCCGGCCATGCCGGGCGAACGGCTGACCTTGCTGTACTCCTCGCTCAGCCATGCGCTGATGCATCTGATGACCGCGTTCTACTCGGTGATCGTCGTGTCGTTGGCGGTCAGCTGGAACATCCCCGACCATCGGCTGCTCGAGCTGTATGGGCCGGCGGCGATCCTTTTGGGCCTCGGCGCGCTGCCGGCCGGCTGGCTCAGCGACCGCTGGAGCGCGCCGGGCATGATCGTGATCATGCTGGTCGGGCTGGGCCTGAGCTCGATCGCCTGCGGGCTCGTGCCGACTGGTGACGTGCTGGCATTGGGAATCGCACTGGGCGGTATCGGGCTGTTCGGCTCGATCTACCACTCGGTCGGCATAGGCTGGGTGATCCGCACCGCTTCGCGTCAGGGCCACGCCATGGGCGTGAACGGGCTGTTCGGTAGCGTCGGCCTGGCGCTCTACGGCATCTTCCCGGCGGCACTGATCAGCCTGCATTCTTGGCGCGCCGCCTTCATCGTGCCCGGCCTGATCTGCCTGGGGCTGGCGGCGGCGCTGTGGTGGCATTGGCGTGCAGGCGCGGTGGGCGACCGGCAGATGCCGCCGGTGGCGGGCGTGAACCCCGGCCGCGATGCCTTCTGGCGGGTCTTCATCATCCTGTCGATCACCATGTTCGTCGAAGGCGTGCAGTGGCAGGCGATGATGTACGGCGCCGGCCTGCTGTTCTCCGGTCGCCTCGCCGGCGAGATCGAGGCGATCCGGTCGTTCTTCGGCCGTCACGGTGTCGAGACTCAGGTCGTGCTGTGGGTCGGGTTGGCGACGTCGCTGATTTATGTGCTGTCGGGCATCGCCCAATACGTCATCGGCAATCGCGTGCTCGACCGCTATCGCCTGAAGTCGATCTATGTCATCGCCACCGGCCTGGGCGCTTTCGCCATGCTGATGGTCGCCGAAGGCAGCGGCCTGATCGTGCTGGCGGGCGCGGTGATCGCGGCGATTCTCGCCTCTGCCACCGGCCCCGTCGAGAACCTGCTGATCGCGCGCTACACGCCAAGCCGCTACCACGGCCTGGGCTTCGGCGCGAAGTTTGTCATCGCCTTTGGAGTCGGCTGGCTGGCGATCAAGATGATATCGGTCGTCAAGGAGCGTACCGGCGAGCTCGACTGGCTGTTCCTCGGTCTCGCCATCGCCGCCGTCGCCATGTGCCTCGTGTCGCTGCTGCTGCCGGGCGGCGAGCGCAAAGACGAACCGGCCGCGGTGGCGCAGCCGGCGGAATAACTTACCTTCGCCCGGGGGAAGGTAGTCCTACTTCCCCCGGAACGCCGGCCGCGACAGGCAGCGGTCGAGCCAGTTGGCGACGCCGGCGTGGCCGGTCATGTCGAGCTTCACCAGCTTGGCCCAGCCCATCACCGAGGCGAGGTTGAGGTCGGCGATGGTGAAGGTGTCGCCCAGCAGGTACTGCTTGCCCTTCAGCGTATCGTCGAGCACCGCCAGCGGCTTCTGCAGCGCCGCCTTGGCGTCCTCGACCGCCTTCGGGTTCTTCTTGTCCGGCGGCGTCATGAAGGTATCGACGACGATCGTCAGCAGGTGTCGCTCGATCTCGGTCATGCCCCAGAACGACCACTGGTAGGCCAGGCCTTCGCCCTCGACCGAAGACGGCCATAGCGCGCCGCCGTACTTCTTCGCCAGGTACAGGTTGATCGCCATCGACTCGAAGAGCACGAGATCGCCGTCGATCATCGCCGGCATCTTGCCGTTGGGATTGACCTTGAGGAACTCCGGGTCCTTCACCGACTTCATGTCGAGCACGACATGCTCGTGCTCGACACCGCATTCGCGCGCGCACCACAACGCGCGCGCCGCGCGCGACTGCGGCGAGCCGTAGATCTTCACCTTGGCCATGCTCTCTCCCCTTGAAGGCTACTCGGCCGCTTTCGCCGCCGGCTGGTTGGTCTTGTGCAGCGCCTGCTCGAGATCGGCGATGATGTCCTCGACGCTCTCGATGCCTATCGACAGGCGCACGACGTCGGGCCCGGCGCCGGCGGCGATGCGCTGCTCCTCGGTGAGCTGGCGATGCGTCGTCGAGGCGGGATGGATCACCAGGCTCTTGGCGTCGCCGATATTGGCGAGGTGCGAGAAGAGCTCCAGCGAATCGACCAGCTTGACGCCGGCGGCGTAGCCGCCCTTGAGCCCGAAGGTGAACACCGAGCCGGCACCCTTCGGCAGGTACTTCTTCGCCAGCTTGTTGTACTTGTTCGAGGGCAGGCCGGCGTAGTTCACCCAAGCCACGGCGGGGTGCTTCTCGAGATACTCGGCGACCTTCTGCGCGTTGGCGCAGTGGCGCTCCATGCGCAGGCCCAAGGTCTCGATGCCCAGCATGGTGACCCAGGCGTTGAACGGCGACTGAGAGGGGCCGAGGTCGCGCAAGCCCACGGCGTGACCGTGGAAGGTGTAAGCCATGTCGCCGAAGGTCTCGTGGAAGTTCAGGCCGTGATAGGCCGGCTCCGGCCCGGCGAGGCTGGGGAACTTGCCGCCGCGCGACCAGTCGAACTTGCCGGAGTCGACGATCGCGCCGCCCATCGACGTGCCCGAGCCGCACAGGAACTTGGTCGTGGAGTGCACGACCAGGGTTGCGCCGTACTCGATCGGCCGACACAGGTATGGCGAGGCCAGCGTGTTGTCGACGAGCAGCGGCACACCGGCGGCGTCGGCGATCTTGGCGATCGCTTCGATGTCGCAGACCACGCCGCCGGGATTGGCAAGGCTCTCGATGAAGAACGCCTTGGTCTTCGGCGTGACGGCCTTGCGGAAATTCTCCGGATCATCAGGGTCGACGAACACCACTTTCCAGCCGAACTTGGGATAGGTGTTCTTCATCTGCTGCACCGAGCCGCCATACAGCTTGGTGCTGGCGACCACCTCGTCGCCCGGCGACATCAACGGGAACAGCGCCATGACCTGCGCCGCGTGGCCCGAGGCGCAGACGGTCGCGCCGCGGCCGCCCTCGAGCGCCGCGAGCCGCGCCTCGAGCGCCGCCGTCGTCGGATTGGTCAGGCGCGAATAGATGAAGCCCACGGTCTGTAGGTTGAACAGCGCGGCGGCGTGGTCGGCGTCCTCGAAGACATAGGCCGTCGTCTGATGGATCGGCAACGCGCGCGCGCCGGTGCTGGGATCGGGCGCGGCGCCGGCGTGGATCGCCAGAGTCTCGAATCCGGGTTTGCGCTGCTCGCTCATGGTGGCCTCCGGTAAGCTCCAACCGCTACAATCCAAATGTCTCGGTGGGCGAAGTAGTGATCCTGCCTTGGTGACAGCGCAGGCGCAACGCGCCTAAATTCGCGCCGCTATAAGGATTTCTGTCAGGAGCCGCGTCGTGAACACCAAGCCCCGGGGCCGCCAGTTCTTCCAGAATCCCGGACCGACCAATATTCCCGATCGCATCCTGCGCGCCATGGACCGCGCCACGCTCGACTTCCTGAGCGAGGAGTTCATGGCCATCCACCGCTTCTGCCACGCCGGTGTAAAGCGCGTGCTCAAGACGCAGCAGCATCTTTTCATGTACGCGTCGAGCGGTCACGGCGCGTGGGAGGCCTCGCTGGTCAATCTCTTCCAGCCTGGCGACACGGTACTGATGCTCGAATCGGGCTATTTCTCCGAGAGCTGGGAGCAGATGGCGACCAATCTCGGCGTGAAGATCGAGCGCGTGGCGGCCGACTGGCGCATGGGCGTGCGCGTCGCCGACGTCGCGCGCCGGCTCGAGGCCGACAAGGCGCGCCATATCAAGGCGGTGCTCACCGTGCACAACGAGACCGCGACCGGCCTCGCCACGCCGATCGCCGACATCCGCCGCGCCATCGATGACGTGAAGCATCCGGCGCTGCTGCTGGTCGACACGATTTCCTCTCTGGGCTGTTACGATTTCCGGATGGATGCCTGGGGCGTCGATGTCTGCGTCGGCGGCAGCCAGAAGGGCCTGATGCTGCCCACCGGCATGTCGTTCACCGGCGTGAGCCAGAAGGCCTTCGATATGTCGAAGAAGCCCGCTCTGCCGCGCCACTACTGGAATTGGGAGATGATGACGCGACGCGAGCCGCAGAGCTTCGTCGGCACGACGCCGGTACATCTCTTCTTCGCGCTCGAGGAGTCGATCAAGATGATCGAGGAGGAGGGGCTCGACGCGATCTTCGCGCGCCACCGTCGCCTCGCCGACGCCACGCGCGCCGCCGTCACCCACTGGGGCGGCGCCTCGATGAGCGGCGCGGGCTGCGGCGCCAAGGGGGTGACCGGCAAGGTCGAGGCGCTGGAGCTGTTCTGCGCCGATCCCTCGCGCCTGTCGGATTCAGTGACGGCGGTGATCGTGCCCGACGGCCACGACGCCAACGCCATGCGCAGCGTCGCGCTCAACCGCTACAACCTGTCGCTCGGCGGTGGGCTCGGGCCGCTGATGGGCCGTGTTTTCCGCATCGGCCACATGGGCGATCTCAACGAGCCGATGCTGCTGGGTGCGCTGGCCACGGTCGAGCTGGCGTTCAAGACATCGGGCATTCCGTACCAGGCGGGCGGCGTCGACGCCGCCATCAAGTCGCTGGCCGCGTAGGGTGCGCGCGGGCCTGCCGCTCAGCATTGTCCGGCATCGCTACCCCTTCGACGAGGCGGGTGTATAGTGCCACACCCGCCCGGGAGGAAGAGCATGTCCGTCACCGCCCTGAAGAACGCCAAGACCGTGCGCGAGCAGGTCAGCCCCGAGGAGTGGCAGAAGCGCGTCGATCTCGCCGCCTGCTATCGCCTCGTGCACCTCTACGGTATGGACGAGATGATCGCCAACCACATCTCGACCCAGGTGCCCGGCGAGCCGGGAGTCTTTCTGCTCAATCCATACGGCTATCTCTACGACCAGATGCACGCCTCGTGCTTCGTCAAGGTTGACTATGACGGCAACACGCTGTTCGATCCGACGGGGCTGGGACCGAACCGCGCCGGCTTCGTGATCCATAGCGCGATCCACAAGGCACGCCACGATGTCGATTGCGTGATCCACACGCACACACTCGCCGGCATGGCGGTGTCGGCGATGAAGCAGGGTCTGATGCCCTTGGCGCAGACGGCGATGCGCTTCATCGACATCGGCTATCACGACTACGAGGGGCCGGCGATCCGCATGGACGAGCAGGCGCGCCTGGTGAAGAACCTCGGTGATCGCGAGGTGATGATCCTCAAGAACCACGGGCTTCTTGCGGTCGCTCCGTCAATTCCAGAGGCCTTCAACAACATCTGGCGTCTGGAGCGCGCCTGCCAGCTGCAGGTGATGGCGCTGTCGTGCAACACCGAGCTGTCGCTGCCGCCGCGCGAGACCGTCGAGGCGTCCAACCACCTGTTCAAGCCCGGCGTGCGCCGGCGTCTCGGCCAGCTCGAATGGCCGGCGCTGATGCGCAAGCTCGACAGCATCGACCCGTCGTTCAGGGATTAGCTCCTCTACCTTCCCTCGCTGGCGGGGGAAGGTGGCGCGAAGCGCCGGATGGGGGTGGCTGGTGCGACCACATCCGGCGTCGTGATTGACCGCGATGCCGCACACCCCCATCCGCCCTTCGGGCACCTTCCCCCACAAAGCGGGGGAGGGTAGACGCAGCGTTCTGCTCGGTGCCGCTGCGGCATTGATCGCTGGCCGCGCCTCGGCCCAGAATCCTTATCCCGACCGGACCATCAAGCTGGTCGTCGGTTATCCGCCGGGCGGGCCGAACGATCTGCTGGCGCGCATCCTCGCGCCCAAGCTTGCCGAGCTGCTGAAGCAGACCGTGGTCATCGACAATCGCGGCGGCTCCAACGGCGAGATCGCCGCAGCGATGGTCGCGAAGGCACCGGCCGACGGCTATACGATCCTGTTCTCGTCCAACGGGCCGGTGACTGTGGCGCCGGCCCTGGGCCGCAAGCTGCCCTACGATCCGGCGACCGAGCTCAGCGCCATCATGCCCATTGGCGCCAGCCCGATGCTGCTCGTGGTGCGGCCCGACCTGCCGGCGAAAGACGTCAAGGAGTTGATCGCGTTGGCCAAGGCGGCACCGGGCAAGCTCAACGGCGCCTCGGCCGGCACGGGCGGCATGACACATCTCGGGCTTGAGCTGTTCAAGTCGGTGGCTGGCGTCGACATCGTACACGTGCCCTACAAAGGTGGCGGGCCGGCGATGACCGACCTGATGGCCGGGCAGGTCGACATCTACTTCGGTGGCGTGCCGACGGCGCTGCCGCACGTGCGCTCGGGCAAGCTGCGCGGGCTCGCTGTCACCAGCCTCGCGCGCCTGGCCGGTGCGGCCGAGATTCCGACCCTGCACGAAAGCGGCCTCAGCGGCTTCGACGCCGGCATCTGGTACGGCGTCTTCGGCCCGCCAAACCTGCCCGCGCCGGTCTTGTCGACGCTGCGCGCGACTTTCGCGACAGTGATGGCCGACGCGGATGTGAAGCGCTATTTCGTCGACAACGCCGTCGATGCGCTGCCGACCACACCCGAGCGCTTCGCCCAATTCGCCGCCGACGACTTCGTCAAGTGGCAGGCCCTGGCGAAGCGCGCCAACATCAGCGCCGATTGAGCTCTTGTTCCCCAAGGCACAGCCCGATCCGTGCCCATCGTGTTGTATCGTCACGTATCGTTCTGAACCGCCCACCGCGAAATCTCCATGACCGACGCCGCCGTCAGCCGCACCAGCCCCGTCCCGCACGCGGCCGCGATCTACCTCGCGATCGTCCAGTTCTTCTTCACCGTCGGCTGGTCGGTCTATGTGATCTTCCTGCCCAAGCTGCTCGAGCAGGCGGGCCTGCCCAAGGGCATCGCGATCTGGATCCTGGCCGCCGACCAGGTCGCCTTCATGCTGTCCGATCTGGTGATGGGCGTGTGGATCGATCGGGCGCGCACGACCCTGCGGCGGCTGGGGCCGGTGATCGTCGGGCTGACGGCGGTCTCGTGCCTTGCCTTCCTGCTGCTGCCACAGGTCGTGCGGCTTGAGAAAGACGTGGCCAAGATCGCGCTGATCGCCGCGCTGGTGGTGTGGACGCTGACGTCCTCGGCGCTGCGTGTGCCGCCGCTGGTGATCCTCGGCAACCACACCGCCAAGCCGCGCCTGCCCTTGATGCTGGCGCTGAACCTCAGCGGGCTGGCGGTGGGCGGCGCGATCTCGCCCTATCTCGGCGTGACCTTGCGCGACATGGATCCGCGCCTGCCGTTCGCGCTCTCCAGCATCGTGCTTCTGGCCACCACCTTCGGCTTGATCTGGGTCGAGCGCGCGCTGGCGGGGGCGCCGGTCGAGCCGTCGGTCGACGCGCCGAAGGCGCCGATGCATGGCTCGGCGGGTGCGATACTGTTCTTCGCCGCCATCGCCATCGCCGCGCTCGGCTTCCAGCTGCACTTCTTCGTCAACTCCGCGCCCAACTATCTGCGCTTCGCCAAGCCGGCCGATCTCGACCTGCTGATGCCGGTGTTCTGGATCGGCTTCAACCTCGCCATGTTCCCAGCCGGCGCCTTCACCAAGCGTTTCGGCGCCCTGCATGTGATGGCGCTGGCGGCGGTCTGCGGCGTGGTCGGCATCATCGGCGGCATCCTCGCCACCAGCCTGCCGATGCTGATCGCCGCGCAGTTCATCGCCGGCTGCGCCTGGGGCGCGGTGTTCGTCTCGGCTTTCTCCGCCGCCTCGTCGCTGGGCTCGCCCGGCCGCGTCGGCATCGCCATGGCGATCCTGTGGGCCGTGCTGGCGCTGGCCACCTTGGGCCGCATGCTGATGGTCGGCGGCGGCGTGACGCGTACGCCCGACCTGACCCCGATCATCGCCTGGGGGCCGGCGGTGGCCTGGCTGTTCGGCGGCCTGGCGTTGGCGCAGGCGGCGCGTGTGTTGCGCAAGCGCTAGCCGCAGCGGGACAATGTAGCCCGCGCGCACAATCCCGGGGCATGCAAAGGATCGCCCACCTTGTTGGGGGAGCGTGCATGCTCGATATTACCGGCTGGCTTCTCTTCTTCGGTGCGGCGCTGCTGATCGCGCTGTCGCCCGGACCCGGCATTTTCTATGTCGCGGCGCGATCGCTCGCTGGTGGATGGGGCGAGGGACTCGCCTCCGTCGTCGGCACGAGCATCGGCGGGCTCGTGCATGTGCTGGGCGGCGCGGTGGGTGTATCGGCGCTAATCATGGCCAGCGCCGAGGCCTTCACCCTGCTCAAGCTCGTCGGCGCCGCCTATCTCGTGTGGCTGGGTATCCGCACCTTCAGGGACGCGGGCACGGCGCTGCCAGCCGAGGCCGTGACGACCGGCGCGCGTCGCGCCTTCCGTGACGGCGTCATCGTCGAGGCGTTCAACCCCAAGACCGCCGCCTTCTTCCTCGCCTTCATCCCGCAGTTCGTCGATCCGGCGGGCTCCGTTGCTCTTCAGTTTGCGCTGCTCGGATCAATCTCCGTTCTGCTGAACTCCGCCGTCGATGTCGTCGTCGTGCTGATGGCCGCGCGGGCGCGCAGCGCGCTCGGACGGCGGCCGACTGTCATTCGCCGCTTGCGCCAGGGATCCGGTGTCATGATCTGCGGCCTGGGCGCGCTGCTCGCCGTCGCGCGCCGGCCGGGGTAACGGCTACTGCCGCCAGTCCGTGCCCTTGCCCTCGATCTGACGCAGCGCGGCCTTCCAGTAGGTCAGCCCCCAATCGGGATGCGCCCGCATCTGACGGGCGCGCTCGCCGTATTGGCGGATGACGTCGGGATCGATCGGCGTCGGCTCCTCGTCGAGGCCGCGGGCGATGACCTCGACCTCGCAGGCGCGTTCCAGCATGTACATGCGGCGCAGCGCGGCGGGGATGCTGTTGCCGACGGTGAGCAGGCCGTGGTTGCGCAGCACGACGGAGTTGCCGTGCTGGCAGGTGACGCCCAGCGCCTCGCATTCCTCGACCGAGGTCGGCATGCCGTACTCGTGGTAGACCAGCTCGTCGTAGACCGCGAGCGTGTCCTGGCTGATCGGCCGCAGGCCCTGCTTGAGCACCGACACGCCGGTGCCGGCGCGGGTATGGGTGTGCATGACGCAATTGGCGTCGGGCCGCGCTTTGTAGACGCCGCTATGGATGGTGAATCCGGCGGCGTTGAAGCGGCCGTCCTTGGCGTAAACGTTGCCGTCGATGTCCATCTTCACCAGGCTCGACGCGGTGATCTCGTGGAACAGCTCGCCGTAATTGTTGATCAGGAAGCACTTGGGTTCGCCCGGGATGCGCACCGTCATGTGCGTGTCGATCGTGTCGGTCCAGTTGTACATGTCCGAGACGCGGTAGAGCGCGGCGAGGTCGCAGCGCGCCTGCCACTCGGCGTCGCTCATGTCGGCGCGGGTCTGCTGGATGACGGTATCCATCGAACGCTCCCTGCGGTTCAGCGGCGGGCTCTATTGTCGACCGATTATGCGCAATTCGCGAGCCACCGTCAGCGCAACGCTGGCATGACCTCGCGCGAAAACAGCTCGACCGAGCGCGCCGCCTCCTCGAACGACAAGTCGCCGAATGCCATGCGGCACAGGCAGTAATTGATGCCGGCCGTGTCGTTGTCCTTGCGCATGCGCTCCCGTACCGTTGAGGCCGAGCCGGCGACGATATAGCCCTGCTCGAGCGCGTCCTCGAACTTCTCGGGGATCATCTGGCGCGGCAGGCCCACGCCGTGCTTGCGCCACAGATGGATCAGCGCGTCGTACCACAGCAGGAAGCCGCGCTTGGCAATGGCCTGCGCCTCGCGGTCGCTGTCGCCGACGACGACATGCCGGCTGATGCCCAGGCGCGGCAGATCCTTCGGGTCGCGGCCGGCCGCCTGCCACACCGCGCGATATCTGTCGGTGAAGTCCCGCACCGCGGTCGGGTTCATGCCGATCACGGCGTTGATGCCGTCCTTGGCCAGGCGCTCGGCGTGATCGAAGGTGTTGGCGCCGTACCACAGCGGCGGGTGCGGGCGCTGCACCGGCCGCAGCTCCATCGGCACGTCCTTGTAGGCGAAGTACTGGCCTTCGTAGCTCAGCGAGTCCGTGGTCAGGCCCTTGAGGATCACCGCATAGGCCTCGGCGAAACGCTGCGGGCCGGTGGCGGGATCGACGCCGTAATAGCCGACCTCGTAGGGGCTGATGCCGCGGCCGATGCCGAGTTCGAAGCGGCCGCCGCTGAGCTGGTCGAGCATGCAGATCTCGTCGATCAGCCGGAGCGGATGATAGAGGTTCAAGGTGTAGACCAGCGGCCCGAAGCGCAGCGTCTTGGTACGCTGCGCCACGGCGGCGAGGAAGACGCTGGGCGAGGGCGCCATGCCCAGCGGCGTGGCGTGGTGCTCGGCGACATGATAGGCGCGGAATCCCGATTTCTCGTAGAGCTCGATCAGCTTCAGCCGGCTCTCGAATTGCGCATGGAGAGACTCGCCGGCGCGGTCCATGTGATCGAAGACGCCGAACTCCATGACGTACTTCCTTCCAGTGTTCCTGGTGCCGTGTCCGCTTGCTACAGCTTGCGCTTCTTGCTGCTGATCACGCCCGAGGCTATGCCGTGCCACTCGAGCTTGCCGACCAGGCGGCTGTGCTCGATCTTGGGACAGCGGTCCATCACCACGCGCAAGCCGGAAGCCTCGGCGCGCTTGGCCGCCTCGTCGTTGCGGATGGTGAGCTGCATCCACACCACCTTGGCGCCGTGCTTGATCGCCTCGTCGGTGATCGGCCCGGCGGCTTCACTGTTGCGGAAGATGTCGACCATGTCGACGCGCTCGGGCAGTTCGCCGAGCGAGGCGTAGGTCTTCTGCCCGAGGATCTCCTGGCCGGCCACGCCGGGATTGACCGGATGCACGCGGTAGCCGTGATCGAGCAGGTACTTCATGGCGAAGTAGCTGGGACGATTCCAGTTGGCCGAGGCACCTACCATGGCGATGGTTTTGACGTCGCGCAGCACCGCGCGCAGGTAGGAGTCGGGATAGTGATCGTGGTCGACGGACATGACGCGATTATAGAGTTCCCGTCATGCCGAGCGTAGCGAGGAATCTTCCTGAAACGGGGACTCCATTGCTGGGAGATTCCTCGCTACGCTCGAAATGACGAGTGTGCCGAACGGGAGCGAAACGAGTGGCCCAGCCTTTGTTGTTCACGCCGATCCAGTTGCGCGACGTGACCTTGAAGAACCGCGTCGTCGTGGCGCCGATGCATCAGTACGCCGCGAAGGAGGGCTTCGCAACCGATTGGCATCTGATGAATGCCGGCCGCTACGCCGCCGGTGGCGCGGGCCTGGTGATCATGGAGTCGACTAAGGTCGAGCGGCGCGGCTGCGGCACGGTGGGCGATCTCGGCCTGTGGGACGACAAGTTCATCCCGGGTGTGCGGCGTTGCGTCGAGTTCATCAAGCAGCACGGCGCGGTGCCCGGGATCCAGCTCGGCCATTCCGGCCGCAAGGCCCGGCGCTGGCGGCCGTGGGAGGGCGGCGCACCGCTGCTCGACCCCAAGGCGCCGGAGGTCTTCGACTGGGAGGGCTGGGAGCTGGTGTCGTCGAGCGCCGAGGCGTCGCCCGCCACCGATCCGCTGCCGCGCGGGTTGAGCCGCGACGAGATTCCCGCGGTGATCGAGCGCTGGGGCCAGGCGGCGCGGCGCGCGCACGAGGCGGGCTTCGAGGTGCTCGATGTGCACGGCGCGCACGGCTACCTGATCCACCAGTTCCTCTCGCCGTATTCCAACAAGCGCAACGACGAGTATGGCGGCTCCGAGCTGAACCGCATGCGCTTCTGTGTCGAGGTGATCGAGTCGGTGCGTGCGCATTGGCCGGCGCACAAGCCGCTGTTCCTCCGACTCTCGGTCGAGGACGATTTAGGCTGGGGGCCGGCGCAGAGCGTCGAGCTCGCCAAGCTGGTGAAACCCAAGGGCGTCGACGTGATCGACTGCAGCTCCGGCGGTATGCGCGGCAGCCCGGTCGTCGGCGCCGGCCCGGTGACCTATGGCTACCAGGTGCCCTACGCCGAGACGCTCAAGCGCGACGCGGGAATCATGAGCATGGCCGTGGGTCTGATCGTGCACGCCGACCAGGCTGAAGCGATCCTCCAGGAGGGCAGGGCCGACCTGATCGCGCTCGCGCGCGAGCTGCTCTACAATCCCAACTGGCCGATGGACGCCGCCCGTAAGTTAGGTGTCGAGGCCGACTTCGGCAGCGTGCCGGCCGCGCAGGGTTACTGGCTCGGCAAGCGGGCGCAGTCGGTGAAGACTGTCATACCCTCGACCTACGGCACCGGCATAAGGGACGCCGCCGACTAGCGATGTACCGGGGCACGGTTATGAGACAGTTCGCTGCGCCGGTTACGCTGCCAATTTGAACTCCGTGGCGGCTTCGGATGCAAGAGCCTTATGTTCGGCCCTGATCTGATTGGGCGTCTTGTGCCCATGG